>ERZ1026946.313-NODE-313-length-18174-cov-4.704123_pt1 | contig 18174 bp, 19 predicted proteins | sample MGYA00519460_ERZ1026946 | MGnify/ENA primary metagenome ERZ1026946 (study PRJEB26926, sample SAMN06164620) | human gut metagenome | biome: ENVO:00009003; feature: ENVO:2100002; material: ENVO:00002003 | host: Homo sapiens | place: USA | collected 2012 ...
CGAGATGTAGCTCCGTCTCGTGGGCTCGGAGATGTGTATAAGAGACAGGGTGATAATCGCATGCACCGGCTTGGTATCAATCCCGTCTTTAACGAGCGGATTTTCAGCAATGCTCTCTTTTACGGCTTCAGGTTCCAGGCGGTCAGGCGTAATCGGCCCGATAATGCCGTACCGGTTGCGGGTCGGCACCATATACACCGGTATCGCGCCAGACATGGTGATAGCGTGTTCGACCGACTTATGACAATTACGGTCGCAGAGCGCAATCTGATTGCGGGTAACGCTGGCCATCAGGATAACCCTGTTGGATGTGGACGAACCGTTGGTTACATGATATGTCCGGTCAGCACCAAATACTCTTGCGGCATATTTTTCGCTCTCCCCTATCGGTCCGGAATGGTCTAAGAGCGAGCCCAGTTCACCAACGGATATGGACAAATCGGAACGGAATACCGGTTCCCGAAAAAAGTTGAAAAAAGCCCGGCCGGCCGGAGAACGGAGAAAACCAGTTCCTCCGGTATGCCCCGGCGTATGCCACGAATATTCGTGCACTTTGGAAAACTTTGCCAGCGCCTTAAACATCGGCGGCAGAATAAACTGGCGATAACGCTCAACCGCGGCTAAAATACGCCCGCCGATAAAATCAGGCGTATCTTCCAAAATCCAGATAAAATCATTAACATTTTCAAGGATTTCCGACGGCACCTTTGACGCTGTCGTCCGCCCGGCCAGTAAAAATACCGGCACATCTTTATTCCGCGACCGCAAAACTTCCAGCAGCCTGATGGTATTGGCATAATCTTTGTCGTTCTTATCATCAAGCTTCAAAAGCACGCATTGAACCGTCGGGTCAGTCACCAAAACCGCCTTGGCATCGCTCATACTCTCAGAAACCTCAACCTTAACATCTTTGGCTTCCAAATCTGCTTTCAGCGTTCGCACGGCTCTGGCGGCCGCCGTATTGTCATTAAGCCCTTCATAAATCATCAGGACTTTGATTCCTAACGGATTTTCCTTATCTTTCATTATATCTCCCCTTGTTGTTTTATTGATTGGTCTTGCCAATTGTGCTGGTCGTATTTGTATTGATAAAATCAGTCAATTGTTGTGTTTTGTAGTTATTGATTGAAACCCAGAACATTGCAATCAACGCGGCAATGGTAATCACCAATGTCAGCCAGCGTATCCATTTTGCCGCCCGTCCGCCCGGTTTGATATGTTCTTCCTTCATCTCCTGCTTGCGGCTGAAAGCCAGTTCATAGAAAATAATCGTCGAAATAACAAAAATTAAAGCCCATCTGGTCTGCTCACTGTTTGAACCAATCATGGCCGCCATGCTGTAAAAAGCACCGATTAAACCGACAATGGTATAAAATAATTCCTGCTTTTCGCTCATTTTGTCACGGCCGAGAATTTTAACCGCAACACAAGAATAAATATACGGCAGCAGCGTCATAATCACGGCAATCGAGGCAATTTTGCCGAATTGTTCCGAAGCGGTCGGCGACATGGTTGCTAAAACCTGCAAAGTCATAATACCGGCAACAATTGCCAATCCGGCCGAAGGAACCCCCTTGCGGTTTACTTTGGCAAAAATATTGCCGAACAAACCGTCATTGGCCGCAGCCTGCGCCGTCTGGCCGACCAAAAGAGTCCAGCCGGCAAGCGAACCGAGACAACCGACGGCTGCGCAAAAAGCGACAATCTTTCCGGCCGTCGAGCCCAAAGCAATACTGACAGCCTGAGAGAAAGGCGCCGAAGAAATCATCAGTTCTTTGCTGGGAATAATACCCATAATCGCCGAAGAGCTCAAAACATAACAGACTGCGGCCAGCAAAACGCCGACAACCGTGGCAATCGGCACGTTGCGCGCCGGATTTTTCACCACGGCCGTAGAAACCGAAGCACTTTCAACACCGATAAATGCCCACAAAGTAAAGTTCAACGTCATGCCGAGCGCCGTCATATTGCTTTCGCCTGTCACATTCCAGCCCTGCATATAAGTCTCCGGACTAAACCAGAGCCAGCCGAGCAGCGCCACGCCGATAATCGGAAACAAAGCAATAATCGTTGTAAAGCCTTGCATTCTGCCGACAACCTTCGGCCCCAGAATATTGGCATAAGTAAAGAACCAGATAACGGCAATCTGCGCCAGAGCCATCACCAGCGGATCTTTCAAGGCCGGAAAAAACAGCGTCAGATACCCAAGGCCGGCAACAGCCAGACCGACATTGCCGATAACATTGGCCAGCCAGTAAACCAGATTCGTCTGATAGCCCATATAATCGCCGAAAGCCTTATGCGCATAGGCATAAGGACCGCCCGCAGCCGTATAAACCTCCGTCAGTTTGGCAAAAGTCAGGCCGAGCGCAATGGCACCGACCACGGTAATCAGCCAGCCGAAAATGGCAATACTGCCGATTCCGGCCAAATTCGCCGGCAGCATAAACACGCCCGAACCCATCATATTTCCGGCCACCATCAAAGTAGCCGGTACTAACCCGATTTTATTTGTTTCACTGACTCCAGCCATAATTCTCATCTCCGTAATGATCTTGTGAATGCTATATAAGTAAGCTTTTTGAAGCCTTTTACAATTACCGGAAAGTTAAACTTTTTGACTAAAAAAACATATTATAGCAGCTTAAGCGTTCCTTAAGTTTACCATGGTCAATTATAACTGTCGGGGGGGAACTTCCTTTGTCTCCGCCGATGTTTAACCTTAATAAACAAACAAGCTTCCTTTAACTTTTTTGAGGAGAAACCTATGAAAAAATTACTCGCTGTATCAGCTTTAGCTCTTTGCGTTGCTGTTTCTTCATCCGCTTTTGCCAAAAATAATCTTGGCGGCGGCTTCACCGGTCCGAGTGCACCAAACTTGAAAGTCACGGTAGCCGAAGCTCAGAAACTCAGCGATGAAACCCCGGTTATTTTGACCGGAAAAATCGAACAAAGCCTTGGCGACGAAAAATATCAATTCCGCGATTCAACCGGCATTATCACATTAGAGATTGACAATGATGAGTGGAACGGTGTTAATGTAACACCTGAAGATACCGTAGAAATCCACGGTGAAATTGATAAAGGTTTTACCAAACTTGAAGTTGAAGTAAACTCGGTTGTAAAAAAATAACTCCTTTGGGAGCTTTGGCAAAATGCGCATTCTTTTAGTAGAAGACGACCCTTTAATCGGCGACGGACTCAATATCGGCTTAGGCAAGCTCGGATTTACCGTAGATTGGTTCAAAAACGGGCTTGACGGCCGCGAGGCTTTGTTTCAGGCACCCTACGAAGCTGTTGTATTAGATTTGGGACTGCCCGGCATTGACGGATTGACAATACTAAAAGAATGGCGTTGCCAAGGACGCAAAGAACCTGTTCTGATTCTCACCGCCCAGGGCGATGTTGATCAAAGAGTCATCGGTCTGGAGAGCGGCGCCGATGATTATCTGTCCAAACCTTTTGCTCTGGCAGAAGTTGCCGCCCGCCTCAAAGCTTTAATCCGCCGCCGCAATGATGTGCTAAGCCCGACCCTCACCCACGGCAATCTGGTTTTCAACCCGCAGACAAGAGTTGTCACCGTTGACGGCAAAACCGTTCTGCTGGCTCCCAAAGAGCTTTTGTTGTTAGAATTGCTGCTCACCAACAAAAATAAAGTCCTGTCCAAAGAAACTATTGAAAACAAAATCTATTCATGGGATGATGATGTCTCCAGCAACGCTGTTGAAGTCCATGTTCATCATCTTCGCCGCAAACTGGGCAAAAACATTATCAAAACCATCAACAAAATAGGTTATATTCTGGGCAGCGAATGAAAAAACTCAGTCTGCAAATTAGACTAATCCTTTCTTTTATCGGCATTGCCGGCACAGTCTGGCTTTCCGCCGGCGCCATTTCCTGGTATGAAGGCCGCGAACAGCTCGATGAATTTTTTGACACTTACCAGCTGCTGCTGGCACGCCAGCTTTCAACTGCCGACTGGGACAACGTCACTCCCGAAACACAAATAAAAATCGACAGTATTCTCAAAAACCTTGATGAAGACGGCGAAGAAGACGATGACGCTCTTGGTTTTGCCGTTTTTAACACCATGGGCGAAATGGTTTTCAACGACGGCTATGACGGCCGCTTGTTCCCTTATGCGCCGGGCGTTTCCGGATTTTTGAATATGAAAATCGGCCAGCGTAAAAATCTCTGGCGTATCTTATGGGTCAAAACCACCAACCAGCAGTTCACAATCGCTGTCGGTCAAAAAATGGAATTCCGTAACGAAGCCGCAATGGAACTGGTTGAAGAAACGCTGTTTCCGTGGTTTTTAGGACTGTCTTTTCTGCTGATTGCTTCCATTTTTATGGTAAACCGCAGTTTCCGGCCGCTCAAATCAATTACCGACAATCTGCGCCGCCGCTCGCCGGAAGATTTCTCACCGCTTGAAACACATGATTTGCCGCTGGAAATCAAACCCCTCGCCGATTCATTGAATAACCTGTTCAACCGTATCAGCAAAATGTTGCAGCGCGAACGCAGTTTTATTTCCGATTCGGCTCATGAATTGCGCAGCCCTTTAACCGCCTTAAAAGTACAGTTGGAAGTTGCCCAGCTGGCCGAAGATGACGCTCAAACCCGCAATCAGGCGCTGCAAAAGCTCAATCAGGGCATTGACCGCGCCACTCGTCTTGTTGAGCAGCTGCTGGCTCTTTCGCGCCTTGAGGCCTTTGGCCAGCGTCATCATCAGGAAAAACAAAGCCTCGACTGGCCGGAAATCATCAATGCCTCATTGGCCGAACACCAAGATGCTGCCGCCAACCAGAAAATTTCACTCAAACTGCAAAGCGACAACACTTATCCGGCTGCAGAAGGCTATCCGCTGCTCTGGTCTTTGCTGCTGCGCAATCTGCTTGACAATGCTCTGCGCTACAGCCCGCCCAAAGCCAAAATTTATATCTCCGTCGCAGAACACAGCCTGAACGTTACCAATACCGGCGTTCAAGTCGCCGAAGAATATCTGCCGCGCTTAAGCGAGCGCTTTTTCCGGCCGCCGGGACAAACCCAAAGCGGCAGCGGCCTGGGTCTGGCGATTGTCGAACGTATTGCCCGCCTGCATAATTGTACTTGCTCATTTAAAAATATCGACGGCGGTTTCCGCGTGACAATCGAACCGATATAAGTTTCTGTCTTTTGTATTTACAAATGCCTTGAAGTAGACTAAAAATAAACAGGAATAAATTTATTTTGACAAGGTGAATGACCCATGAAAAAAATTCTCAATTATATTGCTTTCGGACAAGGGCTGGCTATCCGCTTTTTGATAATCTTCTCAGCTCTGGTTGCCCTCGTTTTTGCACTCTATATCCGTTTTGCCGGCGCAGACCTCATTCCTTATGCTCAGGATATTGCCGACCAAATGCTGCCGGTTAAAGTTGTCAACGGTGTTGTTGTCGAACCGGCTGACACTATCAAAGTTGCTCACCTTAATCTTGACGGCAATGCCGCTCTTGAACTGCCGCTGGTTATCAATACCACGGTTGATAATCTTGATATCAGCCAATTAAGCCAAGGTGCTTATCTGACCCGCCGTGCTTTTTATGTCATCAACCAGAACGATTCCCGCATTTATCCGCTCAAAGACAGCTTTGAGCTGCCCCAAGGCGACTATCGTGAAGACTTCAAATCCGGTTTAAGCTGGGCCGCTTTTGCTTTCTTTATTATCGGCGGTATCGGCTTATTCGCTTTCTACTTCCTGTTAAGTATTTTTTATGCCACCTGCTCTTATGTCGTTTCGGCCATTGCTTCCAAAAAATTTGATTTTGATTTGCGGATGCGTATGAGCGTCTTGTGCCTGATAACGGCCTATGCCTTCTTCACGCTCATCGGCTGGATTGGCATTGAAAGCGGCAGATTGGTCTTCTTTGTCATTATCATCGCCATGCAGTTTTGGATTATCTCTAAACTGCCTGCAAATCTGGCACCGCAGCCGGCTGTTCTGGTCAGCACCGAAACAACCGTTCCGCCGATGACGTCAGCCTGGCCGGCAAATAATGCGGAACCGTCTAAAGTTGCCGCCGCTGAGCCTGAGACTAAAAAAGCAGCTGCCCCGAAAAAAACAGCGGCTAAGAAATCCGCTGCCAAGAAAGCTGCTCCGGCAACAGCTAAAAAAGCAGCAGCTAAAACTCCGGTAAAAAAGGCTCCGGCCAAAAAAGCCGCCGCACCGAAAAAAGCTCCCGCTAAAAAACCGGCTGCTAAATAATTCTGCTTCAAAAAAAAAGAAAGCCTGAGTCTTAACTCAGGCTTTTTATTTGGTCTCTTCTTCAACCCATTCGCGATAGGCCTGCGAACTGTCACTCACCGGCACGACAATAATCTCCGGAACTTCATAATTATGAAAATTGAGCAGATATTCTTTAACCGAAGTAACTTTTTCGGCAACGGTTTTTATCATCAGGCGGAACTCTTCATCTTCCTGAATCATCTCCTGCCAGCGATATAAGCTTTTAATTTTTTCAATCTGCACACAAGCGGCCAATTTACGTTCGACAAGCTCTGCCGCAAATTTCTCGGCCGTTTCAAGTTTATCTGTCGTTGTCATAACAATAACCAAAGCCATAACTTTTCTCCTTATCTGAAAAAAAGCCTAAAACAATCAAAAGATGAAGTCAATGTGTTAATGGCATTTCTGCACGCGGCAGATGTTAGACAACCCATCTGCCGAATAACAAAAACGCCGGAACGAACCGGCGTTTTTTATCAGGAACCTTTTCAGTTCGGATTAAAACTGAATAACCTTGCGGTTATAAACATATTCGGCAATTTCAACCACACCGTATAAAATGACGTAAGTCCCCATCAAAGCAGTCAGCGTAATCGCACCGATTGCGGGATAAGTCAAAATCAAAAAGCCGAAGATAATACCCAGAACACCGGCCGCCATGGTCCAGCCCATCGAACCGTTGCTCATCTGTTTGCGATACTGATAAGCGCTGGCCAGTTGGATGACACCGACAGCCAGACACCACAGAGCAAAAATAATCGGCATTGAAGCGGCTGTCAGTCCGAGGTTGGCAACAAAAATAACACCGACCAGAATATCTAACAGGCCGACAACCATATACCATCCGGAATCAAAGGAAAAAGACGCGATGAAATATCCAACACCCACTGCAATAAAAACCACGCCGAGGTACAGCGCCAGAGCAACCAGAGTAACCTCCGGATTAAACCATACATAAACACCCAGCAGCGCCATCAGAACACCGGCAATCAAATGCCAGATACTCACATTGCGGCTAAGCTTAACTTCAATATCAGCCATAATTGTTTCTCCATAAAGCAAAATTAAAACGACAAGATGTATCTAATCATCTTTTGCGCATTTTAAATTCTTTTGCGGAAAAATTATGACTAATGCGGCAATTTTGCGACCTTTTGTGCAATCTGATGCGCCAATTCTGCCGTTAAGCGGCTTTCGGCGCGGACTAATTCATCATAACTGTCACCGGCCTGCTGTGAAAACTCGCCTCTCTCGCGCACAACGATTTTGCCGTCGCGGTTCAGAGCATACCACCAGGCTCTCAGATGAACCTGATGATCAAAAGCACCGTCAAACTTATCAACTTCGACAAAGACCACATAATCAAAAGTTTCGCGGCTCAAATTGCGGGCCTTGACAACCGAACGCGGCAGATAAACAGACATATCTGCGGCAATCGTACGCTGCATCATGGCCGACAAAGCTTCGCTCCAGCGGTTCATTTCCGAAAAACCGAGTTCAACCGAATTATCTTTAACCGTCACAATCTGCGGTTTATCAAGATAATCGGGAATTTTGACTTCTTCAATGCCGATAGTCATCTGCACATTGCTGACAGCAGCTCCGTCTTGAGAACTGATTCCCTGCAGGCTGTAAAACTTTGCCGGCCGGCTGGTTCCGACGCAAGCCGACACCAACAGAGCCAAAACCAAACTGACAATTTTCTTCATTTAGTACCGTCCTTTTCCTTTTAACAATGCCTCGGGGTGTCTTTCCAGATAATCCGAGAAATTCCTGAATGATTTTGCCGCTTCGCCGATATTAACAATCGCCTTGTTAAGATTATTAACCGTATCGGCCGATGCCTGCGAATTGTCGCTGACTATCCGATCAACCTTTGTAACAATTTTACTTATCCGCGGCATTTCATAATTTAAACTTTCAAAAAATTTATTAAACTTCTCCACACTTTGGCGAATAGGCAGGCTTTGCAGTCCTTTTGACAATTCACCCATCGGCGACAAGGCTGTCGGAATTTCCATAAAATCAGGATTTTTATTTTTCAACACAATCGGCGTATCCGGCAGCATTTCAAACTCAATCATCAATTGTCCGGTCACATAACTCTGGGTTGTCAAACGCGCCCTCAGCCCTTTTTGAATCAGCGCGTCCAAAACTTCCTGCTTGGTATTAAACTCACCGATAGAGCTGATTCCCTGCCGGTCCATTTTGACATAAACCGGAATACTGAAATCTAAACTGTTCGGATTGGCAATCAAATCAATCTTAGCCACTTTGCCGATTTCCACTCCTTTAAATACCACCGGAGAACCGACATTCAAGCCTTTGATGGATTCTTCAAAATACATCACCACTTCTTCAGCTTTGTCGCCGAAAAATTTATCCTGCAGCGAGCTGCCGATAATCACCGCCAGCACGGCAATACCGACAACCATAAACAACCCCACCATTTTTTTATTCGGTTCTTTACGCATGACCTTTTTCCCCACGGGTTAAGAAATTCAGCAATTTTTCGTTCGGCGGATTTTTCAGCAGCTCCTTCGGATTGCCCCGCCCGAGAATACCTTTGATATCGGCATCCAGAAAAATGGAATTGGTACCGATAGCAAAAATAGAACTCAGTTCATGAGTCACGACCACAATTGTCGTCCCCAGACTTTGGTTGATATCAATAATCAAATCATCAAGCAGCTTCGAACTGATAGGATCCAGACCGGCTGACGGCTCGTCAAAATAAACAATTTCGGGATCAAGCGCCAAAGCCCGCGCCAAACCGGCGCGTTTTTTCATACCGCCGCTGATTTCGGACGGATAAAATTCTTCAAACCCGGTCAAACCGACCAGAGCCAGCTTCAAAGATACCAGCTCATCAATCAGCTTTTCCGAATAATCCGTATACTGCTGCAAAGGCAAAGCTACATTTTCTGCCAAAGTCATTGAACTGAACAACGCCCCGCTCTGATACAAAATGCCGCAGCGTTTCATAATTTCATCGCGTTTATCGGCACTCGCTTTGGCAAAATCCACACCGTCAATCCAGATATCGCCTTTTGCCGGCGGCACCAATCCGGTCAAAACCCGCAGCAAACTGCTTTTACCGCCGCCGGAACCGCCCATAATGATAAAAATATCACCCTTGTTGACATCAAAGCTGATATCTTTCATCAACACAAAATCACCATAAGCAATGGTCAAATCTTCAACTTTTATTTTAACGTCTTTTTCGCTCATATGCCCAAGACCTCAAAAATAAGCGTGATAATCCCTGTCGCCACAATCATCACCACAATTGAAGAAACCACCGCTTTGGTTGTTGCCACACCGACGCTGTCGGCATTGCGCCCGCAGTTGACACCGTAATAACAGCCGCATAAAGCAATAATCAGCCCGAAAACCAAACCATGAAACAAACCAACCCAGAAGTTGGTCATATTCATTGCATCATAAGAATATTTCCAATACTCCTGCGGCGAAATGTCGAGCATAAGCACGCCGACAAAAGCGCCGCCGAGCATACCGGCCGCATCAGCCAGAATTGTCAGAAAAGGCATTGTAATCAACAAACTCAGCGTTCTCGGCAAAACCAGAAAATCGCTGATTGGCACCCCCATGGTTTTCAGGGCGTCAATTTCTTCATTAACCTGCATAGTACCGATAGTCGCGGCATAAGAAGCACCTGTTCGGCCGGCCATGATAATCCCGACCATAATCGCGCCCATAATGCGCGTCATGCCGATTGTCACCAGGCTGGCAACATATATCTGCGCACCGAAAGTTTTAAGCTGGATAGCACCGACAAAAGCCAAAATCAAACCAACCATGAAACTGACGAGCGTCACAATACCGACGGCCTTGTAACTGCTGTCTTCCAGCGCAAACAAAAAATCAACCTTGCGCATAACGGCGCTGCCGGCAATCAGCCGCACAAAAGAATGAAAAGTCGTTACCACAAATTTCCAGGCCCGCAGCAGGCTCTGATAAATTTTCAAACCCCAATCGCCGAAAGCGGCCAGCCAGGGCAAACCGCTGCCGTTGTCGCGGCTCGGCTTACGGTCGACTTCCAAAGCAAGCCCGATTAATGTCTGCAGATTTTTGGGCAGAGACGAAAAATCATATTCCCGTTTTTTGGCTTTGGCGGTTTTTGCCAGATGATACAAAATCACCACCAGGGTTGAATCCCATTTTTGCAAACCGCTATCAGCCGCGCGAATAGATTTCACCTGTTCGGCCGCTTTGAACAAACGTGCCTTTTCGGCTTCATCATCATAACCGACAAAGTCTCCGCTCAGGCTGACAATCAATTCCTGATTTGCAATTTGATAACCGAGTTTCATTTCCGACCCTGAACAAAATTTAAATTCAGCCTCATTATTCCACAAATTTACAGACAATCAAGCTGTTATTCGCCGCTTTACCGCAAAATTTCTCAAATTTGGTATGTAATCTTAAAATAACGTCAAACTTGGCTTTTTCCAATGCTGCCGCCGATAAAAGTTTTTTAAAAAACTTGCTTTACAATTAAAATTCGCGGCATTACATTACAGCCGCTAAAATAAAAGAATTTTTTTCAAGAACAGGTAATCACATGATAAAAGATTTAACAGTCGGCAACCCGGTCGGACTGATTATAAGATTCGCCCTGCCGCTATTGGCCGGCAATGTTTTCCAGCAGCTTTACAACATTTCCGACATCATCATTGTCGGCCGTTTGCTCGGTGTCAATGCTCTGGCCGCGGCCGGCGCTTCCGCACCGATTTATTTTACTGTTCTGCTGATTACGCTCGGTTTCACTGCCGGTTTATGCGTCATCACCGCCCAGCGCTTCGGCGCCAAAGATGAAGCAGGACTGCGCCGCTCCGTCACTCACAGCATGATGGCCGGCACCGTCTTAAGCCTGCTGACCACACTTCTCATGACTGTTTATATGAGACCGATTCTTATTGCCATGAAAGTCCCGGCTGAAATCATGACCGATACATATAACTTTATCTTTACCCTCACTCTGGGACTGGTCATGATTGTCAGCTACAACCTCTTGGCCGGTTTTATCCGTGCTTTGGGCGACAGCAAAACCCCGCTTTATTTTTTGATTTTTTCATCGGTTTTAAACGTTCTGCTCAATTTGCTGTTTATCTATGTGATGAAAATGGGCATTATAGGGTCAGCGCTCGGAACTCTTGTCTCAATGACAGTTTCGGTCGTCTTATGCGTTTTTTATATCAACCGCAAATTTCCGATTTTGCGCCTCCGCAAAGAAGACTGGAAATATGACCACAATTTTATGAAGCAGCATTTGGCCATTGCCATACCGATGTCTGTCCAATTCTCGGTCATTGCTGTCGGCCTGTTGATTATCCAGAGAGTCTGCAATTCTTTCGGTCCGGATACAATTGCCGCCTTTACCTCGGCGCTGCGCATTGAACAGCTGGCCACCCAGCCGCTGGTTGCCTTGGGCTTGGCCCTGGCAACTTATTCCGCCCAAAATTACGGTGCCGGCATGATTGGCCGTATCCGCCGCGGTGTTTATCATTGCTCGCTGATTTCTCTGGGTTTTGCCGTCTCCCTCGCCTTACTGGTCCGCTTTGTCGGTGAGGATATGATTCAGGTCTTTCTTGATGTTGAAAATGCCGAAATCATCACAATCGGCCGTAGCTATCTGAATATCACAACGCTGTTTTACTTTTTCCTGGGGCAGATTTTTATCTTCCGCAACACCCTGCAAGGAATGGGCAATACGGCAATTCCGATGACAGCCTGCCTTGTCGAGTTGTTGATGCGTTCCCTTGCCGCTGTTTTTCTTGCAGATAAAATCGGCTATCTCGGCTTGTGCTATGCCAGTCCGATTGCCTGGATCGGCGCCTCGCTTGTCGTGGCTTTCGGTTACCTCTTCACTATTCGCCGCCTGCGCCGCCATTATCTTAAAAACCACCTGAAATGGCTCGGCAACAAGCTCGGCCTCAAAACACCGCAGCCGGAAATTCTGCCCGAAGCAGCCCCCGCCGAATAAACCAAAAGCTCCGTTAAACCGGAGCTTTTTCAAGTTCAGCCGTTTTCAAGATAGGCTTGCAGCATGGCCACCCATTCAGGATGACGACTGTAAACAAAAGTCTCGCCGATTTTGGCCATCGCGGCTTTGCCGTCGGCAATCACCGCCCGCTGATAATTTTCCATGCCGCCGCGGAATAAATAACAAACCGCCGGATTTTCCTTTTTCGCCGCCTCAAACCGCTCGGAACTGCCAAAGTAATAGCGCGTTACTTTGCCGCCGCGCGCGCAAAATTCATTCAAGGCCTGAAAATAACGGCTGTCCGGCTGCACATGATGACAATCATCTTCTCCTTCAACTACCTGCAATTTATGCTGCGCCTGTTCAACCATTTCAATCACTTTTGCAAGCACATCTTCATTATTGATTACCTGATAGAGTTTCATTTTTACCTCGCTTTGCTGCACATAAAACGAAATGCCGTCAGCCTTGGTTGGCCATTGCCGTAAAAGACTGCATTGTCACGGTTAAGCGGCACAGCCGACAATTCCACCGTTTTATTTTGAATCGCAGATTTTTCATAAGCCTTATAAATCTGCCCGAAACTGTGCAGAGAATATTTAAACGCCGGCACCGGCATTTGACAACCGCTGACTTTGGCATAAATAATATCTTCATTCATATCAAAACGTTTCATAATATATTGCAGGCGGTTAAAAATATTCTCGGCATTTTTGGCCGTAATATCCTTAGGCTTGATCAGCTGCATAAACTGCTCGATATTCTTGGACGGAACTTGCATTGTTTTCAAAGTCGTTGCCCGGTCTTTGAAATAATAAACCAGCGGATCGGCCAGGCAGGCAATATCATGACGACGGACATGCTCAACAAATTTTCCGAAGTTTTTATCATGGCTGTTAACATTCAGCAGCAAAACTTCTTCATCTTTGCCAAGGCTCTGATAATCGCGCAGTGTCTTAACTTCCGCTTCCTTGCCGATACTCTGCAGCATTTTTTGCAATGCTTTGATTTCAAGAAGCTCCAGACTGTCGGAACGGCAATCGACAACTTCTTCTCTGGTCATCAACACCACCTTGTCTTTGTGCAAAAACTGCGCCGCCGTTGCTTTCAGGCGGTCCTTAAGCTGCAAATTGGCATCAACCACCCGCTGCAGATTGCCGTTTGACGGCCGGTTCAGCATTGTCATAAACAAACCGACATCGGGCATATTAATTTTTTCAACCTCAATATTACCCTTACGGTCAACAAAACAATCCGGCTGAAAATACAGCAAACCGCGGCCTTGATAATCTTTCGGCCCCTGCTCGGCAAATTTTGTTTCCGCACCGGCTGCCGCCTGTTCAAAACTCAGTCCCTTATCCAGCAAATCACGCGTATATTCTGCCAAAGACAAAGACTTATTCAAAGCCTCGTCAATTTTTGCCCGCAGCTGCGGAATCTTGGCTATCGGAAACTGCACATTGCGGTTGGTTTCGGCCGGACGGATAAAAAAGAAACCGCTTTTAGAACCGACATGGCCGCCGTCATGCAGCTGCAAACCCTGTTCAGCGGCCATAAATCGGAACTTATTAACCAGCGCGGCCGTCGTGCGATAATCGTTTTTTTCAAAAGATTTCTGAATCTTTGCCGCCAAAGCCGCCAATTGCGGATAACCGCCGCCGGCCAGCTGCTCGTCAATCAGAACTTCCGGCATTGCAAAACCTTTATCTCCTTTGAGGTCATAATGCAGGTTGCTATCATTGCCTAAATCAAAACGGGTAAAATTGCCGCCCGGCCCCTGATCCATGCGTAAATGGCGATAAGCGCCGGCACCGCGCAGGCGGTATTGGATTTTATCATAATCATCGGGAAAAAATGCCAGCAGCAAATCAAACGGCGGCTGCTTGCGGATATTCTTAAAATTGCGGTTTGCCGTGATAATTTCTTCTGCAGACGGCGTTTCTCTGCCGATTAAATTCTCGGCCAAATCATAGTAAGTTGCAAAGGTTCCTCCGGCCATTTTCACGCGGCCGCAGTCCTCAATTAAATATTCATAGGACATCATTCATCTCCATTTTAGAAAATGTTATTAAATTTCAATAGATTATATTATTTAGACAGATTTAAATTCAGATACGGAAAAATATGGCACTAGCAGTGCCACCAGAAGAAACGAGCAACCAATGTAAAATCAGTTTTTTGCATTAACTTTCCTATTATCCGAATTCATCAGGAAGATGAATAACGCCGTTCATAATAATTATCCCTACAGACAAGTCAATCCCTGTTCGGCTTTTTTTTTGCAAATCTGCACTTATATTTTTGCTTGTCATCAAAAAAGGAGCACAACATGACACTCACACGTCCCGTCAAACTGGCTTTATCAGCCCTGACTTTAGCCGCTTTTACCATTGGCACCAGCGAATTTGTCATCATGGGGCTTTTGGTCGACATTGCCAAAGAGCTCAAAGTCAGCATTGCTCAAAGCGGTCTGCTTGTCACGGCTTATGCTCTGGGCGTTGTCATCGGCGGCCCGGTCGTTGCCGTTCTGACCTCAAGACTGCCGCGCAAAGCAACCCTCATCGGCCTTGTTGTTATGTTTGTCACCGGCAACATCTGCTGTGCTGTCTCGCCGACTTATCATCTCTTAATGCTGTCGCGGATTTTAACCGCCATGTGCCACGGAACCTATTTCGGCATTGCAACCGTTGTCGCCGTACAGCTTGTTGATGATAAACACCGCACTCTGGCCGTCGCCTGGGTATTCCTCGGCACCACGCTTGCCAATATGCTCGGTGTTCCGCTCGGTACGGCTGAAGGCAACCTCTGGGGCTGGCGATCGACTTTTTGGTCTGTGGCCGTCATCGGCCTTCTCGCCATTGCCGCCCTTGTTTGGCTGCTGCCGAATAGCTTAAAACGTGACAATTCTTCACCGCTCAAAGAATTTCAATCCTTAAAAAGCCCGCTGGTGCAAATACCTCTGCTGCTTTCGGCGCTCTTAAACGGCGGTTTGTTTGTCGTTTATACTTACATTGCACCGCTGCTCATCAACATCACCGGCTTAAGCCCGCACGGTGTCACATTGGTTCTGCTCATTCTGGGTATCGGACTGCCGATTGGCACAATCATCGGCGGCAAACTCGGCGACAAAGCTTTGATAAAATCGCTGTTCACACTCTTTCCGGTTCTGATTATCGCCCTTGTCATCATGCATTATGTCATGCCTTATGCCGTTGCCAATATCACGGTCATGTTCATTTGGAGCACCGTCACTTTCACGATTGCACCGATGCTGCAGGTCATGGTCGTCAATAATGCCCTCGGCGCCCCGAACCTCGCTTCGACTTTTAATCAGAGTGCTTTTAATCTCGGCAACGCTTTCGGCGCCTGGGTCGGCAGCGTGCTGATTCGTTATCATGTCAGCTATGATGATTTGCCCTTTGCCGGTATTATCTTCATCGCTGCCGCCATTTTGCTTGTAGCTCTCTACAATCGCAGGATAAAACTTGCCAAGACCGAATAAATCAGTTAAATTCGCTGCAACTTTAATCATTTAGAAGAATAATCATGCCGCTTACTCAAATATTTCTTGCCGTTGCAATCGTTGCCTCTTGGGGTTTGAATGCCGCCATCAGCAAAATCGTTGTTACCCAGATTCCGACTTTGGCTTTTTTATCACTGCGTTTTTTTGCCACGGCGCTGATTTTTATGCCCTTTGCCAAACTGCATAAAAAAGATTTGGGCCGTTTGTTCAAAATCGCCATGCTGCTCAATGTCGGCCATTTCAGCTTCACTTTTTATTCGCTGAAATATTTGAGCGCCGCTTCTTTTTCGGTTATCCAGCAGATTCAGGTGCCGCTGGCTTTGCTGCTCGGTGCCGCCTTCCTGCACGAGAAAATTACCAAACGCCAGATTATCGGCATTATGCTGGCTTTCTGCGGCATTTTGTGCATTTTCGGATTGCCGGACATCAACCTGACCGGCTTTGTCCTGACATTCATGGGCTGCCTGTTCTGGGCAATCTCCCAGCTTGAACTAAAAAAATCACAGGCAATTGATATTTATACTTTCATCACTTTCACAACCCTGTTTGCCGCGCCGGTGCTTTTCGGCCTGTCGCTTATTTATGAGGGCAGCATTATAACTGCGCTGATTGAAGCACCGAGAACGCCGCTGCTGTTCTCTTTCTTCTATCAGGTTGTGATTCTCGGCGCCGCAATGATGTTATGGCAAAAGCTGGTTGCCAACAACGGCATTGCCAAAGTCGTTCCGGTTATGCTGCTGCAGGTTTTATTCGGAATTTTGGGCGGTATTCTCATTTTCAACGAAAGCCTAAATTGGAACATTGCAATCGGCGCCTTTTTCACAATGACCGGCGTCGGTCTGGCAATGATAAAATCACACCCCAAAGCCAAGATTATTCAAATTAATGAGGAACTCTCGGAAGCGGCGGAATAAAAAAAGGCTCCTATTTCGGAGCCTTCTTTTTTTCTTGCAAATCAGCCGTACAATTCGGACATTTCACGGCTTTGACCGGAATAACCGAACAGCAGTAAGGACATTCTTTGGTCTTGGCCTCTTCCTTGATTTCTTCTTTGGCATCCATTCTTTCCTGCAGTTCATTAATACCTTTAATCAGCAGAAAGACGGCAAAAGCCACAATCAGAAAACTGATAACCACATTGATAAACAAACCGATATTCATCGTAACGGCACCGGCAGTCTGAGCTGCGGTCAATGACGGATAAGGCGCCGGTGTGGCACCGTCGCGCAGAACAATAAACATATTGCTGAAATCGACCTTGCCGAGCAGCAGCCCGATAGGCGGCATGATAATATCTTTAACCAGAGAGTCGACAATCTTTCCGAAAGCGGCACCGATAATAATACCGACTGCCATGTCAATCACGTTGCCGCGCATGGCAAATTTTTTAAATTCATTCAACAAAGACTTAAACATTTTCATCTCCAAAAATTAATAATGCGGCGGAGGGGTTTCTTCCGATAACGGCCTCACCACGTCATCATTGCTCATACTGAGCAGATATTGATTTTGCTTAACCAGCTTTTCAATAATCTTGCCCTGTTCTATCACAACCTGATTTAAATCATCAACAAATTTTTCCTGAACAGCCAAAGCGCTCTCAATCGCAATCAGGCGCTCTTCCAATTCTTCTGACATATATAACTCCACAAATTAAAGGCTTAAAGTATTTTCTTTAAGCCTTTGTTGATTCTTATTTTCTTTTGGCTTCGTAATACAGGCTGTTAAACAGGCATAACAGCACGGATAACAGGCTGGTCACAACGATATTGGCCTCATTATTGCCGATCAGATAATAGGCGGCAATATAGGGGAAATAAATCACGGCGGCCACCAGAACCCAGGACAGATAACTGCCTTTGGCCAAAGCGGCAAAAGATTTAAAATTGATTTTCTCGCCGGCCATAATCATCGGCAAAAGCACATTGACTTTGGCAAACAGCCAGATACCGACAAAGATGTTGGCAATCAGACCTAGCGGCACCCAATAAAAACCGACATTATGATGAGCAAAAATTTTAGACAACACAAACATCGGTATCATCATGATGAAACCCATCACAAACTGGATAACGGCAAACAACAGCCATTTTTTGATAAAACCCCAGACTTTGCCGAGTTGGACTTTCATAACATATTTATAAATGGCAATTTCAACCGCGCTGTAAACCAAAGGACTGAGGCACAAAGACAAATAAAGATAAGCCCGGCAGTCGGCATAGCGGACACGCAGACAGTCATCGCCCAGAGAATAGGCAATCAGCGGCAGAATAAACAAAATCCAGATTGGCAGTTTGCGAAGAAAAAGTTTGTAGGTATCTTTGATAACAGTAAGCATATCAGTCACCTCTTAAATAGTTTTTATCGTCTTATAAT
>ERZ1026946.326-NODE-326-length-17679-cov-4.605878_pt1 | contig 17679 bp, 18 predicted proteins | sample MGYA00519460_ERZ1026946 | MGnify/ENA primary metagenome ERZ1026946 (study PRJEB26926, sample SAMN06164620) | human gut metagenome | biome: ENVO:00009003; feature: ENVO:2100002; material: ENVO:00002003 | host: Homo sapiens | place: USA | collected 2012 ...
GGAAGTGCGATTCAGGATATCATGAAAAAAACGGAACTTGCGAAAAAGACTGTATCGTTCAAAATTGTTCCGGTTATACTTTAAGCACTTGCCCGGCGCACGGTATCTGTTCAAGTTGCACTAAAACAGCTTCCAATTGCTCGACAAACGGAACCTACCAAAAACTCGACAGCTGCGAAACCGGTTATAAAGTCTCCGGAAACAGCTGTGTGGAAGCGTGTACCGCCAACTCTTGCTCCGGATACCCTCTCTCATACTGTCCATATAAAGGTGTTTGTTCGACCTGCCCGATAGTAAACTCAGATTGCTCTACCGGTGAAACTAAATACAAACTGGATTCTTGCCAGTCAGATTATATCCTTAATGGAAATAGCTGTTCCTGCATTGACAAAACAGCCCAATATGATGAATGGTCCGGCTTCGTCAGATGTGAATGCTATAACGGGTGTTATGTCGTAGACCTTACAAAAAATTCAGGCACAGATTATAAAACGGCCTGCCAAATAGCATGTTGCTCTCCGAACTTAACTTGTGACCAAGAATATAATATTGCGTTACACGGAAGAGCTGTTTGCCCCAATGGGTTGGGATGTTATCCGCAATACGAAAACTGCCTCTCAACAGAAAGTAGTTATGTGTGTGAAGGCGAGTTTGATGCATGTATGTACGATGCTGATTATGCATACCAACAATGTAAATCACTACAATAAAAACAAGCTAAAAAACAGAAACCTCAAAAATTGAGGTTTCTGTTTTATTATATGAAACTGTTTTTTATCTTAAAAAATATCACCCTCAATGCGCCAGCCGCCGTCTTCATAGACCAAATGAAAAGCCGCACAATTGGCTAATTTATCAAAATCATAATGCCAGTGGTTCAGCATAGCCGACATCGTCCCGCCGTGAATGGCCACTCCGGCAGTCTTAAAATCGCCCTCAGCTAATTTGGCAAGCACATTAAGAACCCTGTCCAGAGCTTCTTTTTTGCTTTCGCCTTGAGGAAAACGAATATCCCAGTAATCCGGATTAGACCAGTTATTGACAATTTCCGGAACATCGCACTGCAAATCGGCAATCAACTGCCCTTCGGCATCACCGTAGAAACACTCCCGCAAATCATCTTGCACCTCAACCGGAACATCAAGAGCTTCTGCCACGACTTCGGCCGTCTGCCGGGCTCTTTTCAGCGGACTGCTGAAAATAATATCCAAACCTTTATCACGCAGCTTTTCAACCAGACCCTGCGCCTGAGCAACGCCGGTCTCGTTAAGCGCATAATCCATGCCTGAACCCTGCCAGCGCTTTTGTTTGTTCAAATCTGTTTCACCATGGCGAAAAATATAAAAATCTTTGCGGCTCATCTTTACTCCTGCTTTATTTGGGTTGGCGTTTTTTCAAATCCGCGTCTTTGACATCAGCCCAGACAATGGTTGTCGATTTAATCCCTTTTTCCCACACAAACCAGGCAAATTCCATTGCCGGCGACCCAAAGCCCAGAAAGTCTACTTTATTGGGAATAACAATAACTTTGGCCGGCGGAAATTCAGCATAAAGTTTAGCCCTTTTCTTGCCGGTCAAATAACGGATGGGCAGCAGCAGCGCCAGACATTTGTCAGAAAGCTTAAGCCCTTGCACAATAAACTCATAAGCCAGATTAAACGGCGGATTGGTAATGATATTTTCAAAGCGGGTTTCCGAGTTGAGAAAATCAACGCCGCTTTGCCCAAACCCGCGGTCAATCAAATCGCTGCAAAAAACGTCGGCATATTTTTCAAGCAAAACTTCGGCCATACGCCCGTCCCCGCAGGCCGGTTCCCAAATTTTGCCGCTGAAGCGATAATTATCCAGCAAAGCCTGCGTCACATAACGCGGCGTCGGATAAAAATCTTCTTTTTGCCGCAAATCCTCAACCTTACGACCGAGAAGCTTGTATTGTTCATTCATCATTAAAAAAATTTCTTTCTCAAGGTATGTTATTCTTAAATACCCATATAAAAATTTTCTATAATGCGGCAGATAATAAGATTTCAGGAATTTTAAGAGGGAGTGTACATAGAGGTACATGACCGAGTAAAATATCCGCAAAATCTGTATTAGATGCCCATTAGAGGAAATTTTGGAGCGGGTAACGGGAATCGAACCCGCATTATATGCTTGGGAAGCACACGTTCTACCATTGAACTATACCCGCACGGCTGGCACGATAATATTACAATTTTTGAATTAATCAACCTCAAAAATAAAACGCCCCATCATAAGACAGGGCGCTTTGTTTTCATCAATCAATTATTCTGCCGTCAGGGCATTTTTCAGATTATTGAGACTGCCTTTGGCATTATCAATAGCTTTCTGCTGCTCGGCTTTTTTAGCAGCGCTTTCTTCCTGCTGGGCTTTAAGTTTCTTTTCAATCTCTGCCTTTTTAGCTTCATATTTAGCTTTCTTGGCTTCTAATTTTTCTTCGCGGGCTTTCTGGGCATCAGCGTCTTTTTTAGCTTTTTCTGCTTTGGCGTCTTCAATTTTTTTGGTTGTCGCGTCAATTTTGCTCTGAGCCTTCTGCGCGGCGGCTGTCAAATCAAAATCTTTGGCCATAACATTAGCGGCGCTCAAAACGCCGGCCGCAACAAACAAAGACAACAATTTTCTCATCAGTTTTCTCCTCTGGTTAAAATAACTTAATCTAATATAAATCCCAAAGGATAAACTTCAATCATAAAAGATAAATTTTACAAAAAAAGATGATGAAACCAAAGTTCATCATCTTCTTGAAATTCACGGGCAGGCTTATAAACTCAGGCTCTGCAAACCGGATGTTTTTTCACGAATGTAATTATTGCGGAAACGGATAACGCAATATTCCCAAATGCCCCACAAAGCCAAACCGATTGTAATCAGCAAAGCCCAATGCCAATTAGATTCGCCGCTGCCGAGCAGATAAAAGACAAGCACCGCCAGCAGAAAAAATACCAGGAATTTGCGCCCTCTGTGTTTTTTGCATTTTTCAGCCAAACGCGCGTCATAAATCCCCGTCTTTTTCATTTCTGCCGCAATACTGTCACGGAAAACTTTGCACTCATCCCAATTTTCTATTATCCAATCGCGCATACGCGGCGAAAACAGATACAAATGGGTAAAAGGCGCCGCATCTGCCGGATCAATATCAAAACTGTCAATCAGCAACGCCGCCTCGGGCAAAGTACCGCTCGAAAGCAGGTTGATAATCAGGGGCGTCCATTTATCCGTATCCAGCAATTCGGGAAAACTGCTGCCGATAAGAGCCAAATCCAGCCACAATTGCCGCTGTTCGGAAGTTAATCTTCGACATTCTTCCGGCGTTGATGAACCGTAACGGCTGTTCAGGTAAAGCAGAATATCGTCCAAATCTTCATAAAAAGCTGTTTCCAACTCTTCGCCCACATAAATACTGCGGTCATCTCTCCGTTTTTGACTCAAAGTCACAACTCGTTCAAAACTCACAAATTTTTTCATAATACGAATTTTATATAAAATGATACATCAAGTTAAAATCACTCAACAATACATACTAATTCAACTACGGCCCAAAGCTATAACATAAGCTGTTTTGATTGTCTATCACAAAAAAATCCAAACAAAATTTTTGTAAACGGTGCAAACTCTTGACCCGATTCGCTTTTTGCTGCAATTAAAGTCATTTTTTGCTGGTTTTTTGAAATCAACCATGCTATAAAACGCGCAGAGAGATTCTGTGCCCCGATTTCGGTCGGGACACGTAACCAAGCCGGCAGATCAGGCATAAAACCGTCTAATCTGTGGGCTTTTTTTGTTAACATTCAACTAAGGATAAAATATGTCTGACGTTAAGATGAAAATGATGGACGGTAACGAAGCCGCTGCTTCCGTTGCCCACCGCATGAATGAAGTCTGCGTTATTTACCCGATTACCCCGTCTTCTCCGATGGGTGAATGGGCCGATGCGTGGTCTGCTGCCAAACAAAAGAACATTTGGGGCGTAATCCCTGAAGTTCAGGAAATGCAATCAGAAGCCGGTGCTGCCGGTGCCTGCCACGGTTCAATCCAGGCCGGTGCTTTAACCACCACCTTTACCGCTTCTCAGGGTTTGCTGTTGATGATTCCCAACATGTACAAAATCGCCGGTGAATTATCTCCGTTCGTTATGCATGTTGCCGCTCGTTCTTTGGCTTACCACGCTTTGTCAATCTTTGGCGACCACACTGACGTTATGTCCTGCCGCCAGACCGGTTTTGCCATGCTGGCTTCCAACTCTGTTCAGGAAGCTCACGATATGGCTGCTGTTGCCCAGACATCAACTCTGCGCAGCCGCGTTCCGTTCATGCACTTCTTTGACGGTTTCCGCACTTCTCACGAAATCAAAAAAATCAAACTGCTTTCTGATGACGATTTGAAAGCTATGCTGGAAGGCGTTAACTACTCTTTCAACGCTGAAAATGCTCTGCGTCCGGAAGCTCCGGTTATCCGCGGTACAGCTCAGAACCCTGACGTTTTCTTCCAGGGTCGTGAAGCTTCTAATCCTTTCTATGCCAAAGTTGAAGGCATTGTTCAGGAAGAAATGGACAAATTCGCTAAAATCACCGGCCGTCAGTACAACATTGTTGACTACTTCGGTGCGGCTGATGCCGAGCAGGTTATTGTTATTATGGGTTCTGGCGCCGAAACGGTTGAAGAAGCCATCACTTACCTGAACGCCAACGGCGCAAAACTGGGTGTCTTGAAAGTTCACCTCTATCGTCCGTTCCCTGAAAAATCTTTCTTAAAAGCTCTGCCCAAAACCGTCAAAACTGTTTCTGTTTTGGATAGAACCAAAGAATCAGGCTCTACCGGTGAACCTTTGTACCTCGACGTTGTTGCAACTTTGACCCAGGCTTTTGCCCGCGGCGATATTGCTTCTATGCCGAAAATCATCGGCGGCCGCTATGGTTTGTCTTCTAAAGAATTCACACCGGGCATGGTTAAAGCCGTTTTCGACAACGGTTCCGCAGCCAAAGCAATTAATGGTTTCTCTGTCGGTATTACCGATGACGTTAACAAAACTTCTTTGCCGTTTGATGATTCTATCGATACCGAACCCAAAGACGTTGTCCGCGCCGTATTCTTCGGCCTGGGTGCTGACGGTACCGTCGGTGCTAACAAAAACTCCATTAAAATTATTGCTGAAGACGCCGGCAAATACGGCCAGGGCTACTTTGTTTACGATTCTCGTAAATCAGGTTCCATGACCACTTCTCACCTGCGTTTCTCTGACAACCCGATTAAATCAGCTTACCTGATTAACAAAGCAGATTTCGTTGCCTGCCACCAGTTCCCGTTCATGAACAAGGTAGACATTTTGAAAATTGCTAAACCGGGCGCTACTTTCCTGCTGAATGCTCCTTACAAAGCTGAAGAAGTTTGGGATCATCTGCCGATTGAAGTTCAGGAAGAAATCATCAATAAAAAACTCAACTTCTACACCATCAATGCTGTTGAAGTTGCTCGTGAAACCGGCATGGGCCAGCGCATTAACACCATTATGCAGGCTTGCTTCTTTGCAATTTCCAACATCTTGCCGAAAGATGAAGCTATTGCCCAGATTAAAAATGCCATTAAGAAAACTTACAGCAAAAAAGGCGACGCAATCGTTCAAAAGAACTTTGTTGCTGTTGACGCTTCTTTGGAACACCTGCACAAAGTTGAATATCCTGCAGCTGTTACCTCCAAATTCCACCGTCTGCCTCCTGTTCCGGAAAATGCTCCTGAATTCGTTAAAAAGCTGACCGGTGAAATCATTGCCGACCGCGGTAACGAACTGCCGGTATCTGCTTTCGAACAAGTTGTCGACGGCACCTGGCCGACAGGCACAACCCAGTACGAAAAACGTTGCATCGCAACTGAAATTCCGGTTTGGGATCCCAATACCTGTATCCAATGCGGCAAATGCTCTCTGGTCTGCCCGCACGGCGTTATCCGTATGAAAGTCGCTTCGGAAGAAGAATTGAAGAATGCTCCGGCTACTTTGAAATCAGCTGATTACAAAGGTAAAGAATTTGCCGGCAAAAAATTCATTCTGCAAATTTCTCCCGAGGATTGCACCGGCTGCGGTATCTGCGTCAGCGCCTGCCCGGCTAAGAACAAAGAAAATCCGGAACGCAAAGCGATCAATATGGATCATATTGAAAACCATTTGGAAGCTGAAAAAGCTAACTGGAAATTCTTTGAAACTCTGCCTTACGTAAAACGTACCGAAGTTTCCAAAGCTTTGCCGAAAACCACCCAGCTGATTCAACCTTTGTTTGAATTCTCAGGTGCTTGCGCCGGCTGCGGTGAAACACCTTATGTTAAATTGCTGACCCAGTTGTTCGGTGACCGCATGGTCGTTGCCAACGCAACCGGTTGTTCTTCAATTTACTCTGGTAACCTGCCGACCACACCTTATGCCAAAGACGAAAAAGGCCATGGTCCGGCTTGGGCAAACTCTTTGTTTGAAGACAATGCCGAATTCGGTCTGGGTATGAGATTCTCCATCGATCAGCAAACCCGCTTTGCTCAAAACCTGCTTGAAGGTTTGAAAGACAAAGTCGGCGCTGACCTGGCAGACAAAATCCTGTCTAACCCGCAGGCAACAGATATCGAAATCGACGACCAGCGCGCCAATGTCAAAGCTCTGCGCGACAAACTGGCTTCTATCAATACTCCTGAAGCCAAACACCTTGATAAACTGGCTGACTACCTGATTAAGAAATCAGTCTGGATTCTCGGTGGTGACGGCTGGGCTTACGATATCGGCTTCGGTGGTTTGGATCACGCAATTGCTTCCGGCAAAAACATCAACATTCTGGTTATGGACACAGGTGTTTACTCTAACACCGGCGGCCAGCAGTCCAAAGCAACACCGATGGGCGCATCTGCTAAATTTGCAACTGCCGGTAAAGCTTTGCCGAAGAAAGATTTGGCGATGATTGCCATGTCTTACGGCAATGTCTATGTTGCTCAGGTCGCTTTCGGTGCCAATGATGCCCAGACCATCAAAGCTTTCAACGAAGCTGAAGCTTTTGACGGTCCGTCAATCATCATTGCTTACTCTCACTGTATCGCTCAGGGCTTCAACCTGGCAGACGGTCTGTCTCACCAAAAAGACGCCGTTGAGTCCGGTTCTTGGCCGCTGTATCGTTACAATCCTGAGAATATTGCCGAAGGTAAAGCACCGTTGGTACTTGACTCTAAAGCACCGAGCAAACCTTTGGCTGACTACATGGCTAACGAAACCCGTTTCCAGGTTGTCAACAAAGCTAACCCTGAACGTTATGAAACCTTGTTGAACAAGGCTCAGGAAAACGTTAAAGAAAAACGTTCTCTCTTGGAACACATGTCTGAGTTCAAAGTTGTAGAATAGTTTTCCGCAAACTCTAAAAAAAGTGCAATGATTAATTTCATTGCACTTTTTTTACATTTTAAAGCACATCGTCAACTAGAGATTGTAACAAAAAATTAAGTATGATAAGATAAATCAGTGTGAGGAGATATACAATGAGCGAAACAGAAATCAACAACATCGAAATATCAGACAAAGCCTCGGCAATCAAAGACCTGTTCGGCGGCGAAAAAAACTTCAACAAGACCCGCTTCAAAGAAGATGCCGAACGCGCTCAGGCCGAAGGACGCTCTCTTGATTCTCTCAATGTAGAAGATTATCGCCTCAAAGATGATAATGATAACGGCTCAGAAAACAATTCATCAAATGATTTTTCTAACGGCTCAAATTTACATTTCAAAGCCGGATACGAAAATGGCATGTATGTCGCCCGCGGTCCCGGAGGAAAAGTTATTACCGGCAAAACCCAAGACGAAATGCATACCCAACTGGCACAAGAATTTGTCAAAGATGCCCAAAAAACAGGCGATGTCCCTTATTGCCGCCACACCGGCCCTAAAGATGATAAAGAAGGCATGAAAAGCTTTGCCAAAACTTTTATTAATGCCGGTGTCGCCATTGACGGAGATGTTCCGAATGACCCGCAATTTTGGCAGCAATTCAAACAGGAATACATGAAAAATCCTGAAAACAAGATAGAAAACTGGAACATGCTCACTTCAAAAATCCCCCCGGAATATATGGGAGAAAAGTCAAAGCAGCAGAGCAATTCTCTCTCAAGCCATATAAAAAGCCTCCGCAACGGAATCAACAGAAACTTGACCCCTGAAATGCCGCGAGCTGTCCAGCGGACAACTGTCAACCAGATGGATTTAGCCAAGTTCAAACAAAGTACAATATCAATGGGATAAAGGCCAGATTAATTTACCCAAAGTGCATCGGTAATTACCGTTGCACTTTTTTATATCATAAGTGTCGGATTTTATTGACAAAACAAAATTCTCCTTTAAGCTTGCAACCCTGAGATGTACCAATTAATTAATATTAAAAACAAATTATTACCATTATGAATGAAACTGCATTTTTTTACGCGGGATTAATTAATGTAACAAATTACAATCCCGGATTGACCCCGGAAGAATTATCCCAGACTTATTTAGGCTTGCCGGCCATTAGAGTTCACAACAAAGACTGGCGTTTGGAATTCGACGGCCTTATTCCCGGAATCGTTAATTTTGTAGAACCAGACAAGGCTGAAGTGAGAATAGATTACTTGTGCTCAAAATTCTGCGCACATAAAGTAAAGATAATTTCCGATCAAACGCCCCATAATGCGATACTTTTCTGTGGAACCTTCAAAGATCAGCCGTTAAAAGAAATCGCATTTCTCTGGCAAAAAGCAGCCCTTAAGACATACGTTGCTTTAGGCGGTCTTAATCATGCTCCTTTTGTCGATTGCACCATTTTTCGCGTTAACGGCATGTTAAAACTTTATGCCCTTTGCCCTTCAAAAAAATTTGAAGAAATTTGGAAAGAATCTTGTATTGAGATTGCTGAGAAAACAACTCTTCTTAATGCCGGATTCTCTCAGATTAATTTGAAGATTTACGGCAGATAAGCTTTTTTTCATTCCCAAGCTCCCCAAATTCATTTTGGGGAGTTTTTTTATTTTAATTCACAAAAAGCAATAAAATATTTGTCAAATTAGACAAAATAGATTATAGTAATACCATATTATGACGGAGAGTGTGAATGACAAACGAAAAAACTCAATTAAAACAACAGCAGCTGATTGAAAAACTTAACCTACAGACAGTTGAACTGAAAAAGAAATTCGGCGCCGTCTTCCGTGCCGATGAATATCATTTTCAGGGCATGGGTTTAATCAAGAACAAAGGCTCACTGGAAGGACTTCAGCCGTTGGACTTTATTGACCAGAATACCTTGGAACTGCAGCGTCAGGCTCCTACCGAGGTTCAAAAGGAAGAATGGCTGAAACTTCAGGGCACGGAACCGGAAACAGGAATCAGCCACCGCCAGCTCGGAGAAAAACTGCAAAACCTGCGCCAAAAGTTCAAAGATCCGCAAGCGCTGGCCAAACAACAGCAAAAAGAAAAATTAGAAAGACAAATCCGTATGCGTGAGGCTGCCAATAATGCCTCGCTAAAAGGATAGAATCCGTTTTTGCCGCGGACTCGGAAAATCTATATATCATTATGCCGCAATTTTTTTACAAATTCAGGTTGTTACCGGCCTTGATAAGTAACCGTAAATAAATATATCTCTCTGAGAGATTCCACAATTATCTGCACAATTTGTGATTAGGTTTGACAAGCCCCGCTAAGGGTAGAAAGATTGACTCATTAAATCATTAATGGAGAATTACAATGCCCAATAATAAAAAATCACCGGAAGAAATTAAAGCAATCAATGAGAAAAAAGCAAAATTAATGGCTGTCCGCCTCTCTGCCTACAAAACAGAACAGCGCCCCAGCTATTTCGAACAGCTTGAAAACGGCGTTGTCCGCCGCGCCGTAGAACGCGAGGCCTCTTTCAACGTCAACGCTTATCGCCAGTCTGACAGTTATGCCGCTGAAATGAGCGCCGAAGACATTGACAACCTGTACCTCGCCCATGTCGAATATTATTCAAAGCTGATTATCGACAACCGCAAACGCAGCAACTATAACCCTTATGATACCAACGATTTTGAACATCGCCTGATTGCCCGTGATAATCTGGCCAACCAGAATTTTGAAGATTTATCCTACACCGTCAAAGAGGGCAGCGTCATTTCCAAAACTTCTATCACTCAAAACAAAGTCATGGCCCGCAGCAAAAATATTGACGACAGAGTAACAGACAAAAATAATGTGATTGAGCATATTCAAAAGATGAAAATGATGGAAGGAATCCGCGTTTATCATTGATTTTGAACGAAACCACCGCAAAGCCGCAGCCGCAAACTGCGGCTTTTTTATTTTTTTCTTGCCAAACAGATGCAAAAAGGTTACATTTCCTCCACATAAAATTACAATTATAAATCCAATATAAATTAAAAAAATTATTATCATGTTTCCACAAATTAAGACTTATTCAAAGAGATCAGCAGCTGCCGAATATTTTAGAAAATATTTCAAAGGCCGCTCCGCATCATCTGATTCAAAAACATTTACCAATCTGGTTCTCACCACAAAAGATGAGCTGGGATGGTGTTGTTTGATTTCCGGAACCAAAGAACGCCGCATAACTTTCGGCAAAGGCAAAGACGTTGTCGCCGAACCGAATTCTCCTAACAGAACCTGGTATAAAATTATTCAGCCGGAAAGTTCGTTTATCCATCGCGGACACTTATTTGTTTATCGCGGACATAAAGTTTCCTCAGACTACAGTATTGTTCCTGTTCATATTGTCGATAATGTGAAATATGTTCAGAACTTAAATCAAGATGAGGGGCTGACTTTCAGACTTTGCGCCGTAAAAACAAAGAAGGGCGAAATAATTAATTATGCCTGGGCGGCTTTTAAAGATGAAGTTTTGGCGGCACAATACCCTGTTTTTCAAGATGAAAAAATTGATTACAAACTCAATAAAGTCAATTTTGAAATCATGGAATATGATGAGGAATTTATTTTTGCCGACAACCGCTGGTATGTTTGTACCGAAGGGGGCCACTTGGCTTTAGGCCGGCTGCCTTTGCCCAAAAGATACAACATTGCCGCAATGATTTCTGCCTGAAACTAAGTCGTGAAAACCACACAAAAGAGAGTTCTTTAAATAAGAACTCTCTTTTTTATATCTCTCAGCAAAACGCTATTGACAAAATTTTCCAAATATCTCTATACTGTAAGCTCATTTCATATAGATATAAAATTATTCACTCACATAATACTCAATGTTATGAAACCCAATTTTGTTTTTTCAAAAAAACCGTGTCCCGGAATTTATGATGAAGCGCAAGCCCGCAAAATCATCGGTTGCTGGAACAAAGGAATAATGTATTTAAAATACATGGAAGGACAACAGGACAACTTTTTCTTTTGGGTTTGGAAAAACGGGAAACGACATGAAACTATCCCCGTTTTTGACAGGGATTATGTCCCCCGTACCTTCAATTTGAAAGATTTGTCGCCGCTGATACCCGGAAATTTCTTTAATTATGGAGACCGTCTTTATTTTGTCATGCAAGACAAAAAAGGGCAATGGCAAATTAATGAAATAGAAGTCTGCACCACTTGGCTGGAAGCCAAAGCCTGGTGTCAGGTTTACGGGTTGGAAGAGAATGCAAACAGTTACATTGCCCGTGTCTGTCAGATAACTGACTCGCCCGTGCAGCCGCTCAAATTTTTGGGTTACTGTTGGCGTCTTTACGATGATAAACATCTCTATCATGCCCCTCTGTTTTACGATGACTTTGACAAGATCAAATATATCGATACCAGAGAACTGGCTTATGAGATGGTTGAGCCTGAAGAAGTGATTCTTCATAACTTTGAACGCTGGACGGTTTATCAATATGAAGAAGAAAAATTCTACATTTGCAAATCGCCCTGCCAGCTAAAAATTAATCCTATTATTAAACCTTAAACAAAAACAGTTTATGAAAGAGATAACAATTATCGATCAGGTTCAGGCTATTAACCAAGCCTATGACAAACATCTTTTTGAAAATATAAACTTGTGGCTCTTCGGCGTCGTCAGCTTAATCGGCTGCTATCAGCCCGATGATGATGAGCACCCTTTTTATTATTTTTGGAAAGTTGAAGATAATGACAAAGAACATTTGATTCAGTATATCGGCGTGTTTGAACAAGAAAAATCTTTTACCGAACACTGCTATAACCGCGAAATCCGCCCCGGAGATATTTTCTTTTGGGAAGATAAGGTTTTTTGTTATTATCAGTTTCTCAACAGCAAGAAAATCATCACGCCTTTCGGACTGATAAATCCCGAAAAACTGCGTCAGGCTTTCCCGCCTAATCACCCGTTGCGCGACAGCAAAGGAAAGCTTTTTGAAGCTTTTGATGATAAGTTGAATTTTGCCGGACGTTACTGGGGATTTTCAACCCGCTATTACGAAAGATGGTTTCCGATACTGCCGCAGATTTATCCTGATATCAATGACATTGAAGATGTTGTCGTTCGCAAAAATTCTGCTCAGATTTTTTCTGCCTGTACCGTCGCTTTTCAGTATCATGCAGAATCACTCAGGGTCGATACTTGCCGATACCGCAGCTTGGAATTGTCTAAAAAGATAAATGATAAATTGAACGCTTTGTCTGATGACGGCAAGAAATGGCTGCTCTCTGACGGACTATCCTCTTTCTCTGGGCTCACGCCAGAAGATATCGGTTCACTCATAACGGAAATAAACACCTGTTACGGAACAGATTATCAGAATGACGGCAGCTGGGAGACACCGCAAATGCTTCTCAATACTTTGAGTCGCGATTTGGATAAACGAATTTTTGTATAATTAAATTAATAACAAAATGAATTTAAACATTTTTTTAAATCAGGAAGAAGCCGAAAGCTTTTTTCGCAGCAAACTGAATAACATCAGTGATGTGTCATTAATTCAGGATACATCGGAGAAACAACCGATTAACGGACAAATTGCCTGGTTCTGCAAATCAGGCGGAGAAAAATTTGTATCACGCCGCAAAGGGCAGCTGGAACCATTCAGCAATACGGATTTTTCCAACAGTTTCCGGAATATCGACCGCGGAACCGGTTTTATCTTTAATGACCAGGTGTATTCTTTCGGGCATAAGGGACGCATCGGCCACCCGCGTCTGGTAGATGCCAGCAGCACGCTTCGCAATGCCTGTGCCCCGAAATTGCTGAGAAAAAAACAGTTCATTGAAAAATTTTACCGCATCAAATGCATCAGCAGCGGCATAGTTATCAATTACTGTTTCGGTTTATTCGCCCGCGGCGAAAAATATCCGATAGTGCATTGCCTGGCCTTTCAGGAAGAAGCAAATTTCTTCGACCCTGAACAGCATTGCCTTGAAGAAATCAAACCCGGGCAGGAATTTCAATTTTTGGGCGGCAGCTACTACGCCTACTCCCTCAACAACTGGGATATGATGTTTGCTGCCAAACCGAACTCAAACTTCTAAACAACAAAAGCGGCTCTCCTCAACAGGATTGCCGCTTTTATTTTCAGCTTGTGCCGAACAAATTTTTATTTAAGATTTTCCGGATTTAAACCTTCCAGTTCTTTGATGACAAACTTGCCGTTTTTGCGGATAAGCTTGCCGTCAAACCAGATTTCGCCGCCGCCCCATTCCGGCGTTTGAATCAGCACCAAATCCCAATGGATGGCCGAACGGTTGCCGTTGTGAGTAACATCGTCATAAGAATTGCCGATAGCCATATGCAGCGAACCTGAAATTTTTTCATCAAACAAAATATCCAGCATCGGTTTAGTCACAAACGGATTAACTCCCAGCGCAAACTCGCCCATATAACGGCTGCCGGCATCCAGATCCAAAAGCTTTTGAAACTTATCATTATTCGCCGTCGATGTTCCTTTAACGATTTTGCCGTCTTTAAATTCCAGACGGATATTCGAAAAATATTCTCCGCCGTAAACCGTATCGGTATTAAACTGAATCACGCCGTTAATCGAATTTTTAACCGGTGCCGTATAAACCTCGCCATCAGGCAAATTCACTTGGCCGTCGCAAATCACCGAACCGAGCCCTTTGATTGAAAATTCCAAATCTGTTCCCGGCGCCACAATTCTGACCTTATCGGTTTTATCCATCAGTTTTTGCAAAGGTTTCATCGCTTTTGCCATCTTTTGATAATCAACCAGACAGGCATTGAAATAAAAATCTTCAAAAGCTTCGGTCGACATCCGCGATAAGGCCGACATCGTATTATTCGGATAACGCATAACGACCCATTTTGTCTTCGGAACACGGACATTAAAATGAACCGGCGTATAAAAATGCTCCTGATAAAGGCGCATTTGCTTTTCTTTGACATCAGAAAGCAGGAACATATCATCATAACCGCGAATTCCGACATAAGCATCGCATTTAGCCATAATCTCGGCATGAAACCGGCCGAACTCTTTTATTTGTTCTTCACTGGCTCCGCTGACAAAACTTTTGATAAAATTATTGTCGTTAAAATACCAAAACGGAATGGCTCCGGCTTTGGTTGCCTGCTTAATCACTTCATTAAACAAATCTTTAACCGAGTTGCTGAAACCTTCAATAAAAACTTTTTCGCCTTTTTTCAGTTTCAAAGATTTTTTGACAATTTGTTCGGCCATTTTGACCAGTCTGACATCAATTTCCATTGTTATATTTCCTCACATTTTTCAATAATCTTTTCAATCATTTCATTCTCATCTTTCGGTTCGGCAATCTTATCCGCCTCTTTTTCAAAAACTTTTCCGATAATGCCGCGGCAGGCTTTTTCATCTTTGCAGATTGCCTGTTTTTTCATCACTCCGACCAAGACCAAGGCCGCCAGAGCCCCTTCGGCCGTCATCTTTTTCTCCGGCTTTTTCCCCGGCCAATCAATGGTTATCGTTTCTTTAATATAATCTTCTTTCACTTTCAAACCAAGATAGCCGAGCCTTTTTATATCCGCGCGTCTTTCGGCTTCAGGCAGCCGCAGCAAGTCGCGGGCATAACGCAGAGAATTAGCCAGCGCCATAAAAGGTTTATAATCACTCAAAGCCTTTTGACTGTCACTAACCTTGAAAACCACACTCTCAAGCTCTGTCTGCTCTTCATAAGTCTCCACTCCCAAAGCTAGAGCCAAATAATTCATCATTTTTTCCGAGCCGGAAAAATTAATCACCACAACTCTCTCTTTAACATGAGCAGCAACCAGCTGCGCTGCAGCCTTGCGGTAAGTTTTCCAGTCGCAGCCGGCGGCAATATCCACATCGGCCGTTTGGCATTTTTGCCCTAAAAACTCGCAGCTTGCATTTTCATCAAAGACAATTTCCAGCATTTGCAACAATCCTGTTTCGATTCTTTTGTCATCATAGCCGGCAAAGCATAAAATTAGATTAAAAAAACTTGTCAAATCACCAATTTGTGATAGAAATTCAGAAAGAAAATAAGAATTTTTGCAGGAAAACACCAATGACGAACATTTTTGAAGCCACCCCCGAAAACATCACCAAAGCTGCCGGCATTATCAAAAACGGCGGTTTGGTCGCTTTTCCGACCGACACGGTTTACGGCCTCGGGGCTGATGTTTATAATCCTGCCGCCGTTGCCGGTATTTTTGCCGCCAAAGGACGCCCGAATTTTGACCCGCTGATTTCTCACATTGCCGATATTGATTTTCTGCCCGAATATGCCGAAACCGACAGCCGCGTTATGGACTTGGCGCGCCGTTTCTGGCCCGGACCGCTGACTTTTGTGTTGAACCGCAAAGATAAAAATCACTCTTTGGATTTGGTTTGTTCCGGACTGCCGAAAATTGCCGTCCGCATGCCCAATTCGCCGATTGCCTTAGAGCTGATTAAACAATCGGGAACACCGATTGCCGCTCCTTCGGCCAACAAATTCAAATCAATTTCTCCGACCACCGCTCATCATGTTTTTAACAGCCTCGGCGAAAAAGTGGATATGATTTTAGACGGCGGCCGCTGCGCTATCGGCGTTGAAACCACAATCATCGATTTGACGACAAATGAAATTTTTATGCTGCGCGCCGGCGGTTTGAGCAAAGAAGAGTTGGAAGCTTATACGCAGGAAAAAGTTGTCATCTCTCACGGCGACCCGAACAAACCGAGCGCCCCGGGACAATTGCTGAAACATTATGCTCCGTCTCATTGCCTGCGCATTAATGCCACCGAGGTCAAAGACGGCGAATTTTATATCGGCTTTGGAGATACACCGAACGCCCATTTGAATTTAAGCCCCAAAGGCGACCTGCGCGAAGCAGCGGCCAATCTGTTTGCCTACCTGCGCTTTGCCGACCAGCAGAGCAATTTTAAGAGCATTGCCATTGCTCCGATTCCTGAAACAGATTTGGGCCTGGCCATTAATGACCGTATCAAACGCGCTTCCTATCAGGAATAGCAGTACCTGACTAAAACTCTAAGATAAACTAAAGCACATTAGATGAGCTTGACAATATAGTCGGGCTGAATTTGAACCTCATCACAATATTCTCTGATATCGGTAAAGTCTTCACTTTCCATATTATCTCGGGCTATGCCGGTCAGGGTCAGCGCTGTTTTAATGCCGTAAGAACGGCCGCCGAGAATATCCGTCTCCAGAGTATCGCCGACCATTAAAATCCTGTCATCAGGTGTTTCAATATCCTGCAGGGCAAAATCAAAAATCTGCGGATAAGGCTTGCCGAAATAATCAACTTCGCCGCCCAAATCTTCATAATAACGAGCCAGACTGCCCGAACGGACAACCGCTTCGTCATATTGATCGCTATGGGCTTTCATATCGCCGTTAACACAAATCACCGGCAAATCAAGCTCAAAGAATTTTTTCAATTCTGCCTCAAAAGGCTCAATCGTCAGGCAATCCTGCCATTGGCCGTTTTTAAGAATTCTCGGAGTTCCCAAATAAACAAAATCAGCCTGTTCGGGATTTTTAACCTCAACATAGCGGGTAGCTTTGAACAAACTGCCAGACTCACCAAAATTATAATATTTAAGTTTGCGGTCATCTTCTGTAAAAATCTCGCGCGCCAAATCGCCGGAAGTCACAAGTTTGTCATAATGAACGCCCTTGATAAATCCGCGCTTGGCCTGTTCGGAGTCAATTTCGCTGCTCAGCCTTGCGTCATTGGAAAGCAAAATAACCTTTTTGCCCTCCCGGCACAAAGTTTCCATCACTTGCGCCGCACCGTCAATCGGCTTTTTCCCGTCCCAGATAACCCCATAGATATCCAGTAAAAAAACATCAAATTTATCTTTCAAGCTTAAAATATTATCTGGCATTTTTATTTCCTATTTAATATACTCTCAGTCAAGCAAGACTTTGATAAGTCGGCATGCTGCGCAGTCAGTTTTCGACGATGTGTACAAATCGGGTACATGAGGAGAAAACTGACAAGCATGATGTCTGCTTAGCAAAGTCCCCTAACGGAGTGATTCAAATTTATGTTCGATTATACAGAAGATTACCTATTAGACAAGCAACTTCGCATTTTTCAACCGATTGACGGCTATCGCGCATCGACTGATGCCGTTATGCTTTCGGCAATGATCGGCAAAATTAAAAAAGGCGACAGTATTTTGGATGTCGGATCAGGAACCGGCGCCATTTCACTTTGTCTGGCTGCTCGTTTTCAGACATTTGCACCAC
>ERZ1026946.351-NODE-351-length-16925-cov-28.990516_pt1 | contig 16925 bp, 11 predicted proteins | sample MGYA00519460_ERZ1026946 | MGnify/ENA primary metagenome ERZ1026946 (study PRJEB26926, sample SAMN06164620) | human gut metagenome | biome: ENVO:00009003; feature: ENVO:2100002; material: ENVO:00002003 | host: Homo sapiens | place: USA | collected 2012 ...
TTTCCAAATAAAACAAACCGCATCCGATGCAGCTTACTCCATCTTCGCGTCAAACACGATGACTGAACTCCTTTTTATCATGTTCATATCTTTTAAGATGGTAATAGTATTGAGAATACGCATGTCTGAATCGTTTTGGCAATATACTGATTATCAATTTATTATTTATAGAAAATACAAATGTCTTACCGCTTGGGGCGCACCCTATATTCCCCCTATATTCCGAGTTTCATCGAGCGCAAGATATGTATTTTCACAAATTCCAATAGAATCTTCTAATTCGCTATTGACATGCGTATTCTCAATACCATGACAAACGAAATTCTATCGGCACAAACGTTGTTGAACGGAACTGGCATTTCACTACTCGACGCCGCGAGGCTAATCCGCAACGCCCTCGACGCAAAACCCGGAGGCTGTGAGATTTCCGATGTCCAGTTTTGCTCCAATGTCATCGAGACGGGCAAGCGGCACCTAAGGACGAGCGAAGCCTCCCCCCAGGACGCCTTCGGGCCGTACCTGAAGGCGAAATCCCACCTGCGCCCGGACTCCTACCGCGACGTCAGGTACCTCGGGAACCGCCTGATGAAATCGCGTCCCGACCTCGCGAAAAAGAACTTCTCAGAACTGTCGGTTTCGGACTGCGAAGCATGGCTTTCGGCATCATTCTCCACCCCGTCGCAGTTCAACAAGGGAAGGGCGATGCTCCACGGCCTGTTTGAGTTCGCGCTCAGGCGCGAGTGGTGCTGCAAAAATCCGGTCAGGCTCGTGGAGCGCAGGAGGATTTTGGAAAAGGAAATAAAGCCGCTCAGTTTAATCCAAACCAAACGCCTGCTTAAAACCTCGAAAAAACCGAAGTACGCCGATTGCTCGGCCGGAGTTGCAATACTTGCCCTGGCAGGGGTGCGCCCCCGCGAAATCCGGCGCCTCAAATGGGGCGACATTGACCTTGAGGAAAGCTTTATAACGATACGCTCGATATGCTCCAAAACAGGCGGAGTGCGGCACGTTGAAATTTGCCCCGCATTGAAAAAGTTCCTGCGGGAATCAAAAAACAAACGCGATTCCTATGTCTGCCCGCCGAACTGGAGCCGCCGCTGGCGCAAAATCCGCGACGATTCAGGCTTCAAGGGAAGATGGATTCAAGACGTTTTGCGCCACACCTACGCAAGCCACCACGCAAAATGCTTTCAAAACCTTCCCCGCCTCCAGCTTAACATGGGCCACCGCGACCAAACCTTGCTGCGCTCGCGGTATGTGAATATGTCTGACATTTCAAAATTCGAAGCCAGAAAATTCTTCTGGGAGTCGGCAAACTGACACAAAAAAAAGGCCCCCCGGAAAAATTCCGAAAGGCCCCGAAAAATTTTAAGATACCCCGCTTACCCGCGCCTGCGCCAAGCCGCGAACCCGAGAGCAAAAGCGCCGAACAGCGCCGCACAAGCCGCAGGCTCCGGAACAGCAGCGCCAGCCGTGATGGTTCCGTCCCCGGAAACTATCGCCGCAAACTTGTTTCCTTCAGCGTCGCTCATCGAAACATTGTTGTTTACGGCGGCAAGGACGATGCTCGCATCGTCGCCGAAAATGTCGCTCAAATTGAACTCAGTCCCCGTCTGAAGCTCCGTGGAGGAAAGGATAACCTCGAGCGCTGCGATGTCGAGGGTCGCCGCGCCGTCAAGGGCGACGGTGGAGCCTTCGTGGACGGAAAGGAGGTCCGCTTCTATCGAGGACGCCCCAACGACGCTCATGCTCCTGCCGGCGCCGACTACGATGCTGTCCGCGCTGAGGGAAGCGCTGTCGACTGATACAGTGGAAATATCCAAAGCCCCGCTTACATTGGCCTTGCCGCCGTCTGAAATGTTGAGAACCGTGGTGTAAACCTGGCCGCTTGAGCTATCCTCCTGCTGCTTGATGCCGTCCGAAACATTGAAAACGGTGTTCGCGCCGCTTACGTTTATCGTTCCGCCGCGGGCGTAGGTTGTAATTGTTCCATATACAAAATCTTTCCCGTCAAAGTAGTAGCCCTCCTCCTGCTTGAAGAAGCTTCCGGTGAAATTGGAGCCGTTTGTGACATTTATGACAGGCAGCGCGCCGCTTGACGTGTATCCGTACATGTCCACAAACCCCGTCTTAAAGGTGGAGTTATCTATGGTAATTGTGGCGCTTTTGTCTTTGAATGAGGAATCGGTGTTGGTTTGCAGGGTAATGCCTGTAAAATCTACATTGGCGTTTCTAAATACGAGGCTTGAGCCCTGGTTTACCGAGATATTTTGCATTTCTTCGCCCGCCTGCGAAACGGTGAAGCTCCCGCCTTCGACTATGAGCGAGGAACCGTTCTTTATCTGGCTCATGCTGGACGAGACGAACGTCGTGGTGCAATTTTTAAGCAAAAGGACCGACGGGTCGTATGAAGAGCCGCTTTGGACGTAAATGCGGTCATTCAGCGTCAGCTCCGAATTGGAGATTGTTGCATTGGCGCCGTAATTAACCCTTAGCGACGTGGGCTGGGAGAGCGTAAGGGATTCGATTTCGTAATTTACGCTCTTTTCATCCGTAGAATTCTGAAGGTACAGGGCGCTTGAATTTACAGTGTCGTTCGTGCTTTTCCATCCGGCGTTGAAATAGATGCCGGAAGCGTCCGTGTAAGTCTGGTTGCTGGATTCGATATAGTCCCTGTAAAACTGGGCGTTTGAATCCGGCAAAAAAGAGAAAGATGCCAATAGAGGCAAAATCCCCAGATATTCAACCTTGCGTGTCAGCGTTTTCATGTCTTATTTTCTAGTGTATAGGTAGTTATAGGATATGTCGTCATTATGACAACGGAAACTTGTATTTACCCCCCCCCCCCGAAGTCAAGTTTTTTGTTGCGAGCCTTTTAAGGGGCATTTGCGGGCCTTTCCGGGGGGTTTGCGCATGGCGATGCAATAGAGGGGGTGTTGGGTTTAAACTCCGCCGCCCGAAACCTGTTTTTTTAACCCGCCCCTCTAAAAAAAAGGCCCCCGGAGATTTCCCCGGAAGGCCCTGAAAAATGCGGCAAAACCTGCCTTACCTGCGCCTGCGCCAGGCCGCAAAAGCCAGGGCGAGCGCCCCGAATACCGCAGCGCACGCCGCAGGCTCCGGAACAGCCGAATATCCGTATTCGGAGAAATGGGAAACGACAAATGAGAGCGTCTTGCCGTCGTAGGAAAGGTTCGTTATGTCGTCTTCAGCCCTCTCCCAGGAATCGCCCTCGGATTTGTGCCATATGGCGAAGTCCGAGAGGTTCAGGGAAGAGTCGTTTACAAAAAAGCTCAATACGACCGTGTCCCCGCCGCCCATTTCGACGTCGAACGCGTAGGCTGCCATGTCCTTGAAATCGCTTCCGATTTGTTCGGCGAGGCTCGAGGTCATAGTCCTGACTTCATTCACCGTTGCCGAGGCGGAATTGAAGGACATGTCGATTTTTGCAACGCCTTCGCTCGAAAGCGAAACTATGCCGTTATCGACAACCGCTATGGGCGCCCCGGCTTCGTCTATCGACATCTGCTTCGCGGCCTCAACCGTAAAGACATTGTTTTCAAATTTGCCGCCGTACGCCTTCACGGCATTGCCCTCAACGGAAGTCGCGACAGAATACTGGCCAGCCTCCAGATTCGAGCCCGCCGCAACGGCGAAGAGCCCGTTATTAACCACGGCAGAATCAATCACGCCGCTCTTGCCGAGGGTTACAAACAGGGAGCCGTCGGAATTTATCGTAATGCCGTCCGCCTTGACAGACGAGCCTTCGGAGATGTTCATGGCCTTAGCCTGGCCTTCGGCGCCAAGGACGAGGGCGCCCCTGAATGCGGCGGAGGAGCCCGAATTTACATTTATCGCGTCGAAGCCGGAAACCGCGAAAGACGAAGCCCCCGTATATGCGGCCGACTCCGAGCCTATGTTGAGGGTCTTGAAGCCGTTTACCGCAGCGCCGTCACGGCCGCCGCCGTAAATGGAGCCCGCGACCGAAGCGTTGCCGCTTATAGTGATGTTCGCATCCCCGTTTACGACCGAACCCGCGCCGGAACCGCCGCCGTAAACATCCTGCGACACATAGGCGTCTCCTGAAATTTCAATGTTTGCGGAACCGTTTACGGCCGCAGTGGCGCCAGATTCTGCTATGGAGCCTCCAAACACATTTCCGTCACCGGCAAAGTCCGCCGTTATTTTTCCGCCGCTTATTTTCACATAGGTATTTCCGGTTATCGTGTCGCTGGAGGCGCCGCTTGACGCGTTGGCCCAGCTTCCGCCGTAAACCTGGCTCACCTCGCCGCCGTTTATAATCACAGACGCATTGCCGTTTGTGGCAGTCTGGCCGGAGCCGTAGATGTAATTCCCGCCGTTGGCAGTCCAGATCTTGCCGCCGTTTATGGTGAGGGAGCTGTCGCCGTTTATTCGGGAAAGGGCATTGTCCCCCACCGATCCGCCGCCAAATGCAGAAAGGGGCGTGCCGGAATCGACCACAACATTTGTGTTTCCGTTTATTTCAGAGGAAGAGCCGTTTCCGCTCGCCCAGCCGCCGCCGTAAACCGCCGCAGACGCGGCATCGGCAAAGGCGACATTTGCGCCGATATGGACGTTCGTTCCGCCCGAGATTTTTTCCGAGGCGCCGTTTTCAACCCAGCCCGCGCCATAAACCGTGTTTACGCTGGCGTTGTCCACAAACACGTCGGTTCCCTTCTTGATTTCGGAATCGCCGTAGGAACCGCCCATCACGTAATAAACGCTTGCATTGTCAATGCGGACATTGGTTTTCCCGTTTATGACGGACCCGTTTAGACCGCCGCCGTAAACTTCGGAAACCGACACGTTTCCGGAGATATTTACATTCGTGTCGCCCTCAACGACTGCGTTTGACACGCCACCGCCATAGACCTTGGCCTTCAGGGTGCCGCCCGTAACATTCACGAGCGTGCTTCCCGTGGAGCCGTTGCCTTCGCCGGCGCCGTAAATGTTTCCGTTTACGGTTCCGCCGCTCACTTCAACCACGGCCAGGCCCTTTACGTCGGAGTAGTATCCGCCGCCCGCAACATAGCTTCCGACTTCGCCTCCGGAAATCGAAACTTTTGCCGTATCGACCGAAACCTCCGTGGACCTATCCGCCAAATCCCAGTTTGCGCCGCCGCCATACAGGTACTTCGCATAGCCGCCCTTCATTTGCACGTCGGTTCCGCCGGTTACAATGGAGGTCGACTGGCCCTGGGCTTCGCCGCCGCCCAGCACAGAACCGCCTACGGTTCCGCCGTCGATGACCACCTTCGCGCCGCCTTCCACGACCGAAGTGCCCTTTCCCCATGCGCCGCCCGCGCCAAAAACATTCCATGTGACGGATGCCCCGCTGTTTATTTCGACGTGCGAGCCCGCGAGGTTTTCAACCCTGGCCTTGTCTCCGAGCGCCCATCCGGAGCCGTACGCCCCGTAATCAATCGTGCCGCCGTTTAGAATGAGGGACGACTTGCCCGACACGACGGAAGTTGCGCTGCCGACCTCGTTTTGGGCGGCGGAACCGGCAGCGGCGTAATACGCATAGCCGCCGTTTACCGTCACGGAAGTGTCTCCGGATATCTGCGTTGAGGCTGAATCGGCAGAGGTTGTGTAGGCGAAGCTGCCCCCCATGACCAGCGCGTCGTAAGGCGAGGTGTTGGGGTCCTTGTAAAGGACATTGCCGGAATTCATTTCCACGGACGAATTGCCGGTTATTTCGGCTGCGGCGCCATCCTTTGCGTAAGAGCCGCCCATCGCAATCCCGTACACGGTTGCGCCGGAAATTTTCAGCGAAGACGAGGCAAGTTCGCTCGTTCCTCCAGGCCCCGAAACTTCAGAGCCGCCGCCGACGAGACCCGCCCCCGTTTCATTGCCGTCATTATCGACGGCAGAGTTTATTACTACACCCTCCGATATTTCCCAGCTCCCGTTTCCAAACACATGGTCCGCCGACGCGAGCCCCGCGCATGAAAACAAAGAAGCCAATATAGTAAACGACTTTTTCATGGTTATATAGGTATTTATATAACAGTTTCTTATCCGACTCAAAAAAGTCAAGGAATATTACACTCAACCTCTGGCATCCCCTGCGCCCCGCCCCAAACGCCGGGCTGTGCTGCAATGCCGCAGGAAGGCGCGCCGGCATGCAAAAAACGCCCCAAAGGGATTTCGCCACAATCCGCCCTAAAAAACCCTCAAGCGGGCAAAAACAGCGTCAAAAACTTTGAAAACTAATCCGCATACATGCGCCAACGCCAAAATTGCGCGTTTATTCTCGACCGTCATTTCGGGATAAAAAAACTCAATTTATAAAGGAGGTTATAAGGGGGATTTTTCGCGCGGATTTGCGCCCGTCATGCGCATCCGTTTAATGCGTATATAAAACGGGTTGCGGAAGACTTTTCAGGCGCGCCTCCCCAAGTAAAGAATCCTTAAAATTCCATCCCCTTAAATGACAAGGGGCTTACATAGATTGGAATATCACCGAAAGAAACGAAAAATCAGGCGGCGTTTCGCGGCAGCTTAGGTGGGCGTTCCTCCGCGCAAATCCCCCCTAACCCGCCTTCCGCCCCGTTGTCAACTCAAGTCCTAAAAAATCAACAACCTGCAAAACCCGTGGCGACCAGCGCCCTGCGCATCCCGGAGCAAATGTGAAGTAAAAACTTTTCCCAGCTTCCAAAAAAACGGCCGGATTCCAATATCCACCAATACAAACCTCCAATCCGCCAATCAAAATTGTTGACAAAGGCCCGGAAACCATTTTTCATCCACTTCTTATAGTATAGTGTAGTATAGTACGCAATTTCAACGGTAACAATAAAAACAAAAGGAAACACAAATGGCGAAGGAATATTTTCCCGGCATAGGCAAAATAAAGTTTGAAGGCAAGGAGTCGAAGAATCCGATGGCCTTCCGCTACTACGATCCCGAAAAGGTGGTCAAGGGCAAGCCCATGAAGGACTGGCTCAAGTTCTCGATGGCCTGGTGGCATACCCTCTGCGCCGAAGGCGCCGACCAGTTCGGCGGCGGCACCAAGACTTTCCCGTGGAACGGCGAAGCCGACGCGATACAGGCCGCCAAGAACAAGATGGACGCCGGCTTTGAATTCATGCAGAAAATCGGCATCGAATACTACTGCTTCCACGACATCGACCTCGTAAGCGAAGGCGCCAGCATCGAGGAGTACGAAAAGAACCTCAAGGAAATCGTCGCCTACGCCAAGCAGAAGCAGGCCGAAACCGGCATCAAGCTCCTCTGGGGCACCGCCAACGTGTTCAGCCACAAGCGCTACATGAACGGCGCCGCCACAAACCCCGATTTCGACGTCGTCGCCCGCGCTGCGGTCCAGATAAAGAATGCCATCGACGCCACCATCGAGCTCGGCGGCCAGAACTACGTTTTCTGGGGCGGCCGCGAAGGCTACATGAGCATCCTCAACACCGACCAGAAGCGCGAAAAGGACCACCTCGCAAGGATGCTCACCGCAGCCCGCGACTACGCCCGCGCCAAGGGCTTCAAGGGCACCTTCCTCATCGAGCCCAAGCCCATGGAGCCCACGAAGCACCAGTACGACGTCGATACGGAAACCGTCATCGGCTTCCTCAAGGAGCACAAGCTTGACAAGGACTTCAAGGTAAACATCGAAGTCAACCACGCCACCCTCGCCGGCCACACCTTCGAGCACGAGCTCCAGGTCGCCGTCGACAACGGCATGCTCGGCAGCATAGACGCCAACCGCGGCGACTACCAGAACGGCTGGGATACCGACCAGTTCCCGATTGACCAGTACGACCTCGTCCAGGCCATGATGCAGATAATCCGCAACGGCGGCCTCGGCAACGGCGGCACGAACTTCGACGCCAAGACCCGCCGCAATTCGACCGACCTCGCCGACATCTTCATCGCGCACATATCCGCCATGGACGCCATGGCGCGCGCCCTCGAAAACGCCGCGGCCGTAATCGACGAATCCCCCATCTGCAAGATGCTCAAGGACCGTTATGCGTCCTTTGACAGCGGCAAGGGCAAGGAATTCGAAGAAGGCAAAATGTCGCTCGAACAGCTCGTCGAATACGCCAAGGCAAACGGCGAGCCGAAGCAGACCAGCGGCCAGCAGGAGCTTTACGAGGCAATTATTGCCATGTACTGCTAATTAGCCGAAACGGAATTGAAAACGGAAGCTCCGGACAGAAAGTCCGGAGCTTTTTTTGCGCCCCAGCAAAGCGGGGCCCGCAGGCGGCGCGCAAATGCCGGAACGCGCCTTGCTCGGGGCCGGCGCGCCAGGCCGCGGAGGGGGAGCCAAATCCGCCGCCCAAAGCGGCCCGGATGCACCCGCAGCGCGGCCGGAAAAATATTAAAGGCCCCCGGAAATTCCTCCGGAAGCCCCTTCCCGCCGGCCGCTGCCGCAGAGCGCGCCTTGCGAAAAGCTCACATGCAGTTTTTCAGAATTTTTTCTGCCATCGCCCCGTCAACGTTCCCTAGCTCGCCGTAGGCGGCCTTCGAGGCGTCGAAACGTTTGCGGACAGTTTCGACGGTTTCAGCCCCGACGCCCTCTTCGCCCAGCCTCGTGGATAGCCCGAGGCTCTTGAAAAATTCCTCCGTGCGGGCTATGGCCATGTCGGCGCGCTCCTCCCGGCTCCCTTCGCAAATTCCCCAAACCCTTTCGGCGTACTGCGCAAGCTTTGCGAGCTTCTGGCCCTTCAGGGTCCGCAGGGTTCCGGGAAGGACGATTGCGAGGGTCGCGCCGTGCGCGAGGCCGTGGAGTGCGGTGAGTTCGTGCCCTATCATGTGCGTGGCCCAATCCTGGCTCACGCCGAGGGCTATAAAGCCGTTCAGGCCCATGGTGGCCGAAAGCATGTAGTCGGCCATAAGCCCGTAATTGCGCCGGTCGTCCCTTATTTTCGGGGCGATTTCAATGAGGGTTGAAAGTATGCCCTCGGCCCACCTGTCCATAACGCGCGACTGTCCTGGCGAAGTCATGTACTGCTCCATAACGTGCACGAACGTGTCCGTTATGCCGAGAGCCACCTGGCGCCACGGCAGCGTGTATGTCACCTCAGGGTCGAGTATCGAAAATACTGGATAGTTGGCAAAAAACGGGTACTTTTCCCTCGTTTCAAGGCGCGAAATCACGGCGCCGTCATTCATTTCCGAGCCGGTTGCGGGAATGGTCAGGACGCATCCGAGCGGAACAGTTTGCCTGGCGCTTCCCTTCAGAACCAAATCCCACGGGTCCCCGTCGTAGAGGAGCGCAGCGGATATCAGCTTTGTTCCGTCAATGACAGACCCGCCGCCCACTGCCAGCAGAAAATCCACATTGTTTTTCCTGCCGAGGGCGACGGCCTTGCGGAGGGTCTCGACGGACGGGTTCGGCTCCACCCCCCAAAACTCCACGCACTCGCGGCCCTTCATGGCCTCCGCAACCTGGTTGTAAACGCCGTTTTTTCTCGCGGAGCCGCCGCCGAATACGGCCATTGTGCGCGCGCCCTGCGGCACGAGCTTTGAGAGCTTTGCGATGGAGCCTTTTCCGAAAACGAGCTCCGTGGGGTTTTTGAAGTCGAAGTTATTCATATCCTTTATCCTTTTTTTCAGTTTTAAACATCGTAAAAACCGTTGAAAGATTCACCGCATTCATGCGCCGCAGAGGAAGCGCGAAAGGCCCAGCCCCCCCGATGGCGTCAGGCTTAAACGGCATACCTGAAAAACAATCCTTGGCGAACGACCATATCAAACCTTTTGGCGCGATAAAGCAGACGCCCCGCAGTCTGTCAAGCTTCAGACAAAAAAAACGGCGCCCCGAAAGAGGCGCCGCGCTTAATTCAAAGCCCGTTGTCAAAAATCCGAAGCACGAACGGCCTGTCCAAAACGGCCTCGGAACACTCCAGGGCCGCGCACGCCTCGCGCAGCGAAAGCTCGTCGGTTTTGTGCGTGGTGAGTATCAACCAGGCTTCGTCCTTGTTGGTGTGCTTTTTCTGCTCCAAAAGCTCTATCGAAACCTTGTGCTTCGCAAGAATCGAGGCCACCGTGGCGAGGGTTCCCATCTCGTCCTTCACAGAAAGGCGGACGTAGAACGAGCTTTTTATGTCCTTTAGCGGCATCATGCCTAGCGACGAAACCGGGGGGAGGAACGAGCGGACGGGCTTGGAATTGAGGGTCTCGATTGCGTCGGAAATGTCGGATATGACCGCGCTTGCCGTAGCGTTCTGCCCGGCGCCGCGGCCGATGTAAACCGTCCTGCCGACGAGGTCCCCCTCTATCGCAACGGCGTTAAACACGTCGTTTACATTGGCGACAACATCCGTCCTGGGGAGGAGGGCCGGATAGACCGCCACTGAAATCTTGCCGCTTTCCGCATCGCTTTTTATGGCGGCCAGAAGCTTTATGCGGTAGTCGAACTCGCGCGCCCAAATCATGTCGTCGAGCCTGACGTCGCGAATGCCTGAAACAATCATTTCGGAGAGCTTTACCCACTTGCCGTGCGCCAGATACGCCAGCACGACGGCCTTGTGCGCAGAGTCTATCCCGTCGATGTCAAGCGACTCGTCCGCCTCCACGTAGCCCAGGCGCCTGGCGTCCGCCAGCACCGACTCGTAGGAGGCGTTTTCGCGCTCCATGCGCGTCAGGATGTAGTTGCAGGTTCCGTTCAGAATCCCGTAAATGAGCGAAAAGCGGTTTGCCACAAGGCCCTCGCCTATCGACTTTATGATGGGAATCCCGCCGGCGACGCTCGCCTCGAAAAATATTTCCGCCTTCGGGTTGCGCCGGACCATTTCAAAGATTTCAGGCCCCTTCTCGCAGAGCATGGCCTTGTTGGCGGTTATGACGACCTTGCCAGCCCCGAGCGCCTTCTCCACAAGCGCGAACGCGGGCTCAACGCCGCCCATCAGCTCGCAGACGATGTCGATTTCTGGGTCCAGCACCACGTCGTCCGGATTGGAAGTGAGCTTTTCAGGCGGAATGTCCACACCCCTGGCCTTTGAGGGGTCGCGCACGCAGACGGTGGAAAGCTCGTAGTCGGCGCCGAGGCGGCGCCTCATTTCGGCATAATTTTCCGAAAGGTGGCGCCACACGCCCTGGGCTACCGTGCCCATTCCCAAAAAACCTATCTTATAGCGGGACTTCATTTGAACCTGTTCTCCGTTCCGTTCATAAGCCTTTTTATGTTTGACTTGTGCTTGTAGATAACGGCCGCAGCGATGAAAAGCGCCAGAAACGTCCGCACCGAATCCGCCCCGTAAAGAAAGGGCGACGACAGCGGCAGCGATGCCGCCATGAGCATTGAGGCGACCGAAACATACTTGGTCGCATAAAACGCCGCAACCCACACAACCAGGCCGATGAGAACCGCCGCCCACATGAGGGCCGCAAGGCCGCCGATTGTAACCGACACGCCCTTGCCGCCCCTGAACCCCGTGAACACGGGATACATGTGCCCGACAATGGCCGCAATCAGGCCGACTATCTGCGCGGTCTGGACGCTCCCCAGTTCAAGCCCGCCCCATGCCGCAAATGCGGGCAGGGCCGCGGCGGCGAACCCCTTGAGGGCGTCGAGGACGAAGCACAGGTTGCCCGCGGCCTTGCCGCATGCGCGCTTCACATTCGTCGCCCCGGGGTTGCCGCTGCCGAACTTGAAGATGTCAACGCCCTTCGAGCGCGCGATGACGACGCCGAAAGGGATGGCCCCGAGGAGGTATCCCGCGCACGCGAAGAGAATCGTATAGACAAACTCCATTGGCTGCCCGGAGTTTTAGGCGAAATCGACCACCCTGACGCGGTCGACGGAGTCGAGCGTCTGGATTTCGGAAACGACTTCGGCGGCGGGATGCTCGTCAAGCTCGTAAACGCTCAGGGCGGCGCCCGAGGAGGCGTCGCGGCTGACGGTCATGTTGGCGATGTTGCAGCCGTGGCGGCCGAGAATGGTGGCGATGGAGCCGACGATGCCGGGCTTGTCCTTGTTCATGAGAAGGAGGACGGTGTTCTTTGCGCTTATCTCGACGTCGTGCCCGTCGATTTTCACAACGCGCGGGCTCATGCCCTTGCCCATCACGGTTCCCGCGACCGAGCGGACCTCGCCCTTCTCGCACACGGAAGTCACCTCGACGAGCTCCGCGTAGTCAGTCTCGCTTGAGGAGTTCACGGATTCAAAGTCGATGCCGAGGTGCTTCAGCTTGCTGGGGGCGTTGACGTCGTTTGCGTTGTCTGCAATCTGGCGGAGGTAGCCCTTCTGGATTGCGAGCATAAGGAGCTTGTTGTCGACCTGGCTGAGCTTTCCGAAGAAGGACACGGTGAGCTTTTGCACCTTGCTCGGCGAAATCTGCTGGATGAGGGTGCCGAGCTTTTCGCAGAGGCCGACGTAGGGCTTGACCGCCGCAAGGGTTTCGGCGTTGACGCTGGGGGCGTTGACGGCGTTTCTTATCACACCGTCCCTGACTGCCGCCGAAATCAACTGGGCGACCTCGATGCCGCAGGACTCCTGGGCCTCCTTTGTGGAGGCGCCGAGGTGCGGGGTGAACACCACGTTGGGGAACTGGCGCAGGGGGCTTTCCTTGTCGAACGGCTCCGATTCGTAAACGTCCAGGCCGGCCGCGGCAACCTTGCCGCTCTTGAGAGCCTCCACGAGGGCGGACTCCTTGATTATGCCGCCGCGGGCGCAGTTGAATACGCGCACGCCCTTTTTCATCTTGTCGAACGCCTTTTCGTCGAGCATGTACTTTGTCGCGGGCGTCAGGGGCATGTGCACTGTTATGTAGTCGGCGAGGGGGAGGCCGTCCTCAAGGTTGCGGATGAGCTCGACGCCGAGGCTTGCGGCGCGGGCTTCGGTGAGGAAGGGGTCGTAGGCCATGACCTTCATCTGGAAGGCCTTGGCGCGCTTTGCTATCTCGCTGCCGATGCGGCCCATGCCGAGGATGAACAGGGTCTTGTTGAAAAGTTCGCCGCCCTTGAAGCTCTTGCGGTCCCACTTGCCCTCGCGTATGGAATTGTTCGCCTGGACGATGGGGCGAGTGCCGCACATCATGTGGGTGAAAGTGAGCTCGGCAGTCGCGATGGTGTTGCCGGTGGGGGTGTTCATGACGACCACGCCCTTTTCGGTGGCGGCGGGAATGTCGATGTTGTCAACGCCGACGCCGGCGCGCCCCACGGCCTTGAGGTTCTTGGCGCACGCGAGCGCCTCGGAGGTTATCTTCGTTTCGGAGCGGACGATAACGCCGTCTGCGTCCGAAATCAGCTCCAGCACCTGTTCCGGAGTGGAGCCGTAGGCTTCGACGACGTCAAAGCCCTGCTGTTTGAGGAAATCCACACCCTTGGGGGATATGGGATCTGCTACGAGTATTTTCTTATTGGTATTCATATTTTTTGCATCAATCGTGGGACTGTTTTCCAACCCGATTAATGAACCTGTAAGGATGACAAATATAGAGGCAGTGTCAAGATGAAACAAGGCACCGAAAAATGCATGTAAGTGTTTTCAAATTAAAGAGTTAGCGAAATATAAAAATAATCCTAACAAGAACAAATAACATGTATAAAGCACCAAATGGTTCCGCCAAACAATGGGCGGATTTACTGACGGAATATCTTCCACGGATATCCCGGAAATCACCTTGCGTACAAAATTTTAACGCCAAATGCGCCAAAATTTGGGAAATATGCAAGGAAAATTCGAATCGAAAAACGGCAACATTTTTAGACTGGAAAGGCTATGAAAATGTACCGAGTAAATAAGCCAAAACCCTTCTCTTCAGACTACAATCCCTTTTCCAAATTCCGGGTGGATTACAAGGATCCCAAAACCAATACTTGGAAACGCAAAACTGCGATGGACGAAGAGAGCGCCAACAAGATATATGAAGAGCTTTGTTTTGCAAACAAACAGGCCGAAGTCCTCAAAAATCCCATACCGGATGAGAGCACACTTCAAAGCATCTCATATATCGCAAAAAAATGCAAAGAAAGCGGCATAGAGTTCAGCAAAGCAGCGGATGAACTTGGACAGATCTTTGGGATAATGGATGAGTTCAAATACCAAAAGCCCCTCTCATCCCTTTCTGCAGAAGTCGAACACTGGATGCGCCTGAACAATCCCCATATAAGCTTTTCAGACGCATTGGGGAAGTTTTTGGAATACTTGGAAAAAACAAAATGTAACAGAACAAAAAATGTGCAAGACAGGGCAATCAGACAAATGAAGCTGTTTGCCATAAAAATGGATGCAGATAAGCCTATTCCATATATTACAACGGAAGCTGTTGCGGAATACCTGGAATCCCTCGTCAATCCTGAAGATGGCAAACAGATACCGGTAGCCACACGCCGAAGCATATGGGTGGTAATAAACTCCTTCTTCAACTACTGCAAAAGAAGCGGATTTATTGCAGTTAACCCGGCCAAAAGCGCGGCACCCAAAGTTCCCTTCAAAGAGCCTGTGATATTCACGGTTGAAGAAATTAAAACCATAATAAGAAGAACGGAGGAAATGTCGGTCTTACGCCTTGCCTCTGTTATCCGCGCCTTTGCCGGCATAAGGACATGCGAGCTTTGCAGGATCAAATGGAACAACTTCCATATGGATACCGGAGAACTTTCCCTTCCCCAAGATGTCACCAAAACGGGTTTATTGAGGGTTGTTAAACTCCCGGAAAACCTCAAGGCATGGCTGCATCCTTTCAGAAAGAGATTCGGCAAGGCCAAGCCGGTGATACCTATTCACTCAGACACATATATGAGAAAAAACGCTGAACTTATGAAGGAAATAGGAATTCCAAAGAAAAATAACGCCTTCAGGCATTCATGCGCATCCTATTATTTGGCCTTTACCGGCAATGAATCGCTTACTGCAACCCAGTTGGGCCATTCTGTGCGAATGCTAAAGCAGAACTATGCGCAACTGGTATCAAAAGCCCAAGCAAACGAATACTTCAACATATTTCCGGAGAACATAAACATATGAAAAGCTCATACGTAAACAAACCCGTCCCTTTCAAATGCCAATCCCTTCCCCAGTATAATTGGGCAATAAATTTCAAGCTGGAGGGCTGCGCACGCAACAGGAAACTGACAAAAACCAGGGAGGAAGCCAGAAAAGAATACAAGAAACTGATGAACCGCATGAACGTCTCAAAGGTCGACTGCGGAATAGCCGACGATTTGACCATCAAATCTATGGATAAGATCATCGCACTATCCAAGAAAGTGGATATGATGCCACCGACGCTTCTTGAAGAATACCTGAACATTAAAAACAATCTTGGAGTAGATGATTTGGCGGGCTTTCTAAAAAGATACCTTCAGCACGCTTCAAGGGTCAATCATGAGCTGACGCTTAAAGACGCCAGCGAAATATTCATTGAGAGTATTCAGGATCGCAGCAGGCGATATATAAACTGCACTAGGCAGTGCACAATGTCTATGCGACGTTATTTCAAAGACGACATGCGCATGATAGACATTACGCCGGTAATGATTAACGACTGGCTGCAGTCAGGATCGCTTTCAGACGTAAGCAAGTACAATTACGCGGCCTCAATGTCGGTATTTTTCAACTACTTCATTTGCAGATATCCTATACTTGCGACAAATCCTGCAATAGCCTGCAGATATATGTTAAAAAAGCCCGTCATAATACCCGAAATATATAATATTGGGGATGCGGAAAAAATAGTCTGTTCACTAAAAAAAGAAGACAGACTTCTAGGAAAGTATGTTTGCGTAGGTCTTTTTTCCGGTATTCGCGCAAGCGAAATGGCAAGAATCAAATGGCAAAATATAAACCTGGATGAACAGTACATGATGCTTCCGGCAAACCTTACAAAATCGTCGCATAGACGATCCATACACATACCGGAAAATCTCGTCAAAAGTTTGGAAATGTACTATTCAAGCGACAAAGACGAGCTTGTCATGAAAGGGAGGCCATATATGCATATTAGAAGGCTTTTCCTTGATCATCTGAAGAATCACGGGGTGAAGATGGCCAGAAACGGCCTTCGACGTTCATGCGCATCATACCTGCTGGCCAAAACGCGTGATATAACTTATACGGCCTCCCAACTGGGCCACAAGGTTCATATACTTAAAAAACACTATTTAGGTCTGGTATCCCAAAGCGACAGCCTGACTTATTTCACCCTCACCCCTAATAACTAAAAAAAAGCAACAGGCGCCGAGCAAGTATCGGCGCCTGCTTTTTCTGTCCGATTAAAGCTTTTGAGCTTCGGCAATCCTGTTCAAAATGTACTTCTCGTCACAAATTTCCGTAGCGGCCAAAAGCCATACAAACTGTTTTCTTTGCACTTTTTCCCGAACGGTTATTCCCGTTTCAAAGCGAAGAATTTCCCGTCCATCTTTTTCGCGATGCCATTTGTATACGTATAAGGCAATACGAGCACCTCGTGATGGACATTCTCCGTATTTTGTCTTAGAGAACATAGGAGCGAAAATAAGTCTGGCTTCAATATATGAGTCGGGTTCTGATTCGCATTCGATCAGCTTTCTCAAGCATCTTTGGTCATGGTATACGAGTCCTTTCAAATCAAGTTCGTAACCGTTATAAGCCTCTTCCTTGGTTGTTTTAACCAGTCTTTCCAGTTCTTCTCTATCTATCATATCATTGCCTTTCTTTTGGAAAATTCATCCAGCAATTAATCTTATCCCGGCGATGCCGGGCAATGAGGCATCACAATGTGATGATGGCGCACGAGTCGACAGTTCGGAGTAAATAGTCGAGTATGCCTATATTGGGTTGCATGAGACATTCTTTCACCGTTTTGTTTTTTGGCGCCATGCTGTTGGCAGGCTGCGCAAGCTCTCCCCTCGACGAATCCGGCAGCCATCCATTCACAAACCCATCGCAGCTTACCGCGCTACCCGCCCACCCCTATGCGGAAACTGTCTCTTATACACATCTGACGCTGCCGACGACTAGTCGA
>ERZ1026946.352-NODE-352-length-16840-cov-4.536789_pt1 | contig 16840 bp, 15 predicted proteins | sample MGYA00519460_ERZ1026946 | MGnify/ENA primary metagenome ERZ1026946 (study PRJEB26926, sample SAMN06164620) | human gut metagenome | biome: ENVO:00009003; feature: ENVO:2100002; material: ENVO:00002003 | host: Homo sapiens | place: USA | collected 2012 ...
AGATGTAGCTCCGTCTCGTGAGCTCGGAGATGTGTATAAGAGACAGATATTATAAGCCATAATAGCAAAGAATTTAAAGAGATTTTTAATATGGCAAACAATGATAATCCTCAGGATTTGAGTTCTCCGACCCCGGATAATACGACTGAAGAAAATCAGAACAAATCCGGCAAACAAACTTTTTTGGTAAAAGAGCGTTTTGAAATTAACTTTGACGCTCCGCTCAAAAATCTGGACTGCAACGGCGCATCTGCATACAAAGTCAACGACCGCATAGATCCCAGACGCGATTTATTCGCTCTTGTCTGCGGCAGCGAAACCGCCCCGCGCAGCTCTCTGCTTGCTTATATGAAATCTATCGACCACCCCAATATCATCAAACTGATAGAATACGGAACCATCACCAATCCGATAAAGAACAATCGCACGGTTGCCCTGATTTATGCCACCCCTCTCGGCGGCAAAGTGATGGATGCTCTTGAAGAGGTCAACTACAAAGCCAACCCTGCCAAATTCAAATCCGTCATTCTCGGACTTATTTCCGCAGCAGAAGCCTTAAAAGGCTATGGTATCACGCACCGCGCCATTCGCCCGTCAAATATCTTTTTCAAAAACAAAGAACATTCAGATATTATCATCGGCGACTGCATCGCCGGTTTCCCTGCTTTTCACCAGCCGCCGGCTTATGAAACGATTGAGAGCCTGATGTGTATGCCGGCCGGCCGCGGCAACGGCAGCGAAAAGGACGACATTTATTCTATCGGTGCCACCTGTATTGCCATTTTACAAGGCAAAGACCCGTTTGCCAATGTCAGCGTTCCGGAAATTTTGCGCCTTAAAATGAAAAAAGGGTCTTATGCTGCCTTAACACAAGACGAAAAAGTCCCCAATAACTATATCACCATTTTAAAAGGCCTGACCGCCGACGAAGCTTCTGCCCGCTGGAATTTTATTCAGACTTATAATTTTCTGGAAGGTAAGACGAACAGTTTTTCAAACCAAATCATCACGGAAAAACCCAAACGGTCTTTAACCATCAACGGCGAAAAATGTTATACGGCTCAGGAGGTTGCTTATAACCTCTACCTGCACCCTGATGACACCTGGGATTTGATAAAATCCGGCAAACTTTTGGAATGGATTAAAAACGGCCTGGAAAATGACAAGGTTTATATTGAAGTTGAAAAACTGATTTCCCAAACCAACGAGCAAGACAGCCATGATGTTTTAATTTCAAAAATCTGCATTCTGATTGACCATAATGCACCGATTCACATCAAAGACACGTCCGTTTTCCCCGACGGTTCGCCCAAAGCGATTTTTTACTGCCTGAGAAACCAGATAGACATCAACGATTTTTATGATTTATTCAGCACCGATTTAATCCGCATGTGGTATCTGGAGCAGGAAAATCTGCGCTCTCCGGCCAATGCCTCAGAGTTCAAAATCTACATCAACCGCAAAGACATCGGTTACGGCCTTGACCGTATTATGTATGACTTTGACGATGACCTGCCCTGTGTCAGCCCCCTCATCGGCGATGAATATGTCAACACCGCGCCGCGAATTTTGAAAGCTTTGGATCACAACTATCCCAATCTCAAAGGCCAGGTTTTGCCCTATGATAAAAACATCATCGCCTTTCTGCGCTGCAAACTCGGCAAAAAAATTGACGGCATTCTTCTCGATTTGAACTCTAACAAAGAAGACATTCAGATTTCTGCCATCATCCGCCTTTATACCGACATGCAGAATAAATACGGCCCGGCTCAATTGGTTAATCTCGGCAAATGGCTGTCAGTCGTTTCCAAACCGATTATCAAAAGCTATCACAACTTAAAACTTCAGAAAGCAATTGAACGCGAACTCTTAAAGGTTTCCAAAGAGGGAAAACTGATAGAAATCTGCAAAGTTTTGGAGAACAGCGAAGCCAAACAAAAAGACCGCGAACAATTCCGCATGGCTGAAAAAGAAGTCCTGATGCTGCTGAATGAAAAAAACAAGCTGATAAACGGTGGTTATAAACTGGACGAGGAAGCTCAGGAACTGGCTTTGAAATTCGCCGGCATTCTCGCTGTTTTGACCATGATAACTTCATTTGTCTTTAACTTAATTTACTGGATTTCCAAATGAACAAGATAAAGAAGAAAAAAGCCCAAAACGGCCTCAAAAACTCGTTTCACACCTTGTCAACATCTCGTAAATGGCTGTTGTTCGGCTTTTTGGCAATGATTGTTGTTTCAACCCTGCCGGCAATTATCATTCTCTTAATCGGCTTGCTGCCGACAATCACCATTTTGATTACCGATCCCAAAAATTCGGGAAAACTGATTGTCATCGGCTGCTTTAATCTGGCCGGATTATTCGTTTATCTGATTAACGTCATCAACCATTTCAGTCTGGACGGCGCTTTTTCTATTTTAAGCGATGTTTTCAATCTGATTATCATGCTCGGATCAGCCGCTTTGGGCTTTATCGTTTATTACGAAGTTCCCAATTTGTTTATCTTTCTTTCAAAAATTTCTGCCCAAAAACGCCTGGCCAATATTGATAAACAACTGCAGAAAATCAGTGAAGACTGGGGAGCGGAAATCATTGACAACCAAATCAATAAACAAGCCAAATAAAATTACTTTAGAACCAAACAAAACCTCAACAACATTCTGTTGCTGAGGTTTTTGTTTTTTGAGTGTGTGTTTAATGTTTGAGAGAGAATAATAATATGAAAACAGATAAAAATCAGTATAACCAGAACGGTAAACAAGGAGCTCTGCTAAGCTGCAGAGCCCCTGTCATTTACTGAAGAGCCGCTACGGATTTACGCAATTTCTTAATCGAATTCAGCTCAATCTGACGAACCCGCTCTTTTGAAATATGATAGGCCTTGCTCAGGTCATCAAGCGTAACGGATTTTTCGACCAAACGGCGTTTGAAAAGAATGTCTTTTTCGCGTTTGTTGAGGCAGCCGAGAGACTGATTGAACAATTTTTTACGGTAGGAAAGCGTTTCGACATGGCCGAGAACTTCTTCCTGATTAGGTTTGCTGTCGGCAATAAAATCCTGCCATTCGGCACCGCTTTCGGCAGAAGAATCTATCACCGCATTTAATGAACCGTCATGAGATTTCAGGCGCATATTCATATCGGTCACGTCTTGGACGCTGACATCAAGAGAGTCGGCAATGTTTCCCAAAACAGCTAGAGATAATTCACGGTCATCGGTCAGGTTTAATTTATTTTTGATTTTGCGCAGATTGAAGAACAGTTTCTTCTGAGCGGCAGTCGTTCCGATTTTGACCAAAGACCAAGAATTTAAGATATATTTTTGAATAGAAGCTTTAATCCACCACAAGGCATAAGTCGAAAAACGAAAACCTTTGGCAGGCTCAAACTTGTCAACCGCATAAAGCAGGCCGATATTTCCTTCGGCAATCATTTCAGACAAAGGCAAACCGTAACCTTTGTATTTTGAAACCACTTTGACAACCAGACGCAAATGCGAGGTAACCAGTTTATATGAGATTTTAGGATCCTTATTCTCTTTGTATTTAGAAGCCATTTCGAATTCTTCTTCCTGAGAAAGGATGGGAAACTTGCGAATACTTTGAAGATACCGGGCCAAATTAATTTCCGGTGAAAAGTCAAAACCACTTAATGCAAATGTCTTATCCATAAATTTACTCCTTTTGATTACAGCTTCGAGATTGTAAGCTTGATAGGCTGTCAATAACTATAATTTATGTTGTGGATAACACAATGCTATGATTTTAGGAGCCTGATAACGAAAAATATGTTCAGTGAACGCCATATTTTAGGAATCAGTTATAGACTTTTTAGGCAACTGAGTAGATTTTGAAAATCTTCCGGAAACTCGGAAGTAAAATTAGCAAACTTGTTGCTGCGCGGGTGTTTGAAACCCAAAGTTGTGGCATGAAGAGCTTGTCTCGGGAAGTTATTTACATATTTCTTTATGTCTTCATCAATACCCTTAATCAGCGTCTTTTTGGATTTAACATAAAGTTGGTCACCAATCAGGTTGCAGCCGATAGAAGACATATGAACCCTGATTTGATGAGTCCGACCCGTTTCGAGGTTGCATTGCACCAAAGCGGCGCAATTCTTAAAGTTTTCAATGGTTTTATAGTTGGTAGCCGCCGTTTTGCCGCCGTTTTGGACAATTGCCATTTTCTTACGGTCATAAGGGCTGCGTCCGATATTGGCCTCGATTCGGCCGTTCAGCGGATTCGGCAAACCATAAACCAAAGCAAAATAAGTTCTCTCAATAGAATGTTCAAAAAACTGTTCGCTCAAATTGCGGTGCGCCATGTCATTTTTGGCCACAACCAACAATCCGCTGGTATCTTTATCGATTCGGTGAACAATTCCCGGACGCTTAACCCCGCCTACGCCGGACAGCCTGTCTCGGCAGTGGTATAATAAGGCATTGACCAGCGTCCCGTTCGGAGACCCCGGTGCCGGGTGAACCGTCATGCCGGCCGGTTTGTTAACAACAATCAAATCTTCGTCTTCATAAACAATTTCCAGAGGGATATTTTCCGGTTCAGGCTCGGCATCAACGGCTTCAGGAACAAAAACCTGATAGCTGTCATCGAGTCGCACCTTAAATGAATTATCGGCAATAATATCATCATCGCAGCTGACATTCCCCGATTTTATCAGCCGCTGAATCTGCGAACGCGACATTTCGGGAAAACTGAGAGCCAGAAACTTATCGATTCTGAGCCCCTTATAATCTTTGTTAACTATTTGCGATGTATAAATATTAGTATCTGTTATCATTTTTTAGTTTGTAAACGGAAGTTTTTGCAATAAAATCAACATACAGGTAATTTACAATTTTGCAACCCCGGATTCACTATTTGCTGGCGAGAGAAATATGAATAAATTAAAACTGATTAAAGCGGCTGTCTTCATCTTAACTTTTCTGCTGGTCTTCGGCACGCTCAGTTTTTTAGGGCTTCTTTATCAAAAAACGCATAAAAACACGCAGCCTCTTCCGGCCGAACTCAGCCTCAAACAGCCTGCCGGCAGCTATATCAAACAGTTTTCTCAAGAAAACGGAAAGCTTTATCTGCTGGTTATCGGCGGCGGTGAAGAAGACCGGATTGTCATCTTCGACAGCAACGACGGCAAAACCTTAACCACAATTAACTTGGATTAGAGAAAAATTATGGCAAATTCAGATGTTCATGACGAAGTAAAAAGTTTTTTGGGCGACATTGACGAAGACATCAATGTCACAACAAACACAGAGTCTGCCGAAGACGATGAGTTTGAAAAGCTTTTGCAGGAATTCATTTCCAATGAATTAACCGACGACGACAGAGAAACCATTGCCAATGATGAAAAAGAAGCGGAAGAACGCAAGCCGCGTCCCTCTTCCGCAGACACCGCCGCGGAACAAAGCGAAGAAGATCCCGATGCGGAAAAACTCTACGATGAAGAAAAAGCGCTTTATAATGCCCATCGCAATTTTGTAAATTCCATTATCGAAATGGCACAGCAGAACAATCTTGCAGTTCCTGATTTTTCAATCAATGCCAATATGCTTTATCCGCGCTATAAACCGACTTTAGGCGAAAAATTTGCCCTCGACACGCTCAAAGGCTGGGATATCATGATTCAGGCCCACCCGACCCGCATTATGAACATCAAACCTAATGCCAAAGATGAAGAGCTGTTGGAATTTGCCGAAAAAACCACTGACGATACGCTGCAAATGGCTGTCATTTCTTATGTCGAAATTCTCATTGAAATCGAGAGCTGCGAAATTGCCTATGAAAAACGCCGCCTCAAAGCCAAACGCCGTAAGATTGAGCGAGAGGTGGTCGAGGAACATCAGCGCCGCCTTGACAAAATGAAAAAATATATCGCGGCAATTGAAGAAAAAGAATTCCCGATTAATGCCGAACGTCTGGTGACCAACTATTTCAAAACATCCCGCAAAGATGCGGACGGCGCCTATAAAATGCTGACCAACAACCCGGCAACCTTTGCCCCGATTGAAGTCAGCAAAATCAAAGCCCGCTTTTTCGGCATGATAAAAGCCAAACCAGAAGACGGCATTCGCATCAACAAAGAACTCGGGGCTTTTTTGAAAAAACTCAAGGCCTAAATTTAGAGAAAAATATAGACAAAATCTAATTTTAGTGTTAAACTTGTAAAAAATAGAACTGGAATAAGGATAAGACCATGTCAATAGCTGAAGATATTGCAAATTTAACTGCAACATTCACCGAGCAAAGAACTCAGGAAGTCATTGCCAACATGACTTTGGACGAAGTTGCACAAGTCTGGTCCGATGTCCGCGCCAGTCACGACGCCGCTGCAGCCACACCGGAACAAAAAGCCGGACAAGACAAAGACTTTGCCGAACGCAAAGAGAGCCTGCAGAAAATTATCACGCCGGAATCTCTGCAAAACAAAATGAATGAATATCTGGAAGGTCTGGCCAACGGCACTTATTCTCCGGCAGATTTCAGCAAAATCAGCGAATTTTGCGCTGATTTTAACGATGATTTCAAAAATGACGCCATCAAAAACTCATTGGACGAATTAAAAAAACGCATGGCAGACAAAAGGTTGGACGTCGAAAAAGAAGTAACGATTATCCCTGATGAAACCTTGTCTAAAAATCTGAATATCGAAGGTTTGGACAGCATTGTCATTGAGGGCAACCCCGAACGCATTGCTTTTTCAACCGACAAAAACAGCGTCAAAGGCAAAACCGTCACTTTCAAAGATTCAGAAGGCGAGGATTTGGCCGGCGTTGAGTTTATTGACGGCAGCAATGCCTCCATGCTGCTGCGGGATGAAAACGGCATGGCTGTCGAATACAGCATTTCCGGTTCAAAATTATCAAAAATCGAAAACGGCCAGGAAATAGAATTAGATCCGGCCAACCTGAGCAACGATCAAGACCGGCAAGCATTAAAATACGCTTCTTCGGCACAAAAAATCTGGAAATCTTATGCCAAAGGCGAGTTAGACAATTCCATCGAAAAAGAAGTCAAAGTCGGCGAAGGAAAAACAGCCACCAAAATCAACGAAAACCGCACCAAGACCACCATTGACCAGAAAAAAGAAGCCACCAAAATTGATGACGGCAATGAAGAAACGGAAAAGACCGCAACCAAATTTAATGAAGAACAAAGCGGCGACAAAAATGAAGCCGATTTAAACGGCGATACCAATAATGACAAGCCGACAGCCGAAGATGAGCTCTATTGGAAAGAGCAGGACATCATCGAAGCAATGTTCAAAGACATATTCCTAGCAGCCGCCAACTCAGCCACCAACTGGGTTGTCCACCAGATTGAATATAGTGCCGCCGGTATTTGGAACGAATTTGAAAAATCTTATATTGAGCGCAAAGCCGAGCGCAAAAAAGAAATTGAAGATGCCAAGAAAAAAGACGCGACACAGGAATTCTACGGCAAAATCCAAGATGTCAGCGACAAGCATATGTCTGACTTATGCTCAAGCTATCGCGGCACCGATAACGGCCAAACCTCCAATCAGCAGATGGTTGCCGCCATCAGAGAAGGAAAAATCGATGAAACTCTGGCTAACAGCCCGCTGTTCAACAGCTTGAGAGATTTCAAGATTAATCCGAAAGATTTGCTGATGCAGGGCAATCCCGAAACCACGGTTCCCTTTGTCGCCGGCATGGCAACAATGGCAGCCAAATTTGCCGATGACTATGCCAAGGCCAGCATCTTAAATGCCCGCATGAACGACAAAGACGCTTTCAAAGGCCGCGATCCTTCCGAGCTTTATGAAGCCAAACGCAAAGAAGCCATGCTTGTTTTGCAGCATCAGATGATTAAAGAAAAAGAGAAAGATCCGAACGGCAATCCTTCTGAAACCATGTTCAAGAGCATAAAGCAATGTAATGAAGATATGGCCAAAGCCTTAAAAATCGCCGTCAAAGATTATGACAACGGCCAATATATCGACAAAGGCAGAAACCCGCATAAAAACGAAATTCTCGAACATTATGAGAGTTTGGCCCATCCGGCACAAACCTTGCAGGAAGAAATGGCTCGCCAGCAGCAGGCAGAAAACAACATTAATAACCAGCGTGAGGAGGTCGCCAACGAAGAAGCAGCCAACACTTCCCGCACGGAAGATGTTGCCGCCCGTCGCCGGCGTTTGGAAGCTTATAGAGAACAGGCCGGCTTAAACCCCGGTATGGGCGTCCAACCGCGCAACAATCCTGAAGTCATCCGCAATATGGATCCGTCCATGCTGCGTTATATCCATGGGCAAAATAACACAAAATAAGACAAGATGTTGAAGTTTATTTACAAATCATTGCGAACCTTATTAATCGGCCTCATTTGGAGCTATGTTTATCTGCTGATAACCAATAGCCTGCTTATCTATTTTTGGAATTTCAGCACGCTTTCCGCCAACAGCTGGAGGCTGCTGCGCCTTTATTGGGAAAGCGGCGGCGCTATCAAAGTCGGCAAGGACTATCTGCTTTTGACCATTCTGCTGCTGCTCATTCCGGTTTGGATTTGGGGCTGGCGCCGTCTGCTCAAAAAGAACTATCTGGAAATTCTTCTTGCCCCGATACGCATATACAACGACTACATCATTCGCAAATATGGTGCTTCTTCCAGCCGCATCCTTCTGAAAAATATGGGACGCAGCAGAAAAATCACCGAACAGATTGAAGAGATGTCAAAACCAAAATCCCAAATCAGAACCGACGAGGAAGTCAATAAAATCCGCAATGCCGTTGCAGAAAAAATAAGTTCTGTAAAACATTAATAAAAATAAACACTTATTAACCAATAATGTGTAGTATAATAAAAGAATCCGTATAAACTGTGGGGATTCACAAGGAGCAAAGTTTGAAACCGTTACTGATATTGATGCGCATTGTCTTTGTTGGTATTTTCTGGAGCATATTCTTTCTGGAAGGTATTAGAGTGATAATGCTCAAAAACTGGCGCTTTGATATCATCCGCAAAGAACACTGGCAATATGCCTGGGATTTATGGCTCTCGGGCTGGATTATCGACGATGCCAAAGAATGGGCCTTTGTTCTCATCATCATCACTTTTATCCCCTTGTGGCTGACCGGCTGGGCTGCCTTAAGCTTAATCACCTGGGAAAAGGTTTTTGTGTCAATTGCCATGTTCCCGATGACTTTGGTCAAAAAACTCTTCTTCCAACCGGTTAAAATCATTGCCGTCACTACCGGCGTTAAAAAGATTAAGAAGAAAAAATCTTACAAAGAAATCCGTCCGAAGAGTATCCGCGCCCCGATGGATGAAAGAATTTATGAAACGGCCAACACCGCCGCGCCCAAACAAATGGCCCCGGCGATGACGCCTGTTTTGCCGTCTCCGGCGCTGCCTTCCAAAACAGAAGAAACCAAAGAGTCGCAGTTTGACCATTCTTTGTTCAAATTTGATGAAGAAGACGACTTTGATTTTGACTTTGACGCTTTTGACGACAACAAGAAAAAAGAAGAACCCGCTCCGGAACCTGCTCCCGTTCCCGAAGTTCAGACCAGAGACAACAAGCCCAAAAACAAAGACCGCAATAACAACAAAAACGTTGTTCCGGCCAAAGACAATAAAGGCAAAGCGCCGAAAAACGCCCAGCAGAATGCCGTTCCGGCTCCGCAAGGCACTCAAAATCAGCGCAGCAACGGCAACTCGACTTTGGATGTCATCAAACAAAAAGGCTATGAAGTCATTACCGGCGTAACGATTAAAAACAACCTGATTGACTTTATCGGCGTTGCCGCCAATCAGATTTGCATCTGCCTGATAGACAAAGAACCCGGTGACTGGCTGGCAGATGAAGAACGCTTTAATGATGAAGAACCGCTGTGGTTCTCAGAAAGTTCGCACCGCATTTCTCCGGTTCGCAAAGCTGACGTCTCCCGTCAGTATTTGACCGAAAAGCTGGAGGCTGCGGATTTGCATTTTGAAGTCAAAGCTTATGTCATTGAACAAATCGGCAACATTATCAATGCCGAGGATATGTTTGAAATTTGGGACGATTTGGGCATAACCGTCACACGCATTGACCGCGGCACGCCCAAAGAGCTCAAACTCTTCTCCAAAACTTTGGAAGAAGCCATCGACAACATCGACAAAGACAAGCTTGAAAAAATTAAAAAACTCATTCGCGGATTAGCATAATTCAATAGGATAACAAGGAACAAAAATGGCAATTGAAAAAAAAGGCGAAGAATGGGAAGAGTATAACAGTGCGGTCAAATGGATGACCATCACCGTCATACTCGCCTTTGGCGTTACAATCCTTCTGGCAATAATTTCCATGCCTTTGGGCTATCTCATCGGCAGCGGCATTTCCAAGCAGACAATCAATGATGTCGGCCGGTTTATCAGTACCATCGTCGGCAATCCCGATTATCTGTTTTCCAGATATTGGAGCTGGTTTAAGCAGCTGATGAATTATAACGGCAGTTTCTCTTTCAGTTTATGGCTGCCGATTTTGCCGTTTATCAGTTTTCCGACAATTCTGGTGGCCGGTGTTATCACCAATCCTTATCGTTTTCAATCCAATATTCACGGTTCTGCCCGCTTGGCCGAACTCAGCGATATTAAGAAAATGGGCCTGCTTGACGGCTTCTGCATGGTCGTCGGCAAATACAAAGGCCATATGTTGAAATTAAACGAAACCTTATCAACCTTGTGCTGCGCACCTCCGGGTACCGGTAAAACGGTTGGTATCGTGATGCCGACCATTTTCAATTCTCCCGGCATGAGTATCGTCGTTAATGACCCGAAACCCGAGTTGTGCTTCAAAACAACCGGCGCCCGCGCCAAAGTCGGCCCTGTTTTCGTCATTAACTGGGGTGCTGAGGACAACCCGGCGGAAGGTATCTATTACCCAAGCTGGAACCCGCTGTCCCCGACGGCCATTCCCGCCCCCGGCCCTGACCGCGATATGTATATCGACTCAATGTGTAATGTTCTGGTTGAAGACCCCAAAGGCGGCGCCGACCCCCACTGGTCAAAAACCGGTCGTGCGGCTTTGACAGGTTTCTTGCACTTCATTGCTTTCAAATGCGAAAAAGCCCGTGCCAATGACTATTTTATCGGCCGTGTTTATGAAGGCAAACTTGATGAAGAAGACAAAAAAGTCTTAGAGGGTTATTATCTGGAAATGAACGACCCGATGGCTGCCCGCGCGCTGCAAAACCTGCGCTCCGGCAACCTGAATATCGACAACTATCTGCCGATTGGCACCTGGAACCTGCTGCCTGAACGCTGGATTGGCCGTGAAGCTTGTATTGCGATGATTCTGGAATGGATTACCGAAGCCCAGATTAAACAATCGCAAGACATCAAACGCCGTCTGGAAGAAGGCGACCAAATGGCAGCCATGGCCGACCCCATGCGCGACCTGTTGGAAGAAGCCGTTAACGAGGCCCGCAAGTTTGGTTATTCGCAACGTTGTATCGTTGAGTTGAGCCAATTGAGCACCATGCCGGATAAAGAGCGCGGTTCCGTGCTGTCAACCGGTTTCGGCGGTATCGGTATTTTCAAAAACTCGGCGGTGGTTTCCCGAACCAGCTTCAGTGATATTAACTTTAAAGACCTCCGTGGTATGAAAGACCCGATTACCGGCCAATATAAACCCATTTCCGTTTATCTGTCGGTTAACCAGGTTGATGCGAAGGCATTGTCCGTCATTTCCGGTACCTTTATTGACCTGATGTCAAACTACCTGATTGCAAACCCGCCAAACTTCGTCAACAAGACCGACGGCAAAATGGGACCTTTCCCGACCCTGTTCGTCCTTGACGAGTTTCCGACCATGCCTAAGCTGACAGCAATTATTGAAGGCCCGGCGGTCGGACGTGGTCAAAAAGTTTCTTATCTGCTGATTGGTCAAGACTTAGGACAAATCTCCGGTAAATATGGTAAAGATGACCTTGAAACCGTTATTTCTACCACGGCCTGCAAGGTTATTTTGTCTCAGAACAATGAGGTTACGGCCCAGCGTTTCTCTAAAATGATTGGTAACAAAACCGTACAAACCACTTCTTTCTCAAAAACAGAAGGCGGATTGGGCGGCTCGGCCAAAGGCCAGAACCCGTTCTCCAAAAACGTCAGCTACCAGTTGCAGGGAACCGCGGTTATCAGTACCACTCAGCTGCTGAGCTTGCCGATGTTAAAACAAGTCGTTCTGATGCAAGGTTTCATCGACCGCCCGATTATGGCCGATTCGCCTCGTTGGTACCTTGACAAACAAATGACAGCTCTGGCAAAACTGCCGCCGTCGCCAAACGTTCCGGATTGGATTGTTGCTCAGCGTGAAGATATCAATGATGATATGCTCTCCAAACTCGGCATTGATTATGATCCTGACGAGGATACCGGCGAAGAAGAGTTCAGCGCTGAAGAACTCGCCAAATAGGCAAAATCTTATTCAAATTATCCGAACCAAACCGGTCTGGGTTCTCTCAGGCCGGTTTGGTTATTCACCACCTACTCGGATATTATGTCCCCTGAGCAGAACCAAAACACCTCAGCCTTATCGTCACCCGGCGCTGTCATCATCTTGAGGCTCAGAAAAGCCCCCGTTATCTCAGTCTATAGCTTAAAGCCACGCCCCTAACCTATTATTTTTGTGACACTTATGTGAAAATATACATCACAAATCATTTTTCGGTTGCAAAAAAAAAAAAACACTTATTATGAATAGTATATAGGCTTTAGTTCACAAAATAACGTTCTTCCTTAGCCCGGACGAGCGTTATTGCTCCGACATACATACACTCACACATGACACACACACCTAATGTCTAGCACTAAAGCCTATATCCAACTATTATAGGCAGGTGAACCATGACGAACAGATTTTCACATATTTTTATCCTCAGCTTAACAACTTGTTTAAGTCTTTCCTCTTCCGTTTTTGCCAAAAGCCAGTTCTTGCCCGAGGCCGTTGACAATTGGGGAAACCATAACAACCCGGACACCGCTGTCAATTCTGATTATAACAACTGTATCAAAGAAGGTTACACCATCAAATCCTGCCCGGACGGCTATGCTCTGGATATCAGCGAACGCTGCCCCTATGGTCTGAACTCACCGCTTTATAAAAAATGCTATTCCCTGGCCGAACTTTGTCAGGACAAAGGCTTTCAGTTGTCCTGTTCTGAAGGCTATGAGCCTAATCCCAACGAATACTGCCCCTATGATTCCGTTTACATCAAGTGCCAATGCGCACAATGCCTCGGTTATGATTATACCGAAGCTGAAGCCAACGCCGAAGGTTATGTTGCCGACGGCGAACCCTGCATGAGCTGCGCAACGCCGATGTATAAGCGCAAAATCAACCCCTGCGACGGATTCAAATATGATGTCGAAAGCTGTGGCGCCACATCCTGCGGCAACGTCGCCGGAGAATATTGCAAATCCGGCACGGTTTATAAATATAAAGACTGCAACAGCTGCACCGTCCCCTCTTGTCCGGACGGACAAATCAATTTCCACACTTATTGGTGCGGAGGAGTACTCTCCTGCTGGTGGCCGGGGCCTGATAACCAGCAATGCACGCAAACTTCCTGCTATGACTATCCTTATTCCGCTTCCGTCACCTGCAAACCCGGAACAATTAAAAAATCTTGTAAAGATTCTTGCGTCGGCGACCGTTATAAATGTGAACCGGCTACCGGCTGTGACGGTTATAACCTCACCGAACAAAAGGGCTGCAATTTTGGCTATGAAAGCTGTACGGATACATCAAATCTGACTAAATACAAATGCGCCGCCTGTTCAACAACCGGCTGCGAAGGATTTACCCTGACCTCAACCACGTCTTGCACATACGGCTATGATTCCTGCACCACCGAATGCGGTACAACTACTTATAAATGTAAAAATTGTACTCCTAAAGATTGCTCAGGATATACGCTTAACAGTCAGACGGGTTGTTCCAACGGTTATGAACAATGTGATGAGGGTTGTGGAACAATAAAATATAAATGTAAAACGTATCAAGTTGGAGACTCTTATTATATTGATGGCCTTTTTGTCGGAAAAATAGTTGAAGTAACAGATACAGACTTGGTTGTTGCTTCACCAATGAAAGAATCTTCTTCGGAAATTGTTGATTATTGTGACAATATGTCTCCCGGTAATTGGTATGCCCCAACTGAGAAATACGGCAAAAAAATATTGCAAGTTTATAAAGGAACATATGATTCCTCATGGACACATTTGCGAATCTACGATACCGGAAGTCTACCTGATTATTGCGTGGATGGAGGTGGAACTTCTTGGTCTCAAAGTCTCTGCAGCAGTAGTTTGTATACGACCTATAACTCATGTCTGATTGTTGCACAACAAATATATTAGATTAATTTAAGGAGAAAGAAAATGACTAATTTAACAACCAAAATCTTCGGAGCAAGCCTGAGCGCTCTGGCTTTCTCCCTGCCGGCAACAGCCCTCGCCCAAACCTGCGTTCCTCCTCCGACCTGTGATGAACTCGGTTTCATTAAAACGGCAACAGACTGCGCCGGAAAAACAATCCTCAAATGCCCCTTTGATCAAGGTCAGGTCTATTGCCCCGGTTATGAAGAAAACTCTGAAACCTATAATCTCGGCGACACCTATATGATTAATGGTCTGCCTATCGGTAAAGTTATTGAAGTTTCAGACTGCAGCGGCGGCACTGTTTCTGATGAGATTACAGTCGCCCAATGCCTTTCTAACAGCGGATGCCCGAAATATTCAAAGGATTATACCGGTAGCAGTACTTACACTTGGACTTGTAATGGTAACAATAAAGTTATCGCGACAAACAGTACCGGCAATACCTCAGACTTTGCGAAAACCTGCAACTATAAAAGTTCCAGCAACCAAGGCTGTAAGCATGGTACAATTGCTACCACAGGTACCAGAACCGGAACCATCGCCGAGGCCTCAAAAGGCTGTTCTGAAATGACAACCGGCGGCTTGTCTTGGTATCTGCCGACCAATGGCCAAATTGCCAATATCTATACTTATGTCTCAAAATTCAGCGGCCATGTCTGGGATCATACCGGTAAATGCGGTGACAGTGGCGGAGGACAGGTAAGCTTGCTGGGAAGTAATAACTGCTTTTGTTGCACATCAAGTTGTTACAACTATTCAGCTTGCAATGAAACTGGTCTTAGTAAATATACTATGGGATATTTCTGCGTTGCTGCTTTTTAACGGAAAGATTTATCTCCGCGATCACCACACAAAAAACCGGTCTGAATCTCTCAGGCCGGTTTTTTATTATTACGGGAAACAGCTCAATGCCTTGTTGGGCGCAGTCAAAACATCTCAGCCTTATTACTCGGCTATATTAAAAGGCACTTGCATTAAACGCTTTTTCATCATACAATTAGAAGACACTCCACAACAAAGGGTTGTCATATGTGGGATTGGTCAAATCAGTCATTACAGAAAAAAGCGCCGGATCATACATCGCTGGCGAGTGTTTATGATGACATCAATCTCAACCGCCAATCTCATACGCCCGTTCCCACGTCTTATCACCCAAATCCGCTGCAGGACCCTTCTTTCAGTTTTGAGCAAATGCATGATTATATTGAAAAAATGCTCCAAAAATATAACCTGACGGAAATGTCGCTCATCGCCTGCGATTACACCCCGCAAACTTGGGAAGAAATGTATAATATCTATGGAGATTATCAACGCGCCCGCACAGCTTTTTTGAAGCTGATAGCTTATGCCAACCTCAAAGATTTAATCCGTCTGGGCTTGGATGAAGAAGACATCACGCAACTCAAAGGCGGCATAACGCCGGAAAACTTTAATACCCACCTCAAAATTCCCTTTGATTTCGGCGGCGACATGAGTTTTAACAATTTTGCCTTTATCCGCACGCACCATACGCATTCTAATATCCACCGCATTCTTGATATGCAGATTGCCGGCGGATTTTTAATGAGATATAAAAAAATTTATATTCCTTATTTTGAGGGGAAATTCTATTATGATTAGAGATTACGTCGCCCAATTCAGCAAATTTCCGGGTTGCATCACTTTTCCGCCCTGCGGCGAAGAAGATATCCGCCAAGTCAGCAGCTTGTTGTCCGCCAGTGGTTTTTCGCCCATTCCGCCGGAATATAAGGAATTGCTGCAAATCACCGACGGCATCTCTTACAACGGCATGGAGTTCTTTGGAACCCGCAGCCACAACCGCCCCGGCAAACGTTATACTTTTCCCGATTTGGCTGCCTCCACTTTTCACTATGAAGATTATGACTTTTTCAAACGCAAAACCATTTTGGGCCGCGCTTCCGAATCTCTGATTTTTTATGACAAAAACGGCGATTATTATGCCATTGCCGACCGTCTGACCCTGCGCTCCAACCGCGAAACCAAAACTTTCAGCGAAATCCTCCGCCTCTTCCTCGACATCTGCAATTATTGATTTCTTCAATAGAATAAACAACGAATGTTACAAACCGAGTGACCGCAGCGTGTTATGGTTGCGATTAACGCAACCATTAGAAGCCAGAGCTAGCCCCATTACAGATAAGTAAAATTTTAACTTTTTACTTATCTGGCATTCGCCCATAAAAAAAACTCCCTGCCTTACGGAGGGAGTTTCTAATCTGGGGCGAACGATGGGGCTCGAACCCACGACAACCGGTACCACAAACCGGGGCTCTGCCAGCTGAGCTACGTTCGCCATTAATTACAGATATGGTTTGTACAAACAATCGATTATAAAGTCAAGCTAAAAATTTTGCATTTTCAATTCTGACCTGTCTCTTATACACATCTCCGAGCCCACGAGACGGAGCTACATCTCGT
>ERZ1026946.354-NODE-354-length-16831-cov-5.680496_pt1 | contig 16831 bp, 20 predicted proteins | sample MGYA00519460_ERZ1026946 | MGnify/ENA primary metagenome ERZ1026946 (study PRJEB26926, sample SAMN06164620) | human gut metagenome | biome: ENVO:00009003; feature: ENVO:2100002; material: ENVO:00002003 | host: Homo sapiens | place: USA | collected 2012 ...
TAAAACAGTCGTTCCCAAACTACCTTCCCTGAAAAAGCTTCAATTAAATTTCACAAAATATTGCTTTATTTCCCGGCCATTGTTACAATTAAAGCTAGAAATAATTTATCAAGGAGGTCATTTGCATGAAGAAAATCCTGTCCATTGCTCTGGTTGGTCTGCTCACCTGCAGTGCGTTACTTGCCGGCTGCGGCGGTGAAAAGAAAGCAGACCCTAAGGCTGCAGGCGACAAAACCAAAGTTGCCTTCGTTTACGTCAGCTCCGCCAAAGACGGCGGCTATTCCATGTCGCACGAGCTGGGGCGCCAGTATGTTGAAAAAAACATGCCCAACGTCCAGGCCAGCTACATCGAATCAGTTCCTGAAGGTGCCGATTCCGAACGTGTCATTACACAACTGGCTTCCCAGGGCAACAAAGTTATCTTCACCACCAGCTTTGGTTATATGGACCCGACGATCAACGTCGCAAAAAAATACCCCGACATTACCTTCCTGCACTGCTCCGGCTTCAAAACAGCCCCCAATGTAGGTAACTACTTCGGCCGTATGTATGAAGCCCGCTATGTCACAGGTATCGTTGCCGGTAAAGAAACAAAATCCAACGTCATTGGTTATGTAGCAGCGTTCCCGATCCCGGAAGTAATCCGCGGCATCAATGCCTTTACCCTGGGCGCGCAAAGCGTCAACCCTGACGTACAGGTCAAAGTCCTCTGGACCAATACCTGGTATAATCCAGCTACCGAAAAACAGGCTGCTATCACACTGATCGATGCCGGTGCCGATATCATCGCCCAGCATCAAAATACCCCCGGTCCGCAGCAGGCGGCTGAAGAACGCGGCAAATATGGCATCGGCTACAATGTCGATATGTCTGCCAATGCTCCTAAAGCATCCTTGACCTCCGCGATCTGGAACTGGGGTCCGTATTATGAAGAAACCATCAAACAGGTTAACAACGGTACCTGGAAATCCGGCGCTTACTGGGGTTCCATGAAGGATAAAGTAGTCGACATCGCTCCCTACGGACCAGCAGTCAGCGAGGAAACAAAAAAACTGGCTGATGCTGCCAAAGCAGATATCATTGCCGGCAAGCAAAAAGTTTTCACCGGCCCGCTGTACGACCAAAGCGGCGCCGAGAAAGTTCCTGCAGACACTACTCTGACCGATAAGGAACTTTTGAGCATGGACTGGTTCGTCAAAGGCGTTGACGGTAAAATCCAGAACTGACTCGCTTGAGTGTTTTAGTAAGGAAGGTATAAAGACATGAAAAAAACATTAGTTTTAAGCTTAGCACTGGCTTTAGGTATCACCACTGTTTGCGCTGCTTCTCCGCTCAAAAATTATAACGCGGGCAAAGTAGCTGTTGATCTGGGTCTTAACGTCCCTACCAGTAATACTTATGAAGGACACAGCGTCGGCAGCAAAAAAACATCTCCCTATGCCGGTATCACCGTAGGACTTGGCAGCAATACTGCTGTCAACTACAAATGGAATCAATACAAAAACAGCGGCAGCAACAAGGTCGAAGCCCAACAGCTCAACCTGATGTACAAAGTCCTGCCAGTACTTGATGTGTACGCAGGTTATGTCGACAGCGACGTCAAACTGCACGGCGACAGCCGCAGCCGCAGTTCCGGCCAAATCGGTGTCCAGGGACGTGTCGAATTGCCTTTTCTCTGTACTTTATGGGGCAGAGCAGGCGTGGGCAACAAGCTGAACGGCTATGAAATCGGCCTGAGCCGTACTCTGGTATCCAATGTAGAACTGAATCTGTCGTACTATGACAACAAATTCAAAGATTCCACTCCCGGCGGCAGCGACGTCAAAACCAAAGGCGTTAATATGGGTGTCACCGTCAAATTCTGACCTGTATCTATATGATCATCTAACTAAAGAAACCTCAAAATAAGGCCTGGAAGTAAAAATTTCCGGCCTTATTTTTCTGTAATACTAACGGATAATTATTATTGACAACTACCTGAAGCTGTGCTATTATATTCACATCGAAAGCTTACCGAACAGTAAGCTCTGCTCAAAAACAAAAAAATTTTATATTACTTTGGAGGAATGAAGAATGAAAAAATTCGTATGTCAAATCTGTGGTTATGTTTATGAAGGCGAAGCAGCTCCTGAGTATTGCCCGCAATGTAAAGCTCCTGCATCCAAATTCACCGAAATGTGCGGCGACCGTACCTGGGCTGCCGAACATATCGTAGGTATAGCAAAAGACGTCGCAGAAGACATTAAAATGGATCTGCGCGCTAATTTTACCGGTGAATGCACCGAAGTTGGCATGTACCTGGCAATGAGCCGTGTTGCTCATCGTGAAGGCTATCCTGAAATCGGCATGTACTGGGAAAAAGCAGCTTTTGAAGAAGCTGAGCATGCAGCTAAATTCGCTGAACTTTTGGGCGAAGTCGTTACCGACTCCACTCAAAAGAATCTGGAAATGCGTGTAGAAGCTGAAAACGGTGCAACCGCAGGTAAATTTGACCTGGCCAGCCGCGCTAAAGCAGCAGGTCTGGATGCTATCCATGACACCGTGCATGAAATGGCAAAAGATGAAGCCCGCCACGGCAAAGCTTTTGAAGGCCTCCTGAAACGCTACTTCAACAAATAATACGCACCTTACCCACTACCTTATACATCATCATACTCCTTAAAAAGAACAGCCCCTGTTTCCATTAGGAAACAGGGGCTGTTGTGTTATTTATACCATTCATCTAACCAAAAGTCTTTATCCAGTAAAACACTCTTATCTAATGTTGTTTTTTGGCCTATTATTTTAACGTTATTTTTTGCAACTATTTGTCCTGTAAACGCAGCACCAGAAATCAACACATTCTTATTAGATGAAATAAAACCACTTGATATCGTAAATCCTTTTGTCGTAATATCACCATTTGACAAAATCATTAATTTACCAGAGTATTGTCCATACCCACTAAAAGTAATTCCTGACTTGCAAATAACCCTAACTTTCCCAGTAAAATTTATTCCGACTGTAGTATCTGTATCATTATCAATAATAATAGTCACTGGCTTTCCACTTTGAGGACCAGCTATTCCTTGTATCTTTTTTTCCATACCATCGTATATATAAATATATGCACCACTTGCCCCATTTAAGATTGATATGGAATTAGTTATTGGTTTTTCATCCCGATCAACAACAGATTTACTATCAACAAAGTAACTTTCATTTTCTTTTATAACTATTAATGGCGTAGAGCCATATTCATTTTTATAACGCTGATTATCGTTAAAATTACTTTTATCTACAAAATATTTTTCAGGTATTTTAGTATTTAGCCAATTTCCATAATTAGAATCTTTATTTGTATAATCATAAAAATCTTCTAATTTACTTGGATCCTCTACAATATCTATACCATTTGCATAAATTGGACCACTAATATTTATATGCCCACCAGAATTTGTTAAATCGACTTTTCCACCAGCATGTATAAGTCCATCTATATCCGCTGGATTTGAGTGCCCGCCTTCTTCGCCTTCAGACTCCCCATTATCACCTAAAGTAAAGTCTTTGCGGACAACCTTACGTATACCCTGGCAGGAACCGACCGAAGTTATAGCATAAGTCTTACCAGCTTCCGGAGAATAAGTTTTATCTTTATTAATACCGTCTATGGCTACAGCATACCAAATTGCACTACTTTCTACAGCTTTTGTTTGAGTTTCCTGTATTTCTAAAATATTTTTTTCATCAAAAGTACCATTCTCCAGATCATCTCCACTGCTCAACCATTCCCATTTACTGTTGGTTTTACCTGCTTCTAATTCTGCTACGGCTCTTTTATAGCCGGCTTCAGCGGCATACCAGGCCTGCTGCTCGCGGTAATCTGAAGCTGCGGCAGTTTTTTCAGTTGTCAGCATCGGCAGCCAGGCTACGGCAATGATCATTAAAAACAACAGCATGACCACCGCTATGACAGTTACCGATCCGCGTTGATCTTTCATTTCGTCACCTCGTTACACTTTCCCATGTTCCAGCAGTCACACGCTCTTTAATCATTTCTTTTACAACAGACCATTTATTAACAACAGAAAAACTTGCTCTTTCTCCACGGTTGTTTAGCTTACCTCTATACCAAACTTTTTTCTTGTTATCATAAACATAAGAAACATTCCAACTACTAACCTTATTAGGGTCAGTATGTCCAATAACGAAGATATTATCTACAGTGATAGGATCTTTGTTATTATCATAACCATAAGGATTTAAATAAACAGTTTCTCCTTCTATATTTATACTTGGCCAAATTCCACCATATTTTTCACTTAATAAATATTCCCTTATTCGATCATTTCTACCCAATTGCCAAAGTGAATCATTATTTGTTTTAAAGAATTTCTTAAAATCGTCCAACGAATTTCTTTCCGAACTTGTTAAAACTTCTCCATTTTTTAGCTTATGCCAAATACTTACTAAGCTTGTATATTCTTTAAGCATTTTTTCTTCAGGTGTTTCTGTTACTTCATCCTTACTCGGCACAACTTTAGTTTCCAAAGTTTGAGTTTTCATTTTGCCGTTCAGCAGATACTGCACCGGTAAGGCAATTTTATACATCACAACTTCTTTATAAACCGTTTCAGCTGTAATGGGAAACGGGCTGCCGGCTTCAAATAAACTGTTAGCAGTATCTTTAGGGAAACTAATAGTTTTGGAACTTATGTTATTACCAGAAGCGTCTCTATCTTCACGCTTTACTTCAAGCTGTTTTAGACCGTTTCCAGCATCCTTCCACTGTACAATAATATCATAGCTTATATTTTGACCATCTTTGATATCCATATGCCGATCCCACATCGTGCCGGAATAGCTGAATGTTGTAGTTTTATCATCAAGCTTCTCCAGCTTAATACTGTCCTTGTCTGCATAGCGCAAAGTAGTTTTCAGTTCGTTCATCAGCAAACGCGCCTCTTCATAAACGACTTCCTGCTTGGCTCCCGCATGCAGACTGGTAACACTGCCGCCAAACAAATGGACCATGGCTCCCATAATAAGTGCCAGCACTGCCATAGCTACTACTAACTCTATTAACGAAAATCCGGCCTGCTTTTTCATAGCGCCTCTCCTTTAAATCAATCTTTTGTACGGATATATGTTTCCAAAGATATCGTCTGTATCCGGGGGTCACTCCATTTTACAAAAACTTTAACATAATATAATCGGTTGACATCAGTATCACCATAGTCTTCAAAAGGTTTACTTGTTACCCAAAAATAAAATTTAATATCATCAACATCGACAGATTTTGGATTTTTTTCATCCGTTCCAATACTATTTATCAATGGATCAATATCACTGCTGCTGTGCCCATCGGCTGCCTTTAACAGTTCGATTTTTTCTGCCGCTATCTGCACAGCCTTTTCCTGCCTGTCTGCAGATACCATCACGCCGATACCATAAGTATATAAAGCTGCTAATGCAGCCAGACCGATAGCTACTACCAAAACCCCGATCATAGCATCGACCAGTAAAAATCCCTGTTTATTTTTTCGGAACTGCTTTATGCCATTCATCTTCACAGCCGTCCTTTACTCACAAAATTCCATATTTATTATATCACATATTTTCTTTACTTTATAAATAATAACCATTATATATTTTAAAAATACTTAGAAAAATATGTATAAAAAATGCCGCTTCTTAATTAATAATTAAGAAGCGGCAACAAATTTTCAGTTATTTCTTTTTATCTTTATTCTTGGACGGCACTGCCGTATCATTGGCATTCGCAACCGGAACCCACTGACGCAGCAGCTCGGTACAGGCCGCCGCATAGCTGCCGGCACTGCCGAAACCGCCCGCATACGCATCCTGATTGTAAACAGTGAGGATCTCGATGTCATCATAGTAAATAGTGGCACTGCCGCCGTTATCATAGACGATAAAGCGATATGGATCGATATGGCCCTTATCACGTTCACGCACGCAGTATAAACCGCCGGCAAGCATATAAGCGCGATATTCCGGGCGGTCATTACCGACAGTCTGCGTGATATTAAACCCCCAGTCACCTTCATGCACTCTGGCTGTATTATCTTCGTTAAGAGTTATTTCCGGATGTACTTTAAGCGCTTTGATCTGCTTCATAACACGTTTCAAACGTTCTTCCGGCTCGGGATGGCTCGAAAAAATACCATAGCCTGGATTACCCTGTTCCTTCGCCAGGTCTTCCAGCTTGTTGATCGTCAGCACGACACTGTAAGGATTATAACCGGCTGCTACACACAGATTAAAACCGCCCTTATCTGCGCCGCGTTCGTCGGTACGGCTGTAACCGGCCGCTAAAGCCTGCGTCGCCAGTCCCGCTATGCCTAAATCACCTTTGGTAACGATAGCAAAAGCCAAAGTCGTTAAAAGCTGTTTTTCTATTTGATGCACAGTGTGCTTTTTGACAACGTGTGTGATCTCGTGACCTAATACGCCAGCTAATTCTGCATCGGACGGCATATAATCGATTAGTCCCTTGAATACATAAATGAAACCGCCGGGGCAGGCCAGCGCATTTACTTCGTCACTGTTCAGCACCTTAAAGCTGTATTCCAGATCCTGCCGTTCGCTGACCTTGACCAGGCTCTGACCGATCCGGTTGACACGTTCCTGCAAGGCATAATCCTGCACGACACCGTATTTAGCTTCCAGCTGCATCGCCGTCTGACGGCCCATCTCTATTTCCTGTTCCTTGCTGATCAACCCCGCTTCTGCCGGCGGCGTCATCCCCAGGCTGCAGCAGAATACAAAGACTATTGCTAAAATAAAGCGTTTCATCTTTTCACACCCCTTGTTTTAACGTAAACTGTCAAATCGCACCAGTTTCTTTCAACTTCATAATCTCTGGCTCCGTATAACCCAGTTCAGTCAGCACCTCAGCCGTATGTTCTCCTAAAAGCGGCGCCCGGCGTTCGATGCTGCCCGGCATATCCGACAAACGGATCGCCGGTTTGACATACTGCAAAGTGCCGATATCCTCCTGTTTTTGCGCCAGCATTTCTGACTGCTGTGTCAGCTCGCTGTTTAAGGCTTCCTCCAGCGAACAGACCGGAGTCACGCAGAATTCTTCCCCGCCGATCAGCGCCAGCCATTCGGCCTGCGTTTTAGTCTGGAATACTGCTGTCAAACGCTCCTGAAGCTCATTACCATGTTCAAAATCATACTGACGCGCGATCAGCTCTTCACAGCCCAGGATTTCGCACAAACGCCGCCAGAATTTAGGTTCAATCGTCCCCACGCTCAAATAACGGCCGTCCTGCGTCCGGTAAATATTATAATAATGTGCCGTGCGCCCGAAAGGCTGACAACCTGTAGCCTTACAGCCCCACAAGCTGCTGATGCCGGTTGTCTGCAGGCTCAGTGAAGTATTATATAAATTGATATCTACAGCCTGACCTTCCCCGGTACGTTCGCGCGCCAGCAAAGCCAGCAGAATGCCGCTGACAGCGTTCATACTGCTGCCCAGCGCCGCAATCTGCACCTCTGAAACGCAGGCACTGCCAACATCATCCAGAGAATTCAGACCTGCAAGGCCGATCACATTCAGGTCATGGGCCGGTTTATGACGGTAACTGCCAGTCTGCCCAAAGCCGGTGATCGAACAGTAGACCAGCTGCGGGTTGACTTCCCTGACAGCTGCGTAATCCAAACCATAACGCTCCAGATAACCCGGCCGGAAGCCTTCTAAAAATACGTCTGCTTCTGACAGAAGGCGTAATAAAAGCTTACGTCCGCCTTCGGTTTTTATATCGGCCGTAATGCCGCGTTTATTGCGGTTAAGCGCCAAATGCCAATAGCTCATGCCTGGCAGTGCTTCCGGAAAAAATCTGCGTGTGTCGTCGCCTGCCGGCGTTTCCACTTTGATAACATCGGCGCCGAAATCTCCCAATACCATACCACAGTACTGTCCCGGCAGCCATTTAGAAAAATCTATCACCTTGATACCGGTCAAAGCCTTCATTCTTCTGACCTCCAATATTTTAACTGCAAAATATTCTCTGAAAATATACTTTATAATATTCTACATTTTTTACTGTTTCCCTTTAATTTATTTGCTGTAAAATGCTATAATAAGTTATAGAAGCTGTCTGAAGAGGTGTCATTACATGAAGATCCATAAGCTCACTTTAGCGGCGCTGCTGGTTGCCATCGGCACTCTGAGCGCGCACCTTATTTATATACCGGCCGGTATTTCCAAATGCTTTCCCGTACAGCACGCCATCAACGTGCTGGGAGCGGTAATTTTAGGCCCCGGCTATGCGACGGCAGTGGCCTTTGTCATTTCCTGCCTGCGCAATATGTTCGGTACCGGCTCACTGCTGGCTTTTCCCGGCAGTATGATCGGCGCCTGTCTGGCCGGACTTTGCTACAGCAGGTTCGGCTCTGTCAAAGCGGCTATGGCCGGCGAGATTTTCGGCACCGGTATTTTGGGCGGACTGACTGCCTGGTTCATTGCCCGCTTCTTCTTGAACAGCGCAGCAGCAGCCTGGTTCTTTATCCCGCCGTTCCTGATCAGCACTGTCGGCGGCAGCATCATCGCCGGCCTGATCATTAAAAGCGGTATCCTTGCTTACGCCCTGCCAAATCTTTTTGCCAACAAAGGAAATGATAAGATTTTATGAATATTGATACCATGCTTTCACAAGTTTTATATTGCCTGAGCGGCTTCCTTTTCGGTATTTTTGCCTCCCGCTACAGCGTCATCAGCTGGCGTACTCTGGCCAGCCGCCCACCGCTGCTGCAATGCGCGCCCTACGTGCTGTTTATCATCGCAGCTTTTACGCTGTTTCCCTTCTGGCTGATTACCCGTACCGAAGCCGGCGGTTTTATTTATTATGCGACGCTGCTGTTCTTTTTTACAAAGGGCTACCGCGCTGATAAGAAAGGATGAGCCCCAACATGAGCGAAAATAAAACTAACAATACTGTGACCTGCGATTCCTGCGGACACAGCGCCAGAATCCACCCTCAGCTGGCCGATAAATATGTACAGCCGATGGCGGAAATATTCAAGGTTTTAGGTGACCCGACCCGCATTAAAATTTTAGAACTGCTGTCCCACGAGGATATGTGCGTCAGTAATATCGCCGAAATGCTGGATATGACCCATTCCGCTATTTCTCATCAGCTTCGGCAGCTGCGTCATGCTCAGCTGGTCAAGTTTTCCAAGTCCGGCAAAGAAGTCATTTATTCGCTGGACGACGAACACGTCCTGACGCTGTTTGCCCAGGCGCTGGATCATGTCAAACATAAGGTTTAAGCATTCCGCACATAAAAACGGAGCCTGCTGTGCAGACTCCGTTTTTTTATTTTTACAGCTGCAGAAAATAACGATAGACAGCATCGCTGTCTGTCAATTCCGGGTGAAAACTGGTCGCCAGCAGCTTTCCTTGCCGGGCAGCTATGATATGCCCTGCATACTCCCCCAAAATTTCTGTCTGTTCGCCAACCCTTTCTATCCACGGAGCTCTGATAAATACCAGCGGCAGCAGTTCTGCCCCCAAAGCAGGCAGCAACTGCCTGCAGCTGAAGCTGTCGAGCTGACTGCCATACGCGTTACGACGCACTGTAATATCCATCACCCCTAAATGCGGCTGTTCACCAACAATATTTTTTGCCAGCAGAATCAGCCCCGCACAGGTCCCCCAGACAGGCAGCCCCTCTTTCACCCTCCGTTTTAAAAGCTCCGACAGTCCCGTTCGCTGTAAAAGCCTGCTGATAGCAGTGCTTTCACCACCGGGAAGGATCAATCTGTCCACCTGCTCTAAATCAGCAGCCGTTTTTACGGCAACCGGCAAAACCTCCGTCAGCTGCGCCAGTTTAGTCAGATGCTCAGAAAATGACCCCTGCAGTGCCAGTACGCCTACACTCTGCATTACCAGCCACGCTCCGCAAAGGTTTGTTCTGCCGGTATAGTTTTGATATCGATACCGCTCATGGCCTCGCCCAGATCTTCTGATACTTCGGCTACGATTTTAGGATCGTTATAATAGCTGGTCGCCAGTACGATCGCCTTGGCGCGCTTAGCCGGATCGCCGCTGCGGAAAATACCTGACCCGACAAAAACACCTTCGCTGCCAAGCTTCATCATCAGGGCCGCATCTGCAGGCGTAGCAATACCGCCGGCGGCAAAATTAACTACCGGCAGCCTGCCGCCCGCAGCGACTTCTGCCACCAGTTCATACGGCGCTCCCTGTTCTTTGGCAAAGCTCATCCATTCCTCCCGCGGCAGATTCTGCAGCAATCTTATCTGTCCCATCAGCGTCCGCATATGCCGCACTGCTTCTACCACATTGCCGGTACCAGCCTCTCCCTTTGTGCGGATCATTGCCGCTCCCTCACCGATACGGCGCAGTGCTTCGCCCAGATTGCGGGCACCGCAGACAAAAGGGATCTTAAAAGCATGCTTGTCGAGATGATATAAATCATCGGCCGGTGTCAGAACTTCACTTTCATCGATATAATCTATTCCCAGCGCCTCCAAAATCTCCGCTTCCACAATGTGACCGATCCTGACCTTGGCCATTACCGGAATCGATACGGCGCTTTTGATCTCTTTAATAAGCTTCGGGTCGCTCATTCTGGCAACGCCGCCATCCCTGCGAATATCAGAAGGCACACGTTCCAACGCCATAACAGCTACTGCGCCTGCAGCTTCGGCAATTTCAGCCTCTTGGGCATTGGTGACATCCATGATTACGCCGCCTTTGAGCATCTGTGCTAAATTACGATTTAAAATTTGTCTATCTGTCATCTTTATTCCTCCTAAAAACTTACTTTCGTTAACGACAGTTTTTATGATACAATAATTCTGTACAGTAATAAATAGCCAGAAACTATTTTTCCAAAGGGGACAGTTTTATGCTTTTGACTAATCTTAAACTTGACAAACAGACCGAAACGCCTTTATATACCCAGATCATTGACTCTATCAAAAACCAGCTCTACAATGACCAGATCGCAGCCGGAGACAGACTTCCGTCTGTCCGCAGGCTCTCAGCAGCGCTGCAGATAAGCCGCACGACTGTCGAAAACGCTTACAATCAACTGGTTGCCGACGGTTATCTGCAAAACGAACCTAAACGCGGTTATTTTGCAGCAGCACTGTCAGGCCTGAGAAAGCACAGCGACGCGCCTGTGACACAAAGTATCGAACCGCCTGCCGTACGTTATAACTTTGCCAATAATTATATCGATCCCGCTTCTTTTCCCTCCGAGCTTTGGCGGCGCTATCTGAACCGTGCCTTAAAAAATAAACACCTGCTTTCCGGCTATGGCGAGCCGCAGGGTGAAACAGAACTGCGCCGTACACTGGCCAAATACAGCTCGGTGGCCCGCGGCGTTATCTGCAGCCCCGAACAGATCGTGATCGGCGCCGGTGTGCAAAGCCTGCTGCAGATCCTGATCGACATTCTACAGCCAGATATCACCAGTATTGCTCTGGAAGCGCCAGGCTTTGCCCAGGCAGAACGGCTTTTTACTTCGCATGGCTGGCAGGTACGGCATTTCAGCACCGACCAGTTAGAGACTTCCCTGCCCAGGCTGCTTTACGTCAGCCCTTCCAATCCCTATAAAGGCCGCTCGCTCTCGCCGCAGCAAAGACTGAACCTGCTGCGCTGGGCAACGCAGCAGCAGACCTATCTGCTGGAAGATGACTATAACGGCGAGTTCCGTTATTTCGGCCGGCCGGTATCCTCACTGCAGGGCATGAGTGATGGCCGCACAGTTATCTATCTTGGTTCTTTTTCGCGGCTACTGCTGCCTTCCCTGCGTATTTCTTACATGGTATTGCCGCCGCTGCTGTTAGACCGTTACCGCCAGCTGGGACACCTTTATAACCAAACGTCTTCTACGATCGAACAGCTGGCACTGGCCGACTTTATTGCTGCCGGCGCACTGCGCCGCCACGTTAAACGACTGCGCAGGCTCTACAGTAATAAAAACACACTGCTGCGGCAAGCTTTAACGGAAATCTTCGGCAGCAGAGTCATTGTACGAGCCTATGAATCCGGTCTGCATCTGCGCCTGGCTGTCGTCACGCAGCAAACTGCCGATACCCTGTCCGAACGGGCACTGGAAAACGGCGTCCGGATCCTGCCGGTTTACGACAGCAACGGTAATTTACCAGAGATCCTGCTTTCTTTTGTCGGTATTCAGGAAAACGACATCCGACCGGCACTGCTGCAATTAAAAAAAGCCTGGTTTTAGTATCTGCCAAGCTCTTGACAGTATTGACCTGCAGATGCTATGCTAAAAAAAGAGTGAAGCCGTAAGGCGTCACAAAGGGGTACACCACCACGGGTGTAGCTTTTTGTGACGTCTTTTTTATTTTTCTTAAAGGAGGTTCCCTATGCAAATCAACGGTCAACCAATCAGCACCGCTGCAGGCAGCACCTTGTCGCAATTATTGGCGCAGCAGGGTTTTGACGTTGCCCGCGTCGCCGTCGAACTCAACGGTAAAATCATCTGCCGCAGCGATTTCAGCAAAGTGCAGCTCGCCGACAGTGATACCATCGAAATTGTACAGTTTGTGGGCGGAGGTTAAAAATGACTAAACAAATCACCAGGCAACAGCTTTCAGCAGCACTGGTTGAACGGCACGGACAGGAACGCCAGCAGCATTTGTACACCGCCAGTGTCGGTATCGCCGGTTTAGGCGGGCTGGGCTCCAACATTGCCGTCCAGCTGACGCGCCTTGGCATCGGACACCTGACCCTCGCCGACTGCGATCGGGTCGAGATCAGTAATCTCAACCGGCAAAGCTACCGACTCTGTGACATCGGCAGACCTAAACCCGAAGCCTTGACAGAACAGCTGCTGCAGATCAATCCCTATTTATGCTACGAGCCGCACTTTCTAAAGCTCACGCCGCAGAATATCCCTGAAATTTTTGCCGGCTGTAATATCATCTGCGAAGCTTTTGACGACCCTGAACAAAAGGCCATGCTGACAGAAACCGTCCTGCAGCGGCTGCCGCAGGCAAAACTGATCGTTTGTTCCGGCATGGCGGGCGCTGGCAGCGCCAATGCTATTACTACCAGCCGCAGGCTGAACCGTTTCTACCTGTGCGGCGACGGTACTGCCGATATTGCCACGGATGGCAGCCTGCTGGCCCCGCGCGTCAGCGTCTGTGCCGCCCATGCGGCGACCATGGTCATGAGACTGGCGCTGGGCTTCACCACACCTTAAACAAAAGGAGAATTTTAAACTACGATGCAAGAAGATAAACTTATTTTAGGCCGCTACAGCTTCAGCTCCCGCTTTATTCTTGGCAGCGGCAAATATTCGCTTCCGCTGATCAAAGCCGCTGCCGAACAGGCCGGGGCGCAAATCATCACCTTAGCGCTGAGGCGCGCTCAATCGCAGCAGGACAATATCCTCGATTTTATTCCCTCAGGCATCACACTGCTGCCCAACACCTCAGGCGCCCGCACCGCCGAAGAAGCAATACGCATAGCCAGGCTGGCCCGTGCCTGCGGCTGCGGCGATTTTATCAAACTGGAGATCATCCGTGATTCTAAATATCTGCTGCCGGACAATCAGGCAACGATCAGGGCAACGGAGATCCTCGCTAAAGAAGGCTTTATCGTCATGCCTTATATGTATCCCGACCTTAACACCGCCCGAGATCTGCGTGACGCAGGCGCAGCCTCGATCATGCCCCTGGGAGCGCCGATCGGTTCCAACAAAGGGCTGGCAACCCGCGATTTTATCAAGATCATTATTGATGAGATAGCACTGCCTGTTATCGTCGACGCCGGGATTGGCCGCCCCTCCCAGGCCTGTGAAGCCATGGAAATGGGTGCCGCTGCCGTCATGGCCAATACCGCCATCGCTACAGCCGGCGATATCCCTCTGATGGCTGCAGCCTTCAAGCAGGCTGTTGAAGCAGGGCGTGCCGCTTACTTAGCCGGGCTGGGACGTGTTTTAGAGCAGGGTGCGGCTGCTTCATCGCCTCTGACAGGCTTTTTGGAAGACAGGTGATATGAATATGAAAATCGATCAGCATACCGATCCGATGGCTTATCAGCCGGATATGGAAATAACCTCGTCAGCTATTATGGAACAGGTGCTGGCCGCCCGTGCAGCTTACGACGAAACTGTTTATACGGCGGACAACGTGAAACAGGCCCTGCTTCAGGATCACCTGACGCCTGAATCATTCGCCGCACTGCTCGCGCCGGCCGCAGCACCATTTCTGGAACAGCTGGCACAAAGGGCACAGGCAGAAACACGTAAACATTTCGGTAATGCCGTCAATCTGTTCACCCCGCTTTATATCGCCAACTACTGCGAAAATCACTGCATCTACTGCGGCTTTAACTGCTACAACAATATCAAACGCGCCAAGCTTACTGCCGCTGAAATAGAAACGGAAATGCAGGCTATTGCCGCTCAGGGGCTGGAAGAAATCCTGATCCTGACCGGGGAAAGCCCGACTATGAGCGACGTACATTATATTGGTGCAGCCTGCCGGCTGGCCCGCAAATATTTTCGTGTTGTCGGTCTTGAGGTCTACCCCATGGACAGCAGTGATTATGCCTATCTGCATCAATGCGGAGCTGACTTCGTCACCGTTTTCCAGGAAACCTACGCCCCTGATAAATACGGCCAGCTGCATCTGGGCGGACGTAAACGTATTTTCCCCTATCGTTTTAATGCACAGGAACGGGCTTTACAGGGCGGAATGCGCGGAGTTGGCTTTGCCGCTCTGCTGGGACTGGATGATTTTCGCCGTGACGCTTTGGCAACAGGTCTGCATGCTTATCTGCTCCAACGTAAATACCCTCAGGCCGAGATCGCTTTTTCCTGTCCGCGCCTGCGCCCCATCATCAACAATGAGCAGATCAATCCCAAAGACGTCCATGAGCGGCAGCTGCTGCAGATCATCTGCGCCTACCGCATCTTTATGCCCTTTGCCTCCCTCACTATTTCCTCCCGTGAATGCGCCCGTTTCCGCGATAACGTAGTCGGACTTGCCGCAACCAAAATTTCTGCCGGCGTTGAAGTTGGCATCGGCGGTCACAGCCAGCAGAGCAAAGGCGACGAACAGTTCCTGATCGACGATAGCCGTACCGTCCGTGAAATCTGCGCAATGCTGACGAACCGAGGACTGCAGCCGGTCATGAGTGATTATGTCTATGTTTAAGCTGATCGCCGTTACCGACCAAGCTTCCTGTCCTGAAAATTTTTGGACGCAGCTCCAGCTTTTAGCTGCTTCTGAAATCGACGCTCTTATTTTCCGTGCCAAAGAATTACCGCCGCAGGAATATTATCGGCAGGCCTCACAGGTGCAGAAAATCTGCCGGACACATCAGCTGCCGCTGATCCTGCATACTTATCAGGACATCTGCCGCCGGCTTGATACGTATGGACTGCAGGTAAGCTATCAGCAGCTCCTATGCCAGCCTCAGCTGCGGGCACAGGTACAATGCCTGGGCGTTTCCATCCACCATGCTGACGAAGCGGTACGTGCCGCTGACTTGGGCGCCGATTATTTACTAGCCGGGCATATCTTTGCTACAAGCTGCAAGCAGGGGCTACCCGGACGCGGTCTTGATTTTCTCAGCGCCGTCTGCGCCGCTACATCCCTGCCCGTATACGCTATCGGCGGGATCACGCCTGCCAATATCGGACAGATCAAAAAAACAGGCGCCGCCGGCGCCTGTCTGATGAGCAGCCTGATGACCTGCCCAAAACCAGCAGTACTGGTGCAAAAACTGCGGCAGGCTTTACTTTAGGCCCGCATAAACAAAAAATCCCGCTTCTGTCATAAGAAGCGGGATTTTATTTCATCAGGCAAACATCCAAACAAAAAAATGGTGATCCACCCGCGACTCGAACGCGGGACACCCTGATTAAAAGTCAGGTGCTCTACCGACTGAGCTAGTGGATCACATAGTTATCAAGCTTCAAGCCAACTTGACAACGATATAATTATAACTACCTTTCACTGTTCTGTCAAGAAATAATTTTCAAAAATATAAAAACCGTCAGAAAAAATCTGACGGTTTAAATTTTTGATTTACAGCAATTTTTTCAGTACGATAGTCTGTTCACGTTCCGGACCTACGGAAACGATACCCAGTTCGACACCGGCAACCTCACTTAAACGGTTCAGATAGGTTTTAGCCTGAACCGGCAGCTCGTCAAAGGTGCGGATAGACGTAATATCAGTCAGCCAGCCTTCAAACTCTTCAAAAACCGGTTCAACCTTTGCCAGAACGTTCAGGCTGGCAGGAATCTGTTTGATTTCCTGTCCGTCGATCTTGTAGCCGACGCACATTTTGATCTTCGGCATTTTATCGAGAATATCCAAACGGGTCACTGCCAGGCAGTCCAGGCTGTTCAGACGTGCGGAATATTTGAGCATGAAAGCATCAAGCCAGCCACAGCGGCGGGGACGTCCGGTAACGGTACCGTATTCATGGCCTGTTTCACGGATCTGGTGCCCGGGTCCGTCAGTATCAAGCAGCTCAGTAACAAAGGGACCTTCGCCGACGCGTGTCGTATAAGCCTTGACTACGCCCACCACATGGTCGATATAACGGGGGCCGATGCCGCTGCCGGTGCTGGCATTGCCAGCAGTCGGGTTCGAGCTGGTAACATACGGATAAGTACCATGATCGATATCAAGGAAAGTAGCCTGCGCGCCTTCAAACAGCACGTTTTTACCCTCGCTGAAAATTTCGTCTAAAACTACGCCGGTATCGGCAATATACGGCCGCAGCGCTTCGGCATAAGCCAAAAATTCCTGCAGCATAGTTTCATAATCAAAAGCTGTCTCTTATACACATCTGACGCTGCCGACG
>ERZ1026946.370-NODE-370-length-16448-cov-37.734826_pt1 | contig 16448 bp, 15 predicted proteins | sample MGYA00519460_ERZ1026946 | MGnify/ENA primary metagenome ERZ1026946 (study PRJEB26926, sample SAMN06164620) | human gut metagenome | biome: ENVO:00009003; feature: ENVO:2100002; material: ENVO:00002003 | host: Homo sapiens | place: USA | collected 2012 ...
CAAGGGGCTATGCCAAAAAGGGTAGGTTGGGTTTGCTTTCCGAACTTTGCGATTGTTTGAGCGCGAGCGATTGCGAAGCAATGCGCGTAAAAAAGAAAAGGCCCCGGCGTGAGTCCGGGGCCGAATTTGACAGGGCAAAACGGAGTTTTGCAGGTCAAGGGGCCACGCCCCTTGCTAGAAGGAGGAGAATGTTTTTTCGTCGTCGTAGTCGGAAGGCAGGTCTGAGAGTATGCGGTTTCCGGAGACTTTTTCCATGTCGATAATCGCGTCGATTGCGTTTATTATTTTTTCGCGTTCGGCGGTGAATATGAAGCGGTCGCCAAGCAGTTTTTGGCGTGCGTTCAGAATCATGTCGCGCGGCGGGCGGCGGAGGTTTAGGAGTCTGAATATATATTTGTCGAGGTCCGAGGAGTTGCCGGCGTCGAGTTCAAACTGTATGAGGCGCACGAGGGCGTACTGGTGTTTGGGGTCCCTTTCCACGGCGGATACGTAAAGCTTGTGGGCTATTGCGTGTTCGCCGAGCAGGGCGAAGCGGCGCGCCGTGGCGACGAGGGTGCGCGGGTTTATGGTGGGGCGTTTTATGGCGTCGTTTACGAGCGCGTTTGCCATATTCGTGTTGCCGGTTGCAAAATATGCCACGGCCCTGAGGCAGGTGAAAACTTCCTCGTTTTTCTCCAGCCATTTCGGCTTTTCCTTGATTATGTCTTCGGAAAACTCCACAGCCGCCTGGTACTGTTTGCAGGTTATGAAGGTTTCGAGGAGGAGCATGCAAAACTGCGCGGTGTTATTGAAGTCTTTCTGGATGGAATTGTCGTAGATTTTGCGCATCAGCGCGAGGTTTGCGGAGTCTGCGGCGTAGTTTGCTATGCTGGTGAGGGCGCGCGGGTCGCCTTTGTTTGTCTCAAACAGGCGCTCTAGTTCGGCGGCGGCGGCCTCCTTGTCGCCCGAGGCTGCTATTGTGCGAAGGTAGTCCACCCTGGGGCCTATTTCCAGCGGCTTTTCAAGAATGCGCAGGGAGCCGTACTGGCGGGCCTTTGCGTAGTCGTTCATGAGTATGTAATAGTTCACGAGGAGGGCGTAGACGGGGTCGAGGTCGCGCATGTTTGCAATGTTTCGCGCTATGATGTCTATGGCTTCCTCGCGGTTGCCCTGTTCCCACTCGTTTTTGGAGAGGCGCAGCACGCCCGGCGTGGATTTGTCCAGCCCGTACTTTGTTATTATCTCCTTGGATTCCGCGTAATGGCCGTGCATCGAATATACGGTTGCCAGCGCCATGGCCAGATACACGCGCACTTCGGGCGACTTGGGGTTTCTGGAGAGGATTTCGTTGCAGACTTTGATGAGCTTGTCATCGTCCATGCGCGCGATGAGAAGCTGGGTGTACATCCTCATGTAGAAAATGTCCTCGTAGGCGTAGGGGACGCCGCTTTCCAGAACTTCCAGGGCGTTGTCGGACTTCCCCCAGCTCATGAATATCTGCGCCAGCATCTTTTTGCCGTCCAGGTTTTTCCTTGAGCGCGATACGCCTTTTACGAGCATGTCGAAACCGGTTCTTGCGTCGCCGTTTTCAAATGCCTCCTTGGCTTTTTTTATGTCGTAGTCTCCGTGGGCCACGGCCCTCTCCGTGCGGTTGAGGGGATAGACCAAGGCGTCTTTCAGGGTCATGTTGTCGTACTTTTGCTGGTACTTGAAAAACGCATATATGAATGCTGTCTTGCAGACGAAAAGAACCGCGAAAACGAAGAGGGCAAGGGCCAATATCCTGCCGAGGCACAGCCTGAAGGCCCACGAGCCGCTTGGAGTCTTGTATCGGTATGCCAGCCCGAAGAGCATCGGATAGCGGGAAGCCCCGGCCTGCTTTTGCCTGGATGAAGGCTGATTCGCCGGACGCCCGGCGGGTTTTTGCGAGATTTCTTTTTCCTGCATGGCTTTTTGTTTGCTTTTTGGGCCTTTTAATGAAAAGTTCCTCTTATATATAGAGGGGGTGATACTTCAAAAAGCCCGTGCACGCAAGAAGTTTTTGGCGGGTGCGGGAAAATGCCGCGGCCCCCTCCTGCGCCGTTTTTTTTAACAATATATCTTGACATCGGTTTAAAGCGCAGTTTAACTTTGCCTTATCATAGCAAAAATTTCGTTGGAACTTTTAACATAGGTAGCACATGAAAAAATTAACATTAATCGCAACGGCTGTCGCATTTGGCGCGGCTCTAAATGCAGCTCCGCTGTTTACAATCGGTGACCAGGTTGATGTTTTCTTCAACGGGTCATTTATTGGCAAATGGAACAGCAACATTTATTATTCTGACAACAAGACGGACGACTACATCTATACTTTCCGTCTGGGCGCCGAGGCCAATTACGGCAGGAACTCCAAGTTCAAGGCCAGCGTCAAGTTCTACGAAGATATAAACCGCTATTTCGAAGAGACGAACTGCAACAGCAACCTGTCCAACGTCTTTGCCAACGCTTCCTATACCGAAGAGAACTGGTTTGCCAAGTTCAACTTCTCCTTCCAGCAGCTTGCGCAGAACAACGAAACCATGCTTTTGGGGATAATCCCCCTGAACGACCTCGTTCGCCGCAACGTTTACACTGCGGGTCTCAACGGCGGCTACACTTTCTCCGACAAGCTGAGCGCCGACGCCGGCTTCAACTGGGCTCGCGAAGAATACACCAGCTATGAAGACCGCTATTCCGACTTCGACCAGTACAGGGTTCCGGTCAGCGTTCTTTACAGCGTGACTGAAAAGATCAAGGCGGGCGTCACCTACCAGTTCCGCTATACCGAGTACAGCGGCGGCGCGGCGGCTTACGCTAACATGTACGGCAACGAAACCACCGACCACTTCGTCGGCCTCACCGTCAACGGCGAACTTCTCCCGAAGCTTTCAACCGAGCTCTACTTCGGCTACTCCATCCGCGAGATGAACAATGCCGAATCAACTGAGGACTCGACTTTCGCTTTCTCTGCGAAGTTCAACTATCAGGTTACCGACAAGCTCAGCACTTATGTGAAGGCCAACCGCGACTTCGCAAACGGCGCAGCCCGCCAGTCCACGGTCAATACCGGCGTGTCTCTCGGCGCGAGCTACATGTTCTCCGAATTCGTCGGCTCCTATGCAAACCTCGGCTATTACTACAGCGAGTACATGGCCAGCTCCCGCAATGACGACAACTACTTCGCGGGCGTGGGCATCTCCTACACTCCGAACAGGTTTGTCTCCCTCTCCCTCGGCTACTCTTACAGGGACAACTCTTCCGACATGGCCGGCGCATCCTACATGGGCCACATCATCGACGTCAATGTCGCTCTCAGGTACTAATAAAAAGCCTGTTTAAATTCAAAAAAGCCGCAGAGAAATCTGCGGCTTTTTTGTTTTCACATCTTGTGAGCCTGAAATCCGGAGCACATACAGCGGAACTGCCGCTGGGCCATTTGCCGTATTGCGCAGGGGCAAGGTTTGCCCTCAAATATCGGCAAAAACGAGCTTTGAAGGGGGAGGGATTTTGCGGATATTTTTACTGTGAAATTCGGGACTCCTTTCAGCCCGGTTTTTGCAATTTTTTTAAAGATTATTTTAGGGGAATATGGATTGGAGCGCCTTGAAGTATGTATGGAGTTGCGGAAATTGAAATATTCCGAAAGGGGCGGAAAAGGCCGGGGGCAGGGGGATATTGAAAGTTTTAATTTCCATAGGGGCTGAAGCGGATTTTGGGATGAAGCTGCTCTTCAGCTTTCAAGTGCCTCTATTGCTCGTTTTAAGCTGGCACAAATTTTACCGGAAACATTTTGAAGGCGCGCCTGGGGGGTATCGGATGGGAATATTTTTTGAGCCGGGAGCGGGGCGTCTGTATTGCTAGGATTTTTAGACGCATTTTCCCGCCGCTTTTTGCAGGCGGGTTCTTCGCATAATTGATTCCCCGGGGTACCGTCTATGGAGGCCAAATTGGGAATTTCGGGAAACTGCGCGGGTGAAACTTTGGGGGTATGCCCCCTTTGGAGTTTTCGCCGCCTTATGGTTTTTCAATATTGCGCATCTTTCAAATGCCATAGGGTGCAGACGGATATGGCATTGCCGTGAATGTGCGCAATAGCTTTTTGGGCAAGTTCATTGCGGCGCGTTTGGGGTATCTCTGCAAAGGTCCATACTGCGGGGGATTCGCGTTTCCAGAGAAACTATATACTACACTGAGGCTTGTGCCAAGCGTAAGGAAATGTTTTCCAAAACGGAACACCGGCATTTGCCTGACTTTTCTTGATTGCGATATTGTCTGCGCCTCATCCGTTGGATGTTGTTGGAATCAGGCTAGATGGCGCAATTAAAAGCGGATACTTAAAACCTGGCGGATAAATGGCGCTTATTGGAAATCGGACGTCGCTTTTGAAATCTCCCAAAAGAGACGGACAGGTTCTGTAATGCCACCTTTCCAAAGCCGATATAGACTTCAGGCATGGGGGCTCTCCCCCTTTGCCCCGGGAGACAGGCGTTCGGAAAGCGCGGAAGGTTTTTTTTGCGGATTTGCGTCCCACCAGAAGCTCCCTTTGGTGGGGGGGGCAATGCGCTTTGCGTATGGCGTGGATTGCATGAAATTGTCTCTCTTTGGGTGTCTGACATGTTGGCAGAGAACAAGGGGGCGCGGGTTGCCTGCACGGCTTAATTGTTTTGAATTGAGCGGGGACGCGGGAGGTTTTTTGCCATTGCGCTCAAATTTTTCTTTGGCTCCCTGCTGAGAGGCGGGAAAAGCCGCCGGGAGCGGAAGCCGCCCTTCTTGAAGATTTTATTTAAAATTCCGCAGTGAAATTAAACGTATTGTATTTTTTATAAACTCTTATTTATCACAAGCGGATTTCATTTCAAAAATCCGCTTCCCGTTTCCTCATCTATATCAAAACCCTAATGAATACAAAATGGCCCTGCATCTGGAGGGCTTTATTGTTGCAGGCGTCTCTGCCGATTGTCCATCTGCGCGAACTTGCTCAATATTGTTTTGCAAAGGCGTTAAGAAGTTGTTTGCGGTATTTCCATTATGCGGAATTGGCGGATTTCTATCTTATTTTGAACTTTGCGATGCCGCCATCCGTATTTTGACAATACTCCGCCCGCTCTCCCAATGGGGCATTGTTTTTGCGAAGATTTGGGGAAAATGTGTGTATTTTGGGCGGAGTGGCTCTCGCGCGGCGCGGTTTTATGGCGGCCTTGAGCGCATTGATATGTACATTTTCCGTCCCTCAATCGGGGCGGACTTTGCGCTGTTTTGGAGGGATGCGGCAGATGCGTTCGGTGCGTTGCAACCGGGGGAATGCAATGCGGCGTCTGCCAGGTGGGAACGCAAAAGGGCGTTAATTTCGCATGGAATCCGGCCGGAGCCCGACGTGGCGCCCGCTCAATGGGCTGCCCTGCGAAGGCTACCGCCAGGCGGGGTTTGCGGAAAGTCAGGGAATTGTGCCTTTCGGACGAGCTTTCGGTGCGCGCCATCCTCAATATGCGGCGTGTTTCCCGTGCCCTTGCGTTTCCCCCGCGGATTTGCCGTGCGGGAGGGGGCCAGCCCGTGCGGAGGCAGGGCTACGGGGAATGGGTGTGCGGCTACTTTTTGAAGTTTTTGCGCGCAGCAAGCGCGGCTATGACGTTGGGCGGGACAAAGTTTGCGATGCGGTCTATCTCGAAGTGGGCCACCTGCTTTATAATTGTAGAGCTTGTGAAAAAATACTGGCGCGAGGGCATCATTAGAACCGTCTCCACTCCGGAATCCAGGTGCCTGTTCATTTGCGCAAGCTGGTATTCAAATTCAAAGTCGGAGACGACGCGCAGTCCGCGTATTATGGCGCAGGCCCCGTGCTTTTTCGCAAAGTCGACCGTCAGGCCCTCCATCGCCTCCACGCTCGCAAACGGGACTTCGGCGACGTTTTCCCGGGCCAGGCGCATCCGCTCCTCAAGCGGAAACATCGGGCCCTTGGCCGTGTTCGGGGCGACCGCGACCACAATTTTATCGAATATTTTTCCCGCCCGCTGGAGGATGTCCAGATGGCCGTATGTTATGGGGTCGAAAGTCCCCGGATATATCGCGGTTTTCATTGCGCAGCCCGGATTTTTAAAAATATTAAACCTAAGACTTGTTAAAATAAAAAACATGGCAATACTTTTTTGGAAAATGAATATACCCAATTTTCTGACTGCCATGCGGGTTGTCATGAGCGTGGCGACGGCGGTGCTGCTTTGCGTCGGCGTAAAATATTTTGCGTTTGCGGCCTTTGTCGTGTTCGTGCTTGCCGGCGCGACCGACTGGTTTGACGGCTACATCGCCCGCCGCTGCAACATCGTTACAACCCTTGGCAAATTCATGGACGCGCTCAGCGACAAAATAATGGTCATCGGCATGTTCATGGTCCTGCTTGGCATGAACCTATACGGGGACGACTGGGCGAAAACCGCAATGTTTCTTGCGTTCTTTTCCGCCGGGCGCGAGTTTTTCGTAAGCGGCATACGCATGATTGCGGCGAGCCGAGGCATAGTGCTTGCAGCCGAAAAGCTGGGCAAATACAAGGCCGCCTTCCAGATGTACTCCATCGGCGCTGTGCTCTGCGCCCATTCCATAAGCGTCGATTTCGGGGCTCCGGGGTCCGTCCTCTGGGGCCTCACCTTCTATTCGGGGATTGCGACCCTCGCGCTTTCCACCGTCCTTTCGCTCATTTCGGGCGTCGGCTACGGCGTGCGCTACTCGTACCTTTTGAAGGGCTAGGATGGCTTGGAGGTCGTTTTTTCCATGGATGGGGCCGGCGTTCGGGAGGACTTTTGCCGGGCTTTCGACGCTGTTTCTGCCCGGGGGGCTGAAGGCTCCGGGAACGTGGGGGAGCGCGGCGGGGGGCGCGTTTGCGTATTTTGCCATGTCGGGCGCCCCCTGGTGGGCGTATGCGGCGGTTTCGGCGTTTCTTGTTTATTTTTCAGTCGGCGTGTGCGACATCGGCGAGAGGTTTTTCGGGCAGAAGGATCCCGGGCGGATAAATTTTGACGAGTTTGCCGCAATGCCGGTCTGCTATTTCGGCATTTTCTGCGGGGCCACGCCCCCCGGCCCCCTGTGGGCGTGGGCCGTTGCAGGATTTGCGCTCTTCAGGTTTTTCGACATACTTAAACCTCTGGGCATAAGCCGCATACAGACGCTGGACGGGGGCCTGGGCTGCGTTCTGGACGACGCGGCCGCGGCGGCCGTTTCTTGCGCGGTACTGAACGCGGCGGCCTTTGCCGTTTCCTCATTTTGAACGCCGGGGCCTGTTCCTGCGTCAAACAATATCAGACGGTTCCGGAGCGCCGTCCTGAGCGGCAAACCCTTTGCGGCGCAAAGGGCGCAAATTCCATAAAGGCGGGCGGGGGTTCGGGGCCGGAAAGAGCAATATGCAGAAAAAAACAAGGGCCCTTCTGGTCTATCCCGAGTTTCCGGCAACCTACTGGAGCTTCAAATACGCCCTCAAATTTGTGGGGAAAAAATCGGCGTTCCCGCCCCTGGGGCTCATTACCGTGGCTTCGATGCTCCCCTCCGACTGGGATTTGAAACTGGTTGACATGAACGTGGCCCGCCTGCGCGCCAGGGATGTCGAGGAGGCGGACGTGGTGTTTCTTAGCGCCATGAGCGTCCAGCGCGAAAGCGCGGAAAAGACGATAAGGTTCTGCCAGGGCCTCGGCCGTCCGGTGGTGTGCGGCGGCCCGCTATTTTCGTGCGAACCCGACAAGTTCGAATACGCCGACTGCCGGGTGCTCTACGAGGGGGAGGTCAACATCCCGGACTTTCTACGGGACTTCACGGCAGGCAGGATGAAAAAGGTTTACGACAGGCGCGACTATCCGCAAATGGATTCGGCGCCGATACCGCGCTGGGATCTTGTGGACGTGGGAAAATACGCGGGCATGTGCCTCCAGTTTTCGCGGGGGTGCCCGTTTGACTGCGACTTCTGCAACGTGACGTCGCTATTCGGAAGGGCGCCCCGCACAAAGAGCGCAGAGCAGGTCGTCGCCGAGCTGGACGCCATATGCGCGACCGGCTGGAAGCAGGCCGTGTTTTTTGTGGACGACAACTTCATCGGGAACAAGCCGTACCTCAAAAGCGACCTGCTTCCGGCCATAATAAAATGGCAGCGTTCGCGCAGGGTGAAAATACCGTTTTTCACGGAGGCTTCCATAAACCTTGCAGACGACGACGCGCTCATGTCGCTCATGCGCGTGGCGGGTTTCGACAGCGTTTTCATCGGCATAGAGACACCGGACGAGGCGTCGCTTCAGTCCTGCAACAAAAAGCAGAACAGGGGCCGCGACATGATAGAGTGCGTAAAAAAAATCCAGGGCTACGGAATGCAGGTCCAGGCCGGCTTCATCGTCGGCTTCGACACCGATACCGACGGAGTGTTCCAGCGCCAGATAGACTTCATCCAAAAAAGCGGCATAGTCATTGCCATGGTGGGCATCCTCCAGGCCCCGGTCGGCACAAAGCTTTACGCCAGAATGAAGGAGGCCGGGCGCATAGTTTCGGAGTGGTCCGGCAACAACGTGGCTTCCGCAACCAACATCGCGACAAAGATGAATCTGGAAACCCTCTCGCGCGGCTACCGTATGATATTCGAGAAAATCTACTCCCACGACGGCTACTACGGGCGCATACGCGAGTTTCTGAAAAACTACGAGGTCCCCGAGGTGCGCTCCCCCGTGAGCCTCTCCGACATCGCGGCGTTCGCCAAGGCGAACCTGCGCCTGGGGGTGTTCAGCGCGGGGAGGTTTGCATACTGGCGGCTTCTGGCATGGGTGCTGTTAAAGAGGCGCGCCCTGCTTCCCGAAGCCGTGCGCCTCTCGATAATGGGGCTGCATTTCCGCAAGGTTTACCGGGCCTGCGGGGGCTGATGCCCTCCCGGGCGGCTCGGCCTTTTGCGCGCGCCGTGCGGAGGCGGATTTTTTGCAGGCTGCCCGCGCGGTTTGTGCCTCACGGGCGCGGCCTGCTTTGGAGCGGGCTATGGGGGACGGGATTTGCGGGCTTTTGGATGCGCGCGTGCCGGCGCAGTTCGGGCGGGGGGCCCGGGCGGCCAGCCTTTCCGGGGGAGGCGATGAATGCCGGGCCTGAAACTTTCCCCTCCCGGCGGGCGCAAAAAAAACGCCCGCATTTGCGGGCATTTTTCAAAGGATGTGGATCAGCCGGGACTTGAACCCGGAACCAACGGCTTAAAAGGCTGCTGCTCTACCATTGAGCTACTGATCCATAAAATAAAACCATATAAATTATTCCGCCGGGCTGCCTTTGCAAGCATTTTTTTTGCGGAAAACTTTCCTCCGCCAGGCTGTCTCGCCCGCGCTCGGCCAGTGCCATCCGTTCTCCCGGCCATCCCCGAGGGAAGCTGTCCGGAAGGATGCGGCTTTGGCGCGGCGCGCCGCCGCAGTGAGTTCGCAAACGGGGCGGCGGATTATGGGCGGGAAGCGTTCCCCCGCCGCAGTATGCGCTCCCGCGCGGACGCGGCCGAGCCTGCGGCTCTGGGCGTTCCAAAAGCCTGCGGAGGGGCGCCGGCTGGGGATTTTTGCAAACAAAATGCTTGAGCGGTTTTTGGCCGCCGGTTAACTGTAAAGCATGAAGAAAATATTTGTATTTTTTGCCGCAGCGTCGCTTGCGCTTTGCTCGTGCACTTCCGCTTTCACCGGCCCCGAACGTGCCCCCCGCAAGGTGGCCGTCCAGACCTATACGTTTTCGGACACACCCCTGGACGAGCTTGGGCCTGTGATGAAGGAGGTCGGGGTCGATTCCATAGGGGCCTCGGGCGGCCTGCGCCTCAGCAAAAAATACCCCGGCGTGCGCTTCAATAACGCCATGACGCCCGAACAGCGCGAGTACGCGAAAAAAGTCCTCCGCGAAAGCGGCCTGAAAATAGTGTCCTACGGGGTGGTGTATTCAAACAGCGAAGCCGACGTGGAAAACCTCTGCAAGTTCGCAAAGGAGTTCGGCTGCCCGGTCGTGATAACCGAGGACAAGCCCGTCCAGTTCAAATACTGGGAAAAGTACGGCCCCCGCTACGGCGTGAAGATGGCCCTCCACAACCACGCCACCGACAACATAAAAAACAACAGCTATTACAACCCCCGCATTGTCTACGAGCTTATAAAAGACTATCCCTCGATTTACGCCTGCGCCGACAACGGCCACTGGGCGCGCTCCGGCATCGACACGGTTGAGGGCCACAACGTCCTCAAGGGAAAGCTCGCCGCCATACACCTGAAGGACCAGACGCGCTTCGGCGACATCTCTTCGGTATGCGCCCCGTTCGGCGAGGGCGCCCTCGATATGAAGAAGGTGCTTGAAAACCTCGACGAACAGGGCTACGACGGCTACCTCGTAATCGAGTACGAGGGGGCGAAGCACCCCGTGGAGCAGGTGAAAAAGTGCGTGGAGTTCCTGCGCGGGAACTGACTTTTGCCTGCCCGCCCCGGGGCGGCTTTTGAGTGCGCCGGGGCTGGGGCGTTTGGCTTGTACTGCAATCCCCCCGCCCGGAAGGCGCGCGGATGGTTTAGCCGCTTTGCCCGCGCGCTGCGGCAGCCCGCCCTGGGAATCCGCGTATGATTTGCGGAACGCGGGGCATGTGGCGTTTGTTGGAGGCTCTCTGCGGCGGATTTCGCCCCTTTTAGGAATCCGCGCATGGCGCGGGGTTCCGTCGCCCGGCCTCTGCCGCCGGCAGGCGCCGCCGCGAAATCCGGGGTGCATTCGGCTGCATATCCCGCAGGTTCGCCGCCGGGGCGCTAAAATTTTGCGGGACTTTTTATTTGGTTTGCCAGGGCGCGCGCCCCGGGTATATAAAGCCCGAAAAATGAAGATATATTTCATGGGAATATGCGGCACTGCGATGGGCAACGTCGCGGTGATGATGAAGGGGTGCGGCCACGAGGTCTGCGGCTCGGACACGGGCGTTTACGAGCCCATGAAGGGCGTGCTGGAGCGCGCCGGAATCGGGATTTTCGAGGGCTGGGACGCCGGGAGGCTCATGGCTTCCAGGCCCGACCTTGTGGTGGTCGGGAACGTCATAAGCCGCATGAATCCTGAAATCGAATGGCTTTTGGACACCCGGGCGTTTGAATTTACGAGCCTCGCCGAGCTGATAGGCCGCCGCGTGATAGGCTCCAGACCCTCGCTCGTCGTGAGCGGCACGCACGGCAAGACAACCACGACCTCCGTGGCCGCGCACCTTCTCTCCTCGGTTTCGCCGGGCGCCGGATGGCTCATAGGGGGCGTCCCGGAGGGCCTCGAGGGCGGCGGCTCCCGCTTCGGCGGCTCCGATTCGCCGTTTGTGATAGAGGGCGACGAGTACGACACGGCGTTTTTTGACAAGCGCAGCAAGTTCGTCCACTACCGCCCGAGGGTGCTTTTGATAAACAACGTCGAATTCGACCACGCCGACATATTCCGCGACCTGGGCGACGTGGAGCGCGCTTTCACGCATGTGCGGCGCATCGTGCCGCGCGGGGGGCTCATCGTGGAAAACGGCGACGACGGGAACATAGCGGCGCTGGAGCCGACCCCGTGGGTGGAGCGGCTGAAAGTCGGCGTGGGCGCGGGCTGCGACGTGCGCGTGTCGTCCTTTGAGGAGGGGCGGGACGGCTCCTCGTTTGAAATTTCCCACGGCGGGAGGTCGGCCAGGATAGAGTGGGGCATGCACGGCATTTTTAACGCCCGCAACGCGGCCATGGCGGCCTGCGGGGCGGCCGCAGTTCTCGGGCTGAAATCCCCGCTCGACCTGGACCTTGCGCGTCTGGCCTCGTTCGCCGGGGTTAGGCGCAGGCAGGAGCTGATACTGGACACCCCGCGCGTGTGCGCCGTCGAGGACTTCGGCCACCACCCGACGGCGATAGCGGGCACGATAGAGTCGCTGCGCGGGCGTTTCGCGGGCTTTGACATATATGCGTGCTTCGAGCCGCGCTCCAATTCGGCGAGGACGAACGTCTTTGAGGCGGCCTTCGCGTCGAGCCTTTCCGGCGCCGACAGGGTGTACGTCGGGGCGGTGAGGGGCGCGGAAAAAATCGCGGAGGGCAGGCGCATGGACACGTTCCGGCTGGCCCGCTCCGGCGGCGAAAAATTCGAGGCTTTCCGCGACAACTCGGAGCTGCTTGAAAAGCTCGCAGCCGACGTGTCGGCCTCTGAGAGAAACATAGTCTGCGTGTTTTTCAGCAACGGCTCCTTCGACTCAATCCACCGCAGGTTCGCCGAGATGTTTTCGCCGAAGGGGGGCAGCAATGCCGTCTAAGAGGTTCAGGCGGCAGGTGTGGTTCGAGGGCCGGGTGCAGGGCGTCGGCTTCCGCTACAAGGCGGCGCAGATAGCCAGGGGCTACGACGTTTCGGGCTTTGTGAGAAACCTCGATGACGGCAGGGTGCACCTCTGCGCCTCCGGGGAGCGCGGGGAAGTGCTCCTCTATGTCGAGGCCCTCTCGGATTCGATGCGCGATTTCATCCGCTCGTCTTTTGAAAAGGACGACGAAACCGATGTAAGGTACAGGGGCTTTTCCATTGAACTGTGATTACGGGCACATGTCTTCCTGCGTAAAAATTTCAAACGTCAGCAAGTATTACCGCTCCGCCGTGCGCGGGGTGGGCATCCAGGCGCTTTCCGGGCTCAGCCTCGAAATCCCCCGAGGGGGGGTGTTCGGGCTGCTCGGCCCCAACGGCGCGGGGAAATCGACGACGATAAAGATAATACTTGGCCTGCTGAAGCCCAATTCGGGCGAGTGCCTGGTGTTCGGGGAGCGGATGGGCCGCAGGGCCCGCGCGCGCATCGGCTACCTGCCGGAGTCCCCGAACTTCTACCGTTTCCTGACCGGCCTTGAGCTGGTGTCGTTTTATGCGAGGCTGTGCGGGATGTCCGCGCGGGACGCCGCCGCCGCCTCGGCCGCCGCCCTCGAAAGGGTGGGGCTTGCCGACGCGGCCAACCGCAGGCTTGCCGAATACTCCAAGGGAATGCTCCAGCGCGCTGGGCTCGCGCAGGCCCTCGTGCACGGCCCGGAGCTCGTCATACTGGACGAGCCGTCGTCGGGCCTCGACCCGATAGGGATGGAGGACATGGCCCGCATGATTCTGGACCTCAAAAATGAGGGGCGCACCGTCCTGCTCTGCTCGCACATGCTGGGCGAAGTGGAGGGGCTGTGCGACCGCGTTGCCATACTTTGCGGGGGGCGTCTGGCCGTGTCGGGGAAACTGTCGGAGCTCTTGGAGAGGCCGGGCGTATCCGAGGTGTCGGTCGAAAATTTGACCCCGGAAGCAATGGAGGCCATGGGGCGCGCCGCCGCAGAAAACGGCGCGAGGATAGGGGGCGTCTCGCCCGCGCGCGTGCCGCTTGCCGAGTATTTTTCCGAAATAGTCAGGGGGGGCGCGAAATGAGGGCCGCATTCATAATAGCCGCGAACACGATGCGCGACGCCCTGCGCCAGAGGCTCGTATTCCTCATGGCGGCCTGCGCGCTGATACTGACGCTGTTTTCAACCTATATCATGAAGATGGACCTCGGCCACGACGCCATGAGGTTCGTGGCAAACTTCACTTCAGGCGCGCTGGGGTTCTTCGGCTCGATAATCGCAATTACTTCCGTCTGCCAGCTCTTCTATTCGGAGATTGAGGGGCGAACCGTTACAACCCTGCTTTCAAAGCCGGTCGGCCTCGGCGGATTCGTATTCGGAAAACTTCTTGGGGAGGCTTACATGCTGGCCGCGTTCACGGCGGTAATCATGTCGGTCGGCGCGTTTTCGCTGTACGGGGCGCACGCTAAGATAGCGGCCCTTCCGGAGGAGGCGCTCTCGGGCGCAATCCCCGCCGTGAGCTGGACCGGCTTTGCGGTGTTCGGCGCGCTCCAGTTTGCAAAGCTCATGGCGGTAGCCGCGATGGCGTGCTTCGTGTGCGCCCTGTCGAGGTCGATGATGTTTGCGATAGTGGTGTCGTTTCTCATGTGCGCGGCATCCCTGCTCTCTTACTCCGACTTCATGACGGGGGGCGGATGGGCGCTCGCGGCGGCGTCATGGCTTCTGCCGAACCTGTCGGTGTTCGAGCCGTCGCTTGAATTCATATTCTCCGGCGCCGACGCGGCCGCAGCCCTGGCCGCGCTGGGATACGCGGCGGCCTACGTCGGGGTTTTCGGGCTTCTTGCCGTGTGGATGTTTTCAAACCGTGAGCTTTAGGGCGTACATTTTGAGGCTTTTGGCGGCTGCGGCCGTCCTGCTTGCGGCGGGGGCGGCATTGTCCCCGCTGAAAGACGCGGCTTCGGGGGGCGGCCGGAGGGGCCTTCCCGCAGCGGCCGCGCCGGGCGACGCCCTGATTTTCGGAATCCTCGGCGGGTACAGGCCGGTGCTCGCCGACTTCGCGTGGCTCCAGGCGTATGTAGCCTGGGAAAAGAGCGATATGGCCGGATGCCTTTCAAACATGGATTTGGCAGTCAGGCTCGATCCCGGAACCTCGGCTTTCTGGAACCTCGGAAGCGGAATCATCGCCTACGACACCCCGCACTGGATTTTAGACTCCCGCCCGCACACGCCGCTCCAGGAAAAAAACGTGCGCATGCGCCAGGGCAGGATAGCCCTCGACTTCCTCGACAGGGGCCTGGCCGCCGTGCCCGGCTCGCGCAGGCTCCAGTTGGACAAGGCGCTCATCTACGAGAGGGTGTTTTCCGACGGGAAGTCCGCGCTCAAGTGCTACGAGGCCGCGGCCAGGGGGGACGCGCCGATGTTCGTCGTGCGCGACTACGCCCGGGCGCTCGAGGGCGACGGAAGGCCCGCCGAGGCCCTGGAGGTCCTGGAGGCTGCGGCGCCGAGGTTCGACAAAAAACATCCGGCGTACGCCTTTTACGAGCGCCACATGGACGAGCTTAAAAATAAATTGGAATCGCGCGAAAATTTTCTGGATTTATCCGGGAAATAATGTGAACTCTCTCCCCGGAGAATCTTTTTTTATGGGTGCAGCACAACTACTTTTCTCGCAGCCCGCGCAAGGCGCGTTCGGCGCGATGGAAATCTTCCAATATTTTGACGATTCTAATTTTGCGGGCAAGGTGATAGTCATACTGCTCGTGATTTTCAGCCTCGTTGCCTGGAGCGTGATGCTGGGCAAATGGAGCGACTTGAAGGAGATGAAAAGCCTGAACTGCGCGACGGAGTCCAGGCTGTCCAAAAGCCCCGGGGCGCTTGAGGCGCTCGCCTCCGCAAGGGGCATGAAGGGCCCGTATGCCGCGCTGCTGAACGAGGCCGTAGCGGCCTGGGGCAGGGTGGACTCCTCGGACCTCTCCCCGGAGATGCTTGCGGTGCGCATGGGCCACGTCGAAAACGCCCTCCAGAGGGCGGTCGGCAGGCAGAGCATGAAGTACGAGTCCAAGATGGTGCTGTTGGGCTCCATCATAAGCGGCGCCCCGTTTCTGGGGCTGCTCGGCACGGTTTGGGGCGTCATGGACAGCTTCGGCTCGATGGGAAAGGAGGGCGCGTCGGTCACGCTTCAGATGCTCGCCCCGGGCGTTTCAGGCGCGCTGCTTACGACTGTCGCGGGCCTTGTCGTCGCAATCCCGTCCGTGTTCGGCTACAACTTCCTTCTCACCCTCTCGCGCGGGATGGTTTTGGACCTCGAAAATTTTGCAAGCTCGCTGGCCGACCGCATAGAGCTTGAAACGCGCGAAATGGCGTCGCGCCGCCGCGGCTACGAGCCCCTTTCCCGCGCAAGGGCGGACGCGGAGGCTCCGCGTCCCGCCTCCGCAGCGCCGGCTTCCACGGCGGAGCCCGGGCCGCTCTCCGACATGTTCGGGGAGCCTGTCCCGCAGCCCGAACCGATTCGCTTCGACCTGGATGCGGACGCGCCCGACACCGGAATGCCTCCGCGCAATTACGACTAGACCACGCTATCTGCCCGATTGAAAAATGGCGCGCAACTTCCATAAAAAGCAGGCTTTGGGGGCGCTCAACGAGCTGAATGTCGCCCCCCTCATGGACCTGGCGTTTTCGCTCCTCATCATTTTCATGGTTTCCACCCCCCTTCTGGAGCAGGCCATAGAGATAAACCTGCCCTCCCAGCAGCCGACCAATTCAAGGGCGCCCGCAGACGTCGAGTTTCAGGTTGTAAACATCGACGCCGACGGCCAGATATACTGGGGCAAGCAGCCCGTGACTCCCGCCGAGTTCAACCAGCAGCTCGCAAACCTCGCATCGAATCCGGACCCCAACCCGATAAGCCTGCGCCTCGACAGCAACCTCAGGGCGCAGCCCATTGTGGACGCCCTCGACGCCATCACCCGCAACAAGCTTACCAAAATAAGCATCAGCACCAAGCCCGAATAGCGCATGGATTCCCGCAGAGAGTACGAGCCGCACAATACGGGGACGGGTTTCGGGGTGTCGCTCGCAGGCCATGTCGCCGTCTTTGCGCCTGTCTCTTATACACATCTCCGAGCCCACGAGACGGAGCTACATCTCGTA
>ERZ1026946.374-NODE-374-length-16313-cov-5.292533_pt1 | contig 16313 bp, 29 predicted proteins | sample MGYA00519460_ERZ1026946 | MGnify/ENA primary metagenome ERZ1026946 (study PRJEB26926, sample SAMN06164620) | human gut metagenome | biome: ENVO:00009003; feature: ENVO:2100002; material: ENVO:00002003 | host: Homo sapiens | place: USA | collected 2012 ...
ACGAGATGTAGCTCCGTCTCGTGGGCTCGGAGATGTGTATAAGAGACAGTTATGAGGCAGTTTTAAAACTATGTGTGGCGGAAATTTATTTTCAGAGCTACAAGGGCATCAGCAAAAGGTATGTCAATTATGAAGACATTATTCATGATGTTGCAGCTCTGCGCTATCAGGCGCTTGACAGGACTCAAAAGAATATCTCTTATCTGATTAAGGCGGCTGAACCTATCGATGCCCAAATGGAAAAACTTCGGGATTATGTTGAGGAAATGGATGCTCATATTTCCGCTTTGACAAAGGATTTGAAGGGGCTTAAATTTTATCAGATTTTTAAAAAATCAAAATTAAACAAGCAGATAAAGCAGCTTGATGATGATTTTGAGGTTCGGGAACTTATTGATTATCTGGTTTGGCAGTTTGTTACCGCGGACAAGAGCGGCAGCCGTGAGGAATTTAATCAGCTGGCTGAAGAATATGGCTGTAAAACGGCGGCTGAGCTCAATGATAAATACATAAAGATTCTCAAATGTAATTAAATTTCAGCTTATGAAGAAAAAAGTTCGGTTCATCAAACCGGACTTTTTTATTTTAAAACAGCTGAAAGTCAGTCGTTTTAACCAAAAAATAGACTCGAATTTAAAAATTTTGTCAACCAGACTCAAACAGAGTCTCAGTAAGGAATTTAAGCCCTTAAAAAAGTTCAAAAATATGCATTTTTTTACTTGCAAGTTAGACTCAATTATGTTACAAGAGGCCTGCGATGACAGGAAGGACGGAGGAATCTGTCCGGAAATCACGATATAAAACATAAAGCAAGCCTTTGAAAGTCAATGGTTTGCGGAGTTTAACTTTTTAGATGGTAAGGTTTTACCTAGTCTAAAATTTTGCTGTCTAGTTATAGGAAAAAAATTTAAAATGATGGAAACACAAAATATCAGAATTCGCCTTAAGGCTTTTGACCACCGTTTGCTCGATCTTTCGACCAAAGAAATCGTTCATACAGCCAAAAGAACCGGGGCTAATGTCAGAGGACCCATTCCTCTGCCGACACAAATCGAGAAGTTTACGGTAAACCGTTCTCCGCACGTAGATAAAAAATCTCGTGAGCAATTCGAAATCCGTACCCACAAAAGACTGCTCGATATCGTAGATCCGACACCGCAAACCGTTGATGCTTTGATGAAGCTTGATCTGGCTGCCGGTGTTAATGTAGAAATCAAGTTATAATAAGTTAATGTTGGCTTTTGAGTAATTCAATGGTCAACCAATTAGAAAAGGAAAAAATAATAATGCGTACGGGTCTAATCGCAAAAAAACTTGGAATGTCTCGCATTTTCGGTGCTGACGGTTCTCATACCCCGGTTACCGTTTTGAGCGTTGAAAACCTTCAGGTTGTTGACGTTAAAACAAATGAAAGAGACGGATATACAGCTGTACAATTAGGTACAGGCGCTGTTAAAGCTAAAAACGTATCCAAACCTCTTAAAGGACATTTTGCCAAGGCTAAAGTTGAACCGAAGAAAAAACTCGCTGAATTCAGAGTTTCTGAAGACTGCCTGCTTTCTGTCGGCAACGAATTATCTGTAGAACATTTTGTCGTCGGACAATTTGTTGATGTTTGCTCAACTTCAAAAGGTAAAGGTTTTGCCGGTGTTATGAAACGCCACAACTTTGCCGGTTTGGAAGCTTCCCACGGTGTTTCTATTTCTCACCGTTCTCATGGTTCTACAGGACAAAGACAAGATCCCGGTAAAGTATTTAAGGGTAAAAAGATGGCAGGTCACATGGGTGACGAACGCGTAACCGTTCAAAACCTCAAAGTGGCTGCTATTGATGCTGATAAAGGTCTGATTATGGTTAAGGGTGCTGTTCCCGGCGGTGAAAACGCATGGGTATACATTACCGACGCCATGAAAAAGGCTGCAGCTTCTAATTTGCCGATGCCTGCCGGTTTGAAAAAAGTTGATGAACCTGTTGCAGCTAAAGCTGAAGAAACTTCAGCTGACAATGCATAATGGATAAAGGAAAGTAAATTATGAAACAGGACATCTTAAATTTAGAAAACAAAAATGTCGGTTCTATCGATCTTGACGAGTCTATTTTCGGCTTGGAAGTTCGCGCTGACATTTTGCACCGCGTTGTTAATTGGCAGTTGGCCAGACTCCAGTCTGGTAACCACAAAACCAAAGGCCGCAGCGAAGTTGCTTTGACACCTGCAAAACCGTTCAAACAAAAAGGTTCCGGTAATGCTCGTCAGGGTTCTCGCAAAGGTACTCAGTTTAGAAAAGGTGGTATTGTTTTTGGTCCCGTTGTTCGCGATCATTCACATGAACTGACCAAGAAATTTAGAAAACTCGGTCTGAAAACAGCTCTCTCTGCAAAAGCTAAAGAGGGTAATCTCGTTATCATCGACGAAGCTAAATTGTCTGCTCCGAAGACTAAAGATTTGCAAAACAAATTGGCAGCCTGCGGCCTGAACAACAGCTTGTTTATCGATGGTAAGGAAGTTGATGAAAACTTTGCACTGGCTACCCGCAACATTATCGGTGTTGATGTTTTGCCGACAATGGGTGCCAATGTTTATGACATCTTGAGAAAAGACAAATTGGTATTGACTAAAGATGCGGTTGTTTGCTTAGGAGAAAGATTGAAATGAGTAACTCTAAAAAAACAAACAATATAACCGCTAAGATGTATGACACTCTCGTACGTCCGGTTATTACTGAAAAATCTATGATTTCTTCAGAAAACGGCAAAGTAACCTTTATGGTTCCTCTGTCTGCAACCAAGGATGATGTTAAAGCTGCTGTTGAAAACATCTTTAACGTTACAGTCAACAAAGTTAATACAATTCGTCAATTCGGTAAGGAAAAACGTTTCAAAGGCGTTATCGGTCAGCGTTCTGACTATAAAAAAGCCGTTGTTACCCTGGCCGAAGGTCAAAATATTGATGTTACTACAGGAATATAAGACATGGCATTAAAAAACTATAAGCCCACTTCTCCTGGACTTCGTCAGCTTGTAATCGTTGATAGATCCGAGCTTTATAAAGGAGCCCCCGAGAAATCTCTGACAATCGGTTTGACAAAGACCGGCGGACGTGATAATTACGGTCACGTAACAAGTCGCAGAATTGGTGGCGGTCATAAACGCAAACTGCGTATTATCGACTTTAAACGTAATAAAATGGATATCGAGGCTACTGTTGAGAGAATCGAATATGATCCTAACCGTTCAGCTTTCATTGCTTTAGTAAGCTATACTGATGGCGAAAAGGCTTATATTCTGGCTCCGCAGAGATTAAAATCCGGTGATAAAATTATTGCAGCCGACAAAGCTGACATTAAACCGGGTAACGCAATGCCTTTGAAAAATATGCCGGTTGGTACTATTATCCACAACGTTGAGCTGAAAGCAGGCAAAGGCGGCCAGTTGGTTCGTTCTGCCGGTTGTTATGCTCAGCTGGTCGGTAAAGATGCCGGTTATGCTCAATTAAAACTGAGCTCTGGCGAACTCCGTGTCGTTCGTGAAGAATGCCTGGCTACTGTCGGTGCTGTTTCGAACCCGGACAACCAGAATAAATCACTGGGTAAAGCCGGTCGCGCTCGTTGGTTAGGCGCAAGACCTGTTTCCCGTGGTGTTGCAATGAACCCTGTCGATCACCCGATGGGTGGTGGTGAAGGTCGTACCTCCGGTGGTCGTCATCCGACTACTCCCTGGGGCAAGCCGACTAAGGGTTATAAGACTCGTACTAACAAAAAGACGGATAAGTTCATTATGAGAAGCCGTCATGAAAATAAAAAGAAATAGGGAGAAAAGCTAATGACACGTTCCGTATGGAAAGGCCCTTTCATTGATGGCTATCTTCTGAAAAAAGCTGCAAAAGCTAGAACTTCCGGTAAAAACGAAGTAATCAAAATCTGGTCTCGCCGTTCTACCATGTTGCCCCAATTCGTTGGTTTGACATTCGGTGTTCACAACGGTCACAAATTTATTCCGGTCTTGGTTACTGAAGATATGGTCGGCCACAAATTCGGTGAATTTGCTCCGACACGTACCTTCTACGGTCACGCCGCAGACAAAAAAGCTAAGAGAGGTTAATTATGGCACAGACTAATAATGCAAGAAGAGTAGACGCAAAATCAGCTTTGGCTATTTGTAATGCTATTCGCACCAGTCCCCGTAAACTGAACTTAGTTGCTCAGACCATCCGCGGTATGAGCGCCGAGAAAGCTGTTGCAGAATTGACTTTTTCCAAGAAGAGAATCGCAAAAGCTGCTTTGGGTGTTCTGCAGTCGGCTATTGCCAATGCTGAAAACAACCATCAGTTAAACATCGACAAGCTGTTTGTTAAAGAAGCTTATGTCGGCAAAGGTTTAGTAATGAAACGTATGCACGCTAGAGGTCGCGGCAGAGGAGCAAGAGTTTTGAAACCTTTCTCTAACCTGACCATCGTTGTATCTGAGCGTGGGGAGTAAGTTAATGGGACAGAAAGTAAATCCTACAGGTCTTCGTCTTGGTGTTAACCGCACTTGGGATTCCCGCTGGTATGCAGATGACAAATATTCTGATTACCTGCATGAAGATTTGAAAATCAAAGATTTCTTGAAAGAGAAATTGGCTCAGGCCGGTGTCAGCAAGATTGTTATCGAACGTCCTGCTAAAAAAGCCAGAGTTACCATTCATTCTGCAAGACCGGGTGTTGTAATTGGTAAAAAGGGTCAGGATATTGAAATCTTGAGAAGTCAAATTCAAAAGATGACTGATTCTGAAGTCCAGTTGAACATTCTGGAAGTTAGAAAACCTGAGTTAGATGCTCAATTGGTTGCCGACTCCGTTGCTCAGCAGTTGGAACGCCGCGTGGCTTTCCGTCGTGCAATGAAGAGAGTTATGCAATCAGCTCTTCGTTTAGGTGCAGAAGGTATTAAGGTTAGCTGCTCAGGCCGTCTCGGCGGTGCTGAAATCGCAAGAACTGAATACTACCGTGAAGGTCGTGTTCCTTTGCACACCTTGCGCGCTGACATTGATTATGCAACCTCTACGGCTCACACAACTTATGGCGCTTGCGGCGTTAAAGTCTGGATCTACAAGGGCGAAATTATGGCTCATGATCCGATGGCGCAAGACAAGAAGTTGGCTGAACAGAAATAATTTTTGAGGTTAAAATAAAATGTTAAGTCCTAAAAGATTAAAGTTCCGCAAAATGCATAAAGGCCGTATTCACGGTAATGCAAAAGGCGGCACAGAATTAAGTTTCGGTTCATATGGATTGAAAGCTCTCACTCCTGATCGTATTACCGCACGCCAAATCGAGGCAGCTCGTCGTGCTATTACTCGTCAGATGAAAAGAGCCGGAAGAGTATGGATTAGAATTTTCCCTGATGTTCCTGTTTCGGATAAACCGGCTGAGGTTCGTATGGGTAAAGGTAAAGGTTCGATTGAATACTGGTGCGCACGCGTTAAACCGGGTCGTATTATGTTCGAAATCGAGGGTGTTGATGAAGAGACCGCACGCGAAGCTTTTGCTTTGGGCGCCGCTAAACTCCCCATCAAAACCAAATTCGTAAAAAAATTGAATTCAGAGCAAGGAGTAAAAGCTGATGCTTAAGATTAAAGATCTTCGTGCTATGACAATTGATGAACTCGCCGGTAAGTTGCTCGAACTGAAAAAAGAACAATTTAACTTAAGAGTACAACAATCTACTGGACAATTACAAAATACTGCTGTAATAAGAACTGTCCGTAGAGATATAGCCAAAATCAACACGCTCATCGCTGAGCGCAAGAAGAATAGTTAGGAGAAAAGACTATGCCTAAAAGAATTCTTCAAGGTGTTGTTGTTAGTGATAAACAGGATAAAACTGTCGTAGTCAGTGTAGAGCGTCAGGTTATGCACCCTGTTTACAAGAAATTCATCCGTAAAAGCAAAAAATATGCTGCTCACGATGAAAACAATCAGTTCAAAGTTGGCGATGTGGTTTCGATTGAAGAATCAAGACCTTATTCAAAAACTAAGACTTGGACTGTAATCGTTGATAACGCCTAGAAAAGAAGGAATTAAAAAATGATACAGATGCAAACCAACCTTGATGTTGCCGATAACTCAGGCGCTCGTCAGGTGCAGTGCATTAAAGTTCTTGGCGGGTCCAAGAGAATGCATGCTTCGGTCGGCGATGTGATTGTAGTTTCTGTTAAAGATGCTATCCCTAAGGGTCGTGTAAAAAAAGGTGATGTTCAAAAAGCTGTTATTGTCAGAACAGCTTCTGACATCAGACGTAAAGACGGTAGTGTAATCCGTTTTGATAAAAACGCTGCAGTTCTGATTAATAAAGACGGTGAGCCTATCGGTACTCGTATCTTTGGCCCTGTTACAAGAGAACTGCGTGCAAAGAAATTTATGAAAATAATTTCGTTAGCGCCGGAGGTTTTATAATATGCCTAAATTAAAAATTAAAAAGGGTGACCAAGTGATTGTTTTGTCCGGTGAGGACAAAGGAAAAACTGGTGAAGTAGTAAAATCTATGCCTAAAGAAAGTAAAGTGGTTGTTCAAGGTATTAATCTGGTTAAAAGACATACCAAACCCAGCCAAACTACTCCTGGCGGCATTGTTACTAAAGAAGCGCCTATCGACAGCTCCAATGTAGCTATTGTTGATCCGAAAACCGGAAAAGCAAGTAAAATCGGTTACAAAGAAGTTGACGGTAAAAAAGTGCGCGTCGCTCGTAAATCCGGTGAAGTAATCGATAAATAGGGGAAAATCTTATGACCAATTTTGAAAAATTATATAACGAAGTCATAAAGAAATCTCTTGTGGAAAAATTCGGTTACCAGAACCCACATCAGATTCCGAAGTTGACTAAAATCGTTTTGAATATCGGTGTCGGCGATGCCGTTACCGATAAGAAAAAACTCAACACAGCAGCAGAAGAGCTGGCTCTCATTGCCGGTCAAAAACCGATTATGACTCATGCCCGCAAATCTATTGCTACCTTTAAGTTGAGAGAAGGCATGCCTATCGGCTGCAAAGTAACCCTGCGTTCAGACAGAATGTATGAGTTTTTAGAGAGACTTATCAATATGGCTCTGCCCCGTGTAAGAGACTTCCACGGTATTTCCGGCAAAAATTTTGATGGTCGCGGAAACTTTGCGTTCGGTGTCAAAGAGCAAATCATTTTCCCGGAAATCAACTATGATAAAGTTGAAAATATCCGCGGTCTTGATATTTGCATTTGCACAAGCGCTAAGACAGATGAAGAAGCTAAGGCTCTTCTGACCTCATTCAACTTGCCTTGCAAGAAATAGTGGAGATTTGAACGATGGCAAAAACAAGTGCAGTTTATAGAAACTTGAAAAGAGCTAAAATGGCAAAGAAGTTCGCTTCCCGCCGTTTGAAACTCAAAGAGATCGTTATGGACAAAACAATTTCTCCCGAAGAGAGATTCCAAGCGACTTTAAAATTAGCAGAATTACCGCGTAACTCAGCCAGCAACCGTTACAGAAACCGTTGCAAACTGACCGGTCGTTCTCGTGGATATTACCGTAAGTTCGGCGTTGCACGTATTGAATTGCGTGACAAAGCCGGCATGGGTGAAATTCCTGGTTTAGTAAAATCAAGCTGGTAGGAGAATCGAAAGATGTCTATGTCTGATCCTTTGGGCGATATGCTCACACGCATTAGAAACGCACAAAGAGCGAAGAAAAGTGAAGTCGTTTCACCCGCTTCTCGCTTGCGTGAAAATGTGTTAGAAGTTTTGAAAAAAGAAGGCTATATTGCTAACTATGAAAAAGTTAATGTAAGAGCCGGTATTGACGAACTTCATATTAAATTAAAGTACCATGAAGGTACTTCCGTTATTACTGAAATTTACCGCGTTTCCACTCCGGGTCGCCGCGTTTATTCAAGCGTTAAAGACCTGCCGAGAGTTTACAACGGTTTGGGAATTTCGATCATCTCTACTCCTTCGGGTGTTATGAGTGACCACGAAGCTCGCAAAGCCAATGTCGGCGGTGAAGTTCTGTGTCAAGTATTTTAGGGAGAGAACGATATGTCTAGAGTTGGAAAATATCCTGTTATCGTCCCTAATGGCGTTAATGTTGCTATCAGCGGTAACGTTGTTAAAGCAAATGGTAAATTGGGCGAATTAAGCTATGCTTATGACGACAGCCATGTAGTCGCTAAATTAGAAAATAACACAGTTGTTGTAACTCCGCTGTCTTCTACCAAAGAAGCCAGAACTTTGTGGGGAACCACCCGCGCTCGCATCAACACCATCATTAAAGGTGTGAGCGACGGTTTCACCAAAGATATGGAACTGATCGGCGTTGGTTACAAAGCTCGTGTTGAAGGCACTAAGAAACTGGTTTTGTCTTTAGGTTTTTCTCATGATGTTAATTTTGAGATTCCCGAAGGTATCAAAATCACCTGTGCAACCCCTACCCAAATCAGCGTATTTGGTGCGGACAAACAATTAGTTGGCCAGGTTGCTGCGGAAATTCGCGATTACAGATCTCCGGAACCCTACAAAGGTAAAGGTATCCGTTATGTTGGCGAATATGTCCGTCGTAAAGAAGGCAAGAAAAAATAAGGATTAATCAAATGAGTACGCCAAGTAAATTGTTTGAAAAAAACGAAAAAAGAAAAAACCGCGTTCGTGCTGCTTTGAAAAAAGCTGCGAATGGAAAGATGAGATTATCTGTATTTCGCAGCGGTAAGCACATTTACGCTCAAATCATTGATGATGCTAAAGGTATGACTGTCGTTTCTGCGTCCACTTTGGATAAAGAAGTTCGCGATAACATCAAAAAGGCATCTACTGTTGAAGCCGCTAGTTTCATTGGTAAAGTTGTAGCAGAAAGAGCAGTTAAGAATGGTGTTAGTGAAGTTATCTTCGACAGAGGTGGCTACATCTATCACGGTCGTGTTAAAGCTTTAGCTGATGCAGCTCGTGAAGCTGGTCTGAAATTTTAGGAGAGATTAAATGGCACAAGCTGTAGATCGTCGTAAGGCTGAGAAAAAAGATGAGCTGGTTGAGAAACTGGTTCACATTAATCGCGTAGCTAAGACTGTTAAAGGTGGTCGTAACTTCTCCTTTGCCGCAGTTGTCGTTGTCGGTGACCAAAAAGGTCGCGTCGGATACGGTACCGGTAAAGCAACCGAAGTTCCTGACGCTATCATGAAAGCTACTAACGAAGCAAAGAAGAACATGGTTCGCATTCCTCTGCGTGAGGGTAGAACTCTCCACCACGATATTGCCGGTCGTTTCGGTGCAGGTAAAGTTTATTTGAGAACTGCTCCTGCCGGTACCGGTGTTATTGCCGGTGGTCCTCTGCGTGCAATTTTTGAAGTTTTGGGTGTCCAGGACGTTGTTGCAAAATCTTTGGGTTCTAACAACCCTTACAACATGATTAAAGCAACTTTCAACGCTTTGGAAGCTATCAATTCTCCGAGAATGGTTGCTGCTAAAAGAGGCAAAAAGGTTGGTGATATTGTTAGCCGCCGTGAAAATTCTTCTAATGCTAAAATGGTTGAGGAGGCTTAATAATGGCTAATAAGAAAACTATTAAAGTTACTCAGATTGCCAGTCCTATCGGACGTCCTGAAGTTCAGAGAAAAACCTTAATCGGTTTAGGCCTGAACAAAATGAACAAGGTTTCTGAGTTAGAAGATACTCCGTCCATTCGTGGTATGATTAAAAAGGTTGCCCACTTGGTCAAAGTCGAAGAGTAAAAACTTGTAAAGCGGGCTTCAAATCGCCGAATTTGGCGGCTCATGTACCTCAGGTGTACACCACGCCGCCAAATTTGAACGATAGCAAGCCCACTTATCATGTTTTATCAAGGCTTCAAGTAAAAGTTTAAGGTGAATGAAAATGAAATTAAATGAAATTAAAGACAACGAAGGCGCTAGAAAATCACGGACAAGAGTTGCTCGTGGTATCGGCAGCGGCAAGGGTAAAACCGGCGGCCGCGGCGTTAAGGGTCAGAAATCTCGTTCAGGTGTTGCTATCAACGGTTTTGAAGGCGGTCAAATGCCTATCTACCGCAGACTCCCGAAACGCGGTTTCAAAAATCCTTTTGCCAAAGTTTTTGCAGTGGTTAATTTGGATACAATCCAAAAAGCTGTTGACGCTGGTAAATTAAGTGCTAATTCTATAGATGTTAAGGCTCTTATGGAATCTGGCGTAATTTCCAAGCAGCTGGACGGTATTCGTTTGCTGGCTCGCGGTGCTATCACCACCAGCGTTACCATTAGCGTAAATTCAGCTTCAAAAGCTGCTGTTGCAGCTATTGAAAAAGCCGGCGGTAAAGTTAATATTATTGCTGCTTAAGGTTTAGATTCTTTAGGGCAGGTTTAATGCAGGTGTACTCCTGTATTAATCTGCCCTTTTGACTCTGAGAAGGCGAGCAGAGCAAAATTTCGGGATAATCGGAGTTTTGCCCTGTCTGTCACAAAGACAAGAATGGGATAAGTTAATTAATTTAGAACTTAAGGATTGTTAGAAAATGGTATCATTAGCAGAAAAAATGGCAAGCAATTTGGATATGTCTGCCTTTAGTAAAGCTGACGAACTCAAGAAAAGACTGTGGTTTACGGTTTTGGCTTTGATTGTTTTTCGTCTGGGAACCTTTATTCCTTTACCGGGTATTGATCCGCATGTTTTAGCAGATATTTTTGCTAAAAACTCCGGCGGCATTCTCGGTATGTTTAATATGTTTGCCGGTGGTGCGTTAGAACGTATGACCATTTTTGCTTTGAACATTATGCCTTATATCTCGGCATCGATTATCGTTCAGCTGGGCCAGACGGTTGTTCCGTCTTTGGCTGCCCTGAAGAAAGAAGGCGAAGCCGGTCATCGCAAAATGACACAATATACCCGCATTCTGACAGTTCTGATTACCATTATTCAAGGTTACGGTATTGCCATCGGTATGGAAGGCATGCACGGTTCTGCCGGTGTTTCTGCCGTTATCAATCCGGGTTTTGTGTTCAGATTTACGACAATTGTTTCTCTGGTCGGCGGTACGATGTTTATCGTTTGGCTCGGTGAACAAATTACGGCTCGCGGCGTCGGCAACGGTTCTTCGCTGATTATTACCGTCGGTATCATCTCTAATATTCCGACCGCTTTGGCTCATACTTTCGAACTGGGCCGCGTCGGTTCAATGTCTCTGCCTGTTATCCTTATGCTGATGACAATGGTTCTGGCTTTGATTTATATTATCGTTTTGGTTGAAAGAGCTCAGCGTAAAATCACCATTCAGTATCCGAAGCGTGCCGTACAAGGTCGTATGGGCGCTGCCGAGAGTTCGCACCTGCCGTTGAAAATCAACCCGACCGGTGTTATTCCGCCGATTTTCGCCAGCTCACTGCTGTTGCTGCCGATTACCGTTGCTAATTTGAGTGCTGAAAACGGTCCGGCCTGGGTTCAGGAGCTGAGCCAGCTGCTCGGTCACGGCAAGCCTTTGTACCTGACTTTGTATGCCGCATTGATTTTGTTCTTTGCTTTCTTCTATACCGCAGTTGTTTTCAATCCGGAAGATACTGCTGAAAACCTGAAGAAACACGGCGGCTTTATTGCCGGTATCCGTCCGGGTAAAAATACTGCCGAATACTTGGATTATGTTGTCACCCGCCTGACGGTTGTCGGTGCGATTTATCTGACGGCTCTGTGTATTCTGCCGGAAATTTTAATCAGCAAATTGTCTGTTCCGTTTGTTTTGGGCGGCACGACCCTGCTGATCGTGGTTCAGGTTACCATGGATTTTGTTGGTCAACTGCAGTCACATTTGATTGCTTATCAATATGAGTCTTTAATCCGTAAAGCTTCGCTGGCCGGAAAAGGAAAGAGAAGATAATGAATAAAGACGGATTAGGTTTGCATTTGGTCTTTACCGGAGCCCCCGGCTGCGGTAAAGGCACACAAGCCAGACTCTTAAAAGAGCGTATTGCCATTCCGCATTTGTCAACCGGTGAAATGCTGCGCGCCGAAGCGGCCAAAGGTACGCCTCTCGGGTTAGAAATCAAAGCGCTGATTGACGGCGGTAATTTGGTTCCCGATGAAATGATTATTAAAATGCTGTCTGCACGAATCGATGAAGAGGATTGCAAAAACGGTTTTATTCTGGACGGTTTTCCGAGAACTCTGCCTCAGGCCGAGGTTTTGGAAAAGATGTTTGCCGAAAAAGGCATTGCTCTTGACGCCGTGATTGAAATTCAGGTTCCCGATGAAATCATTATGGAGCGTATTCTCGGACGTTATGCCTGCATGACCTGCGGGCAGGGGTATCATGATAAATATCAGAAACCGAAAGTTTACGGCGTTTGCGATAAATGCGGCGGAACAGATTTCTATCGCAGAATCGATGATAACCGCGATACGGTTCAGAACCGCCTGGTTAACTATCGCGCTCTGACTTATCCGACTATTCCTTATTTTGAGAAGAAGGGATTGCTCCGAACTGTTGACGGAACCGGAACGATTGAAGCGGTTGCCAATAAAATTGATACATTGCTGGCCGTTGCGGGAGAATAAAGTTGCGACTCCGCGGCAAATAATGACAAATAATCATTAAAATTCAGGTTTTAAGCCCCATGTGCGGGCAGGGAAGCCGAGAATCAATAACAGCCGATTATTTTTTTGGAAAAAAATTGCATTTTTTTCAGAATTTTTGATAAAGGGTGGTTGACACTAACAAATAATAGCCTATAATCCGGCTTAATTTTGGAAAGTGGTGATCAACTTTTTAAATTTGTTAATAATATAGAAAATGGAGAGTTAATTTGGCTCGTATAGCTGGTGTAAATATTCCAACTGCCAAAAGGGTAGAAGTTGCTTTGACTTATATCTATGGCATTGGTCGCAAAACTGCCCAAGACATTTGTGCAAAAACTGGAATTCCCTCGGAACGTCGTGTTCATCAATTGAGCGAAGACGAAGTAGCTAAAATCCGCGAAGTTATTGATAGTGACCTGGTTGTTGAAGGTGAACTGCGCCGTGAAGTCGGTGTAAATATCAAAAGACTGATGGACTTGGGCTGCTACAGAGGTTTGAGACATCGTAAAGGTCTGCCGGTTCGCGGTCAGAGCACTAAACAAAATGCTCGTACCCGTAAAGGTAAACGCAAAACTGTTGCGAATAAAAAGAAATAGTTTGAAAAGGTAATTGTTAAATGGCAAAAGCAGTAACACAACGTGTGAAAAGAAAAGAGAAGAAGAATATTACAGCGGGCGTTGCTCACGTAAATTCTACTTTCAATAATACAAGAATAACAATAACCGACGCTCAAGGTAACACTGTTTCTTGGTCGACTTCCGGCGCTCAGGGTTTTAAAGGTTCCAGAAAATCTACCCCTTATGCTGCTCAGGTTGCTGCCGAAGATGCTGGTAAAAAAGCTCAGGAACATGGTATGAAAACCTTAGAGGTCGAAGTAAAAGGTCCTGGTTCTGGCAGAGAGTCTGCGATTAGAGCCTTGCAGGTAATCGGTTTCACCATCACTTCTATCCGTGATGTCACACCTATTCCTCACAATGGCTGCCGCATGAGAAAACGCCGCCGCGTATAATATCGGAAAAGATGACAAGAAGTGAGACTTTCACAGTCTCACCTTCTTTTGGTTTATAAATTTTGCATATGCAGTAATTAAAGAGGACATACCAGTGATTCAAAAGAATTGGCAAGAACTTATTAAACCTACTAATTTGGAAGTTACACCGTTTGATGGCGGTAATAAGGCTAAAATAGTGGTTGAACCCTTAGAGCGTGGCTTTGGTCTGACTTTGGGTAACGCAATCAGAAGAGTTTTACTTTCTTCTTTGCAGGGCGGTGCAGTTACCGCTATTAAAATCAACGGCGTCCTTCATGAGTTTTCAGTAGTGCCCGGCGTCAGAGAAGATGTTACCGACATCGTTCTGAACGTTAAAGGCTTGGCTATTGCCGTTCACGGCGAAGGCCCGAAAATGATGACTTTGAAAGCAGAAGGCCCCTGCGAAGTTACCGCTGCGATGATTGAAACCGGTCATGATGTTGAAATCAAAAATCCGGATCATGTTATCTGCAACTTGGACGCAGGCGCAAAAATTGCTATGGAATTGACTGTTAATACCGGTAAAGGTTATGTCCCGGCTTATCAGAATAAAGCAGCTGATGCTCCGATTGGTTTAATTCCGGTTGACGCTATTTATTCTCCGGTTAAGAAAGTTTCTTACAAAGTTGAGAATACCCGTGTCGGACAGGTTACCGACTATGACAAACTGACCATGGTTGTTGAAACCAACGGTGTTGTCACTCCGGAAGATGCTGTTGCTTTTGCAGCACGCATTCTGCAGGATCAGTTGAAACCGTTCATTAACTTTGACGAGCCTGAAGCAGAAGTTGAAGCAGAAAAAGAAGAACTGCCGTTCAATCGCAATCTGCTGAAGAAAGTTGAAGAATTAGAGTTGTCTGTTCGTTCTGCCAACTGCCTCAAAAACGACAATATCGTTTATATCGGTGATTTGGTTCAGAAGACAGAAGCCGAAATGCTGAGAACTCCGAACTTCGGACGTAAATCTTTGAATGAAATCAAAGAAGTTCTGGCAAAAATGGGCATTCACCTCGGGATGGATACTCCGGGTTGGCCGCCTGAGAATATTGAAGATCTCATCAAAAGAGTTGATGAACATTTCTAGTGTTTGGAAAAATCCCCGAGTTTATCGGGGATTTTTTTGTTTCTAACGTAACGTTACCTACATAAGCCAGTAGATGTAGAATATTCCGCCTCTGCCTCAATCTTGCGCGGATTTTGGGCAGCGTGAATGTCGTTCGGAAAAGTTAAGTTAGCTCATGGAAGTTTATTAATGACTTATAGGGAATGTTTGATTAGCGGTGCGGAATGCCAAGGTATTGGAACAACAGGGCTCTCTGCTGACGGGCAAAGGAAAAGCTTTTAAAGTTTATTGTTTATAGAACCCTTGCGTTGCTTAAGGAAGCTTAACCTATTCCAACATGGAAAGCTTAGTCTGTTTGTTAAATTTATTAACTTTCCAGACAGGAGGACATATTTCAGAAGAGAGATATTCTTTGTAAATTTATATTTAAAAACCACCGTTTATTGACGGTGGTTTTTTTGTCTGCAGAGAATTTTATATTGTTTAAAAAGTTATGACAGGACGAACGGTCATCGGGAAGCCGCCAATTGTGTATCCTGTTCTTGTTTTGCTTTCTGCATTATTAGCTTTTTTGCTTCTGCTATTGGTGCAAACAGAGCTACCATAGATGGTATTACCGCTTTGGGAGTGATAAGATTCTGATGAAGTCCAGTAAACAGTATAGTATCCGTCGGAAGGCGCCGTAAATAATTGACTTCCGCGTAATAAAAAGATGGTATCATTTAATTTTCCCGAATTGTTGGCTATGATATCCATTTCTCCTGCTGCCGGCAAATACCATTGCCCGGCTTTGGTTCCTGTTGTGGAATAACTATATGCTTTTTCTGCAGCCGGACAGCTCTTAGAGTTGCCACGGCAATAGTCGATAATTTTTTTTGTGTTTGATTTTCCGTCACTATCTATACTTGGATCGCTCATATAGCCAATGTCAGGTAAGCTGGGGATATCAAAATGTGTTGTTGACCATGCTAAGTTTCCAAATTCAGATAATGCTAAAGCTTTTCTCTTTTCTGTATCAAAAACAACACCAATCGGGGTTTTTCCTGAGATAATATTAAATGAGTGGGAGGTGGTCATATCAGAATATAAAATGTCACCAATTTCGATTTTGTTTTCCTTACAAAAGACTTTTGAAGTATCGAAAGGGCAACGGATAATATCGCCGCTGCAGGCGCTTTCGGATTTGTTGTATCCGAGAGCAGAGCAGTCACCCGAAACGCAGGCGGCTTGAGCCGGGGCGGCCAAATAAGTCAGGGAAAAACCGGCCGCCAGCAGGTTGAGAGATAATTTTAAGTTAAAAGTCATTGTTTTTCTCCTTAGTTAAAATCTATGCAGGCTATGCGAGAGGTATCAAACGGGCAGGCGATTGGCGTCAGAGTGCCGCAAGAGCCGGAACTGCGGTTGTAGCCCAAAGTTGAACAATCAGTTGTTGTCGGTTTGCTGCACCAGAAAGTGTCGGTATCGGTGAGGTTGTTTTTGCAGCCGGTAATTTGGTAATAAGTTCCGTCTGTGGAGCAATTAGCGGCCGTTCTGGTGCAGGACGAGCATATTTTGTCGGACGGACATTCTGTCAGGCTGTATCCTGAACAGCTTTGGACAATACAGTCTTTGGTGCAGGTTGAGCCGGATTGGTGAAATCCGGAGTTGCACTTCCATCCGGTTTGAATG
>ERZ1026946.380-NODE-380-length-16024-cov-4.509550_pt1 | contig 16024 bp, 10 predicted proteins | sample MGYA00519460_ERZ1026946 | MGnify/ENA primary metagenome ERZ1026946 (study PRJEB26926, sample SAMN06164620) | human gut metagenome | biome: ENVO:00009003; feature: ENVO:2100002; material: ENVO:00002003 | host: Homo sapiens | place: USA | collected 2012 ...
CGAGATGTAGCTCCGTCTCGTGGGCTCGGAGATGTGTATAAGAGACAGATTGTACCGATTTCCCTGCGCTATCGCAAGCCCTTTTGGCGAACAGCAGCTGGGTCACGCAACTTTTTCCAGCTCGGTTTTGATTCTTTCTTTTGCCAGATCTGCGTAGACATCCGACATCTCAATGCCTGTGGCGGAGTAGCCTTCCAGAACAGCGGCCAGCACCGTTGTGCCGGAACCGGCGAAGGGGTCCAGAATGTGGCCGCCCGGTTCCGTGATCTTCACGATGTCCCGCATCAGCTGCAGCGGCTTCTCCGTCAGATGGATGCGGCTCTGGGGATTGCCGTATTTGAACACCCCCGGCAGACACGGGACCGGACGGCTGATGGGCATATCGCCGTTGGAGCCCCAGACGATATACTCCGCCTGCTGACGGAAGCGCCCCTTCTGGGGGCGGCTGTTGCCCTTATCCCAGACAGCGGTGCCGCGCCAGATCCAGCCCGCCCACTGGAGAGCGTCTGTCGCCGCGGGAAGCTGCCGCCAGTCGATAAACATACATACCGGCGCACCGCTCTTGCATACCTTTCGCGCTTCATACAACCACTCCGCCGCCCAGCGGGTCCAGGAGCGCTGGTCCTTGGCGTCCCCATCCAAAGGGGGCGGTGCGTTCTCGCCCATGCTGGAATACTTCCTGGCTGTGGATTTGTTTTTCTCCGTCTGGGTGCGCCCACCGGACGCATAGGGCGGATCGGTTATAACTGCATCAAAGATCCCCGGCTGGAATCCTTTGACCAGTTTTAAGGTATCTCCATGCAGGATACGCCAGTTCTCCCCTCCGGCAGACTCATCCGGCACACAGTCCGGTTTTAAAAGATCTTCAAGTTTCAGGGTATTTCCCATAGGCATCATCCTTTCGGTCGCTTATTTTCCATATTTCTCTGGAAGTGCTTTTCTTTATGGAACTGCTCATCGGCAGGTATCCTCTTTTTTTGGTACTTCTTTTCTCGGTGTTCTGCGCTGTTCACGGTGATCCGACAGTTCGGTTTCCACATATTCGCTGATGATTCCCAGTGCTTCATAATAATTGCCACTCTTGTGGACACGGTCTGCCATCTCGTTGGCCTGTTCGGACATCCCGGCACATCTGAGCAATCTTGAGGCATCCCCAAGGATTGAGAAAATATTTCCGTCATGCCCTAAGAGCTTAAGTTCTGGACGGGACGGCTTTTGTTCCGGCTGCTTTTCCTGCACACCGTTTTCCGGTGCTTTCACCTGTATCTGGAAATCCGAGCCGGCACCAACATAGAAATGTAAGTATAATTCACCACCGTCTACCTTGATCTCCCGCTGTTCCAGACTTTCTCCCCAGCCATCGCTGTACTGGCCTCTCAGATACTGCCCCACCACACGGTATTCCTCTGGTGTCAGACTCTCCCGGAGTGTCAGGTTTGCACAGCCATATAGAACACCATCCTGTTCTTTTACCGCCATTGTAATGCGTTCCACTTTTTCCTTAATGTCCTTGTTTCGGTCAAAATAATCGATCAGGTTGCATGGCTGGTTGTCAGGCATACCGAGCCGATTGATCTCGTCAACCTTTTCTGCGATGGATGTCTGATACTGCACCAGATCAGGTCCTTCCAATGGCTCCGCATCATCCAGATCCACAATATCTGAATAGTCCGGAATAAACTCTGCCATCAGAGGTGACAGCATTTCCACTTCTATTTTATCTTTCAAAGCATCACCTCGCTTCCCTATTCTGCCGTTTCTCCGGTGTACGGGCAGCCATTTTTGCCATGTCTGCCCAGTCTGCCCCTTCGATTTCCGGCAGGTTCTCGATGATCCGATAGCTTCCCTCGTAGGCTTTTCGGATATGTTCACACGCCCACCGTCCGGCAAAGTCATTGTCGGTACACACTTCGATCTCGGTGATCTCCGGGTGCTGGGACAGAAAATGTTCCAATGCCTGCGGCTTTTTCATGCTCCGCTGGCTCTGCCCTTCTTTTGGTGCGCTGATCCCGCCAAGCTCCAGACGGTACTTATCCCGGCTTCCCTGTCTCTGTTCCAATGTCATGTGGGCAAGCACATCCACACAGGCTTCATAAACAGCAACCCGTCTGCATCCCGATTTCGCCGGAACACAAAAAGCGTATGCCTTTTCACTTCCGGCCTGTTCCATCTTAAAAGACTTTCCGCTGGCATCGTAAATCCCACGCAGGAAAGCATATCTTGCCACCTGGTTTTCATCCCGTCCTATGAACACGGCATTGTGGTAGGGCAGACTCTCATATAAGATTCCCAAATGAACACACCGCTGTAAGACCTCGCCACTGATGCCCCGCTCTTTCAGATAGCGGAACACCCTGCGGCAGTCTGGGCTGGCCGTAGGCAGGACAAATGGCTTCTTTGGCTTTGCTTCCACTGGAGGAGGGATATAGGTGGGATACTCATCTTTCAGCATTTGCACTGCCTCCAGAAAAGAACACCCGTCTACATGAATCAGGAAATTTAAAGCACTGGTGCCCCCGATATCTCTGGATTTCCAGTGCCACTGGCTGGTCTGCTCGTTAATCTTAAAGCTGTCGTGGTCTGTCAGCTCCCATTCATTTCTGGCTGAAGATTTTTTCAGACGGTTTGGCTGATATTTCTTCAGGTATTCAATGGCGGTGATCTCCCTTGCACGTTTGATTTCTTCTTCCGGAATCCACGGCATTACATCACGGTATCCCGGAGCTGCTCTGCCTTATCCGTTTTCTCCCACGGGAATTCCTTTCTTCCAAAATGCCCGAACACCGCACTCTGTCGGTAGATTGGCCGCTTCAGGTGCAGGGTGTCACAGATCTGGCTTGGGGTAAGCCCGAACACCAGAGGGATCGCTGCGGCGAGGCAGTCATCCGCACAGATCTTTCCCGTTCCAAAGGTATCCACCTGCACCATGACTGGCTGGGCAACCCCAATGGCATAGGCAAGGGACACCTGGCATCGGCTGGTAAGTCCGGCAGCTACCATGTTTTTGGCGATGTAACGGGCCATGTATGCCCCGGAACGGTCAACTTTGGAACAATCCTTCCCGGAGAATGCACCGCCGCCATGCGGTACCAGGCTGCCGTAGGTATCCACCATTAGTTTCCTTCCGGTCAGTCCGGTGTCTGCATCCAGACCTCCGCACACAAATCTGCCCGATGGGTTAATCAGGATCTTGGTATCCTCATCCGGTGGCAGCATACGGAGTGCCGGGCGTAACACTTTCTCCCGGATCTCATGCTCCAGCTTCCGAAGGGATTTTTCCTTTTCATGCTGGCAGGACACAATGACGGTATCCAGCCGGGCAGGTCTATCATCTTCATACTCCACGGTCACCTGCGCCTTTCCATCTGGCAAGATTCCCGTGATATATCCGCTTCTACGGCTTGCAGACAGTTCCCTTACAATGCGGTTCGCCAGAACCACTGGCATCGGCATAAGCTGCGGTGTCTCATCGCAGGCGTAACCAATCATGATGCCCTGATCCCCGGCACCGCTGGCAAGTCCGCTCTGAACAGAAACAGTCCCTGCCCTTCGTTCTCTGGATCTCTCCACTGCCCCGGCGATATCCGGACTCTGTTTGTGGATGAGGGCATCCATGTGGATTTCCTCTGCTTCATAGCCTGCACTCTCCAGCACCTTTTTGATGATTTCAAACACCTGTGGCTCAAATCGGCTGGTAATCTCTCCTGCCACAATGATGTTCCCTTTGGTCGCCAGCACCTCGCAGGCCACCCTGGAATTTTCGTCCTCTTTCAGACACGCATCCAGAATACTGTCTGCGATCAGGTCGCAGAGCTTATCCGGATGTCCTTCTGTTACGGATTCTGCTGTATAAAATCGTTTCATAATCGTTACCATCCTTTCTAACGAGTCAAAGCTCGTTATCACATAAGTAAATAGATCCAGCAGAAAGCACTCCTTTTGGAACACTTCCTGCCGGATCTTGGTTGTGAGCTGTCTCACATTCTGCACTTTTCGGGGGCTTTCAGACACTTTTCGCTGAAATACTCCCAATACATAACATCACATAATCTCTCTGTTTTGAACACTTTCCATCCTGTACAGCCATTATTTGTCTCATTTTCCGCACTTTTAGGGGATTTTCAGACACTTTTTCTGTCAGGGCATTGGCAGATAGGCCGTAGAGTATAACCAAAGTTCCCTCTTTTGAACACGTTTCCCACCTGAATACACCTGGCACACATCCCTGCTATACTCCCCTGTTTTGAACACATCCCTGCCCGTGCGGTCATTATTTGTCTCATTTTCTGCACTTTTCGGGTACTTACGAACACTTCTGACTCCACACTGCCCCGGAAACCGGCACCGCCAGGACGATGTTCCTGGCACCGCTCCATTCATATGAACACGTGACGAGCGTCAAAACCTTATCGTATATACACTTCAGGTAATCATCCCCGGTTTCGAACACTTCCCTCTGCTTAGCTGCTTTTAAATATTCCTGCACTGCCTCCGCATCTGCGAGTTTCTGCTGGAATGGGAACAAATTCCTGTCTGCTTTCAGCACCGTGACAATTCGGTATTCCTGAATGCTATCCTCTGTCTGAAGATAAGCAAAGGGATGCTCCTGATAGTACGTTTCATCTGCATATAAGTCCAGATTTCCGAACATTGCCCCACTGTTCATGTTGTGACCGTAAATGATAAGGTTCCGACTTTCAGACACTTTACAGTCTGCCTGTAAAAACAGGCTTCCGTTGATGTCATATTCCTTTTTGTAATTCCGTTTCAGGTAAAACTCCCCATTCTCCTGTTCGGACTGAAGCACCGGGTAATCAATCCCGGTATCCGGTATTGTCAGCCATCCCTGCACATCCGGGTATTGTTCCCGAAGAGAAACAAGGTCTACCGCAGCCACCGGGCATTTTCTTCCAGCTGGTTGGTCTTTCTTTTCAGAGCCTGAGGCTCCCGGAGCTTCCGGCTCCGGGAAATTCCCTTTCAGCTCTGCCACCAGCTTTTTGTTCTCCATTGGAAGATATACCATGTGGTAAATCAGAAACCCGGCACTTGTCAGCATCACTGCAAGGCAGATGATCTTGAAAAACCTCTGTAAGATTCCTGTCTTTGTTTTTTTCTTCATCGTTCCTGTCCGGCTTTTCTCTGCTTCTTTGGCTGACTCTTCTGCGTCTTTCCCGGCACAGGCGGTTTCCTTGCTGCTTTCAGGATCGGCTCTGTCGGGATTTGGTTCTGTCTGCAGCCCTTTAAGATCCCAGTCAGGTACGACCGTCCGGGCGGATTAAAGTTCTGCATGTAATCTTTTGTCATGATATAGACAATGGCTTTGATCTCTCTTCCATCTTTGTTCTTGACAGTGATCTCCTGCTTGTCGTAAAAATCAGGATAGCCTTCATAAAGATCCAGGCTCTTTTCACAGTCCCCGGTCAGTGACCAGAGGACGCCGTCCACATGGCTTCCCTCTTCCGGGAAGATGGTGGCAAGGCCGCTTCCTGCGGCTGCAAAGGTCAGCCGATACCCCTCCAGGCGGACGATTTCTACCACCTCCGCCTTTGGGCACCGATATGCCATCTGGTCCAGATCCATGTTGCTTCCATACGCAAAATATAATTGTTTCAGCCTATCTGCCCCCTTTTTTCTTCTTTCTTCTGGATGCCACACCCATGCCGATCAGACCGCCTGCGGAAAGAATCAGGCACAGGGCCGGAATCCAGAGGTTGGTGTCATCGCCTGTTTTCGGGTTGCTTACAAACGGGGTATCCTCCGGCAGCTTCTCGTTCGTCACTTTCTGGATGACTTCGATCACTGGAGTTTTGTCATCTACATAGGTAAATGTCACCTCATGTTTGGTCTCATCCAGCTGATAGCCCTCCGGTGCTTTGGTCTCAACCAGATAATAGGTGGCTGCCTTATCAAATTTGCCGTCCTTATAAGTTCCGATTGCAAGCAGTCCGCTGGTTGCATGGCCGTTTTCATCAGTGGTCAGGGTTTCTACCACTTTGCCATCCGCATCCCTCAGTTCAAATTCCGCACCTTTCAGTGCAGCTCCGGTATCCTTATCTGTTTTCTCAATGATCAGGCGTCCCTTTGCGGTGTCATCTTTCATGGCTACCTTCTGGATCTCTGCGGTATCTGCCACCTCGAAGGTGATCTCCTCTGCAACGACATAACCGTTTGGAGCCTGCTCTTCTTTCAGGGTGTATTTACCAATCGGAAGTTTTTCGATATAATGCGGCTCTTTACCGGAAGTCCAGGTTTCTACGATGTTGCCATTTTCATCTGTGATGGTCAGTTTGGCTCCTTCGATCTCATTATCTCCGGTAATATCCGTTTTGCTGATTTCCACTTTGGTCACGTCATCTTCCATCACCTGTTTCTGGATCTCTGCGGTATTTTCCACGGTGAATGTGATGCTTTCCGCAGTGGCATATCCATCGGCCGGCTTGGTCTCTGTCAGGGTGTAAGATTTTCCTACAACCAGTTCTTTGATGATGTGCGGCTCCTTGGTGGATGTCCATTCCTCAACAACAGCCCCGTTTTCATCCGTCAGCTGTAATCTGGCTCCCAGCAGTTCCTCGCCCGTGGTCAGATCGGTTTTGGAAAGCTCCACGGTTGTCGGCTCATCTTCAAATACAAATTCATAGGATGCTTCTGCTTCTTTATCCCCCTGGTACTCAAAAACAAATTCCTGCTCTTCTCCGGTGGTGACAAATCCATCCGGTGCATACAGCTCCTTCACATAATAGGTTCCGTCGATCGGCAGGTCTGCAATAAAGGAAATCTTTCCATCTGCATCTGTTGTTTTTAACTCGATCAGGGTATCTGCTTCCATCAGCACCTTTCCAGATGCGGACAGGATGTCGTTTCTGGTGTACAGTCCAAAGATGCCGCCTTTTAATACACGGTCGGTATCCTTTTCTTTCTTCAGGACGTTCACTTTTACTTTCTGACGGTTGTTCTGCCAGTCCTCATCGTATACGACAACCGGGGTATCCTGGTCACGGTAGGAAAGATCTACATATCGTGGTTCTTCATCCAGCACATAACCATATGCTGTGCCCACCTCTTTGACATAGTATTTTCCAACCGGAAGGTCAGATACTTCTGCAACACCGTTTGCATCAGTAGTCACGGTTGCCACCAGCTCGTCCTTAGCATAATAATCCGGGCTTACACCATCGGCTGCTTTGATATCCTCTGCAGCGTAAATCTCAAAGGTAACGTCTGACAGGCTTCCTGTGATGTACTCAAACAGATGCTCTACAACGCCTTTGACATTGTCCAGCAGGGTGATCTTATCAAGGAATTCACCCTTCTTGTTTACGATCAGCAGGGCTTTCGGCACATCGTCTTTCATTTCCACTTTCTGTACTTTTGCGGTATCCTGAACGGTGAATTCCACATCCGTGGTCTTTAAATAACCAAGCGGTGCAAGAGATTCACGGAGGGTATAAGTTTTTCCAACGGTCAGGTATTTGATCACATGAGGCTCATCCTTTACGGAAGTCCAGCTGTCGATCACATTTCCATCCTTGTCCAGAACAGAAAGGGATGCTCCGTTCAGCTCTACGCCTGTGGTCAGGTCGGATTTTGTCACCTCGATGGTGGTCGGCTGGTTCTTCTTCACAGATTTCAGCTTGATGGTCGGAATGTCCTGCCCCTGATAGGTGGCATCAAATTCCAGTATCTCGTCAGAAGATACAAAACCATCCGGTGCAGAAATTTCTTTCACATAATAAGTTCCAAGCGGCAGGTCCAGGGTGAAGTGTGCCTGTCCTTTTTCATCGCTTGTGATCTCCTGTAATAAGGTATCTGCTTTCACAATAATCTTGTCACCGGATTTGATCTCGTTCTTATTGTAAAGACCGAATGTAGCTCCAGCTACCGTGCTTCCTGTTTCTGCATCCTGTTTTTCCACGGTGATGCCTACTTTCTGGCGTTCATTGGTAAAAGTCACTTCTTCGTCTACGACTGGGGTATCCTGTCCGGCATAGGTAAAAGTTACTTCTTCGCCTTTGGCATTCCAGGTGTAGCCCTCCGGCGTTTTTTTCTCTTCTACACGGTATTTGCCGAGCGGAAGGTTCTCTACTACGGCACTTCCGGTTTCATCGGTTGTCACCGTTGCCACCAGTGTGTCTTTGGCATATTCCAGATAACGGTTGCCGTTCTCATCTTTCTGATGGTCTGCGGTATAGATATCTTCTGCGGCATAAACCTCAAACACGGCTCCTGCAAGGCTGGCTTCCTCATAGGTGAAATCCTTGTCAAAACCTTTGACTACTTCTCCTTCCTTGTGGATGGTCAGTCTGCCTTTTGCCGGGTGGTTCTCGAATTCCACCTCGATGATCAGGTCACCGCTGACCGGATCTTCCTGGTATGCAGTATCACTGTCTACCTTGATTTCCACGGTATTGGCACTGTGGGTGTATCCATCCGGTGCAGTCACTTCTTCGATGCGGTAATTTCCACAAGCCAGATTCTGTGGCAGGATCAGGTATCCATTCTCATCCGTAAAATAAGATTTATGTACCATAGTAGATGGGTACGTGGTCACCTGTTCCACATATTTCTTGTTATCCAGATCGTATACTTTAAACTCAGTATTCGGAACCAGGACAGATTTCTTTGTCTCGTCATCTTTTTTGACGATCTTTAATTTTGCTTCAAACTCTTCGTCCAGAAGCACACGCCATACCTGCGGCTGATCCGGATTGTTTTCCGAGATCACAACCTTAAAGTCATCGACTGGTTTGAAGTTGTGCGGTGTGGTGGTCTCCCTTACAATGTAGGTTCCGTATGCAAGCGGAATGGAGCATGCATATCCACGCTCATCCGTGAACATTTCTGTCTGTCCGTCTGCGGTCAGTACAACCGGAGTTGCAGATGCAAAGTCATAGGAACCGTCCTTATTTTTCTTCAGGCTGCTCTCCAGATATGCACTGAATCCCACACCTTTTAACAGATCGGCATCGGTCTTACCATTGTTGGCTGCTTTAATGACCTGGAACGGCTGTTTGATCACATCTTCCAGAGAAGTTGCGGTACGTTCTACCGTCTGAACCAGATCTCCCTCGTCATTACACTCCAGATCATGTTCTTCCGGGTCTGCCAGATATCCAACAGGCGGCGTCAATTCTTTCACGTAATACTTTCCGAGATAGAGATCTGCGATTTCTGCATTTCCCTCGGCATCCGTAGTCAGGGTTGCAATCTGCGTTCCTGCCGGGTAAAGGACACCTGTCTGTCCATCCGGATGAACGATATCCTCACGGGCATACAGTCCGTAAACCGCACCCTCAAGGGTTGCATCTCCCTGTGCGGTCTTTCCGGTTTCGGAATCCTCTTTTACCAGTTTGATCTTCGCATTGACACGCTCGTTCTGGAACGTGTGGCTGAAAGAAACGGTTGCCTCTTTGTCTGTGGTGTACTGGAACGTAAAAGAGTACACATCCTCACTGTTTCTGGTATATCCGGCCGGTGCAGAAACCTCTTTCATGTAGTAGCTGTTAGCGATCGGCAGGTCTGCCTGATATACGGCTTTTCCGTCTGTTCCGGTCACTGCCTTCTCAATGAGGGTATCTTTTTTGACCACAACGGTTCCGTCCGCTGCTTTGATGTCGTTTCCGGCATACAGGCCATAAGTGCCGCCCGGAAGGTATTTCCTGGTTTCCTTATCCTGTTTGTATACGCTTACGCTTGCTTTTTGGCGGTCATTTTTGAATGTCACGCTTCCCATGACCTTCTCCACATTGCTTCCGGCATAGGAAAGGGTGATTTCCTGGCTTTCGCCTGTGCATACCAGATTTTGTGGTGCCTGCATTTCTTTTACCACATATTTTCCCAGATATAGATTATCCAGTGTGACACTTCCGTCATCCCCGGTAGTAAGTCCGGCTTTGACCAGTGCGTCTTTTTTATAAATGACGGTTCCGTCTGCGGATACAATATCCGCTGCGGCATAAACATTGTAAACCGCACTCTTCTGTTTCTGCTCGGTATAAACAAAGGAAACACCATCATCAGTTACCTTTGCTCCGGTCAGGACTTCTCCTAATTTATAAACAGTCAGGCTTGCCATCTGCTCTGCATCGGTAACGGTTTGTTTTACAGTATCTCCGATGACCAGTTTCACATCGTAGGCTTTGGTATCCAGCAGATATCCGTTTGGTACGGAGATCTCTTTCAGGTATACGGTATCCTGTGTTTTGGTGATCGTAACGCTGGAAGCTCCGTTGGCATCTGTGGCCGGCATCTTTGTGATCAAGTTCTTTCCATCCTTGTCACTGTAAACGCCATAAACTGCACCTGCGATGGCTTTGTTGCTCTTGCGGTCCTTCTTTACGATCTCCAGAGTTGCCTGTTTTACCCATGACACTTTAAAATCTACATACTTCTCATCGGTCACGCCCTCGCCAAATACCAGGGCAAGGTCCTGTGTCTCGCTTCCGGTTGTGATCTTGTAAGCGGAATAGTCTTTGATGATGCTTCCCTTCATGGTAACAGACCATTCCCCTTTGACATCCACTGCCTGTGTCAGCGGTGCAGATAAGTAGAATTTGGTACCGCCGCAGATCTCCACGGATGCACCTGCACTGCTTGTTTTTCCCGTTGTCACATTATGCAGTTTGACACCGGACGGCAGCTTCATGGTGATGGTCTGCAGTTCGGATGCCTTGAAGGTGATCTCTTCTGTTCTCTGGCTGTTGCCGCTGATATATGCGGTAACATTTGCATTGGAGAAACTCATGTCCACTTCCGGTATCTCCGGCTGGCTCATGCAATAATTGTAGAGTTCCATTGCCAGAGCCTGTCCGGTTGCATTCGTACCGGAAAAAGCGTCACTACTGTTATTGGCATAAGACGCAGCCAGATGGACAATGATAAACTGTTTTCCAGCGGAAAAATCAGGATGTTTCTCTGAGAAAAATCCATTTTCGCCGGATGCTTTTGTGCCGTAGTAGCATACTTTTGCCAGTGCTTTGCTGTCACCCAGTTTGGTGATCTTATAAACACCATCCCCAGGTCCTGCTTTTGACGGCTGCACACAGTAGGCAGTTGCAGACACGTTTCCAAATTTTACGGTATATTTATAGGTTACATAAGAACCCAGACCGTAGTCTGCATAATAGTATGCAGTCCCTCTTGTCACATCTACATCCTGTGTTGCTCTTGTACTGGTATTGACTGCGGTGAAAGAAACGGTTTCCCCATCTTCCATTGCCATAAGGTCAATATCCTGTTCCCCTGCCTGCTCCAGAACATCGCTGAGTGTCAGCCCGGATTCTTTATCGGTTGTATTTTCTGTTTCGGCTTCCTCTAATGCGGCATCAAACTCAGATTCAGAAAGTCCACCCTGAAATTCGGATTCGGTTTCTTCCGGTTCTTCTGTCTCCGCTTCCTCTGTTTCAGATTCAGCTGTCTCCGGTTCAACGATTTCTGTCTCTACAGGCTCAGTCTCAGTTTCTTCCTGCGAGGCAGCTTCCTCATCATCAGAACCGGTATCCTCTTCTGTGACTGCCTGTTCTGTCTGCGGTTCACTCTGAGCCGCTGTCACAGGCTCTTTTACGATCAGGTTTCTTCCAATCTGGTAAACCGGATGGTTCTGGTTGACTGGCTCCACATAATAAACGGCATGGTAAGTGTCTGCATGGCTGGTGCTGAAGCTCTCCCCGGCGTCATTCTCTGCTTTCTGGAATGTCACCTTGACCTTGCTTTCATCCTTGATTTCCAGATTGGTGCGGTCACTGGAAGCATCAAACTCCTGTCCGGCTTCCAGCTCCAGATCGGTGGCTTTTACCACTTCCTCTTCATCCAGCAGATCCTTTACAGATTCATAAGCTGGCGGTTCTGCCGCTTTTGGCTCTTCTGAAGCATAAACGGTCAGTGGTGAAATGACTGTAGATAAGATGGTAACTGCGGCCATCACCCCGGAAAGGATTCGCCTGAATCGATATTTATTCTTCATGTTTTCTACCTCTTTCTTCTTTTTCTTCATTTTTCATAAGAACAGCCGGATGTTTCCACCCGGCCGGTCTGTTCTCGTTATTCTGTTATCTTGCATCTTCTGTCCGTCTTGGATTCTGCAGACAGGCATAGGTGCTTTTGTCATACCGCCATGCCTTATCCCCGTCCAGATTGGCAAGCAGATGCTTCCGCACATTTTTATACTCGTCCCCGATCAATCCGAGACGAAGTAGAAAGGTACGGAATGTAAATGCCGGGTTATCCCCGATCTCCGTCTTTTTGGCATGGGTACAGGATTGGTTGATCGCCTGTGCGGATATGGCCAGTGCCAGCGTAATGTTTGACCGGACTTTTCCTGCATGGAGGGTGCTTTCAAAACAACGCCATTCCAGTGTTCCCTTGGAAAAAACAGCATGTAGGTTTAAGGCATAATACCTTGTCCAGTTGTAATGCTCGGAGCTTCCGTCATTTCCCTCATACCATGCCCTTTTGAATTTTTCCATCGTGATGGTGCTGTTTGGCATCCGGCGGATCTTCTCCAATACCATAGGACGGACTTTCTGGCAATACTCATCTTCCCTTCTGGTCTGTACATTTAAGGCTTTGAACAGAATATCCTCTTTGCAGTACATGATCGTCAGTGCATTTTTCAGACTCCTTGGTGTATGATTGGATGCGTCCACATGGACATGCATGCCACAGGATGAATTGACAAAAGCACCTGCGTTTTTGACACACCGCACCACTTCCTGGAGTTTCCCCATTTCCGAATATTCCAATTTCGGGGATACCATTTCCGTGGCATAGTCGCTGTCAGCATTCAGACATCTTCCGTGAGATTTGTACTGACAACGGATACTGGAATCATAGGAAAACTTCCAGACCTTTCCATCCGGGTCTTTCACACACCATGAGCTGTAAGAGCGGATGGAATATGGCTCTGTTCCGAACATTCTTCCAACAGCGGCAGCCGCCTTGTAACGGCTGATGCCTGTCATCTCAATCTCTGTACCGAAATACTGGTTTTTTAAGTCGATCTGCTTCACCCACCCTTCGCTTCTGGAACAGGTGAGCTGTTTCGGATCTCTTCATCCACGGCTTTCAGGTTTCTGCCTATTGCTTCGATGACATTGACGGTGACACCGTTCCCGGCCTGCTTGTAAAGCTGGTTATCCGATGTTTCTTTTTCCATCTTGGAAATCTGACCATCCCAGTATCCCTGCAGCCGTAGACACTCCCTTGGCGTCAGCCTGCGGATTCTGCCGTGGTAAATCACTCCATGACGGTCAGTTGCCGTAATGGTGAACATTGGCTCTTCCGGTTCTTTCATTCTTCTTCCATTCTGGCGGACTTTTTCCCTGGCTGGTGTCAGCACTGCCCTTGGCGTTTCTTCCACCAGCACCCCGGAACTTTCGCCTCTGTGGTTATGGATGCTGGAATCCTGTCTGGTATTCAGACATCTTGCAACGTCTGTCACCAGCGGCGGAGGGGAGATATCTACAAAATGCAGTGTTCCCTGCTGGTTTCCGGTCGTCAGAGTATGGGCGATCTCATGCCCGACTCTCCCCCTGCGACTGTTGATTCCCGGATATCCGAGATCGATGCTGTCCCCCTCGTAGGCCATCTTGTATCCTTTTCGGGTGTTTTCCTTGATTGGGATACCGACTTCGTATAATCCGGTCTTGCCGCCCATACCACCAGCCCCGCTGGTCAGCGTGCAGCTCAGTCCTTCTTCTGCGTAGACTCTTTCTCCCTGTTTGCCAGCATGGACTTGTATAAGAGCTGTTCCATTTGCTTTTGGGAAAGGTAATATTTTTCCGGCACATCTTCCATCAAGATATCCGACAATATACACCCGCTTCCTTGACTGGGGGACTCCGAAATCCTTGCTGTTAAGCACTTTCCATTCGACATGATACCCCAGTTCAGATAGCGTACTGAGGATGGTGTGAAACGTCCGCCCTTTGTCATGCGAAAGCAGACCGGGTACGTTTTCAAGGAGAAAATACGCAGGTCGTTTGTCTGCAACCAGTCTGGCAACTTCAAAGAAAAGGGTTCCTCTTGCATCGGCAAATCCTTCCCTTCGTCCAGCGATTGAGAATGCCTGGCAAGGAAATCCCGCACATAAAAGATCAAAGTCCGGCATTCGTTTTGTTTCAATATTTCTTGCGTCATTGCAGAACCACTCTCCTTCCGTATCAAACAGCACCCGGTAGTTGTGGTCTGCATATGCATCTGCTTCACAGTGTCCGACACAGGTGAAGCCCCCTGCCCTGTGCAGCCCTTCTCGGAATCCTCCGATTCCACTGAACAGGTCAAAAAATCGAATTGTTCCGGCTATCAGCCTCCCTTCGCTGCGAAAAAAACAGTGCAGATTTCTCTGCACCGTCTCAGTCTCTTGGTTTCTGTTTTTTGATGTCTATTCTTCTGCATCTTTTGAATCTATTGCTTCTGATTCCGTCTCTCCGGTTTCCAGTTCCGCTGGCTCTTCGTTTTCTGGCTCTGTCGGCTCCTCATATGCTTCAGCTTCGTCCGGTTCTGTCATTTCTCCGTCTGTTTCAGCTTCCAGTGCTTCTGTCTCAGGCTCTTCTGCTTCAGGTTCTGCTGACTCTTCATCCGATTCTGATTCCGCAGTCTCAGGATCTTCCATTTCTGATTCTGCTGGTTCTCCTTCTGTTTCTTCGGCTTCCTCTGACTCTGCTTTCCATTTGGCTTCCTCTTTTTCGATTGCCTCTTCGATAAGCCCGATTAAGAAGTCTTTCTGTTTCATGCCATTCCTGGCGAGGACTGCTTTCAGTCTGGAAAATAAATCCTCGGTTACCTGTACTGCTACTGTTCTTAAATCTGCCATGTTCGTCTTTTCTCCTTTTCTTGTCATGTGTTCTTCGATTACCATTTCAAGGTATTTTGGTATGCTGATTCCTAATTCTTCGATCTCCAGTTTCATCTTTTCATGTAAGTCTACCGGGATCTTTCCGCATATATTTTTCATCTCCATGCGTTTTGCTCTCCTTTCTTTTTTCTATACACAACATACCCTAAAACGTGGCAGAAAGCTATTCACAATACCCAACGAATATACGCTTCCCAAAAGCCCCAAAAAGATGCAGATCCAATAACACTCAATAGGCATCACTCCTTTCAAAGATCCGTGATTTACACTAATTTGTCTGCTTGAATTTTGGCTATTTTATCACTGAAAAAGACTTGACTTTTTCAGAATGCATCCTCAAGCCCGGAGAGAAAATCCAGCATCTGGGACGGAATTTCTTCCTTTTTTGAGATACCCTCCCCGGAGCCTGAAATGGAAACACCGGCCAATTCTTCCCGGATTGCCTGCCGGATGCTTTTCTCCAGCTGGTTGTTTTCCTGATCTTTTAAAATTACCTGAACCAGATAGCTGCTCTTCTGCCCATCCGGAACACTTTGCAGGATCTCCCATGCCCTTTTGTGATCCGGGTTATCAAGGTTCAGGCGGAACGAGAAAACGGGCCTCTTTACTTCGCGCACATCTGCCCCACAATCCGCTCATAGCCGGAAGCGTTGGCGTGTACGTCTGTCAGGTAAACCTGCCGACACAGCCCGTCCTGCGGTGTCACGTGCCGTTTCAGAATGCTGGCTCCGCCGCCCATGATCACGGACGGAATTGCCTTCAGATCGAACCCGGCTTCCATAATTGCAGACAGTATTTTCTCCGTGTAGAGTCTTCCCTGCCGGACAATGATTTCTTTTGCGGCCGGGTCCATGCTGCAGCTCTGGCCGTTCAGAACACGTTCGATCTGAATATCCGTTACAGACAGTCCGGTATTTCTGCGTACCTGTTCCGTAATCTCATCCACACACCGGATCACACCAAGTTCCAGGCTGCGGCAGGTCGCGGCGTTTGGAACACTGTTGTCCAACCGCATCAGGTCAACGGTCCATCCACCGATGTCTGCGAGAAGAACAGAAGGCTCGTCCCGAACACATTCCGGGTGAAGAGCCAACGCTGAGTATCCCTGTGGGAACAGTTTTACATCCTGAATCCGGATCTCATAGCTCTCATCCTGTCTCTTATACACATCTG
>ERZ1026946.385-NODE-385-length-15712-cov-5.109472_pt1 | contig 15712 bp, 12 predicted proteins | sample MGYA00519460_ERZ1026946 | MGnify/ENA primary metagenome ERZ1026946 (study PRJEB26926, sample SAMN06164620) | human gut metagenome | biome: ENVO:00009003; feature: ENVO:2100002; material: ENVO:00002003 | host: Homo sapiens | place: USA | collected 2012 ...
CTAGTCGTCGGCAGCGTCAGATGTGTATAAGAGACAGGTTCAAAATGCCGCCGGATTTTGCGCCGCTGTTAGCCGGGGTTTCTGTCTGCTTTTCCTCTTCTTCATCTTCGTCCTGGCGTAATGCTTCTTTTGCCGCCATTTCTTCTTCAACTTTTTTGTTTTTGTTGGAAGAAACCAGCTGCGGCGTTAAATTCTTTTCCTTCATAATATCTTCAGGAATTGGAATAAGAATATTTTTGACCGTTTCCGAAGCAAGTTTTATTGTCCCTTGGTCATCGCCGGCGTTTTGGCTGTTTCCGGCCAAAATCTTGCGGATTTCTTCTTCGTCCTGCTTGTAGGCTTTGTCTTCTAAAACCATTTCATTGCGCGGAAATTTGCCGCCTTTGGCAACCACCCACGGGTTGTCGCTTTTTTTGTCGGCATATTTTTCTTCCATGCTTTGCCACTGGCCACCGGATGCGTCCTTGGTGCCGTTCTGCCGCTTGTCCGCGGCAATCATGCTCTTAATCGGCACGTTCTTGGCGTTCAGCGCGACTTGGTTCTCAGCAGCTTCGCCGGCAGTCTTAACCTCATTCTTGGCAAGAGTGACACGGCCGCGGTCTTTTTCAAGAGGGATAAGCAGCTGCGGCGCGGCTTCGGCCGTCTGAACGGCAGGGCTGGCAGGCTGTTCTTCGATTTTTTTGGCGGCGGCGATTGTCGGTGTTTTCTTTTCGTCTTGCGGCAAAGTCAACAGATTTTCGGGCTTTTTCTGCTCATGTCCGGCAACTTGTAAGGGGTTTTCCGGAAAATAGAGCGGCTCTTTTTCGACCGGTTCGGGCTTGCTGTCGGAAGGGGCGGCTTTTTGCGGCTGCATTTTCTTTGGCATAAGCTCGTTTTCATCAACCGGCGGCGGTGATGAAATAACCTTTTCGAAGTTGCTGATGACTTTTTCGTTTTGTTCCGTTACCGGTTCGGCTGTTATCCTGGCAGAAGTTTGGAGGGGTATCTGGTTGGAGGCAACAGCCCGGGTATCGGCGCTTTGTTCTAAGAAGTCATCGACGGAAAGAGGGATTTTATCAACAATTTCCTCTTGCGGAGCCTTAATTTCCGGCAAAACCGACAAAACAATTTTTTTGGCCGGAACCGCAGCGGCGGTTTCAGCGGTCGGAACGGCGTCTCTGAGGAATAACGTGATGTTTTTACTGGGGATTTTTATCTCGGAGCGGGTATGCGAGTGGGCGCGTAAATATACCCCGTTTACGCCAAAAACCGTAAACAGGGAAAAAACAAAGCTGTAAACAAAAGTTTTTAAACCTGCTTTTTCCATAAATAAACCCCTCACAAACCTTGATAAATCAAAATGCGACTCTTGGCAAGAAGTTATGAATCCGGGTATAAAAGTTGTGGATTCTTTTAAATGTGTTTTGTTTTTTTTCTGTTTGGTATATGCTGAAGCCATGACAAAAAATCGTTGATTTACAAAAGCTAAACTGTGAATTTTTTGTTACAGCAAAAAAATACGAGTGTAAACAATATGTTAACTCTTTTGCGCTAAAAGTAATAATGCTGGAAAAAAGTAAAAAAATTAGTTATTCTGAAAGAGTATAAAAGAGTTGCTAGATTATTAAAGGAGAAAGATTATGCAATTTATTAAGAATAATATCTGCACCATTTGCTGCGTTGCCCTGATGGTTTTGATGGGTACTGCCGACAGTGCATTTGCTGTTGACGATTTGATGCAGACAGCAAATAACAAAGCAGTCGCCGTATTCAAATCTGTAAAACAGATTATCTTCGTCGTCGGCGGTTTCGGTTTGGTTGCTTTGGCATTTATGGCAATCTTCGGCAAACTGGACTGGAAAAAATTCTCAATGTTAGCTGTCGGCTTGGCTATTCTGGCTGCTGCCGGTGCTATCGTTGACTACGCTACAGGTGCAAGCGCCGGTACTCAGATGTCTGATACCTTCGGCTCTGCTGCAAAAGGCGGCTACTAGTAGCGGTTATCGGATAACGCAATTACAATTAAAGGAGGCTGATTATGGAAAATTTACTGATAAATTTATCTGCAAGCCTCCTTTTTGTATTTGCTGCCGCAAAACTTGATATGGCGGATTATAGGCAGCTGTGCGTAAGAGTGAAGAAAACGGCTCGTTTTATGGCTTTGGTTTTAGTCTTTTCTTCAGTCTTATTCACAGCTTCTGCCCATGCGGAAGATACCGGTTTGTTCAAAGATTTGATAAAAAAAGGTGCCGAGATTTTCAACGGCATGCGGGATATCATTTATGTGGTTGCCGGTTTTGGTATTATCGGCGTTTCTGTCGGCGGTTTCTTTGGTAATTTGAACTGGAAATGGCTTGGTGCTATTGTCATCGGTCTGATGGTTATCGGTTTGACCGGCTCAATCATCAGTTATGTCGGCGGTACTCAGGCAAACGAAGCGGCGGAAGCCATCGGCGACACTCTCAAATAGGAGAGCTGTTATGAAATCAGGTTCAAAATTTTTTACAATCACTTTTCTTTCTCTTTTCGTGTGGTTTCTGACGACCGGCGATGTTTTGGCTGATGATGTTTTGCAGGCTGTGCGTGCTCAGGCCATAAAAGTTTTATCAGGGTTGCGCCCTGTTATTTTTATTTTAGCCGGTTTCGGTCTCATTGGTTTTGCCTGGATGGCCATCTTTAATAAAATCAGCTGGAAATGGTTTGCCAATATTGCCATGGGTTTGTTCCTGGTAGCTAATATGGGGCTGTTTATTGATTATTTTGCCACCAAATCGGGGCAAAAGGGTCAATATGCCGAAAAACTGGGTTATGGCGATTATATGAGTCAAAGCGGCTATACCTCAACAAGCGGAACGGATAGCGAGCCGCAAAAACAAACTGATAAAGGCGATACCGGAACAGTCGGAGGCAAAGACGACGGCAACGGCAGTAAAACGCCGAACTCCAGTAGTGACGAGCTTGAGAATAAAGGAACTTGTGTTCCGGCAACCGGCCTTAATTGTGATACTTCCGGAAGCAAAACCGATACGACGGATATTGTAACCTGCAATACCAAAGGCGGTGTTTGGAATAACATAACCTTAAAATGCGAAACCAAAGCCGAGGCTGATAAAAAAGCGGCGATAACCGATCCTGTTCTTTGCGGACAATCCGGCGGAGCCTGGAAAGACGGTAAATGTTCTTAATCTGATATTTCGACAAAAAAGAAGACGGGTACAAGAAAAAGGCAATTTGTCATAAAAAATTGCCTTTTTTTATTAACTATTCTATGTTAGATTGAATCTAATGATTTTGACGATAGTATTCGTAACAAATTCATTGCCTCAATGTGTGTGAAAAGTTTGTGAAAGCTTTTTGATAAATTCAATCTGCCTGTCGCATGACAAGGCCCTTGGTGGGAGTGTACAATGAAAAACAGTAGAAAAATTTTGTGGTTATGCTTAATTTGTGTCGGAGTACTCTTCCTGACAACCGGCGAGGCTTATGCGGACGATGTTTTGCAGGCTGTGCGTGCTCAGGCGGTAAAAGTTTTGTCCGGATTGCGCCCGGTTATTTTCATTTTAGCAGGTTTCGGCCTCATCGGTTTTGCCTGGATGGCCATCTTTAATAAAATCAGCTGGAAATGGTTTGCCAATATTGCCATGGGTTTGTTCCTGGTGGCTAATATGGGATTGTTTATCGATTATTTTGCGACGAAATCGGGAGAAAAAGGAACTTATTCAGAAGAATTGGGCTTTGGCAACTATATAACACAAAAAGAATATGCCGGCATGTCGGGAACATCTTCCGATCCAAAATCGCAATCGGCAAAATCTGAGGGAGATCCGACAGCTGAGGGCGGCAATAAAGAAAATTCAGAGAGCAGCGGTATTGACGGCGCACAGAATTGTACTCCGGGCGTCGGAACCAACTGCAGCGGAACTCCGGGTGACGGAGCAGGCAAAGGCGGCAGTTCGACTGAATCCGGTAATGCGACCGGAACCGGAAATACCCCCTCGGGTGCTCAGTTGAATGATTTGGCGCAAAAAGCCAAAGAGCAATATAACCAAACCGGCCAGGTTGATATGAACAAGTTAATCAATGACGAAGTTGCGGCCGGACGCATGACGCCGGAACAGGCAGCTTCTGCCGGCAGTTATTTTACTGATGTTGCTAACGCCAAGGGCGGTGATGTCGGCAAAGCGATTGATAATGCAATCGACAATTCAATGCAACAGGCCAAAGAAGAATATGAAAGAGAGCAGGAACAGGCTCGCCAAGACTTCTTCAATCAGAACAAAGGACAAGACCCCACAACCTACGACGGCGGAACAATCGGTGAGGTTGAAGTGACCGGCAAAGCGCCTTCCAAGACCGGCGCAGGTTTGGACCATGTTCTTAACGATACTGCCATAAACAACACCGGCAAGCTGGAAAATCCTTTGAATAAAAATAATGGCAACAATTATGACATTGACGGCGGAATGCTTGATGAGGTCGTTATTACGCCTTCTGCTTCAATGGACGATGTTGAAAATTATGTCAATCAGGGAAGCAACAGCAATACAGGTTCCAATATGCCTTCTGCCGCTCAGATGAACGAATTGGCTAAAAGAGCGCAGGAACAATATAACAAAACCGGAAAAGTCGACATGAATAAACTTCTGCGCGAAGAAATTGCGGCCGGCCGTATGACGGCGGAACAAGCTGCGCGGGCCGGAGGCATATTCACTGATGTTGCCAATTCCAAAGGCGGTGATGTCGGCAAGGCGATAGATGATGTTCTTGACGGTTCTATGGCTCAGGCTAAGGAAGAATACGAAAGAGAGCAGGAACAGGCTCGTCAGGATTTCTTCAATCAGAACAAAGGGGATAACACAACCTATGACGGCGGCACGCTTGATGAGGTTGAAGTGACCGGCAAAGCGCCTTCCAAGACCGGTGCGGGTTTGGACCATATTCTTAATGATACGGCCATAAACAACACCGGCAAGCTGGAAAATCCTTTGAATAAAAATAATGGCAGCAAGGAAGAAGAGTCAGGCGGCTTAAGCTATTTTGCCTGCCAGAAACAGGGCGGTACCTGGGATAATGCCAGCGGCACCTGCAAAGGGGCAAAACCGGCCGACAGCAGTTCTGCGGATGATGAAGAGGAAGAAAGCAAAAAAGATGTCGGCTTTGAAGATGATGACAACAGCGGTATCAGTTTCTATGCCTGCCAGCAAAAAGGCGGTACTTGGTCGGACAACGGCTGTGTCTTGCCCGGCGACAGTAAGAAAACCGATGCCTCAAGTTCAGATTCTGCCGCCAGCGAAGAAGCTGAATGTAAGAGCCGTGGGTCTGGATATATCTGGTACGGAAAATACGGTTGTATGAGAAAATCAGATTACAATAACCTTACGGAAGAAAAAGAACGTGCCTGCCGTGCAAAAGGCGGATTCTATACGCCCGGCAAGGGATGCATGAACGGTGATACTTATGAATATGAACCGGATTAATTTCTCCGGTCCGGAATATACCTGAGGTGCTTGCCTTAAGGAATGAGAAATAAGCATAATGTCCGGCTGAAATAAAATATTTGCCGGCCGGACGGAATGCGCCGTAGGTCATTAACACATTATTCATAAAAAAAAGGTATACTCATAACTAAGAGTATGCCTTTTTTGCGTTATAAGAGATGTTGACATGTCAGGTTTTTGTTGCATAAAAAAAACAAAAAGCTATCATAAAAACAACAATATTATAGGGGTTTATTAATCATGAGGGAAATGGTCTTAAAAGCCGTTGCCAATCCGCCCAAAATCTTGTGGGGGCCGTTTCTTCCGGTATTGCTTAATATCGGATTGCAGTTCCCTTTGATGTTTATGGCGATTGGTCTCTTCGACATAAACCCTTTGCTGTTCCTTGTCAGTATTGCGGTGATTCACATCTTTATCATCTCTCTCGGTGTTAAAGAGCCGCACCTCTCAACCATGTTGCAGGCCTTCGGGCAGACTCATAAAACAACGACAAATTTATATAAAGCAAAGGGGATGAAATTTGCGCCCTGAAGATTTTGATTTTTTTACTATTTTCGTACAAGGCCTCTCCAGCATTGAAGTGGTTGTCGCTTTAATCGGTTTTATTTCTGCGGCGGCCTTTGCTGGTTTTTGGGCAACGAAATTTGGTCATTATGTCCTGCCTCAGCCAAGTGAGTCGCGGGTTGCTGACTTTTTGCCTTTCAATAAAATCCTCTCGGACGGTATCACCATCAAGTGCTATAACGGATCAATGGCGCGTGTCTTCCGGGTTGAAGGCGTCGATTTGTCTTTTGTGACCGAAGAAAAAGTTTTTTCAATGCATGAAGCGCGCAAATCCTGGATTGACGGCATGTCTGATTTGCAGGTCATCTGCCGCGTGATTACCCTGCGTGAACGAATTTCCCTCGAAGAAGATGCCGGTGATTTCGGCAACCAGATTTTAGAGCAGGTGTCGCAAACCTGGGCCAACAACCTCGACCGCGTATTTACCAACCACCACTATATTGTCCTTTCTGTTCCCGATCGCCCGGAAGCGCTGAAAGATTTGAACTATGCATCTCAGGCTTTGCTGGCGACTTTGAACGATTACGGCGTCAAAACCCTGTATGAAACGGAAGACAGTCCGGCCGCAGACAGCCCGTTGTCTGTTTATGCCAAAATCTGCAGCCCGATTTCCAAACCGGAACCCAAAGTTCATGGCGCAGAAGGCTCACAGCTCAATCAGCTGCTGACCTCCGACCATATCCATTTTACCGGTGAAAACGGCTTGATTAAGTTTTTCTCCGGCGACCGCGAATTGTTTGAAATCACCATGGGTATCCGTACTTCCGGTGACTATATGGACGAGGGAATGATTGCTTCGCTTTTGTCAATTGACTGCGAACTGACCCTTGTTCACAATATCAAACCGATTTTCAAACCCCATGCCCGCGCTTTGCTGATGCAGCAACAAAAAATGGCCAGTATTACCAGCTTCTCTCCGGAAGTTATCGGCCAATACAGCGCAGCTTTGTCGGCAATTGAAGATAGTGACGCCGATTATCAGGCGCTGACGGAATATTCGATGTCCGTCATTCTGAAAGGCGAGACGATGGATGAGATTGAATTTGGCGAAAGCGAAGTTCAGCGTATCTGCCGTTTGTTCAGTGTGACGCCGGTTCGTGAGGGCTGGGTTTCCGAAGCCACTTTCTTTAATCAGTTTCCGACTTATGAAACTTATCCGCGGACTTATCGCTATTTGTCGCGCGTTGTTGCCACGGCAATCAGCTTTGACAAGCCGTCGGAAGGTTTTTCAAAATGTGACTGGGGTAAAGGTGCCATCAGCATTTTCAGGACCACTTCCGGTTCGCCTTATCGTTTCCAGTTCCACGTTTCTCCGGAAGACGCAGCCGTTGGTCACTGTTGTATTATCGGTCCGACCGGTCAAGGTAAAACCACCTTGCTGACTTTCCTGGCCGGACAAGCTATGCGCCATCGCGATTTGAAAGTCTTCTTCTTTGACCGCCACCGCGGTGCCGAAATCTTTACCCGTTCAATCGGCGGTGCTTATATCGGCTTTGACGGTGATGAGAAAAACGTTTCAATTAACCCGTTTGACTGCGAAAACAACTCGACTAACCGCGCCTTTCTGCGTCGTTGGATGAAGGCGATTACCATGGTTGACGACGCTCAGTCCGAAAAAGAAATCGCCCGCGCCGTAACAACGGCTTTTGATTATCTGCGTCCGGAAGAACGTGTTATGAAAAATCTTTACAAAAGCTGTTTCTCGCCGACCGGCAATATGCGCCGTGAATTGTTCAAATGGGTCAACCCTGACCAATACGGCAATATTTTCAATGCCGATACCGATAGTCTGGACTTAAAAAGCAAACGCTTTATGTCTTTTGACTTCACTCATATTTTTGAAGATGAAACACTGGCTCCGGCGGTCATCAGCTACATCATGCACCGTATTATGTCGGAAACCGGTGATGCCGGTCTGCCGGCTCTGATTATGATTGATGAGACTGCGCCGATGTTAAAACACCCGATGTTCCGGGATTACTTCATCATCGGTTTGCAAGAGGGACGTAAAAAACGCCAGGCTTATCTCTGCGCTTTCCAACAACCGAGTATTATTGATAAACTGGGCGTCGGCGAAGTTATTCGCGGTCAGTGCCAAACGGTTCTGTTCTTCAGAAACCCGCAGGCTCAGCAGGAAGATTATGCCAACTGGAACCTGACCAAGAGTGAAATGGACTTCATCTTCGGCCGTTCATACCGCGATTTTCCTTATGCGATTTTGCTGTCGCGCCCCGCCACCGGTGAATCCGTCATTCTTGACGTCGATTTGGGCGGTCTCGGCGTTTATCTGAAACTCTATAACTCGGGCCGCAAAAACGTATTGCTGGTCGAAGAATTAATAAAAGAATATGGCGAAGACAAGTTTGTTACAAAATATTTAAATATTGCGTGATATAGATGATTCGCATTTATTATAAGTTAGTTTTTTGCTATACTGACTTTATATGACACTATTTAGCGGAGGTGTAACATGTTGGCTTTTCGTAGAATTCTTACCTGTTTGTTCTTAGGGGCATTTATCCTTGTGCAAACTCCCCAGTCGGCCAATGCTTTCGGTATTCCCTCTATTGACATTCAGGGTTTGTTTCAAGCCATCAAACGTGCACTGACGGACGTTCAAAACTCCAAGCAGCTGGCTTTTGCCGGCAAGGCGGCCAAAGGAATTCAGGGCGCTTTGGGCAAATTTAATGAAGCCATGAACGGTTTTATCAAAAACAATATCACCGAACGTGTCAAAAAATTAAAAGAAGCCAAAGAGAAATATGAGAAAAAATTAGAAGCCGCTAAAAACAACAAATATGTCAAAAAAGCCAAAGAAACTGCCGACAAAGTCAAAGAAGGCAAGAAGCTTATAGAGCAAGGCAACGCGTTGCTAAAGCAAGCCAAAGAACTTCAGACTCAGGCTGATAAACTCAAAAGTGATGCTAATAATGCTATCAAAGAAATTGAGCGTATGCAAGGGGAATCCAAGAATCTGATTGCTGAAGGAAAGTCTTTGTTAAACGAAGCTGAAAACTTAGCTAAAAGGGGACCGCAAATGCTGAAGGAAGGGCAAGAGCTTCTGTCTGCGGCCAACAGTATGATTTCTCAAGGAACGGGCGCTATTGGTAATTTATCTGTAAAAGATGCCAAAAAGGTTTATGAAGAGGGTATGGCCAAGAAAAAAGAAGCAGAGGCTTTGATTGCTGAAGCTAAGGCTATTCCGAATAAAGTTGAAGAGCTAAAAACAAGAGGCGATGATTATATCAACCGCGCTGATCAGCTTGTTAAAGATGCGGAAAAGCTTGCTAAGAATTGCAAAGAAATGAAAGATCAGGCCGAAGATTTATATAAGCAGGCTAAAGACTTGGCTAAACAGGGTGAGCAGTTCATTAAAGATTCTGCTTCCTACGGCAAAGACTTGTTTTAACAAAGATAAATCAGGAAACCGAGGTTAATTGGGAGATTAATTATGAACAAGTTTACTAAAAATTTTTCAATGATGATAGCTGGTTTTGCCGTTTCTCTGGCAATCTTGCTGAACACGGTTCCCGAGGCTCGTGCCGAAGATTTGGATACGATTATTGCCCGTCTTAAATCAGAAGTTGCCGGTCTGGATGAATATCAGCAGGAATCAGCGCAAAGCATTTCTCAGGTTGAAACTGAATATAAGGATGTCTTGGAAAAATATCGTGAGGAAGCAGCAAAAGAGAGTACTGTGACTGATTATGACGCCAAAATAGCTGAAGCTAAGGCTAAGCGCCAGGCCGAAAAGATTGATGTCAGCGCTGACAGCGAAGTAGATTTGTTCGGCTCTTCTGAAGAAACTTCAGAAACCAAAGCTGTTGCCGAAAAGGCGCCTGCCGCTGAAAAAGCCGCTCCCAAGGCTGAACCGGCTGCCGCACGTCCGGCTTATCCGCTGGAGCGCAATCCCCGCTATGTTGCTCCCTCTTCACAAAACTCAGGCGGCAGCAAGCGCGGCCGCCGCCCGTTCACCCGCAGCGACAACAATCTTGACACGTCAGAAATTTATTACGCCAGCCGCAGTTACAGCGAAAACTTCGGTTTTGCCAAAGAAGAAACCGGCGGCGTTTATACCGGAACAACTGAAGAAAATGTGTTCGTCTTCTCGGATAACCTGGCCAACTATTGCCAGATTGATACCAAATCTCTGGATAAGATGATTGATTGCTTAAATAAAATTGTCAAAGACAAATCAGGCAAAAGTCAGTCTGTTATTGATAATGTAACGACAATGGTTTCGGAATCATTACAAGATTTAACCAGCCACGCAGTTGCTGACAGCGCCCGCTATAAAAATGACTCTTCGGGATATGAAAAAAATGTTTTGCTTCCGCTGCAGGAAAAATCATCAAAAGCAACCGATGAGCGCGGTGATATTGAAGTCTTGACTTTGACGGATATGGAAGCTTTGAAGCTCAAAAACAAAATTTTGCAGACTTATGCAACCATGCTGTCGGTAGATTCTTTCCGCGCCATCAGCACCTTTGAAGTCAGTAATAAAGATATGACGGATATTGATGAAGAATATAATGCGGAAGTTGAAAAAAAATCATCTGGCAACGGTAAATAACCGGGAGAAAGATAATGTTGCATCAACTTAAAATATTTATCTTGCTTCTGCTGGGAGGAGTGCTCTGCAGCTCAAAAGCCTTTGCTTTCTTCCCGATACCCGTGCCGTTGATTGGTACCGACGTTGCCAATAACACGATGGACTTGGGCGAAAACCTGAATGCCATCGGCGAGCAGGTGGAGCAGGTTCAAACGACCATCGAGAAAACCCGTGAAGAGATTAAATCCGGCAGTTTTGGCTTTGACGCGATTAAAGGCTATACGGAATCATTAAAAGCCATGGACATCAAAAAAATGGTTCCCGAGCTGAAACTCCCGAAACAACTGGCGCCTCTGATTAATAAAGCTGATGCGGCCGCAGCTGCAGCCAATAAACTTTATGCCAACACTTACTCTGAAAAAGGCAACCATATGGAGCAGGCCAAAATCAACGCCCGCAAAAGGACAGAACTGCTGCAGATGAATGCTGCGGCAATGTATGCCCATGCGCTGGCGGCCCGTGTCCATCTTGCCAAAGAACGGGAACTCCCTGATGTTTCTTTGGAAAACAAAAATACCCGCGAGCTGATTCAGGCCAACCGCGCCTTGTCTGAAAAAATGGTCAAACGCTGGAATGATATTCTCTTTATGGAATCTCAAATTGCCGAATATCGCTCAACACAGGTTTTAACAGGTTTTGTTTTAACAGCCCAACAGGCTGCCGAGCGCGGAATTACGGAAGATAAGAAAGATACAACGGAAGGAGAGAGCAAATGAGAAAGATTATCTGCATAACTTTGCTCATCGGTTTGTTCTCCTTTGCCGGAGCGCGCCCTGCCGAGGCTTGGCTGATTGCAAAATTTTCTAATATGGCAGAAGACGCCACCACGGCGATTTCAAAATTCGGCAAAGATGTCCAGAATGCCATGGATAAAGTTGCCAACTCGACCGTTGCCAAGACGATTGGTAAAGGTTTTACCGAAGCCCGTGACTGGACTGAAAAAAATGTCAGCAAATTAAGAGATTTTGCCGAGGAAGCCAAAGAAAACGCCAATGCGATTAAAGGCGCCGTTGATGAAGTTAAAAACAGCGACCTCGCCAAATATAAGCAATTGACCGATGACGTCAAAAATATTACCGACCAGATGAAGACCATTACGGCCGAAATGGAAGGGATGCAAAGCGAGCTGAAAGGGGCTTATGACGCGCAGATTGCCCAGATTGACGGCAAGCGCACAACCACGCTTGATAATATGTCTATGCTGAAAAAACTCATGCAGGAACATCCGACCCAGATTGATGTTTATCAGAAACAATATGATGCAATGCAGGCTGATATCGCCGGCTATGATAAGGATATCAAAAATCTGAACGAGAGGTTTAGTTCCGAACTGCAAAATATTCTGGGGCCGAAACAAAAGGAACTTAAAAATCTGAAAAAAGATTTAACCAAGCTGAGACGCGATTTGGAAATCATTGCCGGTATGACCGGTGATGAGCCGACCGCTGCCGAGGCTTTGAGTAATACGGCAAACCTGTATTTCCAGCAATACGACGAAGATGAGGATACCAAACGTCAGGATGAAATCCGCCGCAATCGTCTGTTGGAGCGCCGCCGCAGTATCTTTGACGCTTATACGCAGTCCATTGCGTTTATTCCCGAGCTTGTTACCCGCGACCACGAAGGTGAAGATCAGGGCTATGCCGCTTCCACGTTTGATACCACCGGCGGTGCCTGGGGTGCTGACGCGGAATTGAAAGTCAAAAACCTGATAGCTTTGCGTGATTATGCCCGCCTGCTGGTTTATGATTTGAAAATGCAGACAGCCAATCAGGTTTCTATTCTGACTTTTTACAAGTTGAAGAAACCTTTGACGAATATTTCGGAGTTTAACCTTGATGACTATGTTTATAAAATGCCGAAAGGGAGTAAGTAATTATGACAAAATTCAGCTTTAAATACTTATTTATCTTTTTGGCCATGTCTTTCAGCCTGACCTGCATGCCGGTTTACAAAGAGGCTCATGCCTTGTTTGACCCGGGCAGCATGGTAACGCAGGTTCCGAATACCATCAAGTCTTATGCCAACAAAGTCACAACTTTTGCCAACAAGGTCGTCAAAGGAATTCTGCAGGCTTATAAATCTATTCAGGATTTCTTCAAAAACCTGTTCAGCAAAAAGAGTACCAAGGTTCCCGGCACCAAAGAAATCAAAAAAAGTAAAGTAGCCGACATTGAAGACGAAGCCTCCGTTCGTGAAGCTTTTCCGAAGCTGTTCTTCCAGTATCCGTCATTAGATCCGGTTGTTCAGCGTCAATACCGCGAAAAAGGCCAGGAATTTTATGAAGATACCGTGATTGAGGCCTTTACGGCAGTTCGCGAGCTCGAAAAACAATTAGGCGCGCTGGACGTCAAAATCGCCGAGACCAAAACGCAATATACCAAAGCCGATGACTTAAACGGCGGTTTGAACAACAACTATATGATTAATGTGGCTACCGATCAGGTTCTGACCATTATTCAGGAACTGGTTGCGATAAAATCGCAGCTTACGGCAGCCAAAGCGGTACAGGGCGAGGTTGATCCGCTTTATACCGGTAATGAAGAATCAAGTTTCAAAAGCGAATAGAAGCTGTATTATTGGGAGTAACGTCAATGAAAGTTCGTCATAACATAAAATCTCTGCTGGCACTAAGCAGTTTGGCCGTAGCCTTAGCCTATGTCGGTATTTCAAATGCGGCGCAGACTTATTCGCCTTTTGCTCCTGTTTCGACCGAGAAAAAAGTGACGGCGGCAGAGGCCAAAGCCTCGGCTGAGGCAGCCGGTTATGTCAGCGTTCTCAGCGTAGAAGAAGCCGTTCCGACAGAAGAAACCCATTCTTTTTCAGGTTCGGAAACCCAGATGGAAGAACTTGATAAGCTCGAGCCGATTGTCGACCATCTGAAATTGGCCGTTGACGCGCATAATGTGATGAACCGTCTTGGCGGTTATCGCAATATTCAAAAGCAATATAACCAAATGGTTCAGCTTCATGATAAATCTGTTGAGATATTAGGAAAATCTGAACAATGCACACTTGATTATCTGGGGCGCTACTTTAATAATCCGGTTCGGGTCTGGTCCGGAACCGATTTACGCAAAATGCCCGCCAACCATGATTTGCGTCAGGGTTTGTCAAAATGGGCTATTGAAATGTTTGAGCTGGCGAAAGCAGCTCAGGTTTCGCCGATTAATGCCGGTGATTTGGCCAATGTCGATGGTGCAACAGCGGAATCCTTTGCCCAAATCAGCGCCGCTTCCGGCAAAGAAACCATGACGGAAGAAGATACGTTGATTAATACCGATGTCGGCAATCCCGATACTGCCGAAATTAAGGATATTAACGATACACATGCCGCTGCCGATAAACAGATTAAAGAGATGGATGAAAAGCAGGGCGGCAACTATTTCAGGGAGCCGAGCAAGCAGGATCAGCTGGAGCAGGAAGCCCGCAAGACCGATTTGCTGACCAATGATATCGGTGCCGAAGTTGCTTTGTGGATGGCTGATTATCTGGCCAGTGCGACCGCAACGGCAGGGCGCGGCAGTGCCGGCAGTCCGGAATGGGGCGGCAGCAGCGATTTGGGCGGTGTCAAACAGCGCTTTCCGGTTTGGAATGACCAGCGTACTTTTTATGCCCAATATTTGGATAGAAAATATAAAAATATCAAACAATTTATCAAAGACTACGAAGTTCCGTCTGATATCCGCCAGCGTATTGCCGACGCGGTTATGGACAGTCAGCGCAGTTTTGTGACTCAGGCAGATGCCGATATCGTTGAAGCCGCTGTCAGAGCCATCAATATTGCCACGGCTGACCGGGATGCCAAAGTTGCCGCCAAAAGGGGCGAGCATGCGGCAGATACCGCTGCCGTCAACAATAAGGAAAGCAGCGATATTAAAAGCCTTTCAGACGGCAAGAACACGATTGTCAGCTCGGAAAAGGGTAAAATTGACAACGCTAATGCCAAACGTGATGAGTATGGAACCCTCATTAGTGATTTGATCGGAGACAAGCAGCGTCTGGAAGCGGAAATCAATTCGCTGAATCAGGAAGTAGCCCAGATGGACAGCCTCCTTTCCGGTGCCGAGTTGACCGATGAACAAAAAGAAGATTACAACAAAAGCAAAAGCGAGGCTCAAAAACAGATTACCGAGGCTAAAAGCCAGATTGCCGCTCAAGAGCAGACCAAGAGCAATTACGAAAAGCTTTTGCAGGAACAAACCGAAGTTATCAGTGCTGCCGAGCAGCATATAAATGATGTTGAAAATCAGTTTACCTTAGATGTCAATAATGTTCAGGCTGCGGCTCAGAGTGAGCGTACCGCATTAGACGCTGCTTTGGCTAAAGAAATTGACAGACTCAACAAAGAACTGGCTGCAAAAATAGAAAGAATTAAGATTGCCGAAGCGGCAGCCAAAGCAACTCTGGGTTCAAAATCGGTTTTGACGGCCGAAAAAATTATTGCCATGACCAATCTGGTTATCGCGACTGCCAAAGACGATGCTTATATCAATATTGACAAGGCTCATGAGGCCATGGCGAACCTTGGCGATGATTTGTATCGCGGCAATATGCAGCCGACCGTAACCGGTTTTCATCAGGCTTTATATGACAGCCTGATTGGCAAAGACAGTAATTACGGCAGTTTGCACCTTGACGCCGTTGCCGCCAAAGTTCATGATGTGACAAACTTCCTGACGGATATTGTCACGGATATTGACGCTCAAATGTCGGAAATGTACATCAATGATTATCGCAGCAAAGTTGAGAATACTAAAAAATTGTTGAATGTTCCGATTTTTGACAAAGTCTTAAGCGGAATTAAGCCGGAAACGGATACGCAGTATTTTATCGGCGCCACAGCCAAGCTGGAAGATTTCCGGGCTCCGAAGACCATGCCCGATTTCAACCTGCCGCCGCTGCGTGAATATGTCCGTCTTGATTATATTGACTTGCAGAGCATTGCCAAAGACGCTCCGAAAATGTATGTCGGCAAGTATCGCGTTTTTGAAGAAAGCATTTTAGGCCAAATTCTCAAAAACAAAATCTGGGAAAAAACAGACAGCATTCCGGTCAG
>ERZ1026946.389-NODE-389-length-15563-cov-6.188483_pt1 | contig 15563 bp, 16 predicted proteins | sample MGYA00519460_ERZ1026946 | MGnify/ENA primary metagenome ERZ1026946 (study PRJEB26926, sample SAMN06164620) | human gut metagenome | biome: ENVO:00009003; feature: ENVO:2100002; material: ENVO:00002003 | host: Homo sapiens | place: USA | collected 2012 ...
GAGATATTTTGTTATAATATTAAGCAAATATAAGACGTAAGTGAGGAGAAGATTATGCGTATCGCTGTGATAGATGGAATGGGCGGCGGACTTGCCGCACAGGTCGTAAGCCAATTGACCGGCAAGCTTCCGGAACAGGTTGAGCTTATCGGGTTGGGAACTAATGCTTTGGCAACGGCAGCAATGCTCAAAGCAGGAGTCAAACGCGGAGCCACAGGAGAAAATGCGATCTGTATTTCAGCGGCTGCAGCAGATTTGATCGTCGGCCCTATCGGCATCATCATACCCAATGCTATGATGGGTGAAATCACTCCACGTATTGCGGAAGCAGTCGGCAGCGCTGCTGCTAAAAAAGTTCTTTTGCCCGTGAGCCAAAATCATTTTGAAATAGTTGGTGTGGAGCCTAAGTCACTGGCTTCGTTAGTGAAAGAGGCTGTAAGCAGAATTTTGACTTTGGTTGAAGCCTGATGGTAAAAAGTGGTATAATATAAATTAGTTTTATTTGAAGAAAGTAAGTAAAGGAGAAAGCCGAAATGATTGCTATCCGTGACCGGGTGCGTTTTGTAGAAACAGATATGATGGGCGTGGTGCATCATGCCAATTATCTGCGCTGGTTTGAAATGGGTCGTGTGGCTTATCTGCGTGCCGCAGGTGTTGAATTACTGGATTTAATGGCACACGGTGTTATTTTTCCGATTACAGAAGTGCATGTGAAATATAAAAATTCCTGTACTTTTGATGATGAGTTTGAAGTACAGACGATAATGACTGAATTCAGCCGGGCTAAAATGGATTTTGCTTACAAGGTGATACGGCTTGCTGATGGCGTGGTGCTGGTTGAAGGCAGGACCCGTAATTTATTTACCAACCAACAGGGAAAGATTATTCGTTTAGATGCCTGTTATTTTGATAAAATCAATGCGCTGTTTCAGCAGGAAACAGCCAAGGAGTGAGAAGATGGAAACAAAATTTGAAATCGTGCCGGTTCCGACACGTATCCTGACCCATCACGACGATATCGTAGAAGCCATTGTTGAATATGGCGGAGACAAGATAGGACCTGATGATGTAGTTTGTGTTGCTGAAAGCGTTGTGGCTATTACACAGGGCGGGGCCAAACGCAGTGAGGATTTTAAGCCAGGTTTGCTGGCAAAGGTTTTGTGCCGTTTATTTCCGTCCAAGGGCAGTATCTCTGGCTGGCATAGTATGCAGGCTCTGATCGATGCTGAAGGCGGAATGAGGGTTTTGATTGCTGTTATCTGTGGCTTTGCGGCAAAATGCGTGGGTGTTTCCGGTGTATTTTATCGTATGGCAGGAGAACAGGCACGTTTGATCGATGACGTTACGGGTACGATGCCTCCATATGACAAGCATATTGTTTACGGACCGCATAACCCCAGTAAAGTAGCCGAGGAAATTACCAGCGGCACAGGTGCTTTTGGAGCGGCAGTAGCGGATGTTAACGATTTGAAGCGTTCCTGTGTTCTGGGGGTTTCCAAGGGTGTTAATGCTGATGAAGTAGCACAGATTTTGATTGATAATCCTTTTGGTAATGGCAGTCAGAAAACACCGGTCGTTGTTATAAAAAACTATCGCAGAGCACGCTAAGGAGGCTAAAAAATGCTTTTCATTTTAAAAGTTATTGCAGCACTGATTTTATTGGCAGTTGTTGTAATCGGAATATATATCTTGCTTCAGGGCAAGGAAGAAATGTTTTTTGAAGTTACTCAGCGTACTAAAGCCAGACTAATTAAACGCAGCGAAAATAAGCTGGAGTTTGAAGTTGAGCTGCCGATGCATAACGATGGCAAAGAAGAAGGCATTATCTTGGATGCATTTATCCGTGTATATCTGCCGCAGGAACAATATGCTGATGCCCAGCTGCGCGGACGCGTCAATTTAAAAGAAGCGCCGCGTGAAGATGATTATTTCGAAGCAATGCTGCTTGGACCTGGTGTAAAGAAGACGATGGTCGTAAAATTTGAGCTGGTGCCGGAACATGGCGTTACTTTGAAGCAGGCTGTCGAAGGCATGCCGGATGTGGACATTGCGCTGTTTCTGGATTGCCGTGGACGAACTGCGCTCTATACTGTCAAAAAAATTATTACTTTGCATAAAGATGAGCTGCAGGCTTTGCTGGCATAATATAAAAATTCAATTAAAACCGCCGGAAGGCGGTTTTTCTTTTTGGAATAATTTTTCTTTTTGGCAGGTTTTTTCAGTATGGATATGGAATTATAAAATGTTAATGAATGTACGTAAAAGCGGGGTGAGGATATGCTACTGGGAATTGACGTAGGCGGGACATTTACAGATGCCGTGCTGATAGGGAGAGGTACAATAATAGCGCAGGCTAAACGCAGAACAACACATGAAGCAGTATTGCAAGGTATTTTAGAAGCTCTGGATGAGGTTTTGCAGGAGCAGGAAGTTTATAATATTGAACGGGTAGTGATTTCCAGTACAATCGTAACTAACGCTTTAACAGAAGGCCGAACTGATCCGGTATTTTTGGCTGTGATGACAGGACCGGGAATGAATGTTAGTAAGAGCTTTCCTGTAGAGCCTTATTATGTGAGCGGCTATGTCGATCATCGCGGTAAAATAACAGCTCGTATTGACTGGCAGAAGCATCAGGGCTTACTGTCTAAGGCAAAAAACAAAATGGCGGCTGTGTCCGGAAAATTTTCGGTACGTAATCCTGAAAATGAATATGCACTTGCAGGGGAACTGAAAGATTGCGGTTATGAGAAAATTTTTCTCGGTTCGGAGTTATCAGGCGAATTGAATTTTGTGCGGCGTACTAATTCTGCTTATTTTGCAGCTGCTGTTTATAAAACCTTTAAAAATTTTTGCCGTCAGGTACAAGACAGCCTGAAGGAACGCAATATTACTGCACCGGTACATGTGTTAAAGGCTGACGGGGGAACTTTGCCGTTAGATATAGCGCTGAAACAGCCTGTGGAAACTATTTTTACAGGACCGGCAGCCAGCGTTTTGGGTATAGAGGCCCTGGGCGCACCGCAGGTGAAAAGTATTTCGCTGGATGTAGGTGGGACGACTACTGATATTGCTTTTTGGGAAAATGGACTGCCTTTGCTAGCCAGACATGGAGCTAAAGTTGCCGGCTATCCGACAGCTGTACGTTCGTTCCATATGCGAAGCGTTGGCATTGGTGGTGATAGCCGTATCCGTCGGACAGAAACCGGTTTTGAGGTTGGCCCTGAACGTATTGGTCCGGCGATGGCAGTGGGAGGCTGTGAACCGACTTTGTCAGATGCTTTGATAGTAGCTGGGCGCGTTGGTTTTGGTGATAAGGCGGCGGCTCATAAGGGGATGCAGCAGCTGTGCCTGATGGGTGAGACAGCGGCTGAGGTTGCCAGGCAGGTTGTCGAAGCGGCAGTGTCTGTTATTGAAGCTACGATTAACGAAATGCTGCATGAATGGAGTATTCAGCCTGTTTACGCTGTCAACGATGTTATTAAAGGGACTGAATTTGAGCCGGAGCTGCTTGTAGGCGTCGGCGGTGGCGCAGCAGGTTTGATTATGGCTTTGGGAGAACGGATGGGACTGCCTGTGGAAATACCGGCTGGCGCAACTGTTGCTAATGCAGTCGGAGCGGCACTGGCCCGGCCGACTTTAGCTGCCAGTCTGCGGGCCGATACTACGGAAGGGTATTATCTGATCCCGGAGAGCGGACAGCGTGAACGGCTGCCCAGTGGCTTCAGTATGAAAATGGCGGAAGAACTTTTGGCAGCATGGCTGCATGAGCAGGCTAAAGCCTGGCAGCTGCCGGGGCAGGAAGCTGAAGTGATCAGTAAAGAGTTTTTCAGAACTATCCATGGCTATTACGACAGTGGTGAAATTATTTCACTGAGGATGCAGTTGAAGCCTGGTATCCTGCAAACTGTCATTGGCAGGGAGGTGGCATTTTGAAATCGAAGCTTGGCTTGATATTTTTTCCGGCTTTTGACTGGATGATATCGCCTACACACCCGGAGCGGCAGGAGCGTTTGTTATATACGCGTGATCAACTGCTGGAAGAGGGGCTTTTTGATTTGCCGCAGATCAGAGAATACCGCCCCCGTTTGGCAGAAATCAATGATTTGCAGCGTGCACATATCGGCGTGCCGTCCATTGCACGTCTTATCACACCGGCGCACCTTACTTCTGCAGGCGGTTGTTTAGCCGCAGCTGATGCAGTAATGTCAGGTGAAGTAAAGCGGGCTTTTGCTTTAGTCAGGCCGCCTGGGCATCATGCAATGCGTGTAGTTCACGGAATCCGCGGTTTTTGCACTGTTAATATCGAAGCGGTGATGGTGGAGTATCTGCGCAGTGTTTATGGAATCAAAAAAATCGCTGTTGTCGATACTGACGTACATCATGGCGATGGTTCGCAGGATATTTTTTATCATGATCCTGATACTTTATATATTTCTTTTCATCAGGACGGCAGGACCTTGTATCCCGGTACGGGTTTTCCTGATGAAGCCGGCAGTCCGGCAGCCTGGGGTACAAATATCAACCTGCCGCTGCTGCCGGGAACAGGTGATGAGGGACTGCACAGATTATATGATGGTCTGATCCAGCATATTCTTGATGATTTTGAGCCGGAGCTGATCATTAATTCAGCAGGTCAGGATAATCATTTCAGTGATCCTCTGGCTTCAATGGCTGTAACAGCGCAGGGATATGCCAAATTAGCCGATAAATTGCAGGCTGATATTGCAGTACTGGAGGGCGGCTATTCTGTAGAGGCTGCGCTGCCCTATGTTAATACAGGTATCATTTTGGCAATGGCGGATATGGACTACAGCAAGGTGGTAGAGCCTGACCAAAGCGATTTGCGGCAGCAGGATGAGCGCTGTAATAAACGTGTCGATCAGCTGATTGCTGAAACAGGTGAATTGTGGCGCAGTCGGTTTAGCACCAGAAAAGAGCTGCTGGCAAAATGCGGTAATAGCTGGAGCAGGAAGAAAAGCATTTATTATGATGAAGAAGGGATCAGAGAAGAACAGATCGAGACCGCTCATTATTGCAGGCAATGCAGCGGTTATCTTACGATCAGGACTGCGGCTGCAGGAACACGCTTCGGAGATCAGAGCGCGTTTATCGTTTCGTTAAAACGCGATACCTGCAGTGAATGCCGGCAAACTGCTTATGACGAAGCACAGCTGGAAAAACGTAATGGCAAATGGCAGTATGTTTTAGTGCAGCACATAGCTGATGGTGAAATAGAAAGTTTGTAATTAAAATAGGCTGATGCCTTCAAAGATTAGGAAACGGAGTAAAGAAAACTAATGAAAGAAATTGTTATTGCAACACGTAATCCCGGTAAACTTGAAGAATTTAAAGTATTGATGAAAGATTTGGAGGTGGAATTACGTTCATTGGAAGAATGGCCGAATGTGCCTGAACCAGAAGAAACAGGGAAAACTTTTATGGCCAATGCCCGACTGAAGGCTGTTTATTATGCTAAAGAAACAGGGCTGCCATGTATCGCCGATGATTCAGGATTAGAAGTACTGGCACTGGAGGGGGCTCCAGGCGTGCGCAGTGCGCGTTATGCCGGCGAGGAAGCTACGGACGAAGAAAACAACAAACTGCTGCTGCAGACGATGAAATTTCAGGTAAAACGTACTTGCCGTTTCCGTTGTGCATTAGCCGTGGCAGCTCCTAACGGAAAAATTTTATTGGAAAGCGACGGCATTTGTGATGGTATGCTGCTGCATGAGCCGTTAGGGACAGAGGGATTTGGTTATGATCCTCTGTTTTGGTCAACAGAACTGCATAAGGGTATGGGCGAAGCTACGATGCAGGAGAAAAATAAAATCAGCCATCGCGGCAAAGCTATTAAAAAACTTGTTGCGAATTGGGGGAAAATGAAGTGAAAATCGGTATTACCGGCGATACTCACGGCAGCAAACAAGCTATCAGGCAGGTTCTGCATGCTGTGCCGCCTGTTGAATATTGGTTTCATACCGGAGATTACAGTCAGGATGGACGTTTTTTAGTTGCCGAAACCAAGCTGCCGTTACTGGCAGTATGCGGCAATACAGATCCCGGCGAAGGGAAAGCAAATGTAGACGAATTTATTACGTTGGCGGGGCAGCGCATCTGGCTGACGCATGGACATCGTTATCTGCATGGGTATCAGGTATCCGAACTGGCCTGGTGGGCACGTAAGCTGGAAGCTGATATTGTGGTTTTCGGACATACGCACGTACCTTTGGTAAAATGGTTCGGTGATGTACTGCTTGTTAATCCCGGCAGCCCTGTTTTACCACGCAGCGAAATGGGAACTACGTTTGCTGTATTAACTGTTAAAGAAGGAGAACGCCCGGAAGCTGAGCTTTACAAATTATAGTGCCGTCGTGTCAGGTAAGCTTTTAATTTGTAAAAAAACTTAAAATTCTGACGCTTGCTACTTGAAAAAGCAGTATAATTCATTTACAATATTTAGTATATACTAAATTGAAATTACGGGGGTAATAATGTATGACATTACGTGACGATGCTTTGAAACTCCACTTAGAAAACCATGGCAAGCTTGCTGTTGTGAGCAAGGTTCCCATTAAAACCCGCGAAGATTTGGCCTTGGCATACACCCCTGGTGTTGCTGAACCATGTAAAGAAATCAAAGAAAATAAAGACTTGTCCTTTGAATATACCTGTCGCGGCAATATGGTCGCTATCGTCAGCGACGGTACGCGTGTACTCGGCCTGGGAGATATCGGACCGGAAGCAGCGATGCCGGTCATGGAAGGCAAGGCAGCACTATTTAAAACCTTTGGCGATGTAGATGCTGTACCTATCTGTATCGATACTAAAGATCCTGCTAAAATTATTGAAACTGTACGTTTCCTGCAGCCCAGCTTTGCCGGTATCAATTTGGAAGATATTTCCTCTCCTAAATGCTATGATATCGAATGCGAATTGAAGAAAATCTGCGATATCCCTGTTTTCCATGACGATCAGCACGGTACTGCAATTGCCTGTCTGGCAGCAGTTATCGGTGCTTTGCGCTTCGTGAAAAAAGATATGAAAACAGCTAAATTTGTTGTTAACGGCTGCGGCGCAGCAGGCTCTGCTATCGGCCGTCTGCTCATCAGCATGGGTGCTGAAAATGTAACCATGGTTGATCGTTTCGGCGCTTTGTATGAAGGCATTGACGCTAATCTTGACCGCATTCAGTCTTATCTGGCGACAGTCACTAATAAAGAACATAAAAAAGGCACTTTGGCGGATATCGCCAAAGGCGCTGACGTTTTGATCGGTGTTTCCGCTCCTAACGTCTTTACGAAAGAAATCATCGCCAGCATGGCAGATAAAGCTATAGTATTTGCACTTGCCAATCCGGTGCCGGAAACTTCTTATGCTGACGCTATCGAAGCTGGTGCTGCTGTTGCAGGTACCGGACGCAGTGACAGTCCGAACCAGGTCAACAACGTCACTGTATTCCCGGGTGTGTTCCGCGGCGCTATTGATGTACGCGCTAAAGCAATCACTGAAGAAATGAAAGTAGCTGCTGTTTATGCAATTTCCGAACTGATCGACGAGAAAGACCTGCGTGCCGATTATGTTGTTCCGGATGCGTTTGATCCGCGTGTTGCGCCGGCAGTTGCGGCCGCAGTGGCCCGTGTTGCTATGGAAACAGGCATTGCCCGCATTAAAGTCGATCCAGAAGAAGTGCGTGCCAACACTATGAAACGTGTCGGCAGATAAGGAGGCTATCATGCGCGAGATAAAAGTTCAGGAGATAACTGCTGCCGTCAGTAAGCTTTGTAAAGATTCCTGCTATTACCTGCCGGAAGAGCTGCTGGAAAAATTAAAAGCATCTATCGCCACCGAAGAATCTCCTTTGGGGCAGGAAATATTGACGACTATCGTTGAGAATGCCGAACTAGCAAAAGCCAAAGACGTACCGATTTGTCAGGATACCGGTTTGACAGTTGTCTTTATGGAAATCGGACAGGAAGTACATTTTGTAGGCGGAGATCTTTATGAAGCGGTCAACGCCGGTATCGCCGATGGTTATGTTGGCGGTTATCTGCGTAAATCTTCTGTTGATGACCCTTTATTTGTACGTAAAAATACCGGTGATAATACGCCGGCAATCATTCATACAACGATAGTGCCCGGTGAAAAGGTAAAAATAACTGTATCACCTAAAGGCTGCGGCAGTGAAAATATGGGCGCACTAAAAATGCTTAAACCGGCTGACGGCGTTGAAGGCGTTATCAAATTCGTTGTCGACACCGTGCGCAGTGCCGGTCCTAATCCCTGTCCGCCTGTTACCGTAGGTGTCGGTATTGGCGGTAATATGGAAAAAGCTGCACTTTTGGCAAAATATTCTCTTACCCGTAAGGTAGGCGAGCACAATCCTAATCCTCAGTATGCAGAACTTGAAAAAGAACTGCTGAAACGTGTCAATATGACTGGCGTAGGTCCTTCCGGACTGGGCGGCAGCACTACTGCCGTAGCTGTTAATATTGAATATGCACCGACCCATATCGGCGGCCTGCCGATTGCCGTTAATCTGAACTGCCATGCTGCACGCCGTGCAGAAATGGTATTGTAAGGAGGGGCCTGAGATGAGTGAAGCGATTATCAAATATATCAATGCGCCGTTAAGCGAAGCTACGATCAAAGACCTGCACGCAGGTGATGTAGTACGTATCAGCGGTTACATCTATACTGCCCGTGATGCGGCACATAAGCGTATGACAGAAGCACTGGCCAAGGGAGAGCAATTGCCCTTCGATGTAAGGGATCAGGTGATTTATTACGTAGGTCCAAGCCCTACTAAACCCGGTGAAGTAGTTGGCAGTGCCGGACCGACGACCAGTGGGCGTATGGACAAATATACCCCGACGATGATCGAACAGGGTATGCGTGGGATGATCGGTAAAGGACTGCGGTCGCAGGAAGTTATTGATGCCTGCGTGGAGCATGGCGCTGTTTATTTTGCTGCTATTGGCGGAGCGGCAGCAGTTATTGCAAAATCTATCAAAGGCGAAGAAATGATTGCCTATGAAGATTTAGGGCCTGAAGCTATTCGCCGTTATGAAGTTAAAGATTTTCCTGCTATCGTCTGTATCGACAGCGAAGGCAACGATTTTTATAAAGTTGGCATTGCCAAATACAGTAAAGAGTAACAAATTTAACAAATCTTTAAGGAACTGCAGAAGCAGTTCCTTATTTTTTGCAAAAGTCTTGACAAGCTTATTTAGTTGAGCTATCATAATGCCAATCGAATAACACACTCTTATCGAGAGCGGTGGAGGGACAGGCCCTGTGAAACCCGGCAACCAAGCCTAGCTATGGTGCTAAATCCTGCAAGAACATTCTTGATAGATGAGAGGAAAGCAGAAGCAAGCGCTCTTTCCTCGGAAAGAGCTTTTTTGTTAGTCCGACCTAGCCAAGATAGGTACTGTGTTAAATTCATTTTAAAGGAGAGATTGTTTATGAAAAAGTTATTTCTGGCTTTGCTGGCAGTGTTCAGCATTGCATTAGTCGTTGCCGGCTGTGGCGGCGACAGCAAACCAGCCGCTAACAGCGGCGATAAAAAGGTGGTGCTGAAAGTAGGCGCAACGCCTGTACCGCATGCTGAAATTTTGAATCTGATCAAACCGCAGCTGGCTAAAGAAGGCGTTGATCTGCAGATCATTGAATTCAGCGATTATGTTAAACCCAATTTGTCTTTGGCTGATAAAGAATTAGACGCCAACTTCTTCCAGCACACTCCGTATCTCGAGAAATTTGCTTCCGAAAGGAATCTGCCTCTGGTTGCTTATACCAAGGTACATATCGAACCAATGGGGGTTTATTCAAAAAAATTAAAAGACTTAAATAATGTTCCAAGCGGAGCTAAAGTTGCAATCCCGAATGATCCTACTAACGGCGGCCGTGCTCTGGCATTGCTGCAAAGCGCCAAGCTGCTCAAGCTGCGTGACGGTGTAGGTATTTCCGGTACGCCTGGCGATATTGTTGATAATCCTAAAAATCTGCAGATCGTGGAAATAGAAGCAGCTTTGCTGCCGCGTTCCATGGATGATGTTGATCTGTCTGTTATCAATTCCAATTTTGCTATGGAAGCACAGCTGAATCCAGTCAAAGATTCTCTTTTTACTGAACCGAAGGATTCTCCGTATGCCAATATCTTAGCAATACGTAAAGGCGACGATAAGCGTCCGGAACTGCAAAAACTGGACAAAGCTCTGACCAGCCCTGAAGTAAAAAAATTCATTGAAGAAAAGTATAAAGGCGCGGTTGTACCCGCATTTTAATGAAAGTTTTGTTTGATTTAAGCAGATAATGATTGTAAGATAGAAGATAAAAAATATTCCCCTCTCAGCGTAAGTTGAGAGGGGTTATTTTTTTGCCTGGCTCTATGGGAATAGAGTCAGGCTTTTTGTTGTTGTAGATCAGGTGCTGGCAAGTGAGATTGTAAATATTGCCGCACAGGTACGATGAAAATATAAGTAAGAGCAAAAATGAGACTGAAATATAAAATAAAACGTGCTTATGTCTTGCGGGGGGGGTACAACCGTGGTATAATAACTATGAATTATAGGTGAAATATTTTAGCATAAACAAAAAATACAAAAGTATTGATTATAGGTGAATTCTAGTGGGATATAATTCTTTGCTGCGCAAGATAATTTTGATCATAGGCGACATAATTTGTTTGTATCTGGCTACCAGCATCGCTATGGCGCTGGAACTTGGTAATAAACAAACGGATAAGATAGCTTTCCATCTGGAATTTTTGCCGATCCTGGTCATCATGATGTTCTTTATGTTCAACGTCTATGGCTTGTTCAGTCTGATACGCAAAAAGCTGGTAGATATTTTTCTTAATCTATTGGTAGCGGTGACCAATATTTACATCATAGCGATGGCCATGACTTTCTTTTTTCGTCAATTTGATTATTCACGTGTTGTACTTGTTTATTCAGCGGTATTTTCGTTTGTGTTGCTGGCAATCTGGCAATATATCTGTCACCAGTGGGAATGGAAGTATTTTCCCAAACAGACGGCTGTATTATTTGCAGCTGGTGAAGAAGCAGCACGCATCCAGAATAAATTGTTGAAAACTTATGGAATGGAGCAGTCATTGCAGTCTGTTTGTGACAGCTGTCAACAGGCCAACTGGAAGCAGCTTATCGACGCTAACTACTATGTTTTTATTGGCGCGGAACTGCCGATAGCAGACAAAGAAAAAATACTGCGTTATGCACGCAGCACGAAGAAACAAATATTTTTTGTACCGACACTGTATGAACTGGCATGCAAGAATACAGGCTTTTTATTGGTTGATGATATACCGATGCAGCGTGTAACACGTATGTTGCTGACAGCAGAACAGAGAGTACTGAAACGGATCTTAGATATTGCCGTAGCGGTAACTGCTTTGATTATACTATCGCCAGTCATGCTGATAACAGCAGTTATGATAAAACTGGACAGTAAAGGGCCGGTGCTTTATTCACAGGAGCGCGTGGGGCTATACGGTAAGACATTTTTTGTACATAAATTCCGCAGCATGAAGCAGGATGCGGAAGCCAAATGCGGGCCGGTACTGGCTGCGGAAGGGGACCCAAGGATCACAAAATTCGGCAGATTTATGAGGGCTACCAGACTTGATGAGCTGCCGCAGCTGTTCAATGTGCTGAAAGGCGAAATGAGCATCGTCGGACCCAGACCGGAACGGCCGTTCTTCGTCAAGCAGTTTATTGCCCAAAAACCTGAATATGATTACCGGCATAATGTAAAACCTGGCATTACAGGACTGGCACAAATAGCAGGCAAATATAACACCAGTGCCTATGACAAGCTGATATACGACTTGCTTTATATACAGGACGTCAGCGTCAAAACAGACCTGATGATCATGCTGCAGACATTCAAAGTTCTGCTGACAAAAAGCAGTACCGAAGGAGTACAGGGAAAATGATTGATGATTTAGTTTCCATAATAATGCCTGCCTATAACGCAGAAAAATATATAGAAGAAGCTATCCAAAGCGTATTAAAGCAGACATACACAAATTGGGAACTGATTATTGTTAATGATTGTTCAACCGATAAGACAGAACAAATTGCAAAAAAGCATCAGGAGCAGGATAAACGGATTAAACTTCATTCTTTACCTGAAAATCAGGGAGTTGCCAACGCTAGAAATATAGCACTACAAAATGCTGTTGGCAGATATATAGCTTTTTTAGATAGTGACGATATGTGGGTACCGGAAAAATTAGAAAAACAGTTGAAGTTCATGAAAGTAAATAACTATGTATTTACTTATCATCAATATCGTCATTTTGTAAGTGGTGATAAGGTTGGGGAAATTGTAAATATACCATTAAAACTTGATTATAAGGATGCACTAAAAGGTAATTCCATAGGATGTTTGACAGTATGCCTTGATAAAAGCAAAATAAAACTATTTATTATGCCAGCGCAGAAACATGAAGATTATATTACCTGGCTTAATATTTTAAAAGAAAACGAAGTAGTGGCTTATGGGTTGCAACAGGATTTGGGCAGGTATCGAGTGGACAATAAAGTTTCTATTTCTGCAAATAAATTTAGAAGTGTTATATGGACTTGGAAAGTTTATAGAGAAAGTCAAAAATTAAATTTTATGCAAAGCATATATTATATGTGCTTTTATATTCGCTTAGGAGTAGCAAAGCATAAGAATATTTTTAGTGAATAAGAAAAAGGAAGATATTAATTGAAATTTTTGATTGATAGTAGACATGGTTTAGGTGATTGTGTCCAAATTATACCAATGTTACAGATAATTAGAGATAACTATCCGGATTGTTATCTAGCAGTAATTGTACGAAATAAAGCCAGCAGGGAATTGTTACAGGCTGCTTCTGTAACAATTGATGAATATTATTACTTGGATATGAAAACAATTACAATTAAAAAACTTTTAGCACTGATAGTTAGCCTTCGTCATCAAGTCTTTGATTATTTTATTATATCTCCTATCAGTACGAAATGGAAAACAATAATATTTGCATTGTTAACTGGTGCTAAAAGATGTATCTGTGAACAATATCAAAAAATAGACAAGTATCAGATCGATAATACTGTTCATATGGTAGAACGAAATTTAAATTTATTACGCTGCATATGTAAAATTCCTGATAAAAAAATAAATCCTGAATTAAAAGTTGATAAAAATAGTTTTACTTCGATAATAAAACAGGATGGCATAAAAATCATAGGAATTTGTATAGGCGGTGGAACTGCTGTTGTGATTAACCGTGAAAGAATTTATCCTAGAAAGTGGTCAACAGAAAAAATAAAATTGGTTATAAAAAATGTTTTAGATTATGGATATAAGGTAGTTTTATTTGGCGGGCAGGATGAAATAAAAGAATTAAAATATTTGGGTAATATACTGGAACATCAGAATTTATATGATTTTGTTGGAAAAACTGATATTACAGAGTCAATAATATTGGCAACTCAATGTGATTTACTTATTGGAGTTGATACGGGAATGCAGCATATTGCTGATGCAGCAGGTGTAAAAACATTGTCTATTTTCGGGCCGACGAATCCTAAAACTCATGGAGCATATTCAAATAAGGCCAAGTTTATAGAAGCAGATTGCGATTGTAAATATTGTTATGTTACAGATATGTATTTGAAATGTAAAGATAGAAAATGTTTGAATAGTATTAGTGCAGATTCTGTAATAAATAAAATATTGTTTGAGGAGTAATAATATGTATTTTAGCGTTTGCATCCCTACATACAATAGAAAATATATTTTGCCTCGTGCTTTGCAAAGTTTAGCAGACCAAACATTTCAAGATTTTGAAGTTTTAATTATTGATGATGGGAGTAACGATTCTACTGAGGGGTTTGTAAAAACATATAAACAGAGTAGTAAACTTGATATTAAATATTTTTACAAAGAAAATGGTGGTAAACATACTGCTCTAAATGTGGGCATAAAAGAAGCAAGAGGTAAATTTTTTCTTATTTTAGATTCGGATGATATTTTTACTAATGATTGTTTAGAGTTCTTTTTTGAAAAATGTAAAAATATAGAAAATGCTAAAGACATTTGTGGGATTATTGCCCGTTGCGGAGATATAACAACAAGAGAACTTATTGGGAAAATGTTCCCACAAGAAAATTTTCTCACGTCATATATAGATATCCATTTTGGAACAGGATTAAGTTTATTTCATACAGGTTATAGTGATTGTTTAGAAGCAATAAAGACGACTATTATTAAGCAGTATACTTGGCCAGAAATCGCTTCCGCGAGATTTATTCCAGAAGACTATGTAACAGACATGATAGGGATGAAATTTAAATTAATTGGATTTAATAAAATTGTAGAATTGAAAGAGTATTTAAAGGATGGTATTACTAAAAATCAGGAAGAATATAAAAAGAGAAATATTGATGGTTATTTATTGAAATATATTTGGAATATTCAAAACCTTTTAACTAGAGAAGATACAAGCATTCTAGCCAAATTTCGAATAGGATATCAATATTTTCATGGATTAGAGTTACAAAAAAGCGTCTCAAATCTAAATCCTAAAATACCTTTTCCATACAATAGTATTCGTCATATTTTGCCGATATTAAATAAAATAAAATGGCAAGTACGTAAAATAAATTCCTAGGGGCACATGATGGAAAATATTCATATTGCAATAGGCATACATGATAAAAATGGAACATATAGTAAATATGCGGCTACTACACTAATATCTGTTTTTGAAAATTTAGTTGACAATAACAGGGATAACGTTAAAGTTATCGTGCATATTTTACATGATGAAACTTTGTTAGAGATTAATAAGCAAAAATTTAATGATTTAATAGAAAGATATAATGGAGAAATAGAGTTTCATAAAATTTCTTTACACGATCAAGGTTATGATGAAAGAATGATTAGTATGTTTGAAGTGCAGTTGAAAAGAATTACTATAGGTGCACTATTTAGATTATTTATACCAAGTGTATGCAAGAATACAGATAAGATTATATATTTAGATACAGATATTTTAGTTAATTGTGATATAAGAGATTTATGGAATCAAGATATAAATAGTCAGTTTGCAGGTGTTGTTCTTGATGATGAATATATGCGTAGTTTATATGTAAATACTAAATATTATAAAAGAGCAGGGCTTGAGGTTGAGAAGTTCTTTAATTCGGGAGTTTTATTATTAAATTGTCGCAGAATAAATAAAAAAATGGATTTATTAATAAAAAGTTTAGACTTGTTAAGTAGATACAAAAAATTTGCAGATCAAGATATTTTAAATATTTTATTTAAAGATAATGTGAAATTTTTGGATAAAAAGTTTAATATTTTAGTGGATTCGCAGACATTTAGTGTAAATGAGATAGATGAATATCTAAAAACTCCATCAATAATTCATTTTGCGGGGGATTTAAAACCATGGAATTGTCATAATAAAAATATAATTAAAACTTATTATAGATATTTGGCAAAAACTCCTTGGGGTGAAAAGGCTAATGATTTGATAGAAAGTATGAGTACTATTG
>ERZ1026946.390-NODE-390-length-15562-cov-36.856129_pt1 | contig 15562 bp, 11 predicted proteins | sample MGYA00519460_ERZ1026946 | MGnify/ENA primary metagenome ERZ1026946 (study PRJEB26926, sample SAMN06164620) | human gut metagenome | biome: ENVO:00009003; feature: ENVO:2100002; material: ENVO:00002003 | host: Homo sapiens | place: USA | collected 2012 ...
GCCTTCGACTCGCCCGGGGCGGGCTGGGGCGCGGCGTTCGGCATTTGCGCCGCCCTGTGCGCGGCGTCTTTTGCGGTGCTTTTTTTCGCCCTGCCGAGGCCGCCTGGCGACGTTCCCCGCAGGACTGCCGGGGCCTCTTCGCTGGCAAGGGGATTTATCCGGATATTTTCGGAATTTTTCTCGCGCAGGGGGATATTTGCCATTTTGGCCTACATACTGCTCTACCGGTTCGCGGAGGGCCAGCTTGCGAAGGTCGTGCAGATTTTCCTGATAGATTCCCGCGCGGACGGCGGGCTGGGCCTTTCGCTGGAGGAGGCGGGCTACGTCTATGCGTGTTCCCCCGTCGCGCTGCTTGCGGGGGGCGTCCTGGGGGGCGTTTACATTTCGCGCAGGGGGCTTGAAGGGAGCCTCATGCCGATGGCGTGCGCGATGAACCTCCCCAATGTCATATACGTGATTCTTGCGTGGATTCAGCCGCAGTCGGCCTCTGCGGCGGCTTTGGGGGTGTTTTGCGAACAGTTCGGCTACGGGTTCGGCTTTGCCGGGTACATGATGTTTCTGATACACTCTTCGCGCGGCGAGTACCGCACTTCGTTTTACGCGATATGCACGGGGCTGATGGCGCTCGGCCTGAATGTTCCGGGATTTTTCAGCGGACTTGCGCAGTCGGCCGTCGGGTACTTCGGATTCTTCGTCTGGGTGCTGCTTTCGACCGCCGTTTCTTTTGCTGTTACGCTCGGGGCCGTGCGCGTCGTAGCTTCTGATGCGCGCGGGGGCGGTTTCGCGGCCTGAACGCTCCTTCTTGGCCGCGATTTTGGCGGATTTTCCAGGGAGGGGGTGGGCGATTGCGGCACTGCCGCGCCGGCCTGGGCGGCGCCCCTTTCCGGCCTTGGCGCCTCCGGGGCACGGACTGCAAAAGATTCGCCGGGGAGCCGGTTCATTGAAGGGAAATCTGCGGCTTGCTTAAAAAAGGGTGCGGCAGAGATGGGGGAGCGGAAAGCGGGCTTTGTTGATGAATTTTTGCGCGGATAGGGAAAAATCCCGCCCAGCCTGCCGCGAAACGCCGCCTGATTTTTCGTTTCTTTCGGGGAATTTTAATCTGTGCCAGCCCCTGAAAAATCGGCGGGGGGCGCATTTCAAGCTGCCGCTCCCGGATGGCGGCACGAGGCACGCCATCTCCCGGCTTGCCCGGACTAATGTTTGCGGGGCGCTGCGGGATTCTGCCGCCCTTTCTTGCCGCGCAGATTCCGGCCCCTTTTCCGCGCAAGGATTTTTTTAAGCTTTAGCCTGTCCTCCACGGCGACGATGTAGCCCACACAGCCGGGCTTGCCGCAGCGGCAGGGGTGGTCCATGAAGTGCTCCAGCGCATAGCCGTAGTTGTAGAGGATTTCCTCGCCTTCTGCAATGTCGGATGTCGCGACTATCCAGATGTGCCCGTCTATGTTTTCCGCCTCGCAGTTTGTGACGCAGGCGTGGTTTATAAAGCGCGCGTCGTTGTATTCAAAGTTCCCGTCGATGTCGTATTCATCGTCGAGTTCAAATATGTAAACCGCGCCTTCGCCCGTGGATTTTGCCTTCTCCTCCTGCTCAAGCCCGCGCCTGTTGGACTCTTCCTTGGATATTTTTTCCCCCAGGTATTCTATTATGCGCTCGCCCTTTTTTATGGGGCGCACGGCGAACACCCCGCGGCCGTGTATTGCGGACCGCCTGACCTCGCACTTGCTCCGGCCGCTCATTCGGCGTTGGCCCCCTCCCGCGCGGGGAAAGCCCCCGCACGGACCTCGGACGCGTAGGCTTCAAACGCGGCCTTTGCCAGCCCGCCGAGTTCCGCGTACTTTTTTGCAAACGGCGGAATCTTCCCCCCGAGGCCAAGCAGGTCTGTTGAAACCAGCACCTGCCCGTCGCAGTCGGGGCCGGCCCCGATGCCTATCGTGGGGATTTGGACGGACGCGGTTATTTCGCGCGCCGCGTCCTGGTCCGTCTTTTCTATCACAAAGGAAAACGCGCCCGCCTCCTCCAGCATTTTCGCGTCCTTCAGGAGCGACTCGCGCCCGGCGGCGTCGGCCCCGAACGTCCGGTAGGAGCCGAGCTTCAGTATCTGCTGGGGCATAAGCCCTATGTGGCCCATTACGGGGATGCCGGCCTCCGTGAGGCGCCTGATTTTTTCGGCCATGGCAGCGCCCCCCTCTATTTTTACTGCGTCGGCCCCGCCTTCCTGAAGGAGCTTCGCGCACTGGCGCAGGAGCTCGTCGAAGCAGTAGTGCGCCACTGCGAACGGGACGTCCGCCACAACCAGCGCGGCCGGGTTTGTGCGCGATACCATGGCGGTGTGGCGCAGCATGTCGTCCATCGTGACGGGCACGGTGGAGGAGTGGCCCATGAGGGTGTTCCCGAGGGAGTCGCCGATGAGTATGGCGTCCACCCCGGCCGAGTCGGCGATGCGCGCGAAGACGGCGTCGTAGGCCGTGGTCATCACAATTTTTTCCGCGCCCTTTTTGCGCAGGAAAGCCTTTGTAGTGGTTTTTTTCATGTTATTTTGCCCCGCCGTTTGAGAGGCCCTTCAATATGTTTGAAATTGCCCTCGCCGCGTCCGCGCCGGAGCCAGCCTTGCTCTCCCCGGCATCCGGCTCCGGCTTTGCGCCTATCTCAAGACCGCCGGCCGCCGACCTTCCCGCAGCCTTTGAAATGACTTCGAGCAGGTTGTTTTCCGGGCTTGAAATCTTTCCGGATATGTTGAACTGCGGGCCGTCGAAATAGCCCTTTATGGAGGATTCGGAAGTTGCAAAGCCTATCTTTTTGAAGAGGTCCGCCGTGCGGCCCTCCCTGGCGTAGAGGCGGACGGGAAGGTCTATTTGCTGGTCCTTGAAGCCGAGGGCCTTGTCGTAGTCGATTTTCCCGGAGGCCGTCATCATAAGGTAGTCGGAGACTATGTCGAAGCTCGAAACCTCTATGTCGAGGTCCGCGCCCCGGCGGAGGGATATGTCGATTTTGGAATAGTCCATGCGGCTCAGAAGCTCCGTGAGGTCCCCGATTGCGCCGAGCTCGCGCACGCGGTTCCCGAGGATGCCCCCGCCGATTTTGAGGGCTGCGCTGCCTATGGAGCTGACGGCCCCCGCAGTCGAGCTTTTGTCAAGCAGCCTAAGGGTACCCCCCGATGACGAGAGGCGCGCGGAGCCCGTCAGGTTTTCCGCGAGGTCTGCGGGCGTGGAGCCGCTTCCGGACATCGAAAGGTCGGCGCTGAATGAGCCTTCAAGCATCTTTTCGCCGGCCCCGTTCGGCTTCATTATGTCGCCGGCTTCAAGGCCGGACACCTTTGCGGAGAGGTTTTTCAGCGTGTATCCGCGCTCCGGGTCGAACATAATGAGGGCTGAGGCGTCCGCGTCCGCCCCGAATATTTTTGCGGAAAAGCCCTCAAGCGACACCTCGCTTGGCGACACGGTCGCCCGCGCGGAAATTCCGGAGGCCACCGTCTTTTCTATGCGCTCGATTTCGGCTATCTTTGCGGAAAATTCCAGGGATTTGCCGAAGTCCCACGGGGCCTTTGCGGGCTTTGCGGCTGCGGGGGCGGAAGCCGCCGAGGGCGCGGCCTCTGCGGGGCGCAGGAGCCTCTTTTTTCCGGGGGCGCTTTCGCCCGCGGGCTCGGGTGCCATCACGCCGTCTTTTGCGGCAGGGTTTGTGAAGGCCGCTGCGAGGGTTTCAAATTCGTCGACGATTACAGTGCCCGCGTTGAGGCCGATTTTTATCGGGTCGGCGTTTATGATTTCAATCGAGGCCGAGCCCGTCCCGAGGGGGCTGAAAGTGCCGAGCTTCGCGGCGGCAGACTTCGGCTCAAGGCCGTCGAACAGGGCCTGCACGCTAAGCGACGCCTTGCCGACCGTCATCGGGTAGCCGCGCGCCGTGATATTTATCAGGGCCGCGTCCGCATTGAGCGAGCCGTTTTCAAACCGCGCTTCGGCCTCCAGGGAGCCCGTCGCGATGTTGTTGAATTTCCAGGCAGCCGGCTGGGACATCAGAAGCGGAAGCGCGGCCCTTGCCGACACTTCCGCGCGGACCGTCTCCGCAGGGGCGTCCAGCGAAGCGGATGCGCCCGCCTTGAGCGTGAGGGCCGCCGCCGTCCCCTCGTAGATTTCGACGCTCGCCGCATCCAGGCGCGCGTCTTTGCCCGCAAGCGACGCCCTGATTTTTGCAGCAGCGTCCAGTCCGCGCAGCAGCGTCTCGCCGCCCTTTGCAAAAGACATGCCCTTCACCGACATTTCCGCGTCCGCGCGAACCGACTCCGGCGACGGCATTTCCGCGCGCGCCGACAGCGACACTGTCTCCGCGTCCAGCCCTGCCGCGAAAGGCTTGAACATGGCAAACGGAACGTCGCGCCCCGAGAGCGTCAGCGCGGCGCCTTCGGCGGACGGCTTGCGCGAGGCGAGGTCGTAGAAAGCCTTTCCGGACATGGAGGCGGCCAGTATTTCCGTTCCGGATGCGTCCCTCACCACGGCTGAAAGGCTGTTGAGGGCCGCCTTTTCGCCGGAATACGAGGCCCCCGCTGCGGCCTCCAGAAAGAGCTGCGGGAGCTTTGCGTCAGGAAGGAGCGCCGACGGAGAGCCGGACACCGCAAGCCTGGCGTCTGTCGCAGACGCTTTGTGGTCCAGCGACAGCGAAACCGACAGGTTCCCCCCCGCGTCGGGGTTTGCCTTTAGCTCCGCCGAGGCGGAGGCTTCCTTCAAGTCCGTCTGCCCCGACAGCGACAGCGTGGGCGATATGCGGCTTGCCACGACCTTCCCGCCGCTTTCCACGGACAGGTTCGGCAGCGTCAGGGGCGAGTCCGTGGAAATGGCGAACGCCCGGCCGCGCTTTGATACTGTGAATCTGGCTGAAATCGGCCCGCAATGTATTTTTACGGGGCCTGAAAAGGCGTTTACAAGCTCGGGCGGAAGCGACGCCACTGTGATTGAGGCGAGGTCTCCGTCGGGGATTTTTGAGAGGTCCCCGGCGTCGAGCCTGAAGGCGTCGGCGTTCTTTGCGTTCAGAATCTGCGAGCCGTTTGCCGAAAGCACGAGTTCGGCGTTTGCAATGGAAATTCCGCTGCCCGCCTTTTCCGCCGCCACGCTCCCCGAAAGCGAGACCGCCTTCAGCGGCGCGAGGGCCTCCGAAATCCTTTCGAGGGCGGAGGCGTCGGCCTTTATCGAAGCCTTGCACCTGACGTTTTTCAGCCCGGCGTCTGCGCTTGCGTCGGCGAAGGCGTCCACCTTGAAGTCCGGCGCGCCGCGCAGGATGTTGGCGAAGTCCGAGGAGTCTGCGGCAATGCGCGCCTGGATTTCGGCTGCGGAATATTCGGCGTCGGCCCTGGCCGAGAGCTGCACGAGCTTCTTGCCGCCCCTTTCGAGGGCCGCCTTTATCGAGCGGGCGCCGTTTGAGGGAACCACGGTTGCTGCGAGCGCGAGGCTTTCCGGGGGCAGGCCCGCCATCCTGAAGCCGGCCGACACCTTCAGGTCTGCGCTCTCCAGGAGGGCGAGCTTGCGGGCCGAAAAGGACTTGAGCTGCGCCCCGAGCTCTATGCGCGAGCCGTCTGCAAGCTCCACGGCCGCCTCGGCGTCCGCCGATTTTATGTTCAGGCTGAGGTCCGGAAGCCGGAATCGCGCCCCTTCAGGGGCTTCCTCGGCCGGGGCTTTGGCGGTTTTTGCGCCGGATGGCGCCATGCCCTTTGATGGAGCCGCGCCTCCGGAAGCTTCTGGAGCCGCGCCCGGGGCCGCAGGCGCTTTGGGGAGCATCTTGAACTCCGCGCCGCGCACGGACGCGTTTGAAATCTCAACGGTTTTTGAGAGCAGGGCGGCAAGCGAGTATTCCGCCGATATGCTCTCTGCCGTAAACGACGCCCCGTCAATGCCCCTGAAGTCGAGGTTTTTTATCTCCGCCCCGCCCAGGCCAATCGAAACGCTGCCCACGGAGCTTCCCCCGAAGGAGTCTTTCAGCACGGAGTTTGCAATGCTCGTTTGCAGGCCGGAATTTGTAAGTATGAAATATCCGGCAATCAGGGAGCAGGCGGCAGCCGCCGCCGCGCATCCGCATCCTTTTTTAATGCTCATAACGGTCTTTCTATGGATTTTTCAAATACGCCTCGCCTGACGCGCGAACGCAGGAGCAGGTTCTCGCGCAGGCCGAAAAATTCCTCCAGCCATTCGTCGTCGTCGAAGCGGCCATCCATGTCCGCGTCGAACGGGGCGTCGTAAACTATCATCGTGAATTTGCCGGGGGCTGCGGCGGCGGAGGCGTCGGAGGAAAATTCCACCCCGCCAACCCTGATGAGCTGCCACGGCAGCGGCCAGGGCGAGTTCTTTGTAAGCACCAGCGCCCTGAATCCGGGCCCGGCGGCTTTCGCGCAGGCCTTGATGCGCTTCACCAGCCTCTCGGAGTCCCTGAGCGTGTGGACGTATATGAACGGGTTTCGGGGGTCGCTCGGGTAGTTGCGGGAGGCCGCGCGCGCCTCCGAATACTGGACGCTGAAAAGCCACCCCAAAAGCAGGATTCCGGCGGCCGAGGCCGCGCAGTTCGCAAGCCTCCCCGCGCCGCGCACCCTTGGGAAGGCGAGCGACGAAGCCGCGTATCCGGCCGGGATACACATGGCGGTTACGGGCGCGAGCATGAGCCACGGGGTCTTGTAGGATATGAGGCTTAAAACCAGCACGTTCACCCATGCGAAAACCGATGCGAAAACGACGAACGCGTTTCTCCTCAAAGCCGCCAGGAAAAACCCGGCTATTGAGAGCGCAAAAATCGCAGTCTCCCCGAATAGCGGCCCCTGCGAGCGCTGCCCGGCAAGGAGCGTGAAATAGTAGAGGAAGCCCTTGGAGTGGGCGTCGGAGCCGGATTTTTCAAAGAAGTGCGCGTAGCTTTTGAGCCCGTCTGCCAGACCCTGCCAGTTTGAGCCGAACGACGAGTAGAACGCCGCGTACACGGCCAGGGCGCACGCCGCCGCAGCCGCGAGCATCGCGGCGTATCTTTTAGCCCCGGCCGCGCGGAAGGCGTCCGCCGCCGAAGCCCTGAACGGGCCTGCGAGCATGGCCGCAGCCGCGCCGGCTGCGGCGGAGGCGAACACTATGACGGACGTTTCCTTCGCGCACTGAAGCAGGCCCGCCGAAACCCCTAGCGCCGCAGCCGCCAGAAACGACGGCCTTTTTATGAACGAAAACGCCGCCATGGCGCACGCCAGCGAAAACAGGGCAAAGAAGCATTCCTGCACGAAGTACGTCGAATATATCTGCGACAGCGCCGAAAAGCAAAGGAGCGCGCACGCGAACGCCCCCGAGGCGAACCCTGCGGGCGGCGCGGCAGAAAGCTTCGGGTTCGGGGCCGTGTCGCGCGAGAGGGCGGGGGAGGCGAGGAGCAGAAGCAGAGTCAGGGCCCAGACCGGAAGCAGTGTTTTGCGCAGGTCCTTTATTTCAAACGACCCGGGGTCGCTTCCGCGCATCGCGGCATCCGCGTAATAGTAGAGTATCGGTCCGTGCGGGCCGTTTGCGTTGTACTTGTATTCGCCGTCGATAAACAGTCGGGCGAAAGTGAAGGTCTGTTCGCCCTCGTCGGCGTGCGCGGCGCGCGTTTCGGCGTTGTAAAGGCGCATGGAGGCCCCCGCGTACACGCAGAGGGCGAGCATGGCTATGAGGGCTGCGCCGATTGCCTTATTCATTTTCAGACCTGTCGAAAATTTCCCGGAGCCTGTTCAGAAATTTTGCGGGTGGCTTTATGGGGGCCCCGGAAGAGTTTACGAAGGCGTGCTTTGAAAACGCCTCGCAGAGCTTTTCATCGCCGTTAAACACCTCGTAGTCTATCCTTATGCGGACCCCCGGGCGCTCCCTTATCATGGCGCGCACGAGCAGGCGGTCGTCGAAGCGGGCCGACCTCATGTATTTCACGCCGACTTCGAGCACGGGAAGGTGCAGCCCCTCGGCGTCGAGCAGGCGGTAGGGGAGGCCGAGCATGTCGAGCATGTCTATCCTCGCCGCCTCGAACCATGCGAAGTAGTTGCCGTGGTAGGCTACGCGCATGCCGTCGGTTTCCGCAAACCTCACCCTTATGGCGGTTTCGGAGGTTATCATTGCGCCCCCTCCCGGCAGGCGCCGGTCTCGTTTTGGATTATCTGCTCAAGCGTCTGGCGGCGGCGTATGAGGACTGCCGAGCCGTCCTTTTTAAGCATCACTTCCGGGGATTCCGGGTAGGAATTGTAGTTCTTTGCGGCCATCGAAGAGCAGTATGCCCCCGCGCCGCCTATCGCCACGAGGTCCCCGCGTTCGGCCCTTTCGAGGGTGCGCGGGGCTAGCCCCTCGGGGTCCCCGGGGGCAGGGGTCAGTATGTCGCCGCTTTCGCAGCAGTGGCCTGACACGATGTATTCGGCCGTCTCACCCGTCGGGTTGCGGGGGATTGAGACTATCGGGTGCTGGGCGCCGTATATCGAGGGGCGCAGAATGTCGGTCATGCCCGTGTCGAGCTTCAGGAACCTGTATCCGCCGGCGCCCGTGTCGCAGACGTCCTGGACCGTGGCCAGCACGCAGGCGCAGTTTGCAAGGAGGAAGGTCCCCGGCTCAATCTCAAAGTGCAGCCGCCTGCCGGTCCTGCGCGCGAACCCTTCTACGAGGGCCGCCACGGGGGCGCCTATCTTTCCGAGGTCGGTGGAGGCTTCGCCGGCCATGCGCCCGACCTTGTAGCCGCCGCCCATGTTGAGGGTTTTCACGTCAGCGAACCGCTCCACCGTGCCGAGGCTCATTTCGGCCACCCGCTGCCACACCTCCGGGTCGGAACCGGAGCCTATGTGCGTGTGTATGCGGACTATTTTGAGGTTGTGCTTCGCGGCGGTTTCGAGTATCTGCGGGATGTATTCGTGCCATATGCCAAACGACGATGCGGGGCCGCCGACGTTTGTGCGCTTCGTGCCGCCGGAGCCGAGCCCCGGGTTTATGCGCACGCCCAGCTCGCGGCCGGGAAGGGCCTCGCCGAAACGCTCTATCTGGCTTATTGAGCAGGCGTTGAATTTTACGCCGAGCGCGTCGAGGGAGGCGATGTCGTCGGGCATCTGCTGGCTTGAAATCGAAATTTTTTCCGGGGCGATGCCTGCGAGCATGGCGCGGCGGGCCTCGAAGGCGCTCGAGGCGTCGATGTGCAGCCCAAGGGAGTCGAAGAGCCTGAGTATGGCGGCGTTTGAGGCCGCCTTCATGGCGTAGCGAACGGTTATCCCGAATGCGCTGGGAAAGGCGAGGGCCTTGCGCGCCTGGGCTTCGAGGGCGGCCTCGCTGTAAACGTAGCACGGGGTTGAGAATTCGCCGGCTATTTTTCGTGCCGAATCCGGCGTCAGAAAATGGAGCTTTTCGATTTCCATAAAGCCGCAGAACCTACACTATTTGCGCGCTTTGTCAATCGCTTCGATTAGCGCGGCCCGGGTGAGTATCTCGGGCAGCACTATGGGCGGGCGCGACGGGTCGGCGGGGTAGATTATGTTGAGCGGCACCCCGGAGCGGCCGAATTTCTGGAGTTCGCGCGATATTTCGGGGTTCTTGTCGGTCCAGTCGCCCACAAGGACCGCCACGTTGTTTTTCCTGAAGAGCTCGCGGGTGGATTCGAGGTCAAGCACGGCCTTTTTGTTTGCGATGCACGTCAGGCACCATGAGGCGGTGAAGTCCACGTACACGATTTTGCCGTCCCTTCTGAGCGATTCGACCATGGCCGGGCTCCACTTCGCGTGCGCCGCAGCGGGGGGCTCGCGCACGGCGGCGTTGCCCGCGAGGTATATTCCGAAAAGCCCGAGGACGGCGAGGGAGGCGTATGCGGCTATCCTCGTGCCCGCCCGGTGGAAGGGCGCGCTGTACTTACCGAAGATCCACAGCCCGAATGCCATCGAAAGGACGCCGAACAAAAGCTCCGCTATCATGTCCGCCCCCCTCTGCTTTGAGAACACCCACAGGAGCCATATGGCCGTGGCGAACATCGGGAAGGCCAGGAACTGCTTGAAAGTCTCCATCCACACCCCGGGCTTTGGCATCCGCCTTGCGGCCGCCGGGACGGCGGAGAGGATGACGTATGGGGCGGCCATCCCCGCGCCCAGCGAGGCGAAAATCGCCGCAGTGTCGAACCACGACGCGTCGGAGGCCAGCGCGAAGCCGAGCGCCGAACCCATGAAGGGCGCAGTGCAGGGGCTTGCCACCGCCACGGCGAGCACGCCCGAAAGCGCCGCCGCCGACCTGCCTTCGCGCCCGGCCTGCGCGCCGCCGAGCCGCGTGAATTCCGCGCCTATTTCAAAAACCCCCGCAAATGAGAGGGCCATCGCGCAAAACAGCATGACAAGGAGGGCGACAAACAGCGGCTCCTGGAGCTGGAAGCCCCAGCCCAGCTCGTCGCCCACCGCCTTGAACCACACGAGCGCCCCCGCGAGGGCGAGGAAGCTTGCCACGACGCCCAGCGAATAGAATGCGGCGTTTTCGAGGGCCTTTGCGCGGGACTTGCCGGCGTCCTTTGCAAAGGCGAGCACCTTGAGACCTATCACGGGGAAGACGCACGGCATGAGGTTCAGTATTATGCCGCCGAAAAACGCGCCGGCGGCTGCGAACATGAGCCTCCCCCAGCCGCCCCCTCCGGCGGCGGCGTCCTGCGCTTGCGCTTCGCGGGGCTGGGGGCCGCCGGGGCCTGCGGGGATTGTTTTCAACGTCGTCCCGGCCGAGCCGGAGCCGGGGACGCACGACGAGCCGCACTCGAGCCACGAGGCGTCGGCGGCTATTTCGGCGGTTTTCCCCTCCCACGAGGCCGGGACGGAAATTTCAAAGGCTACGCTGAAGCTCCGGGGGTATGCGTTGACTTCCAGCCCCGCCTCCTCCTTCCTTTCAAACGGAGGCCACGACGCCTTTTTTACGGAAAACCCCTCGGGGAGCCTCCACGAAACCTCGGTGGGCAGGCCCGCCTGGCCGGGGTCTCGGTAGTAGACGTACAGGCCCTCGGGAATTTTGAAGTTGACGGACGCCTCAAAGGAGGAGCCTGCGCGCACCGGGCCCTCGGGCGCGGTCAGCGAAATCCCCACCTGCGCCGCGGCGGCGGAGAGCATTGTAAGGAGGAAAAAAACCAGCGTTCTCATTGGAGCATTTAATTAATCTTACTATGTTGACAAATCGTCAAACAGTAAAGATTATTGACCATATATTAAAAGGGTAATTTTTTTACGCAAAGGCACTAAAGATGGCAGGCTTCATTCAGGGTTTATTGTCGAACGACATAGGCATCGACTTGGGAACGGCTAACACGCTCGTTTACGCCAAGGACAGGGGGGTGATAATGAGCGAGCCTAGCGTGGTGGCCGTTTACAACAATTCAAAGAAGGTCCTGGCCGTGGGCGAAAAGGCAAAGAGGATGCTCGGCCGCACCCCCGGCAACATAACCGCGCTGCGCCCCATGAAAGACGGCGTCATAGCCGACTTTGAAATCACCGAGGCGATGCTTCGCTACTTCATCGACAAGGCCAGCACGCACATACACTTTTCCGCGCCCCGCGTGGTGGTCGCAGTCCCATCCGGGATAACGGAGGTAGAGCGCAGGGCCGTCAAGGAGTCGGCAATCCGCGCCGGGGCGAGGCTCGTGTACCTGCTCGACGAGCCGCTCGCGGCGGCGATAGGCGTGGGCCTTCCTGTCTGGGAGCCAACGGCGTCGATGATTGTGGACATAGGCGGCGGCACGACGGAGGTCGCGATAATATCCCTTGCGGGCGTGGTGTACGCAAAGAGCGTCCGCGTCGGCGGCGACAAGATAGACGACGAGATTATCCAGTACATGAAGCGCGCCTACAACCTCATGATAGGCGAGCGCATGGCCGAGGAGATAAAGATAAAGGTCGGCTCCGCCTTCCCGCTTGAGGAGGAGCTTTCGATGGAGGTGAAGGGCCGCGATTCCGTGGCGGGGCTTCCCAAGACCCTCTCCATAACTTCCCAGGAAATACGCGAGGCCCTCGACGACACTTTCAACAAGATTACCGACGTCATAAGCGAGGCCCTGGAGCACTGCCCCCCGGAACTGAGCGCCGACCTTGTGGACAAGGGCATAGTCCTTGCAGGCGGCGGGTCGCTTATAAGGAACCTCAACCTCCGCATAACGGACCGCACCCTCGTCCCGTGCTTCACTGCGGAAAATCCCCTGCTTGCCGTGGCAAACGGCACGGGCGAAGTCCTGAACGACCTGTCATGGTGGACAAACGAGAACTCCTAGTATTTTGAATCGAATTGTCCTCCGGGCGCAAAAGTACGGCCTACATAAACGTCGGCATCTTTGCCGCCTTGCTGCTGGTCTGCCTGTTTGCGCCGTCCTGCGCCCGCCGCGCCGCCACCAGGGCCTTTGAGGAGTTCCGCGCCCCGATAGACGCGCTGCCTTCGCACCTGCGGGACCTCCAGGTTTTCTGGGGCCTGCGCTCCAACACGAAAACCGACCTCATAGAGGCGGGGCGCGACCTCGCCCGCATGAACGCCGCATACCGGCTGAAGGTCATGGAAAACGACTCCCTGGCCGCAGAGCTGAAGCGTTACAGGAGCCTGCTCGGCATGCCGGCGGAGGGGATGTTCAGAATGGAGGTGGCGCGCGTCGCAAGGCGCGACATGAACGGGTGGTGGCAGCAGCTCATAATCCGCAAGGGCTCCTCAAGCGGCATAAGGCCCGGGGACGCGGTGGTCTATTCGGGCGGGGTCGTGGGGCGCATAAAGAGCGTCGGCCTCAGCGAGAGCGTGGTGGAGCTTGTAAGCTCCGTGGATTTCCGCATGGCGGCGCATTTTGCGGGCGACAGCCGCCCCGTGATATACCAGGGGGCGGGCGAGCGCTCGTTCCACCAGGCCTCCGGACTGGTCACCGACGTGCACTCCGACATTTCCGCCTCCGCGGCGTCGCCAAGGCGGCTTGTAACTTCCAGCCTCGCGGGGACCTTCCCCGAGGGGCTGACAATCGGGACCGTGTCGGAGCTGCGCCTGGATCCGGACGGCATGTTCAAATCGGGGGCGGTCCAGCTCGCCTCGGACCTGTCGGCCGTCGAGGAGGTCTCGGTTCTCGTCAGGGTTGAAGGCGTTCCACCGGGGGGGCGATGACTGTCTTTGGCAATTTCGACGCCAGATTTCCGGCGATGTTTGCGCTAAACTGCGCGATAATGCTTGCGCTTTCGCTTTTAAACGACGCTGCGGCGGGGGTGTCGGCGTATGTTTACGCGCCCGCCCTGATGCTCGTGGCCCCGTCGCTATTTCTCGGCAGATGGGGGGCGTTTGCGATGGGGGTTGCGGTCGGATTCATGTTTTCGGCGTGGGCGCCCGTCCGCGACGGCGCGCAGGCTGCGCTTTTCGGGGCGGCGTGCCTTGCGGTGCACGGGCTGAGGCACAAGTTCAGAAACCTGGATCCGATGGGGATAATGTGGCTCACGTGGGGGGTGAACATGGCGCTTTATTTCGCGTCGGTGGCCTTCATATTTCCGGCGGGCGTCGCGGGGGCCGGGGCGTACGCGGCCAGGGTGGCGGTTGACGCGGTCTTTTCGTCGGCGGCCGCAGCGCTTTTTTCGGCGTACGCCGTGAACCTGTTCAGGTCCGTATTTTTCATTTTCGGTGTCAACCTTTCTGTGGGGGAGGACTGACGTGGAGAGGGATTCCAAGACGTATTCAAACAGCAATCCGAGGCTGTATCCGATATATTGCATATTCGCCGCGATGTTTCTCGCCCTGTTTGCGGCCCTGGCTTACAGGCAGCTTTTCCTGTACGACCACTACTCGAAGGTCGGCCGCCAGCAGAGCCAGCGGCGCATCGTAAAGCCCGGCGCCCGCGGGGACATATACGACCGGAAGGGGCGCCTCATAGTGGGCAACCGCCCGGTCTTTTCCGCCGTGGTTTATTCAAACGACGTCAACCCCGAGCTAATCCGGGAGCGCTCAAGGCTTTGGCGCGCCTACCGCGAGCGCGGCGAAAAGCCATCGGGCAGCCTTACGGTTGAGGCCATGAAGAACGTCCTCCAGCGGCACATGGACGGGATAAACGGGATACTCGGCTCGTCGCACGACTTCGACTTTAAGGGGTTTTCGCGCAATTTCTCGACCCACCGCCTTCTGCCGACCCCGCTTGTTGAAAACCTCACTATGACCGAGCACGCGGTGCTGGCCGAGAGGCTGGGCGTCAATTCCACCGTCCAGCTCTTCACCGACTCCGCGCGCTACTACCCATACTCGGACTACGCCGTCCACGCCATAGGCTACGTGCGTTCCGACTTCGAGCAGATTGACCCCGATTCGCCCGGGGACGACCTGCGCACGTTCTCGTTCCGCGGCAAGGTGGGCGTAAGCGGCCTTGAGAAGGCGTTTGAGAACACCCTGACGGGCCGCAACGGCTTTGAAATCTGGACGGTCGACCACGCCGGCAACAAGTACGAGCTTCTGGACGAGCTCAGCCCCGTCAAGGGCCGCGACCTCATATCTTCAATCGACATGGACGTGCAGGGGGCTGCCGAGGAGGCTTTCCCGCAGCGCAAGGGGGCCGTCGTCGCCCTCGACGTAAAAACCGGCGAGGTGCTCGCCATGCTGAGCCGCCCCGGCTACGACCCGAACGCCGTCTCCCCGCGCATTCCCACGAAGCTTTTCAACGAAATCATGGAGCGCGAGGGCTTTCTGAACCGGGCGACCCAGGGGCTGTACCCGCCCGGCTCTACCTTCAAGATTCTGACATCCGTCGCCGGGGCCGAGTCGGGCGCCATAACTGCCGATTCGGTCTCCTACTGCACGGGCAGCTACAAGGTCGGCAACCGCGTCGTGCGCTGCCACAAGCTGTCCGGGCACGGCAGGGTTGACCTGGTTTCCGCGCTCGCCAAAAGCTGCAACGTTTTCTTTTACGAGCACGGCATAAAGATGGGGATTGAACCCATCCGCGCCGCCGCCGTCGAGTTCGGGCTGGATTCGGACCCCGGCATCGAGCTTTCCGAAAACTTCTGGAAAAAGACGATAGTTCCGGGGCCTGAATACAAGAAAAAGTACAGGGAGTACGACGGCCCGTGGTCGGGGGGGGACACCGCAAACACCTCGATAGGGCAGGGCTACCTCCGCCAGACCCCCCTCCAGATGGCCTGCTTCATGGCGAGCTTTGCGGCCGGGCGCACCCGCACCCGCCCCTCGATGCTGCACGACCCCGCAAGGCGCACCGACATGGCATACCACGGGGCAAAGCCCATCGGCATAAGCCCCGAAATGTATGCGGCGATAGTCGAGGGCATGCGCAAGTCGGTAAAGGAGGGCACCTCGAAGCGCGCGGACGTGGGGTGGGTTTCGATGGCCGCCAAGTCTGGGACTGCCCAGATATTCCCGAACAACAGGCCGCTTACGCTGGCTTGGATGGTGGCCTTCGCCCCGATTGAGGATCCGGAAATAGCGGTTTGTGTCGTGGTTGAGGGCGAGGAGCCGGGGGACGCGGCGGGCGGAAAGACCGCCGGCCCGATTGTAAAGGAGATATTCTCGGAGTACTTCAAGGACAGGCGCCCTGCCGAATAGCCCGGGCGCCGCGCATGGCTTTCCCGGGGGGGCGGCTGTCTCTTATACAC
>ERZ1026946.400-NODE-400-length-15321-cov-5.120464_pt1 | contig 15321 bp, 6 predicted proteins | sample MGYA00519460_ERZ1026946 | MGnify/ENA primary metagenome ERZ1026946 (study PRJEB26926, sample SAMN06164620) | human gut metagenome | biome: ENVO:00009003; feature: ENVO:2100002; material: ENVO:00002003 | host: Homo sapiens | place: USA | collected 2012 ...
GTCCGGCAAAGAAACCTGCCACATCAAAATCGGCTGGACCCCTGTTGTTGCCGGCAATGTCCAAAATAACTTTCTGATTTCCTGGCATGAAACTAATGTCAGCGCCCAAAATGCCAAATCGGAAAAGGTTCCGGTTATCGGCAATGCTGTTACCAAAGAAGAATGTAACTACTGTGAACCCGGCACCACCGGACCGTCTGTTGCCGGCGTGAGCGGCAATGAAAATGTCCGCAATGCGGTCGGGACCGAAGGACAGCTTATCGGTAAAATTGATAATGACGGATTGGTGCGCGATGCCTCTAATAATATCATCGGCCGTGTAAACAGCAACGGCATGGTGGTTGATAATGACGGCAATATCGTCGGCGTTGCCGAAAACCAGAAGGTTGTTCTCGATGATACCGGCAATGTCATCGGCTATGTGAATGCCGAAGGTAAGGTTGTTGATAAAAACGGCGATGTCGGTCGTGTTATGCCTGACGGCACCGTCGTTGATAAAAACGGCACCGTTATCGGCAAATCAATCGAAACCGGTTATGTTTATGATAAAGACGGTAATATCATCGGCAAAGTTATGCCTGACGGCAGTGTTGTTGATAAAAACGGCAATATTATCGGTCATGTCAACGAAAAAGGCGAAGTCGTCGATTTGAACGGCAATGTTATCGGCACCGTTTCCCGTCAGGGACGTGTCGCAATTGATTCAAATGGCAACAAACTCGGCGTTGTTATGCCGAACGGAGCTGTTGTTGATGCGGCGGGAACAATTGTCGGTCATGTCGATAATAACGGCAATGTCGTCAAAGACCGCATTGTCGGGATGCAGGGTAATAAAGCTAAAATCGCCAAAGATAAGACCGGCAAAGTCCTGGGCTATGTAAATGATAAAAACGAAGTTGTCGGCAATGACGGCAAAGTGATTGCCAAAGTTGATAATAACGGCAATGTGTTGCAAAACAAGGTTCTCGGCAGCGTTGGCAAAAATGTGCGAATTGCCTATGACAAAAACGGCAACCCGATTGGCTATGTGAATGAGGACGGCACGGTTGTCGATTTTGACGGTAATGTCATCGGCAAAATGCAGGCCGACGGTACAATCGTTGATAAGGACGGCAAAATCATCGGCAGAACGGCAAACCGGATTGCCTATGATGAAAACGGCAATCCGATAGGCTTTGTCAATGATGACGGTACGGTCGTCGATTTTAACGGCAACGTCATCGGCACCGTCGATAAGAACGGTAATGTTATTGATAAAAACGGCCGGGTTATCGGCCGCGTTAAAGGCGAGGCTAATCTGGCCGTTGATGACAAGGGAACGGTCATCGGTTTTGTTGATGAGGAAGGACAGGTTTTTGACCGTGACGGCAAAATAACCGGAACCGTCAGCGAAGACGGCACGATTATCGGCAAAGATTTGGAAGTTGTCGGCAATACGGATACTCAGTCAAATGTAGCTCTTGACAATGACGGCAATATTATCGGTTATGTTGATGAAAAAGGTACTGTTGTTGATTTCACCGGCAATGAACTCGGTAAAATCAACGAAAACGGCAAAATTGTCAGCAATCGACCGGAAATTATCGGCTCGCTGGTTGAAATCACCCGTATTCCGATTACGCCGCAAGGCTTTGTTTTGGGGACGGTCAGCAATGACGGCAGCGTTTTTGACGGAGCGCACCAGATTGTCGGCCGCGTCTTGTCAAACGGTCTGGTCAAAGATGTTTCCGGCTCGGAAGTCATTGCCCAAATGCTTAAAGGCGGTTTGGTTGTCGGTTACGGCTGCAAACAGATTGGCATGCTTGACCGCGACGGCAAAGTTAAAAAGAATAATGAAGTTCTGGACGCCAGAGTCAACTTTGACGGCACGATTATCAATTCTGCCGGTGAATATCTCGGTGAAGTCGTACCTGTCGGCAAAGTTTTTGACAATAACTGCGCTTATCTGGGGGATGCCGGTGCCAACGGAATTGTTAAAAGCAGCTCCGGCAAATATGTCGGCTGCGTCAATCCGGACGGGTCTGTTTTAGATGAAAAAGGCCTGATTATCGGCAGCGTTCTGCGCAGCGGTCTGGTTGTTGATTATAATAACCGCTATCTGGGACAAATCGGCGATAACGGTCTGGTTATGAATAATGCCAAAGTGCCGGTCGGTTGTGTCGGAATCTCCGGTGAGGTTTTGAACAAAAAAGGCGGCTATGTCGGCCGCGTCATCGGCCGCAAATATGCCTTTGATTTGGACGGCAATTTCTTAAACGTTGTTGATGATACCGGCATGGTTTCAATTAACGGCCAGCCGTCGGCTCATTTGTCGGTCAATAACCTGATTATGGACAGCAAAAACAACATTATCGGCGTGGCTCTTGATGATAAGGCCGTGATTGTCGATGCCAAGGGCAAAGTTTTGGGGCGTCCGTTTTATGACGGCCGCGTTTACAATGCCCGCGGCACCAATGTCGGTACAATCAAAGGCGACGGCACCAATTTTTATGGCAAAATCATCGGTAAAATTGCGCCGACCGGTGAGGTTGTCGACTTTTTCGGTAAGCTGATAGGGTCATCGATTTTTGACGGCAGCGTCACAAACCGTTTTGGCGAAAAATTAGGCCATATTGACGCTAAAGGCAATTTCTTCAACAAAAAAGGCGAATATCAGGGAGCTGTTTTAACCCGCGGTGCAGCCATAGGTTATGACGGGTCTTATCTCGGCTTTGTTACCAGCTCCGGTAAAGTTCTTGATTTTGACGGCAAAGACAACGGTGCCGTTTCTTCAGACAGTAAAATTCTCAACAGCAAGGGCGAAGTGATTGGCGAAGTCATTCCCGAAAATATCGTTGTTGACATTTGGGGACATTATCAGGGCCATGTCAACGGGCTCGGCGATGTCATCGACTTGAAAAACGATAATATAACCGCAATTTTGCCGGGCGGCGCAACGGATAAAAATTTGAGCCTGTTAAAGCAGGGAACAGTTATTGATTTCAGCGGTTCGGTCGTCGGTGCGGTTTTCCCGAACGGCAGCGTCATAGACAACCGCAATGTGGCCATCGGCAGAGCTTTGCCTGACGGCAGCATTATCAGCGATGCCGGCAAACTCTTCGGCGAGATTTTAGACGGCGATATTGTTATTGATAATAATGATAAAGTTGTGGGTTATGTAAATATTGATGGCACAATTACGGCAAAAGATGGTAAAGTTATCGGCAGAACCTTATCCCGTGATTTGGCGGTGAGTGATAACGACAATATCCTTGGTAAAATTTTCAAAATTGGCGCGACAATTTTAGGAAATGATGGTAAATATATAGGCAGATTATCACCCGAGGGTAAAGTTATCAACGCCGGAGGACAGAACATCGGCTATATCAAAAATAACGGTTCTTATATTGATTTGGATAAAAAAGTTTCTGGCTACGTTTTGCAGGAAGTCGCCAAAAACCGGAGGAATTAAGTTTTGAAGTTGCAGTTTTTGAAGGCAGTAAAACAATTACGTCAATTAGCAAAAGTTTCGGCTTTTGCTTTTTGCGGTTTATGTTTGTGGACATCTGCCGCTGCGGCTCAGGAAATCACTGCAATAGATTTTAACGGCGATTTGCTTGGTAAGGTTATTCCCGACGGTAATGTCGTCAGCTTTGACAACCGCCTGATTGGTAATGTGACGGCAGACAGTCTGATTGTCAATTTTGACGGCGATTTAATCGGCGGCGTTGTTCCTCAGGGTATTGCCATTGCCAATGATACCAGCCTTTTGGGAAAAGTCAGCAATGACGGTACCGTCCGCCAACCTTCAGGAAAAGTAATCGGTAAAGTCCTGCCTAACGGTTTGGTTGTTAATGATTTTTATGATGTTATCGGCGCCGTGCTGTTTCCGGGGCTGATTTATAATGATGAAGGCAAAACTGTCGGCCGCCTGACCGGTGACGGTCTGTACACCAATCTCAAAGGCCAGTCGGTCGGTTTCATTACACCGGATGGCTATGCTTATCGTCGCGTCGGTGATGATTTCATTCTTGACGGCCGGCTGATTTCTTCAAAAATGGTTGTTTCTTTGAACGGCGATTTTCTCGGCAGCGTTGTTCCCGGCGGTGAAGTCTCTGATTTTGACGGCAAAACGATTGGCAAAATCAAAGCCAACGGCTATGTTTATAATCAGAATAATGAAATTATCGGCCGCATTGTCAAATCCAGCTATGCTTTTGATGATTTTGGCCGCTATCTCGGTTATGTCACTTATAACGGCGAAGTTATCAATAAAGGCAAAAGCCTCGGCCGCCAGCGTGCCGACGGATCGATTATCGACGGCAAAGGCAAAGTTATCGGCTTTGCTTTGGATATTGCCTCAACGGCTACCAATCTGCAGGGACGCTATATCGGCCGCATTATGCCGGGTGGCGCTCTGGCTCGCGCCAAAGAATATTCCGGCCAAATCGGCGCTCGCGGCGACATCATCGCAACAGACGGTAAAATCAGTGGCCGCATCATCTCTTCCGGCCCCGTTTTCGATTACCGCGCTTCCTTAATCGGCCACGCTTTGAGCAACGGCCAGATGATTGCTCTGAGCGGTAACGCTATCGGCAAGATCATTTCCGGTCTGGCCTATAATCTGCAGGGCAAGGTTATGGGCGCGACCAGTGCGCCGCGGCTGGTTATCAATGCCGATAACACGATTGCCGGCATGAGCGGTATCAACTCTACTCTGGCCAACGGCGAAGTTTCAAAATTAGTTTCGCCTTTCGGTTATGTCCTTTCTCCGGACGGTGCTTTCGGCGGCATGAGCACGGCCGCTTTGCCGATTTACAACCAAATCGGTGCGGAAATTGCTCGTATCGGATTAAACGGCAAGGCCATGAGTTCCGGTAATGCCGAGGTCGGTAAGCTGACCCAGTCGGGAATGATTGTCGATGAACGCAATTTGATTTTGGGTCGCAGCCTGCTGGATAATTACGCTGTGAATGTTCGCGGCGATATCTTCGGCCAGCTGGCACAAAATAACCTGATTATTGACAATAACAAAGCGATTGTTGCCAAAATCACGCCTGACAAAGCCGTTATCAAAACATCAACTGATAACAGTCCTGATATTATGCCGAAAATCGGTACGGCATTCAACCGCCTTTTGGCAATGGATTTCAGCGGCGCTTTAATCGGCTATGCCGACCTCAGCGGCCGTGTTTTGGACTTTGACGGCACATCTGTCGGCCGCGTGGTTGAAAACGGTTATATCCTTGATAACAATAATATCCTCAGCGGTTATGCTTTGCCGCAAAATCTGGTCATTGACAACAAATGCAACGTCAGCGGTATCATCACGCCGCGCGGTGAAGTTCGTAATTTCAAAAATATTTATATGGGCCGCATACTGACCAACGGCCAGGTCATTGATGAAACCGGCAATGTCATTGCCCATGCCGCTGTTCCGGGCGCGGTTATAGATTATAACGGCAATACGCTCGCCACCATGGGTGGCAACGGCCAGATTATAAACTATGACGGTCAGGTTTTGGGCTGCGTAGATTTCAAAAATCAGATTCGTAACAATAATAATATGATTATTGCAGCGCCGGTTGATTATGTTCCGGTCATTGATTTCAAAGATAAAATCATCGGCCGCGTGACGATTGACGGTCAGGTTGTCGGAACGGATAACCAAAATCTGGGCTATATGCAGCCCGACGGAAATGTCAACAGCCGCACCGGAGCGCCGCTCGGCAATCTGTTCAAATATGCGGTTGCTTTTGATAATAACAACCGTTATCTCGGCCGCGTTGTTTCTGACGGAACCGTCCGTAATGAAAAATTTGAAGATTTGGGTAATGTCACTTTTGACGGAACCGTGATGAAAGGCACCAACAAAGTCGGCTATGCCCTCTATGATTTTTATGCTTATGACAATGATTTTAATGCCGTTGCCCTGATAGGTAAAGACGGCGTTGTCCGCAACTTTAATAATAAAAATATCGGCAATTTGCAGCGCGGCTTTGTTATTGCTGCCGATGACAGCGTTGTTGCCCGCGGTAATCGTGATTTTTATATCCGTGACAATGCCAACATGATTTTGGGTGAGTTAAACCTGAACGGTGAAGTTCGCGGCAGTAACGGCGAAATTGTCGGCAAACTGGGCAATGCCGGAGAAATTACCGACAGCAACGGTTCGGTGATTGCCAATGCCAGACCGCTGCAGTATTACAGCCGGATTTTGGCTGTTCCGCAGCAGGAAATCGTCATCGACAGCGACGGCAGAATCATCGGTCATGTTGATGATAACGGCAATGTCGTAGATAAAAACGGCAAAATCATCGGCAAGAAAGATAAGGACGGCAATATCTTTGACAGTATGGGCCGCTTAATCGGCCGCGTTTTGAGCGGTGACAATAATAAAGTCTATGATGAAAAAGGCAAATTGGTTGGTTATGTTAAACCTGATGGCACGGTTGTTGATGAAAACGGCAAAGAAGTCGGCAAGCTCAATGAAGACGGTACTGTCACCAACGCCAATAATGCCATTATCGGCGGAATTGGCAGCGACTGGTATGAACGCGTTGACATCAAACGCCCGCAGCGTCCGTCGGTAGAGCCGATTGTCGGTACGCCCGGAGACGGCAAAACCGTTGACAGCAAATACCGCCGCTCGCTGAATATTGCTCTGAGCCCGGACGGTACTTATATCGGTGATATTATGGATGACGGCAGCGTTGTTGATAAAAAAGGCCGTGTTATCGGCCAAAAAACACCTGACGGCCTGGTTATTGACAGCAACGGTACCTTAATCGGTATTGAAGAAATCAAAAAGCCTGCCGGCGGAGAAATTTTTGTTCCGGCCGGAACTTTCGGAAAAGGCGCAGCTTACGGCATTGGTACCGGCCCCGGCGATAACTTAGGCCCCGGCGGCGGTTATGGCCCCGGAGAAAGATACAACACCCAGCGTGCGGCCGCTTTGTCTGTCGCGCAGGGTGAGCGCCGCCAGAATATGCAGGTTGGCAAAATCAGCAGCAATATTCGCAAAGAAGCTTTTGACGGAATGCAGAAAGACTGGTCAGAGCAGGGCATTGATAAGTCCAACTCGTCATGGCGTGTGGATATGAGCGAAATGATTTTGGCCGACAAACCGATTCCGGCTGTTTTGGCCCGTTCAATCGATTCAAACAACCCGACGCCGGTAACCGCATTTGTTGAGCGAAATGTTTATGCCGAAGAAGGGCGCAATATTATCATTCCGGCCGGCAGCCGTTTCATTGGTGAATTTGGCAGTTTGTCTCCGACATCCGAAGCCTCTTCCGAAACAGCCAAGGTCACAATCAGCTGGCAGCGTTTGATTCGTCCGGACGGTTCAATGTTCAAATTTGACGGTTTGACGGCAGATGCCCAAGGCCGCGGCGGTGCTTTGGGATACTTGGATAAGCAGCTGTTCAAACGTTATACCATGCCAGTCATGACCTCTATTTTGACCAATACCATGGCTTATATGATGGCGCCCTCGGAAGATTCAACGACTGAAAACGAAACGCCGAAACAGCAGGCCGCCAATGACGCCCGCCAAAACTTCCTGGATCAGATGAACCAGATGTTTGAGCAGATTTTGCAGGATAAGTCGAACATTACCGCCATGTCATATGTTCCGGCCGGTACGCGTATTATCGTCTTCCCGAAAGTCGATTTGTGGCTGCGTAATATCGAAAGCGACAAAGAAGGCAGTTATGATTCGAATAAGGCAAATGTTCTGATTGACGATAATGCCCGCTTGAAAGGCGACAATTCCGGTGCAACGGTTCCGGGCGGCAACAATGCTTCGGGAACCGGCGGCAGCCAGGTCAGCTATTCTGAGGATAATGGCGGTGAACAGCCGAAATCGGCGCCGTTGATTGCCGAAGAGCCGCAAAAAGAAAAGACATCACCGCGTGTCGTTGTTGTTCCGCCTCCGCCGCCTTCATCGTCTTCTTCTTCGGGAAATCGAAGCACTTATACGCCTTCGACATCTTCAGGAAGCAGCTCGTCAGGCAGTAACTCGCAGTCGGTGCCGCAATTGTTTTAAGGAGAAGTGAAATGAGTTTTGCCGTTTTGGAATCTGTTCTCCGCCCGTTGTCTTATTGGTATACGCAAGACAACATCGAGGAGGTGGCCATCAACCGCTCCGGCCAGATTTGGCTGCGTTTGCGTGGCAAAAGAGCCTATCCCTGGGTTATGTATAAAGATGAAAAACTCAGTAAAGAATATCTGGTTGATTTGCTTTATATTATCGCCAATACCTATGAACTGCCGTTTGATCCGGTTTCCGGAACGCCGCTGGTTTTTGCAACCATTCCCGGTGAGCACCGTTTCTCAGCTATTGCCGGCAAAAACATCATGTATGATCAGGATGACCTGACCGGCGGTGTGGCGCTGACTATTCGTATTCACAGTGAGGACGTTGCCTTTGGTTTAGGGGATTATGGTTTGTCTCAGGGTGCCAAATTGCACCAGATTAATGTGTTAAAACAGATTAAAGATCCCGATGACCCTTATGAAAAACTTCTGCTGAGTATCAAGCGCGGCGACCATATTTTAGTATCCGGTGCAACGGCAACCGGTAAAACCACTTTTTTGAACAACTTGTTAAAGATTTTAGATATTCACAAACGCATTCTCACCATTGAGGATACGCGCGAGCTGATTGTTCCTCACCCCAACCGTGTTCATATTACCCTGTCGCGTACCGAGCAGACCAATGATTTGGACTATGCCGGCGTTATCGATTTGGTAGTTCGTTTTACGCCTGACGCCATCATCGGCGGTGAGATTTCAACTAAAAATGCCGCCGCAATATGGGAATTAATGGGATCCGGACACGATAACTGTCTGGCAACAATCCACGCGGAAAATTCTGAAGCCGCTTATAATGCTTTTGTCGATCGTATCATGCACGCTTCCCCGACAATCGACCGGGGTAAAACGATTGAAGAAATGAAAAAGAAACTGCGTGTCGTACAAATCAACCGTGACGGCAACCTGCGTGCAGTCACTGAAGTTACTTAGAAAAAAGCCCCGGTTTGGGGCTTTTTTTTAATTTGTAGCATTGTTTGGTACTGCGTTCAGCAGGCTTCTTTATTGTCATGTTGAGCCTGCCGAAATATCTCAGCCTTATTTATTGCAGAGACCTTTCAATGATGTTTGGCTGACAGTTTTTATTGATGAGCGGCGAAACAGCTGACTGAGGGGATTAAACGCCCTCACGTTTATAGCCAACAGACCGTTCAAAGTCCCCCTATCTTTCAAAGACAAGTATATTGCTCGTAATTCTGGGCGAGCAGCGCGAGCGGTGAAACAACTAACTGAGGGGATTAAACGCCCTCGCGTTTATTGGAGCGGCGGAATATTGAATTGAGCGATTTCACCGGGTTTGATTTTGCGGTTGGAATAGCGCATATTTCCGGTTTCAATGACAAATCTCTGGCGTCCGGTCAATTGGGACGCAAGGTCATAAAAATCGCTGGCATTAAGCTCAGAACGCTGCGGGTTCATAATATATAAAACGCAGCCCTGAGTCTTTTCGGCAACACCGCAACGGGCACGGCCTCTCGGAACTTCGGCATTGACAACAACGCCCTGCAAACCGTCACGGACAACTTTTTGCTGGCCGAACATCAATTTTGCACCGATAAAACCGGCCAGAAAAGCGGCAATCCCGATAACAACGGCAATTTTTTTGGCAATCATGCCCGGATAATACGGGGCATTGCCCATTTGCTCATTCATCAGCTCCGTATCGTCAATAAAATGCGGCTGCTGCGGGGATTGAGCATATTGCTGGTTATTGTCCATATAATAAGTTTCATCGGCAACGGCTGGCAGATTGGCATTTTCATCAATATATGAATCCAGATTAAACGCGTCGATTTCCTGCGGACGCGGCATACCGCCCTGAGACATGTTCGGGTTTGCGCCCTGATTTTGCGGCCGCGGTGAAACCGGTGCGTTACCGCCCTGCGGCACCATTCTTTTAACCGGGCGTTTGACCTTTTTTAAGCGGCGATTGGGATCCATATTCATATTTGGGTTAGGATTATTGCTCATATCATTCATTTTATTATTCCTTAAGTCCCGAATTAGATTTTGTTCTGTAAATGTTTAGTGGTTTTCAGGGTGCGGATAAGGCGCGGCACCATGAAGACGATGGTTTGTGAATCTTTGCCTCTGGCTCCGAAAATCTCGTTGGGAATACCGATAATCAGGAAGTTTTCCCCGAGCTGGCTGCGAATATTAAACTGGGTAATTTCACCATTTGTCGCCTCCAGAGTGATATTGGAAAAGATTTTGTTGTTCTGTTCAATTGAAGCTTTGGCCAGAATTGAGAGATTGGCATCAATACTGCTGCGCTGGCCGCATTTGCCGACATCAAAGCGCGCATACCACAAGTTTGGAACCACAAATTTACCCTGGGCAACCGGCTCAACGCGGCCCTGCATGCTGAGAAAAGCATTGAGCGAACCGATATTCAGCTCGTCGGAGGTGGTCAAAACACGTCCGAGAACGCCGGTTTTGGCTGATTTAATCGTTCCGTAATCAAAAGTATTGAGCAGGCTCTGCCATTGAATATCATTCTGCGGATTGGTCGGATAAACTTTCATGACATAAACATCAAAAGCAATCAACAGCGGGTTTTCTTCAAAATAGCCGATTAAGCTGAGGATTTTGTTTTTAAGTTCAAAATCGGCGTCAAACGTAATCGAATAGTCATCCCAGTCTGAGGTGGTGTCAGTAATACCGGAACCGCGCAAAACATCGAGCAGCGCCAGCAAAATCGGCCGTGAATGCGGCACATAGAGGCTGAAGTTGGCTTTGCGGCTGATACGCAGCGTTTTATTGTGGGCGTCATAGGAATAATAGATTTCGGCAGCGTCGGCAATCATCTGAATCACTTCAGAGAGTTCGCCGCGCAGATTTTCCGCAGAAATGCTGGCATAAGGCGCGTCTTTGGCAATCAGCTTGATTCCGGCTTCTTTGGTCAGCTTGCGCAGAGCTTTTTCTGCCGGCATGGTTTCAAAAGAAAAACCGGTAACCTCAAAGCGCGGCAGCATATCGTTATTGCCGTTTTTGACCAGATTAAATGCCTTGATGTTATAGGGAATGGTCGTAATCATCTGCTGGGTCTGCCAGTTGACGGAACAGCGCAGCGGTGTTTCCAAGTCAAAGGTTTGCGCGCCTTTGGGCGTGCGGATGATATTCGGATCCTGGGGCAGGGTGATTTTGGCTTCCATGCCTGATTTTTTGAAGTCAATAATCTGCGAAGCCGGCTGCGTTTCTGTCTGGCAGGCTGAAACAATCGCCAAAACGACTAAAACCAAACTGCTGTTAATTATTTTTTTGATATTCATTCTTCGCTAACCTTTTCAGGGACGGCAGGCGCACCTTGCGGGACTGCCGGTTTGACAATTTTTACAATCTTTTTAATGATTTTCGGCTGGCCGGAACTGCCCGCACTTGGTGTGGGAGCTACTGCCTGAGGCTGAACTGCCGGCTGCGGAGCAGGGGCAGGCTGTGCCGGGGCGGATGGTTGCTGGACGGGAGCTTGCGGCTGCGCTGTTTTTAAGGACTGTTGTGTCAAGGCCAGAGAGCTGCCTTCGGCGGCTTCAATATTTTGGTTTGACATCAGTTTTTCAATCACGGCGTCCATACTCATACCGGCGCCGGCAGTCGGATCATGAGATTTGTCAACCCCGCCGAGGGCTTCTTTCATCTGTGCCAGTTCCTGAGCATTGTCCTGCTTAATCATTTCCGGTGTTGAATTATTTTTCAGTTCGACTTTGAAGTCATTAAGATTTTTCTTAAAAGCGCTCATGCCGCCCTGAATTTTCTTTTCGACCAAAGGGTGGAGTTCTTTATGCGCCAGAATAAAATCGCCGCTTTCGCTGATTTCTTCGAGAATATCGAGGATATAACCGTAAAAAGGATATTCCTCAATGGCGATATTGCCTTTGCGGATACAACGGGCGGCAATTCGGGAAATTGTCCGGTCGAGATAATCTTTAAGCAAAATATAGTTATCAAGAACCCAGAGGGTTTCCTTGTCAACTGACGCTGTCGCGGTCGTATTTTGTTGCTCGTCCATTGTTATCTGCTCCTTATTTACTTCTAATCTAATGTAGGCGCCCGGCTTTGTAAATTATTATTTTAAGGTTTTAAATCACTATTTAACGCATAAGGCTCATTTTTATTTTCGTCATCGGCCAAATCGGCAAAAACAATCTCATCGTCACCCTGCGGCAGAATATTTTTCGGTGCCAGAGGGTCACGGTGTTCGGGGGAGATATCCTCCTGAAAATAGAGACTGCCGGATTGCAGCGGTGTCATGTCTAAATCATTGCCATTTTCGTCACTGCCGCCGGCATAAGGATCGGGAACACCTTCCGGCATGGCTGTCTTTTTATCAAAATTGTCAAACAGGGCAGAAAAATCAACGTCTTCCTGTTCAGCAGGCAAAATAGTCTTTTCTTCGGGCATATCGCTGTCATCGCTGAAAAGGGTGCTGATTTCTTCATCGGCAGCCTGAGGTGAAAATTGCGTTGAAGATATTGCTGCCGGATCGGCAAGGTCGGTTTCCTGAACAGAAGTTTCGGGAACTTCTTCGTATTCCCATTCCCACTCGCCGTCTTCGCCCTCGCTTTGAGCTTGAACTTGCGGCTGCTTGGCGGCTTCGTTTTCGGGGATTTCTTCATACTCCCATTCCCATTCGCTGTTGTCGTCAGCTGTTTCTGCCAGGCCTTCATCATTGGCATCAAGCGCAATTTTATATTCAGCGTCCAAATCAACCGGTTGGTCGTCGTTTAAGCTGCTGTTGAATGTATTCAGCAGATTATCCAGAGCGTCAGGGCTTTGCAAATCGGGAATCAGGCTGCTGTGGACGACAGGAGCTTGCGGTTGTGTCTCAGGTACAGCAGAATGTATGGTTACGGTTGTATCAGCAGCTGCCAATTCAGGTTCTGTTTCTTCAGAGTTAAAAACCTGCCCGTCGCTGAAAATATCATCTGATTCCAAACTGTTTTCAAGCGGCTGAGGTGTTTCTTCATTACTCAAATCAATACTGTTGTCATCACCGCTCAAATCAATCGGCATTTCTGCCGCGGCAAAATCATCACTTTCCTCTTTGGCAAAAGCATCACTTTCCTCTTTGGCAAAAGCATCTGCCGGAGCGGTTTTTTCAAATTCGGGTTCATCAGCTTCCGAATAGTCACTGCTCAGATTATCATAACCTGTCGCAATATCTTCATTTTGTGATGTTTCAACCGGCTCGGGAAGCTCTTCCCATTCGGTATCCTGTATGTTATCGGGTGTCTCTGCCGCAGAAACTTCATTATTAAATATGTTGCTGTTTTCGGCCGTTGCCGTAGCGTTAGAAGAACTGAAGATAGACATATCAAGCTTCGGAAAATCATCTTTTTCCGTTTGATGAGATGAAATATTCTCTTCAGCCAAGGACGGCGTCGTCGGCATATCCAAATCAAAAAGCGATGTGTCAAGACTGCTGCCGGACTGAGAGAGCGCAGCTTCATTACCGGAAACCGGCGTGTCATCAAAATTCAGCAGCTCGCTCAGTTCTCTGTCGGCAGGACTCATCGCTGCCGGAGCCGTTGCTTCTCCGTCGGCCGGTCCGTTATTTTTTTTCTTTTTCTTCTTCTTTTTTTTCTTTTTCGCCGGTGCGGCAATATCGCTCAGCCCTAAACCGTCACCGCTGATTTCATATCGGTCTTCGTCATTATCGGCCGTTTCTTCAGCGCTAACATCATCTGTCTCCAAAGCCTCGGGTGCCGCCGGCATTTCAACAATTTGTTCCTCAATGTGAGGTGAGGTTTCCGTCCGGGCTTCCTGGGCGGCAGATTCTTCTTCCTGAATATTTGCTTCAGCCGGAACTTCAACATATTCATATTCGACTTGTGGTTCGGGCTCATTTTCCTTGACCGCAGCCTGATTTTCAAACTCGTTGTCTTCACGGTTATGCCCGCGGTTGAACATATTGCCTAACATCTTTTTGATGTAAGACGGCTCGTTGCTTTCAGTTGTTCCTGTGGTTTCATAAGACGGTTCGGCATATTGATAAACCGGCTGTTGAACCGTATCTCCGGCGACCATAGCCCCTGCGGCGGCAGTTGCCGGAACCTGCTGGTAAATAACCGTCTGGTTTTTTGCCTGCTGCTTGAAGAATTTCAGATTTTCTTTTTGAAAAGCACTCAATGCATTTATCAGGGTTTTGTTAGACAGTTGGTTGCTTTCTTTCAGAGCCACGGAAATAATCGCCGACAGCTCTTTGGTCTGCTCCTTGGCCATTTCTCTGAAAAGCTGGGATTGCGCCTTGATAATGTCGCCGACCAATTCCTGCGTGTTGAGAGCCGGAGCCGGGGTATTGTTAATTTGAATATTGTTGGCATTATTCGCGTTGCTGTTGCTGGCGCTGATGGCATTATGCTGCAAGAACATTTTGGCCATTTCCAGTTGAGATTCGGTAATAGCCTTAGTGATTTCTTTGGTATTATCAATCACTTTGACGCCGTTGCCGTCGGTGATGACAGCCGGAGCGGAACTTTCCTTTTTGCTGCCGAGCTCTTTAATCAGCGTCTGGGTGATTTCTAATTGAGATTGTGTAATTGACTTGGTCAGAGCCATGGTTTCCTGATGTCTTTTTTCATCGGATTCAGCCATGGCGTCAGCCAAAGCCGAAGCAATATCTTTGGCAAAATTAGCATCAGCTTTGATTGTTGCTGCAGCCGGAGCTGCTGCCTGAACAGCGTTATTATTGTTTTGCGTCTGCATGGCCTGCATCATCAGCAGCATTTGTTTTTGCAGTTCCAGACTTTCGGCGCTGGAGGCCGTGCTTGCTGCCGGCTGGGGAGCTGCGGCTTTGGCCGGAGCCGGCGTTTCTTCTCCCGCAGCGGTTGTGATAGCTTCTTTTTCTGCCAGAGCATTGGCCAGAATATTTTCTTTGACGCCGGCCGCCAGATGTTCACCGCTGACCACTTGGTCCGGAGCAATACCGTGTTTTTCTTCCAGCTCGTCCACATATTCCTGCAGCAGGGACCCTCCGGGAAGAGCCGTACACATATGGCGGATTTCCGGAGGCTGCTGCAAAATCATATTATCAAAATCAGTTTTTTGTTTCTCATCAAGAATATGCAATTGGCGAAAAACGTTTAAAAGGCGTTGCACGATAACAATCGGGTCTTCAACCCCTGCTATCTTTTTGTTTCTGCGTAAAGATTTTATTTCTTCAACCAATTTGCAACAATCCCGAATCTGCTTGTGAGATATTTAAACTCCTGTCTCTTATACACATCTGACGCTGCCGACGACTAGTCG
>ERZ1026946.412-NODE-412-length-14946-cov-5.078034_pt1 | contig 14946 bp, 9 predicted proteins | sample MGYA00519460_ERZ1026946 | MGnify/ENA primary metagenome ERZ1026946 (study PRJEB26926, sample SAMN06164620) | human gut metagenome | biome: ENVO:00009003; feature: ENVO:2100002; material: ENVO:00002003 | host: Homo sapiens | place: USA | collected 2012 ...
ATGTAGCTCCGTCTCGTGGGCTCGGAGATGTGTATAAGAGACAGCTTTATAACCGTTAAAATATTCATCTTGGCCGTATTTTTCATACAGCTTTTCAATCTGGCCAACATAGCGGCGTGCTTCGCTGCGGTAACATTCTGCTTCGGTTTTGCCGCTGTTGGTGCAGGCGACAAAATCATTAATCGGATCTGCCGAAACACTTCCGCTGGAAAAGAAGATTCCCAAACTTAAAATGACGGCAGACAGCTTTTTCATGTTACCCTCCCGGAAAACAAATTATAAATTAATGGCGACGACTTTATGGACTTTGGCCAAATCGTTATTGCCGATTTCAATACGGTCATCAGGATTCCATCTCATACCGTAAAGTTTGCCGTTTTCGTCTTCGCGAATACTCAAAATTTTGGCATCGGATTCTGAGGTATAATAAACGGCAATATCACCGACGCTGACAACTTCCTGCGGGTCAACAAACAGAACCGAACGGGTCGGCAACAGGCTGCCCAGTCTGCGGGTGCAGAGGTTGACGGCATAGGCGTCTTTTTTGCCGTAGAGATTAGCCGGACGCTGAACTTTGCGGGTTTCCTGATTGAAGTCAATGATAATGTCGCCGTCTTTTCCGGCAGTACCGTAAACGGAAATTTTCAAACCGTCGGGATTAGAACTTCCGAAAGTAGAAATTGCGCCTCTCGGAGTTGACAATAACTTGTATTTTGCATCATTGCGCTGAATAATTTCGTCCAGCATACCTTTGTCTTCAAGAGCCTTGATTTCTTCTTTGAGCTCTTCAATGCTGCAGTTCAAAGCTTTGGCGATATTTTTCATTTCTTTGTCGGAAACTTCTCTCTGTCCCATTTCAATACGGTGATAAACTGACAAAGTCATATCTGCGCTTTCGGCAACTTCAATAAGGGTCAGATTCTTTTCGTTGCGGATTTGACGCAAGCCGGCACCCAGGGTTTTCAAACCGGTTTTCTCGTTGATTTTGTTGCGTCTTTCCTGTTCGCGGCGCCAAGCCTGAACAATTTCTTGTTGGGAGTTTTGTTCGTTAACAAACAAATCTTGCAGCGGGCAGTCTAAAAATTCTGCAACACGCACCAATTGTTCTTGGTCAACCCGGCGATATCCCTTTTCAATCTTGGAAATTGCCGACAGACTAACCGACAGATGATCAGCCAATTCCTGCATAGAACGGCCGCGAAGTCGTCTGAACATTCTGATTTGATTGGGGAAAATAATTTCTTCCATACTAAACTACCTCTTACATTGTGAAACAATAGTATTAACTGCCACACATCTTAATATAAGCGATAAATTAATCAAGAAAATAGTACAAAAAAAGACAATTTGTGTACAAATCAGCACAATTTACAGCAAAATTTCTCTAGATAATTCCGGCAATTTTATGAGTCTTGCCTTTGATACGGTCGCGTAAAAATTGTTCTTTCATCTGTTCCTGATCTTTTTCTCCGAACGCGGTTCCGCCGTTTTTCTGATAGGCGGCCGTAAACTCGCCCTGCATGTTAACGGCATATTTATTGCGTTTGGCATGATATTCGGAAACGGAGTATTGGTTGATGACCTCTTCTTCTCCGGTATCCGGATCTTTTCTGGTTGCCCGCAGACGGTTCATCAGGCCGTCCGTTGCATAGGAAGTTTTATTGCCGTTTTTGTCAGCTCTTTCAAGTTCGACAATAGCTCTGCCGGATTCTTCGTCACCGGGCAGCGTCAGTCTCATAGCCTGTGACGTACCGTCTTTGTTTTTCTCGACAATCTCCAGAACCTCGCGGCCTTCTTCATCCGTTGTGATATTAATATTATCGTCATTCAGGCCGCCTTTGAATTTGGCCCCGAGGGTTGGGAAACTCTGCTGCGCAAATTGCTGCAGGGCTGCGGCTTTAACCATTTTTTCCGAAAAAGCAGAACCCTTCAAAGCGGCGTTCAAAGCCGTCATGTTCATGCTGCCGTCTTTGTTGCGCATTGCTTTCATGCCGGCGGTTTCAATGCTCAAATCTGATTCGGTCACTTCGCCGTTGACTGTTGTTTCCGTTTGTTTCAGATAACCGTCCGATTTGGTGGTCGTAATTTTGCCGTTACCGTAATCTTTGGTCGTTGTCAGCATTTTGGCACCGTTATTCATAATTGTCACCGTCTGCGTCTTATTACGTCCGCGTGCCCAGGATTTTGTTTTAACCTCGTAGGTGTGGCCGATGATATTGCCTGCCTCGTCGGTCACGGGCTTCATTGTACCGTTGCCGTTGCGGGCCATATGTTCAATGCCCCGCATTTTCATACCGCGGCGCATATCTCCGGCTTTTTCCTTGATAGTTTCGCCAACGGCCGAACCGACGGTTTTGGCACCGCCCCAGGCTTTGAGACCAAGTTTTTTGGCACCTCCGGCTGCCATGCCGCCGATTTGGCTGCCGATACCGCCATTGGACATACTCGGGGCAAACTTGCTGGCAAAAGCGGTCGCCTCGTCCAGAATTGCCCAGGCCAGCAGCAGGACAAAGACAATCTTAATAACAGCCACGCCGCCCCAGGCCAGAGTTGTAACAATTGCTTTTTGGAAGTCATCGCCTTCCAAATTCTCAATGCCTGCGCCGGTCACGGTGATTTCAATCGCTTTGGTCAAAATCAGAATAAGGATACTCAGGAAAACAAAGTTAAACATCGCGTTCATGAAAGAGTCCCAAACATGTTTAACATATTTCTGAGTATTTTTGAACGGATAAGCGCCGATTGCCGCCGGCAGAAGCGCGCAGGCGACTGTCAGCTGGAAGATGGCATCCAGCATCAGGAACGGGAAAATAATGATAACGATTCCCGCGCCGCACCAAATAAGCAATCCGGTAATCAGATAGGGGATGGACGGGAAAATAAACAGCGACGCCTTAACATAAAAAGCAATACACATTGAGGCCGCACCGAGAGACATTGTTGCCATCAAACGTCCCTGAATTGCTTCAATTGTACACAGAATGCTCGTTCCCATGGAAGCCGGAAGACCGCCGTCCTGCATCACATTGTAAGTTGATGTGCAGGTACCATCGGTAACGGCCAGCTGTGCCAGCCTGAATCCGGTGTTGAAAATCGGTTCCATTGCCAGTGAGAAGAAAGTCGATGAATCTGAGTTTAAAATAACCGCCACGATGATAACGACAAATGTCTTTGACAGCAGATTTTTAATCAGGGTCGGCGCATCTTTAGTCTCCAAAGATGAGATAAAGACGAGAATCTGCATGGCCACCCATAAGGCCCAGGCAATCCAGACAAGGGTCAAAACAGCGGGAGCCAGTTTGTTAAACGACAATTTGGCAATTTTGCTGGCGGTGTTGAAAATAACTTCAAACAGCGGACAGAACATACAATGGCCGTAAGTCGATTTATATTCGCTCGGCGAACAGGTTTTATCTTCATAACCTTTGGCGCCGCTGCTGCTGCCGGAAACGCCGCTGGCCGTACAGTTGAAAGTTGCCGATGTTCCCTCGGCGCAAGGCTCTTTACCGGTAACTTCCTTAACAATATCATTATACGATTTTTGCTGTTCTTTCGGCTTTTTCTGTTCGGCTTCCCAAGCTTCGCGGATTTTTAAGGATTCGATGGCCTCGGCGCCTTCGCGGGCATTACGGCTTTGAACCGATTTACGAATAGCTTCCGATGAGCTGCTGTAGAAATAGTCGCGGCGCGCGTACATGGCGGCAAGCAGCTCTGATTCCGTCATTTTGGTCGGGTCGCCGACATTGTTTTTGACGGATTTCATCAGGTTTCTGACGCCGCCCGGAGAACCCAGGGCAACAGAGGCAGAAAACAGCGACATCTGCATTTCGGCTGACATACTGTTGAAATCAAGGCCGAAATCTTTCATTGCCGCGGCAGCCGTATCATAATAAGTCTTTTTCATATAGGCTTCTTGCGCGTCATTGATAGCGCTCTTACTGCTGGTGCACAGTCCTTTCCACTTATTGGCAAAATCTGTTGCCGGAGCCGAGCAGGCGCGTGAATTCATTTGCTCGACCGTTCCGCCGCCGAGCTGAGACCAGATGGCCGGGTCAGTTTTCTGCAGCGAAATCAGGAAGTTTTTCATACTGCCGTGGTTACATTCCAATTGGCTGGAACCGTAGCTGCAACCGCCGATATCACCGGCAACGCAGTTATTGAAAGCGCAGGGATTTCCGGCAGCTTCATATTTGTGGTGAAGTTCGGAGATGTTATCGGCCGGATACATCTTGGCACAGCCGCTGGAAGAACAGCCTGCCGAAGCATTGCCGCTTTCGCTGGAGCCGTCCACGCCGGCTTTTCCTTCTTCCGGAACATCTGTTTTGACAAATTCTTCAGGAACTTTACACATCACACCCTGCATATCGGGAGAATGCGGGTCTTTTCTGTTGGCTTTGGAGCCGCCGGCGCGTACCTCATAGTGCAGGTGGGGGCCGGTTGAGGCACCGGTACTGCCGACAAAACCGATAACCTGTCCTTTTTTGACGCGCTGGCCGACGGCAATTTTTTTACCGTCATAAGCAGCATAACAGTTCATATGGCCGTAAAGCGTACTATAGTTATTATCATGGTTAATCATGACATAGTTGCCGTATCCGCCGGCATTTTCTTTGACAGTAGAGACAAGTCCATCGCCGGCCGCATAAATCGGGGCTCCTTTCGGAGCGGCAAAATCAATGGCGCCGTGCCCTTTTTCTCCGGTATATCTTTCTCCCGTCGGGTCTTTTCTGGGGCCAAAGTCGCTGGAAATACGGTTAATCGGTGCTGCCGGAGCCGCGTCCAGACAACCTTCTCTGGTTTCACAGTCATCACTTGTGCAGTTGGCGTCATGATCCAAAGGCGGCAGAGAGCCGGCCTCGCAGACTTTACCTAAGCGGTCCGGATCGGAGTTAATGGCCAAAGCGGAAGTCGAAGCAAAGCATATTCCAGCCCAAAGCGCAGCAAAAAAGATAATTTTGCCGCTTGGTTTGTTGAATATGTTTTTTATTGCTTTGGTCATTTTTAATCCATATTTTGTTTAATATACGCAATATCATAATTTTTTATTAATGTTCTTTATCTCGTCAGCTTCCGGGATTTTGCTGATTCTGTCTCAGCCTTTCTTCCTCTTCGAGCCTTGCCGCTTCAGCAGCTTCTCTTTCGCGTTCCTGCCGTTCTTCATCTCTGCGTCTTTCGGCTTCGGCAGCTTCTCTTTCTCTCTGTTCACGCTGTTCCTGAGCCTGTAACTCATCCTGACGCTCGCGCTCTCTTTGTTCTTCCTCACGGCGTCTCTGCTCGCGGGCGCGCCGTTTTCTCTCGGCTTTTTCTTGAGCCTCCCGCTCCCGCTGTTTTCTGGCCTCCTTATTTTTTGCAATTTCTTCAGGTGTCAGGATACGGTTTGAATATCCGCCTTCGCCGGCTGCGGCGCGGATAATATTCCGGCCGAGATTGAGAGTTTTGACACCGACTTTAAGCGTTTTGCTTCCGGCGCGGAAAGTTTTGGCCACACCGCGGCCGACCGTTGTGGAAGCCGCCGCAGCCACCGTGCCGCGATAAAGAAGATTAGCACCGCGAACGGCGGCCGTTCCGAGTTCGACAGCCGGACGGACAGTCATCTTATAACCGGCGTATAAAGTCTCATCGACCGCTTTGGCGGCAAAACCGATAGGTGCGAGTGTTACGGCTCCCAAAGTCATGGCAATCGGACGTGTAACGGTGCGAACAGCCTTGCGTGCCGTATCGGCGGCATCAAAAACGGTGCTGACGCCGGTCATAATCGGAGTAGCCACGATTTTGGCCATATCGCCCATTGCATAAGCGCCGTAGACTGCGGCTTTGGCCGGCGTTTTGGTCCATGAGGTAAGAGTCAGGGCCACGTCAATACCGGCCAGCATGGTTTTTTCTGCAACCTGATAGGTACTTTCAAGCGTCTCTTTTCCGGTCTCTCTTAAAGCATGGGTAATGGCAAAGGCCGGCTGTATAGTCATGGCACCGACAACGTCAAAAGCATTCTCTACTTTAGAATCTGTCAGATATTCGCCGGCTTCTTTAAAGCTTCTGCCTGCGCTGGTAAACGGAGTTGTAACGCCGGCGCCGAGAGCAGAACCGAGATCATCTGCAGACCCTTTGATAACATTGCCGTCGTCATCCGTATATCCGCGGAGTTCATTAAAGGCATTTTTGGTGTCTTTGACGCTGTTTTTGATGCCTCTGATACCGAAATTCTCATTAAAGCCCTCGGCAGAAGCGGACAGTATGGCTTTATTTTCCTGCAGCCTTTCGGCATTAATCTCTTTAAGATGCGTAACATTATATTTAAGCTGGTCTCTGCTTTCTCTGAAAGCTTTTTTGTCTGCTTCGCGGTTAACCTTGATTTCTTGTTTGAAATCGTTGAATTTAGACTGAACTTTGCCCGCAACCGCAATAGCTTTGCCGCTGAAAACGGTTTTGAGTTTTGCTTTATCTAAAGTGGCGATTATATGACGGATTGAATTCTCACCCGGCCGGTTGGAGAGAACCGTATTTCCGGCATTTGTCAAAGCGTTACCGAGTTTCTGGCTCAGGAAAGCATTGACGCGGCTGTCGCTGTTTTCGGCATTGGCGGTATAATAGAAGCCCAGACCGCGGACTTTTTCGCCAACGCTTTTAGGAACATAAGTTGCCAGTTTGCGAGAAAATTTATCGAATTTTTCTTCGACTTTGCGGGAAGATTCGCCGAATTTTTCTTTGGCTCGGATATAATCGCGCTGGGCGGCAGCCTGAACCCCTTGCGGCTGATTCTCAACAATTTTGTTACCGATGTTTCCGAATGCTTTGCCGACGGCACGACGCGCTTTTTCCATCGGTTTATTAAGATTCTGACGATCTTGATCGGCCAAACCGTTTTGAGTTTGGGCAAATTTGTTCATCGCCTTACCGAGGCCGGTCGGCATTTGTCCTGCCAACTCGCCGAGGGATTCGTTGAGCTCATCCATTCCTTCACGTGCGGCATTGGTCATACGGCTCCATGCCCGCGAACCCGGCGCTTTCATCAGCTCACCGCCATTCTCCATCGATTCTCCGGCTTTGGCTATTGTATTGGCCAATCCTAAACGCATACCGGCTTTCATGCGGCCGAATTTGTTGCCGATTTTGGCACCGAGACCGGCCTGATTAAGATTATCATGGTCGGAAAGAGCCTCCCAGGCTTCTTTGTTGTCTTGAGCTTTGCCTGCCAGATGTTGTCCCAATTTGTTAACTTTTTTGCCGGCAAATTTAACGGCACGCCCGGCAACATTGCTAACGGCTCCGGCGCCGACATTAAATCCGGCTTTGGCAACGGTTGTTGCTGCCTTGCCGGCCTGATTGGCCACAATATCTCGGGCCATTTTAAGAGGGGCGGCAGCTTTGTTTGTTGCCCACATTGTTGCGGCAGTAGCCATATGGTGCAGCGGCGAACCGGCGCCGGCGGTCATACTGCCGCCGAAAAATTTGTCCGGCCATTTGTTTGTAATCTGACTAATCATTTTAATACCGTAAATATAACAGAATAAAATAATCAGGAAAGCCGCTCCGGTAAAAGTAAAGACGTTGTTGATATATTTGACGTTATCTTGTTCAAGAGCATAGAGTAGGGCGTCCGTGCCATTCAGAACTGTGCCGCTCTCGGTTTCCAAACCGCCGACCGTACTGAACGAACTGCTGATAAGTTTCATGGCATAAGAAGATGATAAAGCCAAAAACAGGAAAGTTCCGGCCGCGTTCAGCGCAATCATGACCACTGATTTTAATTTTCCGGAAGTCAGTTTAAAAGGCCATAGGCCGATAACCACCGGCAGCGCAATGATAGCAAAACCGATTTTAAACGGAATATCAATCAAGTAATAACAGACGCTCAGAACCAGCATAAAACCGGCACACCAGATAGCCGCGCCGACAAGCCACATCCAGATATCGGGAATATGAATATCAATAATAAGCGGTAAATGGAAATTAATACCTTCTTCAATGGAGAAGCAGGTAACGGCATTGCCGATAACCAGATTCATTGCCACTTCGTTGCTGACACCTTCAGACAGCTTCAAAATTTTATCCATAACGTCTTTGGAAACAATTTCCGTCGGTCCGGTATAAGAGTTTTCGCTTTTAGGCTTTTCTGCCATGTTAAAATTTTTGGATTCGACCAAAAGCGCGGTACCGAATTCCGCTCCGGCGCCGAGAATAGGATTAATCGCATAGCTGACTAATGTACCGATTCCGGCGTTGATAAAACAATAAGCGACAACGACTTTGCCCAAAAAGACCACCAGTTCATTGCTCATGGCCGCCGGTTCGACGTTGGTCAGAGAAGACATCTTGCGCAAAGCCCAAAAAGCCAGCCACATAAAGGTTCCGAGAAACAGCAGCTTGTTGCCGGCGTCCTTGGAAACATCATAAACTTTACCTGCGGCACGCATAAAAGAAGACAGCAGCACATTAACAATCTGACAAGGGAAACAGTCTCCCTGATAACGTTCTTTCAAAACCTGCGTCTTCGGGCAGTCATAACCGGCTTCGGCCGGAGAAACATTAACGGTTGAAAAAGCCAGACAAAGCAAAACCCCCGCCCAGAATAGTCTGGAGGTCATGGTTTTGCGCAATATGTCAAACAGCTTCTTCAACATTTAATCCTTATTTCTGCCTGCCAAATCATCCATTCGATTCTTAATCTGATCAAATTTGTCTTTGGCGTTTTTATATTTGTTATGAGCCGCAATTGCTGCCTTACCGACATGAGACTGCTTGGCTTTCTCAATTGCTTCTTTAACTTTCTGAATCTTTTGAACGGCTTCAACACCCTTACTGGCGCCGGCAGTCAGCCATGCCAGAATACCCTTGCCGATCATGCCGACCAGAGCTTTAAGTTTCTTCTGGAACTTGGCTTCGGCATTGCCGCCGATAATTGCGCTGACCATTTTTTGCGCTACCGAAAGCGTGTTTTTGATTAAAAAGGCAATAAGCATCAACGCCATCACCGCCGGGTTAAATTCTTTAAAGGCAGCTTCCTGCTCGGCGCCCTGCGGGTTAAAGACCGCCTGATTATCCTGCAAAATCTGAATAACCGCCAGCAAAGCCATTGCAATCAAAATCGCTATCACCATCATAAAGGCTGCCGAGTTCAGCATCGTTTTCAGCCCCTCCTTACTCCAGCCCTGCGTTTGGTCAAAGGCATAAGACATCACAAGAATAGGCAGCAAAACCACCATCATGGTAAAACGGAAAATCGTGTCAACCAGATAAAAGACAAAGCTCAGCTTAATAATGGTAAACGAAACCAAAATCAGCAGGCCGACAACCGTAACCATAAAACCTTTCATCTGCAAAACGTGATAAGCCAGAGCATTACCCAGAGATAAGCGCTCGTTAACGGCGCAAATCATGCAGTTCATCATATTTCGGGGAGCTTCGGGAAAACCTGTTAAGGAAGCATTTGCGGTTCCGTCGGCATTGCAGACAATATTTTTTCCGGCTGTAATCGTTTCGCCAAAAACAGTCACGGTGTTTTTGCCGTCGGCACTGGTAGTTGATGAGGCTTCCAAAACCTTGCTGCCGAACTCAAGAAAAGCATTATAAATAGGAAAAATGACCATATTTAAAATCCATAACAGCCCCTCGACCGAGGTCGCAAGATAGCCGCAGACAAAGCAGAGCACAAACTTTTTTAGCACCTCATTCCACATTTCGGCGCTTTCACCTGAGGCATCTTTGACGGAAGTAACAAATTTTAATAAACGGATTGCAAACCAGATTGAAAAAGCAACCATCATCAAACTGAGAGCGCCGCTGGTGATTTTGCTGTACATCCCCATTGAGACGGTTCCCATCGTGTCATAAAGCAATGACAAAACGGTTTCCTGCCAGCATTCGCGGTTTTCTTTGGCCAGTCTTTCTTCCGTTTGTTTAGAAGTTTCTCCGGGGAGAGAAGCCTGCATAGCCTCATCTTCCGAACATCCGGATAAAGTGAACACCACGATGATGGCGACCATCAACATGGCAATTATTCGCAATATGTTCACTTTCCTAGACATTTTCATAAATCCTAGCTGTTTCCGCCGCCGTTTCTTGCCTCATCTAATCCGCCGGCCACATCTCTTCCCTCATTGGGATTCGTCCGGGTATTAGGGGTATCACCGCCTTGGTTTCCGCCGCCGCCCTGATTGCCGCCTTGGTTGCCTCCCTGATTATTATTTTGGTTATTATTCTGATTATTGGACTGGCCGCCTTGGTTTCCGCCGCCACCGCCCTGATTATTGGCCGCCGGTTTATTGTCGCCGGTTTTACCGCCGTGTTTGCCGATACCGAGTTTTTTACCAACCGCGGCTCCGGCCCGGCTCGTCAGTTCGTTAGCCTTATTGGAGACAGCCTGTCTGGCCGGCTGCGTCGCCTTCTTGGCAACCGCGGCTGCACCGCCGGCGGCCATACCGCCGATTTTATTGCCGATACCGCTAATTCCGCCGCTGGCCATTTTATCAGCCAGAGTTGTTGCCTGAGAGGTAAATTTGAAACCGAAAATACAGCAGCACAGCAGAATAAGGAAGCCGCCGAAACCGATATCTGTCAGTTTTTTCAAAGTCTTAATGTCATCACCGCTTAAAGCCTTGGCAATCTCGGTGAGGCCGCCGCCTTGGGGAGAACCTACGGAGGTTTCGGTTGATGTGCTCGAGCTCCCTTCTGTCTGAACCGATTCTGTCGTTTGGCCGTTTGTCATCGCCTGTCCGATGAGCTGCATATTAACACTGACAACGATACCCATAAAGACATAGACAAAGAATGTGTTAAGGAACATATCTATTCCTTTTTTTGTATAAGGATTCGTCAGCTTAAACGGCCAGCTGGCAATAAGGAACGGCATCAGCGCGCCGACCAGACCCAACGTAACCGTTGCATCAATCAGATAGAAAGCAAAAGCCAGAGACAACATAACGGCAAAAGCCCAGATAACCAGTCCCTGAAAGACCATACCAAAATCCCAGATACCGCCGACCAGAGAAGAACCTTCATTACGCCCGACACACATCAGCGAAGAGCCGATAGCCTGAGAAACGGCTATTTCCGCCTGAATTGCGCGGATAAAACAGTCTAACTTGGCATATAAGGTAATCGGCAGCAAAGCCGTATCATTTTCGATATTGATTCCCGACGTGCAATTGGCAAAAGCAGTCGGATTTTCAAACAGCATTGCGGCGCCGAACTCCAGTCCGGCCCCTAAAACGGGGGCAATAAAATATTGATAAATCTGAGTGGAATTCATCAGTAGTAAAAATGCAATCAGAACCTTAAAACTTTGTACCAGCAGTTCACCCAAAAACTTAGGCGCATCTTGTTTGGTCAAAGAGCTCAAATGAGCCAAAACTTTGAAAGCAATAAAGATTGCAAAACCGATAAGCATAACTGTTGCCATCGGACCGCCGAGCTTTTCAAAAGACATTGTCGCCATTTCATTGGCAGCATCATACAGAACCTGAAACAGCGGGCAGAAGATACAGCTTGCATCTTCAATCATTTGAATCGGAACCGGCGGACAGCCGTCGATGACGCCTTGTGTTGCCTGTGCGCCTCCGAAGACAGTCTTAATATATGATTTTCTTTCGCCGGTAAACGGATCATCGTAATACATGACGTCCTGACCGATATTTTTGACATTGCCGAGAAATTTAAATAAGCTGCCGACCGCGCTTAGGCCGATTTTAAAATTACCTTTGACTGAATTGGCAATCGCGCTGCCGTAATTGCCGTCTTTAATATCCTGTGAAATTTGATTGGCATTATCCTTGATTTCATTAATCACGCCGCTGGCGGCATCACCTGCCATATCTGTAATACCGTAAGATCCGCCTTTTTCCCCTTGCCCTTTTTCCAAAGCGGCTTGTTGTCTGGCTTGTGCTTCTTTTAACCAGTCTGCGGCCGTTGCGGCTTTGGGTTTGTCACCGGTCGTTCCGGGTGCGGCGCTTTGTGCCTGCGCATAAACGGGCAGCCCCAGCAGAGCGGCCAGAAAAAAGACGGCTGATATTTTCTTTAATTTAGTCATCATCATCATTTTTCTTATCCTCTTTGAAAGGATTGCCCAAAACTTTCCAGGCAATTATAAACATAACCACAACCAGCCCGAAAGAGAAATAACGCATGCCGCGGCCGACAAACCAGCCGAAAAAGTCAATATAATAAGCCAGACCTATTCCCAGCAAAATACCAATATTAATCAGAACAGCTTTCATGCCACTCACTCTCTTTAAACTTATTCTTAAATCCATTCTAACATTAAAATCGTCAAGAAAGTGTTACAGTTTCTTGATTTTTTGCAGACCCACTCCCGCAAAATTACCTGTTTTCAAAAAATTAACGGTTTTGTTGACTACTTCTTCGTTTTTGAATGGATTCATATGCCGGTTGTCAACGCGGGTAATATCTTTGGCGCTTTCCAAGTATACCTCATTTTCTGCCAAAAGGGCATTCTTCTTACGTGCCGGCAGCAGGCGGATTCCTTTTTTGAGCAGAGAATCACTGTCAATAATCCCCACGTCATATCCATTAGGAAAATCAGGTATATAAGCCGCTTTTGAGGGCTTGGCGTCATTGAGCATGGGGCCGAGAAACATATTTGCCGCCTTATATTGGCTGAGTTTGGCAAAAAGTTTTGAGCCTTTGTTCGGAGGGCAGACCTGGACGATTCGGCCGATTTTCAGCCTTTTTTGCCAGTCGCGGTTTTGCATGTTTAATAAAGAGCGCAGAATAAGGCCGCCGACTCCTTTGGTTACAAAAGACACTTCCTGTACGTCAACAAGGTTATTTAAAAAGAAGTCAAGCTGCCTGACGTGCGAATCCAAATGTTTTTGAGAGGAGGGATAATTGATTGCTGCCGCCATATAACCTTCCTTGAGCGCTGCGCGCCACAAAGGCTTAAACATATTTTTTGAATCAAACAGACCGTGCAGCATAATAATCATATGCCCTTTTTGCCGCGGCAGTTCATAGACTTCTATATATTTGAAAAAGGCTTTGCGGCAGTCTTCAAAACTGCCCTGATGACGCCGGATATCCCAGGGGTCAAGCAGGCGGCAGGTTTTTGTTTCAAAATTGCGCTGGATTCGCCATTTTTGATAAAAGAAAACATCTTCCCAAAATTGGCAGCCGCCCATTGTAAAAAATTCGAACTTCATTTTTACTCCCCCTCTTTAAAAATGAATAAGACTATTTATATGTGTTCTGATTCGGAATCGCCGTAATCGTCACTTTGGCTTTGTCATTGCCGTGTGATTCGATAAGAATCTGCACAACGCGGTTGTTGCGGCCATAAGTCATCTGGCTGAACTTGGCGCGGACCGTGGCAACTTCAATCCAGTTGAGCTTCGGCATTTCCGACATATAGAAGTCATAAACGCTGCTTGCATTATAAGGAGTGTCAAAAACCAGAGAGCCGATCCAGTTCTCGCCGCTGCCCAAAGCCTTTGTATCATCAAGATCAACAAACGACTCTTGCGGAAACGGAATATCCGGAAATTGGGCAAATGCGGGAGGAATCGCTGAGCCGTCAACACCGGTCAGTTTGGGTTTCTCTGAGGCACAGGCCGAAAGGATTAAGACTAAAGTTATAACTAAAATATTGTTTTTTAACATTTTTGCTACCTTGTATGCTTTTTCAAAATCGTGTATTGTCAATAATGTACCTCAGATAAGTTAAAAAAATGGAAATGAGGGGCACATCAGAGAAGTTGAATCCGATAGTAATTTTTTTTACCAATAATCAACATCTTATAAAAAATGTGAAAAAAAATCGATTTTTTTTGATTTTTTGTGTTGACATCTGAGAACGAGTGTCATATAAACCACATCACCGACGCGATGACAACATCGATTAAATGTTGAACAGATAAGCGTGGTAGTTATAAAGAAGAGTAAATACGGAAAATAAGAGGATACGCAGACGGTTTTGTATTATGGACTAAAAGACATAAATATAAAAGTCTGATGTATCAATGAGGAACCTATAAAATTCTAAAATTTGAGTAATTAGGCTAGGGTTAAAAAACCATTTTAATATGAGAGTTTGATCCTGGCTCAGAACGAACGCTGGCGGCAGGCTTAACACATGCAAGTTGAACGTGAATATGGTGGTGCTTGCACCATTATATGAAAGTAGCGCACGGGTGAGTAACACGTGGGAACGTACCTTAGAGTGGGGGATAACAGTTGGAAACGACTGCTAATACCGCATATGCCTTGAGGGGTAAAGATTTATCGCTTTAAGAACGGCCCGCGGAAGATTAGGTAGTTGGTGGGGTAAAGGCCTACCAAGCCTACGATCTATAGCTGGTCTGAGAGGACGATCAGCCACATTGGGACTGAGACACGGCCCAAACTCCTACGGGAGGCAGCAGTGAGGAATATTGGGCAATGGGGGCAACCCTGACCCAGCCATGCCGCGTGAGTGAAGAAGGTCTTCGGATTGTAAAGCTCTTTCGGACGTGACGATGATGACGGTAGCGTCTAAAGAAGCACCGGCAAACTTCGTGCCAGCAGCCGCGGTAATACGAAGGGTGCGAGCGTTGTTCGGAATTACTGGGCGTAAAGGGAGTGTAGGCGGATAAGTAAGATAGCGGTGAAATGCCGGGGCTCAACCCCGGAATTGCCATTATGACTATTAATCTAGAGTAATGGAGAGGATAGTGGAATACCCAGTGTAGAGGTGAAATTCGTAGATATTGGGTAGAACACCAGTGGCGAAGGCGACTATCTGGCCATTTACTGACGCTGAGGCTCGAAAGCATGGGGATCAAACAGGATTAGATACCCTGGTAGTCCATGCTGTAAACGATGAATGCTTGATGTTGGATATAAATTCAGTGTCGAAGTTAACGCGATAAGCATTCCGCCTGGGGAGTACGGCCGCAAGGTTAAAACTCAAAGGAATTGACGGGGACCCGCACAAGCGGTGGAGCATGTGGTTTAATT
>ERZ1026946.416-NODE-416-length-14855-cov-4.210676_pt1 | contig 14855 bp, 14 predicted proteins | sample MGYA00519460_ERZ1026946 | MGnify/ENA primary metagenome ERZ1026946 (study PRJEB26926, sample SAMN06164620) | human gut metagenome | biome: ENVO:00009003; feature: ENVO:2100002; material: ENVO:00002003 | host: Homo sapiens | place: USA | collected 2012 ...
GAGATGTAGCTCCGTCTCGTGGGCTCGGAGATGTGTATAAGAGACAGGATTACACATACTCGCCTTGACGGCACAAAAACCACTTTCAAAATCAATAATAACCTGATTTTCAAAAATTTATCCTCACAGCTGACTTTTACAGAGTTTAAAAAGCTTTTCAAGCTCTGCCGCAATCGCGGTGTTTTTGACTTAAGTTTTGAACATCATATTCCTTCCGTCACTTTGAGTGCCGGCAGCAGACACATGACCCGCAAATGGCCGCGCGATCATGCCGGCATGCTGCCGTTAATCAATGCTCTTTATCCGCATGAACTCGTCCCCGGCCTGCAGGCCTGGGCGCAGGCCTACACCTCCTCGCACGAGATTGCCGCTTTTGAAGAAGTGATTACCAACCCGCAGTCTTATCAGCAAAACAAAAGCGTCAGCCACATTTTCCGGCTTCAAGAAGACGGCAGTCTGCAGCGTGACGACAAATGGCAGATGAACCAACGACTGGAATCTCACGGCGAACTTCTGAATGCTTTTGCTTCGCTTTTGACAAGAAGCCTTGCTCTCGAAAAACCGGATGAAAGACTTTTCACACCGGAAATAATCAAGGCAATCGTCTATTTTACTCATTATTTCTATGCTCTCGGGATCAGCCCGGCCAGCTGCGGCCCTTGGGAAGAAATTCCTTTTCCGGACGGCATAAACTGGGACTGTGCCTCAATGATTCTGGCTTTGAAAAAAGTTATTGAACTGATGACGCAATTACAGTTTCACCCCAAACTGAACAACAAATTCCAAAGCTGTGAGAAAAAGCTCTGTACCAAACTCAAAACCCCGTCCCTATTCGAAACCTTGCTGCCGCTGAGTGATTTTTGCCAAAAGTCTCTTGAGATCGTCCGCCGCAATTATCTCAAAGAATTTCGCGACGCCTGTAACCGTGTCGATGCCTCTTCTGCCATGCTGGCCGCTTCCGACATAGAATTAAGCCCCAACAAAGATTTAGCAACAGAAATTAAACTCCGGCTCGAAATTTTAGCCCGCTTTTCACAGCATTTAGTCGACAAATACGGCGCCAGACGCTACAGCCGTTTTGCCATAAACCTTGACGGCCAAACAATAAAATCCTGCGACAGCTACTTAAATCTCAACTCAGATATTATGTTTGACAACCTCTCGCAAAAACTCAGCCTCGACAAACGCCGCAAAATTGAAGAAACGGAAAACAATAGCGGCGATACGTCAGAAGCCGCCCATTTTATCGAACGCAGCAAAGGCTGCGCGGAAGACGCTTCCGCCCAATGGAGTCTGCCTTTGTCTTATGCTGCTCTGGCTTATGGCAAAATGTTGTGGCGCCTCTTGGAGCAACATCGCTTAAAAGGGAATCTCTCTGCAGAAGAAAAAGACTTGTATGAACAATGCCGCAACGGTGCCGAAGAATTTATCAAGCGCAGCTATGGCAATATTACCGGCATCAAACTTGACGGCAGTCTGCCCTGCAAGGCTAACGGCCAAACTGCAGAAATCTGGAAAAAACCGGAAGCCTATCAGGCCGTCAGCACCCTGCGCGGCAGCGGCGATTATGCTTTTCTGCCCGGTGTCAATTCCCATCTCGGCTGGGATGCCGCCGTCTGCTACACGGCATCAGAAATCTTTTTAAGCTGCCTCGAATATATGGAAACCAACAATATGGTCAAGAATTGTTCCACAGGCGGCTGCCGATATAACCCCGCACAGTTTTGACATTAATTCCTTTATCTGAAAAATAAAGGGAAGCTCCGGCCGCTTTCTCGGTATCAAACTTTTTGCCGTCAATCTCTAAAGCGCCGCTTTTATCATATTTGACGCTGTCGCGATAAACGCAGCTCTTTGAATTACAAGCCAAATCCAGCCAATCCGGATAAGTTTTTTTGCCCAGATAAATATTTTTGAGCTTTTGATAATCTGCTTTATCCAGCTTTTTATTAGCGGTTTTCTCCAGCCACATCTGCTTGGTAAAATAATTGCCGCGTGCCGGCAAAATGACCAGCTCTCCCTGTTTGTCTTTAACGGCCAGCAGCGACGCTTCTTCATCAATCATCACATCAGGGCTCTTAACCGTAAAAATGCTCAAAACGCCGAGCGCAATCAACAACCAGCCCCATTTGCGCCAAGGCATATTCCACAAACACAGCCACAATCCGCCGAATACAATGGCGTTCAAACCCCACAAAGGCATTGATAAAACCTGATATCCGGCATACGGCAGAGAGGAAACATAAGCCGTAATCTCATTGACCAGCTCAATGCCGAAACCGACCAGTTTCAAAGGCAGATAATCCAGCCCGAAAGGCATCAGCAGCAGAGCAATCAAAACAAACGGCATAATAATCAAACCGATAATCGGACCGGCCAGCAGATTGGTAATTGTCGTGTAAATCGAAATCTTATTAAAATGATAAACGGCAAAAGGCATTGTCGCCAAACTGGCAACAAAATCGGCCACCAAAATACCGATAATGTAAATCCAGACAACCTTGCAGATTTTTAACCACAGGCTTTGCGCCTCCCCGCCCTTCAAAAACTTTTGCAGCCGTCCGGCATATTTTTCATAAAAGGCAATCAAAGCAACCACAGCGGCAAAAGACATCTGAAAACTGGCGCCGATGAGCGCCTGCGGAGAAATAACCAGCACTATCAAAGCCGCCCAGGCAATCGTCCGCATAGAAATCGCCTTGCGTCCGAGAAAGATTCCCAACACGACAATAAAATTCATGATAAAAGCCCTTTGTGCCGGAATCTGCGCCCCTGAAATCAACAGATAAAAAATACTGATAAGAATGGCAAACACAGCGGCCAATTTTTTGGAATCATACCGCAGAGCCAAAGGCGGAATAAAGGCGACAATCAGCCGTATCAAAAAGAACATCAGACCGGCAATCATACTCATGTGCAAACCGGAAATAGATAAGAAATGGGCTAAGCCGGAATCACGATAGTTCTGGATAATCTGCCGGTTGATAACCCCTTGTTCTCCGGCCACGATTGCTGCAGCAATAGATGCCTGATTAGCAGGCAAAACACTGCGGATATGGTTGATAATTTTCAAACGCAGCTCATCAACGGCATAACGAAACTTTGTTGTCAGAGGCGTTTCAACCATACAATCCGCCTCATAAATCTGGCTCAAAGCAAAACCATTGGCTTTAATCCCCTCAAAATAAGCTTTGCGGTCAAATTGATAACCGCCGACCATCGCCGGCTTGGCAACAGGCATCAGGTTTGCCGCTGCTTCAACGCACTGCCCGACTTTAAGCGAGCTGTTTTTCTGCCGCGTACTGATTCGGACTGTCCCGAACCGGCGGTCTTTTTCAAAATTCTCGGCATTTGTCAAAAGCAACCGCTGATTGCCGCGATAATTATAATCTATTTTTGAAATTTGGCCGCTGACATAGGTAATTTCCTGCTTTTTGATTTCATTGCCTTTGTTGAGATAAACCGATTTAAGCTGAATATCTGTAAAACCCAGAGTAACAACCGCCAAAATCATCAATAACGCCAACACGGACAGATTGAAACGAAAAATAACCGCCAAAGCAATCAGAGACTCGATAACAAGCAGCGTCCACCAAATGGAAATTTCTGCCGGAAGCAGAAAATAAAGCCCGATTCCTAAACCAAACAGAACCGGCATCCACAAAAACCACCGAGTCTGCTCCGAGTCGAACTGTTCTTTGAACCAAATCCCAAACCTATGCATATTTCTCTCTCTTTCAAGCCTGAATTAGCTTTAGCTTAAATTAAACTCTCGTCAAAAACAACAATTTAAAATTTATTTGCAAAAATTTAACAATTAGCGTTTATCCTTTAGTCAGATGTGTCATATAAGGATTATGCCAATGAACAAAAAATTGCTTTTTTTAGCCATCGCTTTGGCGTCTTTCAGTGCCGGCCAGGTCTTGGCCTCCACCACTCACCTCTCTGAATTTGACTGGGATAATCCCTCAGGAAATAACGGCCGTTCGGCTGTTGATGAATTCGGTCAGCCATTAGACGGCGGATCTGCTAACAACAGCTGTACTCAGAAATGTCCGGGATACAGTATGACCGTAACGGAATGCAGTGACGGATATGAGCTGAAAACCTGTAACGACCAGGCTTGCGTTGAATATCACAAATGCGAAGCAACCGGCTGTGCTCCGGGCTTTGATACTGAATATAAAGATTGTCCGATTGAAGTTCAGGAAGATAACTATATGTGCAGTAAATGCGTTGAATAACAAGTTTACCCCGACAGGCTTAATGCCAGTTAAGTCTGTCAATCTGCCGAAAAAAGCTGCTAAACAAAATTTGTTCAGCAGCTTTTTTTTACAGATTTTTTTAATCACAAACTTTCAACCAAATGCTGGTCCAGCCGTGAATAATGAACATTAAACTCAACCTTGTTGACAAAGGCTCTCCCGCTGCCGTCATATCTGATATGGCTTCCGTTTTTCAGAATATAGGCAGCACCGGATGAAATTTTACAAAAGCGTTCCGCCGGCCAATCAGTTTGCTCTCCGTCAAAATCAAGCATAATTGTTTTATCTTCAGACAATGCCGCCTGCCAAATAACCTCTATCGGTAATTGGCGGCTGCCGGCGCGGATTTCGCCGGGAATTATCTTTTCCTCAGGCACCTCTGCATGATATTTATCCCTGATAAAAATTTGAACTTCTTTCGGCGTCAGTAACAAGACCGATTTTAAACTTTCATTTTTCATAATAGTTTTTTTAATTGTTATAAAAATCAGTAAAGAGTGCCATCAGTTTTTCCGCAGCTTTGCCGGCATCTTCGACAACAATCACATTGGCAACGCCGTGAAGCTTGCTGACATAAGGCTGAACAGTAACAACGGAACAAACATCAGGTCTGACTTCTTTCAAATCTGCCTGGTTGGCAACCACACAGATATCTTCTTCTTTTGCACTCCAGGGAACAGATAAGCCGGAAACCGGATAGTCGGCTTTGCCGATAATGAGAGTTCCGTTAATTTGTTCCAAGATTTCTCCCAGAGTCAAATAATCCTTGGCAGAACCGGTTGACGGACAAACGGAATTACCTGCAGCTTTTTGTTTATTCATTTTAAATTAAATTTAGGTATCCTTACGGACGTGAAACATATATTTAGTGATAATAGTCATTTTAGAACTTCACACTATGACAAAATTTGCAGAAAATCAAGTTTTAAAAAGACATTTAAAAAGCAAAAACTGCCGTTTCACAACGACAGTTTTCAAAATACCAAATTAAATCTTCAAAAAAAATGACATCCTTACCAGATTCAACAAGTACGGATGAACAGCGAGAAATCAGAACTTAAAAAAGACAGTGATTTCTCTGATTTTGAGTTAAATTTATAAAAAATCGACACTCGCGTGTGGATATATCTTGTAAAAACGCCAAGCGTTTTTAAATATTCAGAAAGTTAGGAATAAAAATATTTATGATGCTGTCAGTGATAGACGATTTTTTTATTTTTAGCAAGTCAAAATATTCTTAATCCCATTTAAGCTTGTTATGTGAGACGAGTAATAAGAAATCAGAAAACCGGCGACAGGAGTGTACAACAAGGTACATGACTGAGCCGGTTATTCGCAATTTCTGTATTAATCGTCCGCAGAACAGGCTTATAAAATGAGATTCATCAAACGCTCAGTAGCCTTAATGGCAGCCTTTACCTGGTCTGAAGACACGGCATGCGTCCGCAAACCGTTATCCCAAACAATGACGGCTTCAACAAGTGAGTTAGATGAACCGCCGGGCGGAATGGTGATTTCAAAATCTGTTAATTTCGGAATTTCTATACCCATTTTCGGCGCCAGTTTTTTTAAGGCATTCATAAAGGCATCATAACCGCCGCTGCCCTGAGCCGTTTCTTCAAAACTTTCACCTTTATATTCAACCTGAATATTGGCGGAAGGCTTCATTGACATGGTCGTCGTAACAACGCAGCCGGTCACGCGGAAAGTTTTATAACGCTGGCCGCCGAGCATATCAGAGACCAAAAAAGGCAGGTCTTCAATTGTCACACTTTTTTTCATATCGCCGAGTTCGACAATCTTTTGCAAAAGTTTGAGCTTCTGGTCATCATTCAAATCAATTTTCAGCTTTTGCAAATTCATTTCCAAACTGGCTTTGCCGGAAAGTTTGCCCAAAGCATAAGCCCTGTTGCGGTCAAATCTGTCAGGCGTCAGCTGGCTGACATATAAATTGCCTTTTTTGTCGCCGTCGGCATGAATTCCCGCTGTCTGCGTAAAGACATCTCCGCCTAAAATCGGCATATTTGCAGCGATTCTTTTGCCACTGAAAGTCTCAACCAACACACTGACGTCTTTGAGCTTTTTCTCATTCACGGCGCAGGAAAAATCCGTGTGATCATTAATCGACGCCACAACCTGCGACAAGTCGGCATTACCGGTTCTTTCGCCCAAACCGTTAACAGTAATATGCACGCCTTTGACGCCGGCGCGAATTGCCGCAATCGTATTGGCAACAGCCATGCCGTAATCATTATGTGCATGAAATTCAAATTCTAAATTTGGAAAACGTTTGACCGTTTCCGAGATATAATCCATTGTATCAAAAGGATTAAGAACACCGAGTGTATCAGGCAGCAAAATCCGTTTGAAACCGAGCGTTGCATAAGTTTCCAGCATCTTCCAGACATAATCGGGAGAATTCTTAATACCGTTTGACCAGTCTTCAAGATAAACATTGCAGGAAAAACCGTTATCATGGGCATATTTCACCGTCTTCTCAACATCGGCCAAATGCTCGGACAAAGTCTTTTTCAACTGCATTTCGCAATGGCGCTGTGAGCCTTTGGTCAGCAGATTCAGACGGCGGCAGCCGGTCGGCAACAGCCAGTCAATCGATTTGTTAAAATCAGTAAAACTCAAAACTTCGACACGGTCGGCCATATTGTCGCTTTTGGCCCAATCCATAATCGTTGTCAGGGTTTTCTGTTCTTCCGGACTGACTTTGGCACTAGAAACCTCACAACGCGACACGCCGACATCAGACAAAAGGCGGCGCACGATAACCAGTTTTTCTTCGCATTTAAAAGCCACACCTTTAGTCTGCTCACCATCGCGGACCGTGGTGTCAATAATATCTATCTTGCTCATTTATTTTTTAGACTCATTAATGATGTTGAGGATTATATCACAGGCATTCTGGCTCGGCGTTTGCACACCCTGCCCCAGAATTTCGCGGACTTTGGCAAAACCGGCCATCTGCCGCTCATATAAATCTTCATGACGCAGCAAATCCTGAATATAGCTGCGAATATTGCCTTTAACACAACGCTCCTGCAACAGTTCGGGAATAATCTCACGCCCGAGCAGAATATTTGACAGGTTAACAAACTGAATATGCAAAAACTTGCGGGCCAGCATTGCGGAAAAAGGCGAAACTTTATAAGCAATAATATGCGGAATATCGCATATTGCCAATTCCAGAGCAACAGTGCCGGAAGCAGCAATTGCCGCCGCAGAAGCTCGAAATGCCCCATAACGGTCGGCCTGGGTTTCAACCACCAAAATCGGCAGCCCCGATTGGGCAACCTTTTCTTTAACGCTGGCAGCCACGGTTTTGACCGTCGGAATAACAAAATAAAAACTGTCGTCAGCGGCTTTCAGTTCCTGAGCGGCCTCAAGAAACACCGGCAGCAGTTTGGCAACTTCCGTCTTGCGCGAACCGGGCAAAACGGTAATAACTTTCTTATCGGCCGGAATATTATATTTTGCGCGAAAGTCATCGCCGTTGGCCGTGATAGCCTCACTCTCAATAACCGGGTGGCCGACAAACTGCGTATCCAAATGATAAGGCGTAAAATATTTCGGCTCATAAGGAAAAAGCGTCAACAAATAGTCGATATATTTATACATGGTTTTGGCGCGTTTTTTCTTCCATGCCCAAACCTGCGGCGCCACATAATGCACTTGCGGAATGCCGGTTTTAAGCTTGCGCAGAGCCTTATGCACGCGGGAAGAAAAGCTCCAGCTGTCAATGGTCATAACCACATCAGGCTGCACGCGGATAATATCTTTGACAGTTTCCTTAATGCGTCTTAAAACACGCGGAATACTGGGAATAACCTCTGTCAGCCCCATAATCGCCAAGTCGGAAATATCAAACAAAGATTTCAAACCCTCAACTTCCATCGTATCGCCGCCGACACCATAGAACTCAACAGCGCCGTTTGTCTTTTGACGCATGGCACGCATAAATCTTGAACCCAGTAAATCTCCGGAAGGTTCGCCGGCAATCAGATATATCTTCATTTTATTTTCTTCAAACCTCCGGTTTCGGAATAATCCGCCGGATCAATTCCGATAAGAAACAGACCGAGTTTGTCAGCCAGTTTAACAACTTCCGGTTCATCAACAATCAAGCCGTTGCCTGCGTGGACAACAATGCCCCTGAGACCGTAATCTTTGGCATTTTGCACGGTACGAACGCCGATGGTCGGCAAATCAATCCGCATATCCTGCGTCGGTTTACGCAGTTTGACAAGCACACCGCCGTCACCTTTGCGTTTATATTCCGCACAGCGTTTAATCAGATTATCAGTCCCCTCAATTCCTTCAACACCGAGAACCAAACCTTCCTGAACAATGACAGACTGTCCGACATCAACCCGGCCGAGAGCCAAAGCGACTTCGACGCCGCGTTTAATATCGGCAATTGCCTGTTTATCAGGCTTATGCCTGCCGTATATACCGGATTTAATCAAAATATCAGGCATAACTTCGTGAATACCCTTAACCGCCATTCCTTCACTTTCCAGCTCTTTGACCAGAGCGCGTAAAATGCCGTCATCTCCCAAAGCTTTGGTTCCTATTTTGGCAAAAAAAGCAGCCGTCCGCAAATCCGGAAAAACTTCTTTGAAACTGGGGCGCTTTATTGTGCCAATCATAACCACGTCTTGGACTTTTTCATCGGCAAAACGCTTAAAACCGGTTCCGGCCTGACCGATACGCAGCCACAAATGCGGAATATCATCTGTCATGATATCCGGATTGGCATTTCCTTCAATCGCCAAAACGAAAAATTCTCGATTTTGCTCTCGGCAATGGTTAATCAACATCTGAGGGATTGTTCCCCCTCCGGCAATGATTCCTAATTTGCGATCAGACATAAAAAATTTCCTAAAACTAATCTATTAAAATTTGTTATGCGAGGCGAGTAATAAGAAATCAGGAAACCGGCGACAGGAGTGTACACCAAGGTACATGACTGAGCCGGTTATCCGCAATTTCTGTATTAATCGCCCGCAGAACGAATTTTATTCGGCGGTCATAATGTTACGACGCCCACTCACCGCTTCGTCAATAAACTTGACCTGCTCCATAATCATTTCGTTATCTTTGAACTTCTCATGCGCGGCAGCAAGACGCTCTTCAAAATTGCCTTCTTTGCCTTTGAAAATGAACATATAGGCACGAGTAATTGCTTTAATGACATCAGATTCAAAACCGCTGCGTTTCAAACCGATAACATTGAGGCCGCGCAATTTACCGCGCTCGCCGACAACAATACCAAACGGAATAACATCACGGTCAACACCGGACAAGCCGCCGATCATTGCTTTGCGGCCGATACGGCAGAACTGGTGAACGGCACAGTTACCGCCTAAAATTGCCCCGTCACCGACGCGGACATGGCCACCGATAACGGCATTATTGGTCATAATAACATTATTGCCGACAACACAGTCATGAGCAATATGAGAGTTAATCATAAACATTCCGTCATCACCGACAGTGGTAGTAAAATGCTCTTTCGGCGTACCGGCATGCATAGTCACATTTTCACGAATGATATTGCGTTTGCCGATAATCAATTTGGCTTCTTCCTGAAATTCATTACCGTGGTCTTGCGGTCCTGCACCCAAAACGGCGCCGGGAAATACAACGGTCCCTTCGCCGATTGTGGTATCACCCATAATGGTTACCCGGCCCAAAAGCTGAACATTTTCACCGATTTTGGCTTTTGCCGACACCCAGCACAAAGGTCCGATTTTTGCACTGGCGGCGATTTGGGCACCATCTTCAATTACGGCGGTAGGATGAATATTAGTCATAGAAGCAAGTCCTTTTCAAATGTTGTTAATATGCGTAATAAGTTATCTTTAATCTCTTTTAATGTAAACACAAAAATACTTACAAATTATTACGGCACATAAAAAAACTACCCCGCTCTTTTCACAAAAAAAGAGCTTCTTACGAAGCTCTTGATTGCAAATTCCGGATTGTTTCAGGCATGAAATAAATTTCTAAACCATTGCCAGCGTTTTTTCAAAAAAGGAACCGGCTTTACCGAGGGTCTGAAAACGACGATAAGGCGCTTTGTCCCCTCTCCCAAATCAAAGGGACGCCTTTGGATATCAGCATTCCTCAGAGAGGAAAAAATTTCTGCCCCGTCAGATAAAGTCACATAAGCATTAACAAAATCATTTTCGGCAATTGTTTCGTTTTCATAAATAAAACGACCTTTTTGACCGCTGATTTCTACCAAACATTTTTTAATCGTCTGACGCTTGGTATCTTGCGCTTTGACAATCAGATTGGCATCCGTCACATTCATTCTTGCCAATGCCGTCCCATTGCCTTTAACGGCAACCGCCATTGCTCCCTGAACTTTAATCGACAACAAATCGTCAACACTCAGCTGATGCATAAGAAAAAGTGCTGCAAAAGAACGACAATGTTCTTCAAAAGGCTCATCGGCAACCAGATTTATATGAACATTTTTGAACGTTACACCGTAATCTTGAACCAAAACGCCGCCAAAATTCAAATCTCGCGAAATTTTTTTGGTATGAATATTGATTGTCAGATTTTCAAGACGCGCAAATTTATGCATTCGCAAAGACGGCGCGCAAAAAATATCCATATCAAAACTCAAACCGCAATTTTCATTCTTGCCGCGCAAAATCATATCCGGATAACAATTCAACTCGTGACATCCGCAATCAATCATCGATTCAAGAATAATCACGCCGTTTTCATTTTGTCCGATTAAACGCAGCAAACCAATCAAAGAATTGGCTGACCCCAAAATAATTTCATTTCCCATAGTCTTATTAATTAAATGTATATTTTCCCGGAAAATATAACAAATTATACTCAAGAAAACAAGTTTATTTTGTCCAAAAATTAATTTTGACGATAAACATAGACTTTCAGCGGCATACCGTATGACTTGGCATCAAGAATTTCGGAAGGCTGCATACCGGTCAGTTCAAAAGCCGAAGAAACAATCACCGCCGAATCTTTTATCTTGCCATTCAAATCCAAAGACAAATCTTCTGCGGCCTTGGTATCAAGAAAACACAACAGCAGGTCATAATCCTTAAAATCAGCTTTCATAAAATCATCGCGGATAATCTGCACATTTTTCATCTTACGGGTGCGAAAACGGATAATTTTACAGACAAACCAATCCCAATCATAACCGACAAATTGATGCTGAGGAAATTCCTTTGCCAAAGGCAGCAGCAATGTTCCTGTCCCGCAGCCCAAATCAATCACTTTGAGCGGCTTTTCTGAAGCATTGAGCACTTTGCGCGCTTCCTGCAGCGTAAGCTTTTTCATATTGCCGAAGGACGGAAAAGCCGGCGGATATTTGCAGTTTTTTGAGATGATAACCGCATATAAAAAATAAAGTTCAAAGGCAATGCAGCCTATCCCCAACAACAAAGCCAAAAATATAAAGACTAAATCCATGTTTCCTCCGTTTTACACCAGTCTAATACAAAGATTTTACCAAACAAGCCCCAAGCCGCTTTTATCCTTTTTCTTTTAACCGTCGCAATAAAAAAACTCCCCGTCAAACCGGCGGGGAGTTTTAAGAAACCAAAAGATTTACAAAACAATCATTGCCTTGAATTCTGCTTCGGAAACGACTTTGTCGTCAACTTTGCATTGACCTTTGAAAACCGAAACATTGCCGCGGGTATTGATACGCTCGACATGGATTTTCAACTGATCGCCCGGAACAACCGGCTTGCGGAACTTAACACCGTCAATGGTCATAAAGAACACACCGATTTTTTTATTTTTATAGTCTTCAATATTTTCAACCACAATCGCACCGGCAGTCTGAGCCATAGCTTCAACCTGCAAAACACCGGGCATAATCGGATTATTCGGGAAATGCCCCTGGAAAAATTCTTCATTCATTGTCACGTTTTTAATACCGTAACCTTTGACGCCGGATTCTTCAACCACCAAACGGTCAACCAGCAAAAACGGGTAACGGTGGGGCAACATTTCCATAATTTCTTGAACTTGATAAATTTTATTTTCAGACATTTATTTTCCTCATTAACTATATTTCTATGGCTTTGATAAAACATTTTGCTGCGCCGCAAACTTTTTCGCCGTGTACAAATTTAGTACATAAGAAAAAAGTTTACAAGCATGAAAGTATTTTTACAAAGCCCTGCTCTAAACTATTTTTTTATAAGCTTCTGCACCATAGCAGTCTGCTTCATAAAATCTTTAATCGGCACTGCCGGATAACCCATAACAATCGTGCCGGGTTCAACATCGCGCATTAAACCGGACTGGGCACCGATTTGCGCACCGCTGCCGATATTCAGATGATCGGCAAAACCGGACTGGCCGCCGCAAACGACATAATCGCCGAAAGTACAGCTGCCGGCAATTCCCGTCTGGGCAACAATAACGCAGCCTCGGCCCAATTTGTCATTATGAGCAATCTGCACCAGATTATCAACACGGCAGCCGTCGCCGATAACCGTATCATCCATCGCACCGCGGTCAACGCAGGAATTGGCGCCGATTTCAACATCATTGCCGATGATAACGCGGCCAATCTGCGGAATACGCTGATGCTTGCCGTTGATAACCATAAAACCGAAGCCGTCCAAACCGATACGTGCACCGCTGTAAATATAGCAGTCATTGCCCATCAGACAGTAAGCAATCTGCGCGCCGACACCAATACGGCAGTTATTGCCGATTTTGCAGCCGCGGCTGATAACAACACCATGCTCAAGAACACAGTTTTCGCCGATTTCAACATTTTCTTCAATAACAACATTTTCACCGATAAAAGTATTCTGACCGATTTTGGCCGAAGGAGCAATTCTGGCACTGCGGGAAACATCAGCTTTCGGGGTATATTCACCGTAAAAATGCTGATTAAGCTTCAAAAATGCCAATTTCGGATTAGTCGAAACCAAAACAATAACCCCGGCCGGAATCAGAGCTTCCATCTCAGGAGTTGTAACACAGGCTGCAGCCTTAATTTCCGCGGCCTTGGCTTTTGCTTTTTTATCATAGAAAAAACAAATTTCTTCGGCACCGGCTTTAGCCATCGTCGCAATGTCTTTAATACTCTCGTTGGCTTTGGAAGCGTCTCTTAGCTCAGCACCACAAACTTCGGCAATCTGCCCCAGAGTAAACGGCCCGTTATTTTTGAAAAATGTTGTATCGACCATATTAAATTTTCCTTTCATATTTTATAAAAAATAATATGCTAAATCTCTGTTCTATATGGCGATTATGATTTTAGAGAGTCAGATAAAGTGATTTCTAGGGGCTTAGAAAATTTTAGTGTACACCAAGTACATGAATTTTCTGAACCCCCGTAAAATTGCTTTAGATGACCTATAAAATTACAATCGAGTACCGAAATTCAAACGGAACGCCTGTGTCTCGTCATAATCTTCTTTAACAATCGGGAAAGCCAAATCGACATCGATTTGTCCCATCGGTGACAGCCATTGGAAACCAAAACCGGCTGCAACACGCGGAGTTGAAGAATAGTCAACATCGTTGGCATGACGAATTCCGTCCGGCTTGCCGAGCATTCCCAAATCAACAAAAGTACGACCGCGAACACCAAGCTCATCAAGACCAATCGGGAAAGAAACTTCCGCACCGGAATAAATCATCCAGTTACCGCCGAGGGCGTCACGGGTATTTTTATCACGGGCACCGATACCGGCCGTATCAAAGCCGCGCAGGGTTGAACCGCCGAGGTTATAACGATTCGACAAGCGGACATCTTCGCCGCCGTAACCGACAATATAACCGGCATTGGTAAAGAACTTGAAGGTATAGTAATCAGCAATGGTATAATATTTGTAGAGTTTGGTATCAAACTTCAAATATTTTTCATCACCGCCAGCGCCGGCAACATCATTGCCGAAAGAAACATAATAACCTTCTTTGGGATTAATCGCGCTGTCGCGTTTGTCATAAGCCAAAGTCTGGCCGATAACCGAAGCGTTATATTTACCGGCTTCTTCTTTAATATAGTGAGAAGCATCATCGTCAACGTGGCTGATTTCATCCTGGCGATAAGTATAACGCAGATATTGCGACAAATCATCGGTATATTTCCAGCCTAAACGCAGACGGCCGCCGGTTGAGCTGGTATCATAAGAACCGTAATCCTGATAATCTTCTTCGGTACGGAACAAGTCAACACCGGCACTGAGGTTTCTGTCCATGAAATACGGCTCGGTAAAGCTGATATCATATTCTTGCGTACGCTCTGAAATACCGACATCAAAGCCTAACTGCTGACCCATACCGCGGAAGTTGTTCTCGGTCACGCCGGTTCTGAGCAAAACGCCGTTGACAGTTGAATAACCAACGCCGACATTGAAATAACCGGTTGATTTTTCTTCAACATTAACATCAATATCAGCCTTATTTTCATCTGTCGGAACAGTCTGAATATCAACTTTGCTGAAGTAGTTGAGATTTTCAACATTCTTGCGTGAAGCCTTGATTTTTGATACGTTGAAAGCATCGCCTTCATCAATACGGACTGTCTCTTATACACATCTCCGAGCCCACGAGACG
>ERZ1026946.425-NODE-425-length-14624-cov-8.797241_pt1 | contig 14624 bp, 17 predicted proteins | sample MGYA00519460_ERZ1026946 | MGnify/ENA primary metagenome ERZ1026946 (study PRJEB26926, sample SAMN06164620) | human gut metagenome | biome: ENVO:00009003; feature: ENVO:2100002; material: ENVO:00002003 | host: Homo sapiens | place: USA | collected 2012 ...
GAGATGTAGCTCCGTCTCGTGGGCTCGGAGATGTGTATAAGAGACAGCTATTAAATGTTCTAAATATCCTATGAGCGTTGATATTTCAACTCTTAATACAGATATAACAAATACTGTCAAGAAACTTGGAAATGCTCAAAAAGGAAGCGGACACGATAATTTTTTAAAAGGTATTATTGTGCAATTTGATTTAACAATGACACCTAAAATGTCGGTTGAACTTGAACGCTATCATTTTATTGATTTTATTTCAAGTCAATCAACAATGCACCGAATTACAAAATTTGATTTAGATAAAGCATATATTGAATATGTTGATAAAAGAATTATTGACATTATGAAAGATAAAGTCAAACAATATAATAATGAAATAGACAAAGAAAAGAAAGAAAAGCTATATCTTGAAATTCTTTATTCTAATCCTTGTGGCTTTAAACTTACAGCAGGAATGACGACAAATTATCAACAGTTGAAAACAATATATTATCAAAGAAAAAATCACAGGCTTCCCGAATGGAGAACATTTTGTGATTGGATAGAAACATTACCATACTTTAAAGAAATTTGTTTAGGAGAAAATAATTATGAATAAGAAAGAAATTTGCGAAACAGCATATAACCTCATTTGTGGACTCAGTGATATTGATGATGAAGAATTTATAAATACAATTATCAATGCAATTTATAATAGAGAGGAATATACAGTTGAAGAAATTTTGGAAGAAGTTGAAATCGAAGATTAAATTAAGAAAAACGCTTTTAGCAGTAGGCTTAGACCTTACTGAAAAAGATATATTTGACGAATGTGGTATCACATTAAAAATGTAATAAAGGAGTGGTTTATTTGATTGTATTAGTCGGTGAAAGTGCAAGTGGAAAGTCAACAATAGAAAATGAATTAGTTGATTATTTTAATTATGAAAAAATTATCACTTTCACCACAAGACCTCAACGCAAAGGTGAAGAAAATGGTAAAGACTATTACTTTGTGTCTGATAGCGAATTTAATTCATTGAAAAATACAAATTATTTCTTTGAAACAGCAGAATATAATGGTTGGCAATATGGCTCACCTATTCCCCAAGAAAGAGATAATAAAGTAATTATATTAACTCCTCAAGGTTTAAGAGCTTTACAGCGTTATCGAACTAAAAGTGACAAGAAAATAGACTTTAAAAGTTTTTATGTTAAAGTGCCACGAAGAGAACGGTTGATAAGGCTACTTAATAGAGGTGATAATATTGAAGAAGCATATCGGAGAAATTTATCTGATTTAGGTATGTTTTCGGGAATAGAAAATGAAGTTGATTATACAATAAGTAATGAAAACTCTCACGATATTTACGCTTTGTGTTGTAAAATAGACTATCTATATAATAAAGGTGGTGGTACTCATAATTAGGAAAATTTATCTTGCAGGTGGTATGCAAAATTTAACAGTTCAAGAACAAAAACAATGGCGAAAAAAAGTCATAGACTCTCTAAAAGACGAATTTAGAATACTTGAAATTGTTGACCCAACTAATTATTATAATTTTGAGCGTAAGGTTTATGATACCGAAAGAGAAGTTAAGGCTTGGGATATTCACGAAGTTAAAACAAGTAACTTAATTATTGTTTATTTTAATGACCCACAATCTATCGGTACTGCTCAAGAATTACAATGTGCAAATGATTTTGATATACCTGTTCTTGGCATTTATGAAAATGCTCATAATAAAGAACTTCAAATGTTAGGCAAACCTACTGAAAAACTCCACTCTTGGCTCGTTGACTCTTGTAATAAGATTTTTGACGATATACCAAGCTGTGTTGAATATATAAAAGAATTTTATTTAGACGGAAGAAGGTTTGTATAATATGCAAGTAATTAAGAGAGATGCCTCTCTTGAAGATTTCAACAAACAAAAAATTGTAATCGCTATTATTTCTGCAATGGAAGAAGGCAATGGTATTAAAGAAGATATTGCTCAAAAAATTGCAGATGAAATAGAAGAAAAATACTCAAAAAGCGATACTCAAGAAATTGAGATAAACGACATTGAACTTGATGTTTTTAATGCTTTGATTAGTCATAAACAGCGACTTTCAGCAAGAGCATACGAGGGTTATCGTAGCATTAGAGAATTTCAAAGAGATATTGACAATACTACTGACGGAGAATTATTGACACTTCTTTCAAATAAAAATGATTATTGGAAAACCGAAAATTCTAATAAAAATGCAACTCTTGTAACCACTCAAAGAGATTATATGGCAGGAATTGTTAGTAAAGATTTAAGCGAAAGATTTTTATTGCCACCCGATGTAGTACAGGCACATAAAGAAGGAGTCATCCATTTCCATAAGAAAATTGTGGCTTAATATGGTGACATATTAAGAAAACTCGGTGAACTTATAAATATAAGGTGTGCATTTCACGGTTAGGAATTGTAGTAAATGACAATGAAGAAATGTGCTAACAGGGGAAGATTTATTAAATTTATCCTGTGCTAAGATTTTTAATATATTAAAAATAAAGTTAATCGACTATCGAAAACTGCTGATAATGAGAAAAACATTACAATAGCAAGTGAGTAGAGTACATAATAAGCGAAAATCTTATTGTGGAAGTGCCGAGTATCTATTGTTTGGTAATAGAACTTTAGATAATGATATAGTCAAACATTTATAAAATGTTGGATATTGACTACTTCGCACAATCTGCTTTACATAACTGCGACTTGATAAATCTTGATGATATGTTGCAAAATGGAACAGTTATAAACGAGGTTAAAATAGAAAGACCGCATAAATTCTTGACCGCTTGCACTATCGCAACACAAATTATTACAAGTGTTGCCAGCAGTCAATATGGCGGTTGCAGTATAACGCTTACTGCACTTGCACCTTTTGTAAGAGATAGTTATAATATTTATTATAATAAATATCTCAATAGAGGAATTGATGAAGAAAAATCAAAAGAGTATGCTATGCAAGACCTAAAGAAAGAGATTGAAGATGGCGTACAAACCTTTAATTATCAAATAAATTCAATGTCAACAACTAACGGTCAAGCACCTTTTATTACTGTCTTTATGTATCTTGGAGAAACAAACGAATATAAAGATGAACTTGCAATGATTATTGAGGAATTTCTTAATCAACGCATAAAGGGAATGAAAAATAGGAAAGGCGTTTATGTAACTCAAGCATTTCCTAAACTCATATATGCTCTTGAAGAAGATAATATTACAGAAGATAGCAAATATTGGTATCTTACTGAATTATCTGCTAAATGTACGGCTAAAAGAATGGTGCCTGATTACATAAGTGAAAAAGTGATGAGAAAACTTAAAGAGGGAAATTGTTTTCCTTCAATGGGTGAACTATTGCTCATTTAAAACTATGTGAACTCATAAATATGAGGTGTATAATCTACGAATAGTAATTGTAGGAAATGACAACTAAAGATTATGCTAATAGGGAATATTCAAATTTGAACAATCCTATGCCAAGATTTAATATAATTATTAAATAAGGTTCAACGACTATCGAAAACATAATATAAGAGAAACACTTATATGAAGAAGTGAGTAGAGTACATTCAAGGTGAAACTCCTTGCTTGGAAGTGCATAGTATTTAATATTTGGTAATAGAATATTAAGTAAAGATATAGTCTAAATAGTAATATTTGTGTAGAAGTTTTCTTGCTCCTTTTAAAGACACCGAAAATATCGCAAATGCGAAAAATCATAAAGACGGAGAATATAAATTCTACGGAAGACTAAATAAAGGAGTTGTAACAATCAATTTACCCGATGTAGCTTTGTCTGCCGACGGAAACATTGATGAATTTTGGAAGATTTTTGACAAAAGGCTTGAACTTTGTAGAAAAGCATTATATTGTAGATATTTAAAGCTAAAAGGAACTTTATCTGATGTCGCTCCTATTCTTTGGCAAGACGGAGCATTAGCAAGGCTAAAACAAGGCGAAACTATTGACAAACTTTTAACAGGTGGATATTCAAGTATTTCACTTGGTTATGCAGGTCTTTATGAATGTGTAACTTGTTTGACACATAAGCCTTATATAGACAAAGAGTCTAAAGAACTTGGCTTAAAAATAATGCAATATATGAATGACAAATGCGAAGAATGGAATAAAAGTGATAATATTGGCTATTCAATTTATGGTAGTCCTATTGAGTCAACTACTTATAGTTTTGCTAAACATTTAAAACAGCGTTTTGGCGATGATGTATTTATAAGAATTGACGGTAGAGATAGAGATTACATTACTAATAGTTATCATTATCCTGTATTTGAACCGATTGATGCCTTTAGTAAATTAAAGTTTGAAAGTGAATTTCAAGCATTATCAACAGGTGGTTATTTCTACATACCTTGAGTAGCCACCTTAAACTATGTGAACTGTTTGCTTAACAGGTGTAGATATTTAATCTGCTAACGGTGGACTCTTTTAACAAAAGACAATACCGTGCCAAGCCTATTATTTATAGGAAGGTGTATCGACTAATTATAGGGTTGAGATAAGCACAATCCGAAGTGCATAGGGTGTAAAGCAGAGTTGTCCTGCTACGCTAAGATATAGTCAGAAGGGAAAATAAAATGTATAAATGTGATTTTTGTGGAAGAGAAAGTTTTAAAAAAATCAGATATGGTGGGTATACAGTATGTTCAAAACATATGCACCAAATGAATAAATACGGAAAAGTTTTAGATAATATTCCAAGAACAAATAATGACTTAAATGATTTTGTTATAAAAGGCAACCTTGTTTATTTTAATGTTTATAACCAAAAGAATATTAAGATAGGTGAATTTTTTATTGATAAATGTGATTTAGATAAAGTAAGATGGCACAAGTGGAGAATAAGCAGTGGGCATATTGTAACAGGTCAACCTGCTAAAAAGCAACAAAAAGATGTAGGTCATATCATTTTAGGAACAAATCCAAGTGTTGATACTGTAATAGACCATAAAGACGGAAATCCTATGAATAATACAAGGGAAAATTTAAGAATTTGTCCTCAAAGCAAAAATGTATTAAATAAAAGATATATGAGTAATAACACAAGTGAATTTGTTGGAGTTGCTTATAGAAAAGACAGAAATGCTTATGACCCCGAAATTAGAATAAACTATAAAAGATGTCATTTAGGGTATGAAAAAGATAAAAAACACGCTATATATAAAAGATATATAGCAGAGGAATTACTCTTTGGCGAATATGTTAATGAAGAAGAACATAATAAAAAGAAAAACTTTACAAATGATATTCCACAAAACATCAAAAATGAATTGAAAGAAAAAACAATTCAAAAATTGAAAGCAAAAAACCTTTGGCAATAAGTTATGTAGAAGTGCCAAATATGCAAAATAATATTCCTGCCGTTCTATCCGTAATCAAATACATCTATGACAATATTATGTATGCAGAACTTAACACGAAAAGTGATTATTGTCAAGTTTGTGGATATGACGGAGAAATTCAAATAGTCAAAGATGAGAACACAGGAAAGTTGATTTGGAAATGCCCTAAATGTGGTAATACCAATCAAGACAAAATGAATGTGGCTCGCAGGACTTGTGGTAGAAACTATATTGCCACAATATAAAATAATTAAAATTCACGGGAAATCTAAACACAAAATGTGCAAGACAATCGTGAGCCAAGTCTATAAACATAATCTAAAGGGTGACAAAAATATATACAATAAATAAAGTTAAAACATATCCAAACCACGATATTAAACAAGTAAAAATTGATAATAAAATATATTATGTGTGTAATGTTTGTGGCAGATTGATGTCAAAGAAAATTTCTGCAAACAAAAAAGTATGGTGTAATAAACACTATAAGCAATTAAAGAAATATGGTAAACCAATAGATATAAACCCACGAACAATTCTTGATAAAAACGAAATAAATGTTGTCGGAGATGTTGCATATATCAATATTTACAATGATAAATGCGATGTAATAGCCATTACGACTATAAACGCAGATGATGTAGATAAAGTTAAAAATACAAAGTGGAAATTATCAAATTCAGGTTATATTATGAATACACCAAAATTTAAAGGTTCAAACATACATTTATCACGAAGAATATTAGATACAAATGATTTTGTAGACCACATAAACGGAGATAGATTAAATAATTGCAGAAATAATTTAAGAATAGTAACAAAATCACAAAATCAGATGAATGTGAATTATAAAGGCATATGCAAAACAAAATCCAATAAATTTTATGCATATATTAAAATAAATCAAAAACTATTAAATCTCGGTACTTATGTCGATGATGAAGAAGCCTTATATGCAAGATGGTATGCAGAAACTTTATTGTTTAAAGAATATCGTTACCCTAAAGAAGAACCAAATATTCTTGAAAACAGAAAAGAACAAATAAAAGATTATGTAAATAGAAAGGTGCAACGACTATAATAATTAACATTGCTCAACCAAAAAAATGGAGAGAATGTAAGGCATAGTCTACTCCCTCAATAAATATCGGGAAACCGAGGGTATAAAGGTATATAGGAACTAATTTTTGGAATGAAGGTAGAACACAAGAGATAAAAGAGCGTGTATTACACCTTTAAACGCTCTGTAATGCTCTACAACAAGTTTTTACCTTTAACCAATGAAATTACATTAGGAGGATATAAAATGCAATTTAAGACACATATAAAGGAAGTTGACGAGGCAGGGTTTATCACCTTTACTCGTGATGAACTCAATGAAGTAATGTTGGAGTCTTACCAAAGAGGATATAATGACGGACTTTATCAAGCCGTACCTTATGATATTGATAAGACTGACAATAGACCGCCTATTATTAAAACAGTCAACGAAAATGAAATTATTTCAAAGTAAATATTAGCAAAGTCGAAAAATGGGAGATAGAACTTAATCTATCTCCCATAATTTATTTATTTAACAAATTTCTTATTTTTATCTTTTTCCCAAACACAAAACCAACCACTTGGAATTTTTGCCCAAAGATTACCACTTGAGGCAAGTTTTGTTTCAATAATAGTGATAGGTGTTTTTGCTTTTAAATATGCGTAATCATTTGCCTTTTTAGAAGTAGCATATTTCTTACCCATAGAAGTCAAGTCTTTAACTTTCTTTCTACCACTATTTGCTCCAACACCCTTGTAAATACCACGCTCATTTGTAAGAGTATATGAACCTGCTTTAATAGTCGGTGCTTTAATCTTTGGCTTAGACTTCTTATAACTTACAAGAAAATATGCTTTGGGTCTGTCTGCTGTTGCCTTACCCATTTGGGTAACACTAACCACACAGCCTGTCGAAGTCTTTTTTACAATGCGTTGAGGTCTTTTGTAGGCATCATACTTGCCCGAATACATTTGAGGGTCAAGAACTTCAATATTTTTCCTATTCATTTTATAAGCAACTACAAAATGACCTGCTGTTGAAAAGACATTATATTTATCGCCTTGATTAGCAATGGCAATTCCACCTTTTTTAAGATGAGCGACAAGTTTATTTTCATCGTCTGTAACCTTAAACGAAAATTCTTTATGCTTTTTGCATAATTCTGTTAAAAGTTTTTCAACATTTGTACCGCTATTATCCCTACAACCGTGTGAGAGGCTGAATTTAGCCATTTTAGACACAGTATATAGTTCTTTACCACAAAGATTATTAAAAGTCATACAAGCCGAGCAGACACCACATCCTGAACTTGCCACTGTTTCCTTTTTCTTTGTTTTGGGATTATCATATGATACTTTGTCATAATTATTTTGATTGTAATAAAACTTTGCCATTATATTACTCACCCTTATCTAACTTTTTCTTATAGTTATCTGCCTTAATTGCATTGAGTGTAAAGCTATTATTTTTCCACCAAGTAGCAATTGAGGTGCAAATAAGAAAGACTAATGAAATAAATTGACTAATTTCATCGTCTGTAAATGGCAAAGTGTTCTTGCCTGTCATTTGAAGAATGATGTTAATAATTGCTACAAGTTGCAACACTGTTCTAATAATTGTTTCTTTTGATACTTTCATATCTATTCTTGCCACTCAAAATGTATTTAAATATACTCAAACACATCGAGAAATTAAAGTCCTTACGGATACTCCTTACTGCTTCAAAGTGTATGCTTTGGCGATTATAAATAATACGCTACTCACAAATTCTTATACACTCCACAGTCGTAAATTCCCGAAATAGCCTTCGGTACATACTTACGCTTGCTTGATTATGCTATTTTGTAAGTTATAGCATCTCTAAGATTAAGACTTGCGTTGAAATCTCTATCTTCAACATAACCACAATTACAACGGTATATTCTATCTGAAAGCCTTAAGTCTTTCTTAATAGTTCCACAGCAATGGCAAAGTTTAGAAGATGGATAAAATCTATCTACAACTCTTAATTCAATACCATTCTCATCGCATTTAGTTTTTAGTTTAGTTCTAAATTCATAAAACTTCTGTGATGCAACAGCTTTTGAAAGATGTCTATTCTTCATCATACCTGATACATTCAAATCTTCAATAGTTATGTAAGATGGCTTGGTTTTCACTATCTCGGCTATTGTTTTGTTAATGTAATCAGTACGAATATTATCTATTCTATGATAAAGTTTTTGTACCTTAAGCTTCTGTTTTTGTATATTCTTTTGAGTAGACTCTCCTTTCTTTAAGTTTTCATATTTACGAGAGAAACATCTTTGTTCTCTTTTTAGTTGTTTTTCTAATTTTCTCAATCTTGCTGACTTGTTAATATTCTTATAGGTTTTACCATTAGAAACAATTGCCAAGTCTTTTATGCCTAAGTCAATTCCTATACCATCATTACTATTATTAGCGTTCTTAGTGTTAGGAATTTCTACGAGAACTGACACATAATATCTATCTGCTTTGATGGATATAGTACCACTTTTGATTTTCCATCCATCTTTAGTAGTTGGAATATAACCTTTTTCTTTAATACGCACCCAACCTAAAGTTGGTATATTTAATCTATGTCTTTCGCAAGCACAATCTTTTGGATTATTTTTTACAAAATACATTTTTACATCAGACTTTCCTTTTTTCTTAAATTTAGGAAAAGCACTTTGATGCTTGAAAAATCTCATAAAAGCAGTATATCCATTTTCAATTGATTTCTTTACAGCTTTTGAATATATCTCTTTAATCCATATTTTATCAGAATTATTTGGAATGTACTCATTATTGAGCCACACGCTAAATCTTTTGCCTGTCATAAATCCTTCACCCTTGTCGTATAAGGCTTTATTATGACAAAGATAGAAGTTATAGACATATCTACAAGTACCGATAGTCTTGTTAATCTTAACTTTCTGCTCGATTGTTGGGTTTATTTCTGTCTTAAAGCTCTTTAGCAATTTTATCATCCTCTCCTATAAATGTAATAACGCCTATCAGTTGGAGTTCGATTTGCTTTTAGAGTTCTTTCTCTATCCCACCGATGTAGTGTCTTGACAGAAACGCCCAACAATTCAGCAAAATCTTTTGGTTTATAATTAGTGATATTTGATGTGTTCATAATAATGTCCTCCTTGAGTATGTTTAAACACATTTAATCACTAATGTCAATATTTTTAATTACTTAATGTTTGCTCCTTATTTAAACAAGCATAAATTTAATTGCACGAATATCCTTGACGGACATTTCATTTGGCAATCCTTTATCTTTTTCGTATGTACTAATTTCGATTTCATTTTCAATGGCAAGAAGTTTGTCAACTTTTTCATTTGCCTCTTGAAACTCTTTAATGTGTTCTTCACGAACTATTGTTTTATTATCCTCGGTTGTTTCAAAAACATTATGTTCTTGAAGTTTTTGAATAATATCTGTTCTATATCGTTCAAACTTTTCGACTATCGCCTTAAATTCCTCTTGATTTTCTTCTAAATTCCACGCAAGTTCAAGAGGAATTTCTTTATCACTTTGCACAAATTCCTCGATTTCTTTGTACTTTTCGATAATTTTATTTGTAGTCCACTTAATTTTCATTGCAATTACCTCTTTAAATTCTCAATTTGTTGTTTTAATTCTTCAATTTCTTTTTGTTGTTTTTGAACCATTGCTACTGTTGGTGCAATAAGTTCATCATAACTTAAAGTCCATTTTAAATCTTTATCTTCAACATCAGGACTATAAGGTTTTTCAATTTCTTTTCCATTTTTGTCTTTTGCTAATTGAATTGCCTGATACATTGCCAAATCGCCTATTGTGTTATTTGCGTTTTTAGCAATATCTTGAGCATAAAAACCCAAATGTGTTCTATGCCCATCATTTTTCCATTTGTATTCAACGGGCTTTAAGTTCATATAAAACTCATCAAGTTTATTTTCGTCTTTTAAATAAGCAATGTGAGTTTTTGCTTTTTTATCTGATGTTCGGAGATACTCAACAGCATTAACAGAAAGCCACTGATGATTTGTTGTACCCAATTTTATTAAGGGTGTTTCGCTGTCTGGCTGAAGCACACCATAAGCTTTATCACTTTCAATATAATTATAAAATGTTAACCAAGTATATCCCGTAGTTCCTGTTCCAAAACGAAGATTTTTTTGACAATATAATATAAGGGAATTTGCTTCATCTGGTTTTATATATGAATAATCTCCCACTTGTATATGCGGACATTTTACAATTCCTGTTGCAGTTAAATTGTTCGTAGACAATTCAGTAGTGCCTAAATTAGAAAATGTAGCACTCTTTGATGTTATCGTAGTAGAAGATATATTTCGAGGGAAAATATCTCGATTTGAGTCAATTATAACATTATTGTTGCCATTTGAGTCTTTGATAAGTACAGTTTTAAAATACGCAAAGCCCCTGTAATCTATGGATGCTTGATGTATTTGGTTTTTTAAAACTGCAAAGGCTACTTCCTGTTCATTATCAAAATTTGGTTTAAAAATCTTAACAGCTTTTTGAACATTATTGATAAGGCTATCGTAACCAATATATACATCATTACGAGTTACAACTCTTGCCCAACCTAACCAACTTGTTCCATCCCACGAATTGAGCCACTCGGTAGAAGAACCATATGCATCTCTACCAAAAATTTTCACATAAGTAGTAAGATTTTTTGTTCGCCCAACTTCTCTTATACCCGAAAAGCAATCTTCTGGCATATTAGCAGTTGTACCCGAAACAACTAATTGTGTTTTATTTAATTCAAAATTCTCATCTGTTGTTGAAATAGATAATGCATCGGTTAAAACATCTAAATCTTTGGCATAAGCAGGAATAAAATCTTTAAGTCCATTAACTATTTTTTTGTTTGCTAATGGATATGGACTTTCTTTATCAAAATCTTGGTCTACCTGAACAGTACCACCAATTTGAGTTCGCTTAATCGTATTATCACTTTGTCTTACATCATTGTATATTTTATCGTTGCCCTCTTGGTCAATAGTCCATAGAACTTGACCGTCTTTAAGAGGAGTATTTTTTATATTTTCAAGGGTATCTCTTTTAAAGAGAACATCAACTGTGTTCTTTTCGCCCATATATGCTCTCCTTTCAACCTAATAATTCATAAACTTTATTAAATTCTTGCGTTATAACTTTATTTTGCACAATATTTGTGCTATCAATATCTAAAAAGTCCTCAACAAGAATGTTTGCTGGAACATTCATTAAAGATATTGTTTGAGTATCGCTTGTATTTATAGATTTAACAAGGCAAATCATAGTTTCATCTTGCCCATATTTATTTGGCAAAGTCACTTCGATTAAATCATTAACATCAAGCCAATAAATCGGCACACAAGTTATCGTAATACTATTTTGTATTAAACACCTTTTATATAATTCATATTCGGCACAATCTTGACATTGCAAATCTGTATATAAATTATCATAATTATCACCTTGCAAAACTATTCTAATCTTGCCTATTGAACCTTCCACATAAAACGGACTCGCCACATTATTCTCTTGTGCAATTGCATAAGGTGTTATATGCCCTAAAAATCTAAAATAATTACCATTTGCCACATATTTACATACATAATAGGTATTCGGCTGATAAGTAGGATAATTACCTTTATCGTCAATGATACTTCTACCACCTAATTCATTTATAGCAAGAAAATAAGTCTTATTTATTTGAATATCATTTGGTGTTGTAAACCCAACCAACAATCCGTCTGTATATGCTGTTATTTGTGGCAAATTTAACCATAAAGTCGTGCCTGTTGTATCAATAAAGGCATCACTATAATTTGCTATGGTATGTGTTTGCCCATATACTTCAACAATGTTCTTAACACTTTCAAAATCTGTTGAAACATTATAGTTAATCAACACATTATTCCAAAAATTATGATATGCAACAATCTCACCCTCATTTGCGTTCATAGGAATTTTATGATAATGAAACACTCCATCAACATCAAAATACATCTCATAATTATCTGCAATATTTAAAAGTTGACTTAATATATCATAAGCCGTTCCACCACTTGATATATTTATATCTTGTGGCACTTCATAAGGACACTCATCAATGTCGTACTTATCAAATCCAAATTCATCAAGTGTAGCAATCATAGCATTACGAACATTTGAACCAGCAGGAATAATATATGACATTCCCTCAAGATAGCCATTTCTCATTCCTGTTAATTTTGACATTAAATCAACTAATTTAAAAGATAATGTATTATCTGTTGCCGAATACACTCTTTCAGGATTGTCAATAAGGTAAATGCCCATATTAGTATAAACAGGTTCTCTTGTTGTTATATCTTCAATTCCTACATAGACTTGAATATATTTATCAAGCCATATCGCACTACCTGATTTAATTTCAAATGTTTGACTTGTCGGCACAAGACTAATACTACAAGTTCGTCTTATATTGCTTTCAGAGTCTATTGTAAAACTCGGAAAACCAACCACTACACCCTCTAAACTTCCAAAATCACTAAAATCATAATTTTTAACTATAATTTTAGTATGTAATATCCTTGTGGCTTGTAAAGAAACATTATATTCCTCTTGTGTCATATTTATGCACTCCTTACCATTAACCCACTTGTATAATAATCTTCTTGATTAGTCCAATCGCCTTGTTCAACATAATCAAAAGTTATTGACAATACACCATTTCCATAACTTGAATTATATGAAAATGTAGGTGAGCCACCAATAGAAATAATTTTTGTGTTTCCGTTCCAATCAGTATAAAATTTAGTTAAACCATTTGTAAGGAACTCTATAATTTCTTCTTTTTGAGCGACAACATCTGCCCTATTAACCTTTTTTGTTACTTCAAAGTTTTCGCCCAAAACAAGAAAGCTAATTTGACCCGACTCGTAATTTGTTTTTGCATTTTTAATTACAATAGGATATTTTTTGCCAATAGGTTGCTGTATTGAAATCGGAATATTTTGAGAATTTGAACTATATTCAACAGCCGAATATAATTTGAAAATATTATATCTATCTGAAATAAAACAAGAATTAAACACAATATTTACTTCTTTTTGCTCAATCAATACCGTTTCTTTATTTTTAATATACAATAATAAACTATAATTTATAATTGAATTATTAGAAATAAAATTATCATAAGTTTCAAATTCTATATCTCTTTCTTCAGTAACATTTTTACCATAAACAAGATAACTATTTTTTGCCTTTTTATTTATATATTTTTTAGTCATCTCTATTCTTTCGATTTCATCAATATTGTAATCAATATTTCCTGCGTTGATATTATCCTTAAAATTACAATTCATTACAGTATTATTAGTCCAATTTGGCTTATCTAAAGAAAATGGCAAATCAACATCATCTGTTAAATCCCAATATTGATATACACCATTTGTTAATTCAACATAATTTAATGGAGTAATGTTAATGTCATCATTCATTTCCCCTACAAATTTAACCGTATTATCTAAATCAATAGAACTAAATTCATAATCTATTGTTGAACTTTTATTATATTCAACATTACTCACTCCACCATTTTCTATCCACTGAAATAATGTAGGAGTATATTCAAAAGCTGTTAAAATCAATTCATAATTGTTTCCATTTTTTTTTACCCAAATCATAAGTCGAGTAAGATTATTGATTAAATTGACATAATTAGATTTTTGTTGCACTTTAAGAACATTGTTTTCATAACCTTGCAAAACAAAACAGTCTTTACTTCTATTATCCACTTCAACATATTCTCTTGCCCAATGCAACTTAAAATAATTGCCTGTGCTTTTATCTCCTAAATAACAAAAATCCTCATCTATCCTTGAAGGTTTCATCCATATTCTTAATAAAAAATTAGTTTTAATATCAATATAATCGGAGTTCCAAATCAAATAATCATTAGTTAAATCAAGACCGTCATTATAAATAGTTTTTTTTCTTGTTTCACCTTGAATAGAAAATAAATTACTTTTTAAATCAACATTTCCTTTATTGCAGTTTGGATTAACTTCAAAATAATCATAATCAGCCATTTGCTTTCACCCCTCTTATATTGTATTTTCTTCTGTGGTATTTGAAGTAGAAGTATTGGTTGTAGCCCTGTCTCTTATACACATCTCCGAGCCCACGAGACGGAGCTACATCTC
>ERZ1026946.430-NODE-430-length-14429-cov-6.871643_pt1 | contig 14429 bp, 10 predicted proteins | sample MGYA00519460_ERZ1026946 | MGnify/ENA primary metagenome ERZ1026946 (study PRJEB26926, sample SAMN06164620) | human gut metagenome | biome: ENVO:00009003; feature: ENVO:2100002; material: ENVO:00002003 | host: Homo sapiens | place: USA | collected 2012 ...
GACCTCCGTCGCCGGCTCCGCCGTCGTCATCGGCAAGAAAAAGGAGTTCTAATTAGAACCCGCTTCGAGGTTAACAAAAAAAGAGACCGCTTGCGCTACTCCTGATAGGGGTACCTTGAAGCGTGTCCTCGGATTAGGCAGGCAGTGCAATTGTACTGTCTGCCTTTTCTGTTGTCTCTCCGCATAGAAGCATATCGTCTGTCTCGTTGAGGTTGAAGTCCCGAAAACAGATGTGGATCTTCTGCGGTGCGTGCTTGGAGTATTTGACCTCTTTCTCATACACGATGATTTTCGCCACAAAGGTGCGGAGCAGTTCCGGGGTCAGTTCCGTCATGTCGGTGAACTTTCTGGCCTTGGCGATGAAGTTCTTGGCGTTGGCCATGCTACTGCGTAGTTTCTCCAGGCGCTCCTCCGTGGCAGGGATGGCTTCAGCCAGCTGCGCTTTCTCCTTGGAGTATGCCTCAGACAGCAAACGGAACTGCTCATTGCTCACCCGTCCCAAGGCGCTGTCCTCATACATCCGCTTGAACACTACATCCAGTTCGCCATCCCGTTTCCGCATCGTGGACAATTCCCGTTCCAACCCCCGGATCTCCTTTGCCACCTCAGTAGATTGCTTTTGCTGAATATATGCGGCGAACCGCTCCGGGTCGCTCCTGGCAAACTCTGTAGCTCTGCGGATTGTTTCCAGCACGATTTCCTTCAGTGCCACTTCCCGGATATAGTGAGCGCTACACACTTCTGCCCCGTCCTTCTTGTAGGTGCGGCAGGTGAAATGATTCTGTTCCGGCTTCATGGTGTGCGCCCGGTGCAATACCATGGGCTTACCGCAGTCCGCACAATACACCAATCCAGAGAACATATTCTGCTCATCCATATTCGTGCGGCGGCGCTTATGAGATCGCACCTCCTGTACGATATCCCAGGTTTCCTGATCCACCAGCTCTTCATGAGTATTCTCAAAGATAAGCCACTCTGATTTGGGGCGTTCACATCGTTTTTTGTCCTTGTAGGACTTGGTGCTGTAGCGAAGGTTGACCGTGTGCCCAAGGTAGACCATGTTCTGAAGCATATCCGCCACCATGTCGCCAGTCCAGTTGTAGGGCCGCTCTGCATTCAGCCCGGAATGGGATGTGCCGAATTTCGTATAGGCGTACATGGATGGACTGTAGATGCATTCTTTCTTGAGCTGCTTTGCAATCTGGGCTGGTCCCATTCCGCCGGCGCACATGGCGAAGATGCGTTTGACGACAGCCGCCGCCTCCTCATCCACCAACAGAGGAGAGTCCTTGGTTGCACCCTTGCGGTAGCCGTAAGGAGCTCGTGTCCCCACCCGGATTCCCCGCTGTGCCTTGGCGTTCACTACATTCCGCACCTTGCGGCTGCAGTCCCGCACGTGCCACTCATTGAACAAATTCTTGAAAGGCATCAGCTCGTTGCTGTTTTCATACTTGGTGTCAACATTGTCGTTGACAGCGATGTAGCGCACATCATTGGAAGGGAATATCTCCTCGATATAAAGACCGGTGTGCAGTTGGTTTCTTCCAAGGCGGGAAAGATCCTTTGTGATGATGACGGCGATGTCGCCGTTGCTCATGTCATCCATCATCTGTTCAAAGGCTGGGCGATTGAAATTCGCGCCGGAACAGCCATCGTCCACATAAAATCTGGTGTTCTGGAACCCATTCTCATCGGCGTACTTTTGCAGGATAAGTTTTTGGTTCTGGATACTGTTGGAGTCGCCCTCCAGATTATCATCTCGGGACAGACGGCAATAGAGCGCCGTGATCTTTTGGTTTGGCTGTAACATATTGACCTCCTTCATAAAATGCCAAACCGATTGAGAGATTGCAACCATACAATACCCTCAATCGGTTTGTTTGTCTATGCGAACCTGTTTTTCAGGCGGAAATATTTTTTGCGTCCTGCTCCAGGTCGATGACCTGTTTCATAAGATCGACCGTAGATTGCGTTCCTCCGAAACTGAATTCCGCGAACACAATGTACTCTCTGCCGCATACATGCTGTCGGCGGCTTTTTATAATCTTGCCGTCCCTTTCTTCCACTGCGGTATCCCGCACTGCCTTGGCAGAGGGAATATCCTCATCTCCATGCTTTTCTTCACTGTAGGAGCGGGGACGCTCATTGTATTTGAATTTATACGCCATATCGTTCCTTTCTCCTGACGCTACAGTCAGGCAACAAAAATAGCAGACCGTTACATGGTCTGCTGCTGTGTTTGTTCTGCCTGCTGATCTTCGGTCCACTGCTGTTCTGTAGATGATTGCTCATCCTGTGTGAGCACCATGGCTACGCCGGCCACCAGTCCGATGACAGCGCCGATATTTTTGGCTTCCTGTTCTGCCTGGATACGGCGGTAACGTTCCTCGACATCTTCGTTACCATCATCCAGTAACGCTCCAGTTACCGCCAGACCATACAGTCCAGCGTGGAGCGGCTTCATAGAAACAGGTTGCGGATGTTGCTGACCACTGTCGCTGTGCCATACCCCATCCCCAGCAGTGCCGCCACGATGAGCAGTACCAGTACGATCCATTTGGCCACTACGATCAGGTCGAAGTCCGGAAGCCAGTCCAGCCATTTGCAGGAATGCTTTTCTTTCTTCTTCCCAGCCTGTTCCAGCAGAGTGGTCATCTCCGTCAACGATTTCTGGATCTCCGCCATGCTGTTCTGCACCGCTGTCAGGTCTGTGTGTGATCTCAGGTTCGGAAGATACTCCCGCATTCCACGCACTTCCCACCCGATGGATTCTGTCTTCTGTGTCAGCATCGTCAGAGCCTCCGGCAGCGGACACTGGATGACAATGGGCGTGATCGGTGAACTCGACTCCCGCGCTGTCGGCTGCGGTGAAGGCTCGGGCCGGTTCAGGGCCATGAGCTCGTCCATAGATAATTTCTTCTCTGATCCTGAATTCATATTCCATGTTCTCCTTTAGATATTTGTCACCGAACAGCAAACGGTCCCGACACTGCCAGCCACTCGGCGTGGTATAGGTGATATTCTTTCGGGACTTTTCCCAGCGAACCTTGTAGCCCTCGCTCTCCATCAGCGCAATGAACTCCTCGCGGTTGGAAGCGTGGCGCATACAGTCATTGATGATATTCATGAGCTGCAGCTTCTTGCTCTGACCGCGGGCCGCCGTGTGATACTCTCCGATGGTCATAGTCTTTGTTTTCTGCTTTTGTTCCCTGGGTTGAAATACAGGAAGTGAAAACTCCTTGCAGACCATGTCGTTGCGTTGCCGCAGTTCCTGGAGCTGCTCCTTTGCGATATGCAGTTTCCGTCCGGTATCGAAATTGACCGAGTTGATGAGGAAGTGGGAATGGATGTGCTCACGGTCTGTGTGGGTGCAGACCAGAACTTCGTATCCCTCATAGTACTTGGCCAGCTTCAGCGCGGCCGCGTGAGCGGTGACCGGGTCGACTGCTTCGCCTTTCGGGAAGCTCTGTACCATGTGATAGAACAGTACACCGTCCGTCTTGTGGTAGAGCCGCTTGGTGGTCATGAAATCCGCGTAGACAGATTCCGGCTGACAGTTGATACCTGTGACCAACTGCTGCCCCTCGAACTCGGTCTTTTTATCCTGCATGGTATACCGCATCACGGCGCTCATGCATCCGGTGGTCTGGCCCCGCTTGTAGTTTGTGAAGCTGATGATAGCCATAGCTTACCAGCGCTTTCGTTCAAGGATCATCCGAACGGCACCACAGAGTTCAGAGAACGCCCGACATACGCTTTCCAGATCGATCACGGTCACTCGTCCCATGTGCGCCAGGGTGACGAGCTGGTTCAGATTTCTGCCGATGGACTTCAGCTCCTTCAGCACTTCTTTTAGGCCGTCGATGACCACCACCTGCTTTCCCAGGCAGCAGGCAGTGACGTAGTCGCTCATGGACATCCCGGACTGCTTCGCCAACTCCTTGATGGCCTCCCGGTCTGTGGACGCCATGCGGGTGCTGAATTTAACATCTTTTTTCATGTCGTTTCCTCCAAATCGTAGATAAAGTGGGCCCGGGCTTCTGCCCGGAATTCATGCGGAAGTCGGGCAGCGGCGTTGCCGCAGACCAGACAAACGCGATGCTGGCCACCTCCAAGGAGGTGATTTCCCTGCACCGAACACCCGCGCTCCGCTTTCGGCCACAAATGGCCACAAACGGCGTTTCTTTTTCCCTGCGGGTGTTTACTCGCCATGCCCGGCAATCTCCCGCAAATCGCCGCACAGCGCCCCAACAGGGTCAACAGGGGCGACCACAGGTACACCCTGGGCATCGTCACTTTCGGCACGGCGCAGCTCGATGAGCCGCTTCCCGTTGCTGCGGCGCACCATACCGAAAATTCCGATTTTGCTTAGCGCGTCAAGGCTTTGCAGGATCAGGCGGGACACTTTCTTAGGCGAGATACGCTCCATACCGACAGGGTCGATTTTTTCAGACAGCTCTGTGGGAGTGCCGATAAATTTCGTACGGTCGCGCATCAGTTCAGAGACCAGATAGGTGATCCGGTCGCCCAGTAGCTCCGGCTGCGTTCTGCTGTCTGCTACCATCTCCCACACGTTTTCAACGTTGCGTTCCAGAGACAACTCCCGGTATTCAATGTCACGACCGATGCAGGAGAGCTTCGCCTTACCGCTGCCGCGCCGATCTTCCACCAGAGTAAAACTGGAATCCACCGCCCCGCTGATGGCTGTCGTACCGGAGATACGGTTGAACACATCATCGGCAGTTTCCTTTCGCAGATGATGGATCAGCAGGATGGCGATGCCGTGCTTGTCCGCCAGCCGCTTCAGCACGGACAGGTCCCGGTAGTCATTGGCGTAGGTGGCATCGTGGACGGGGCGGACCATCTGCAGCGTATCGACGAGAACCAGAACAGTATCCGGGTGAGCTACGAGGAAGCCCTCCACCTGCTCCTCCAGCCCCTGGCCGATGGGAGCGCACTCCGTACAGAAATGGACGCTGTCCGGCGCGTCCTCTGTGATCTCGAAGAGGCGGTTCTGGATGCGAAGGACGGAGTCCTCCAGGCAGAGATAGAGGGTGGTGCCCTGCTTCACGCTCATTCCCCAGACCGGTTCTCCCTTGGCCACCGTCACCGCCAGCCACAGGGCCAGCCAGGACTTGCCCACCTTGGGTGAACCCGCCAGGATATGCAGACCCTGAGAGATCAGCGTGTCCACCACAAAATTGGGCGGCTCCAGCGGACGGTCCATCAGCGTCCTACCGTCCACCGTGACCAGAGGACGGTCCATTTTGTTGCTCATAGTCAGTACCTCCAATTCAAAATATCTGAATACAAAAATCTCCCACCTCGAAAGAAGTGGGAGTAGTATTCTTTTAGAGGAGCAGTGCCCACAGGACTTTGAGCATCCCCTTGCCCCTCTGCTTGTATTGTGGTGGAAAAGATGGTATTCTGATAAAAAGCATGGACAGATTAAAAATCAAGTAGGACAAATTATTGCAGAGGAGGGGGCCAGCGGAAATGGAGGGGAGCATCATATTCTATACCTACGGCAGCACCTTGGAGCTGAACGGGCAGCAGTTTGAGGCAGGCAGGCTGACCGAAGATCTGCTGAATCTATCACCGGATGACTACCACCCCCTGCACGAACGGATGGTGCGCATCCGTACCCTTATGGACATCTACGAGTATGTCCGCAAGAGTGAACTTTGGTGGAAACTGAATGATGAGATGGAGCAGCTCTGTCAGGAACTTCACCGATATACTGTGTTCCGCTTGCTACCGGACGATTGCTATGACGCTTTCTTTTCGGTGATACGGGAGATCACAGGACAGTTCAGCTTGTTTCCTCCCGAGGAGCACAGCCTTTCAGAGGATGATCAGACAAAACTTCTCAGCGCCTCAGCGGAAGAATTCTTCCAGAGCGATGATGGGGACAGCGATCCTGAAATCTCCTTGGGACTGCTGGATCTGTTTCGTCGCAGAGAGGGCAGCGAGGAAAAGGGCGAGTTGTTTTATTACGAGATGTTTCGCCTCCTGGGAGCGTGCGAAGATACCTGGAGTGCCTACAAGAAATACATCGACCGCTACATGATGTATCTTCACGACATCCGTGCCTTTGTTCCTACCATCCGGAATTTCATCAAGTTTATCCTCTCCACACTCACGACCAATGGGCCGGAAAGTTATGCGGCAGCGCTCTATGGTTTCTATAACGATGATCGCACCGCAGAGAAGCTGATCGTCAACCCCATCACTTACCACGGGGACTGCTACAGGAGACACGATGAATATATGCTCTCCTATGTCCCGCGGGAGCTGCCGGACGGCTCCATGGCCATCTGTCAGGAGCATGTGACGGACAGCTTACAGGCGCTGATGAAGGCAGACTATATGCTGGCCCTGAATAGCGGACACAACATCCGCCGCTGCATCATCTGCGGGAAATACTTCATGCTGAAGAGCGGCGTCCACGCTTTGTACTGCGAAGGGGCCTGTCCCCACGCTCCTGGCTACACCTGTCGGCAATTTGGCACGGTGGAAGTTCAAAAGGAACTGGCAAAGAACAACCCCAAGGTGAAGGCCAAGCTGACTGCCTTTTCCAGGATCACGAAGGATATGCAGCGGGGAGCTATCTCTCAGGAAGATGCCAGAAGAGCCAAGGATCATGTGCGAGACCGGCTCTACGATGCGCTGCGCAGCCCGGATATCTCTGTTGAGGAGTTTTCTGAACAAATATCTACTGCGCAAGTGTATGAATATTGCCGCATCACCAGAGTGAGCAAGCCCCGAGGGCGTCCACCGAAAGCAAAGGCGGGTGGGACCCATGACCAATGAGGAATTGGTCCGCCGATATTACGGCGGTGATGAGCGCGCGCTGGAGGAGTTGTACCGCAGGAATCTCGGGCTGATCCGGCGCATCGCCCGGGAGACTGCCAGAGAGTTCAACTGTCTGCATATGGACAGGGAAAGACCGGGAGAGTTGTCCGGCTATACGAAAACGATTCTGGAGGATCTTTGCGGCGAGGGTGCGTTGGAATTTCTGACACGGGTCCAGAGCAGAGAATACGATGAGAGCCGTGCTGTGCTTGCCACCTACCTGTACCCACATCTGAAAGGCCGGATGACCCGTTGGCTGGAGCAACATATCGGAAATCTTTCTCTGAGCAAGCACGAGATGGATGCTGTCCGGCAGGCACAAAGGCTATATCATTCAGGTCAGTTCAGCATCGAAGAGATCGCGGAGAAAATGGATGTCCTTCTGGAACAGGCTGTCAAGCACATCCGTTACAACACCCATTTTGTTGGTGTCAATGATCTTATCCCTGGGAGCTATGACGGTGATCCCTTTGAGCGGCTGATGCCTGGGAATCTCTCTGTTTCTGCGGAGCAGGTCGTGTATCGAAAAGTCTGCATTGAGCTGCTGCAGGAACTATTTGATGCTCTCCCGAAGAAGGACAGGGACATCCTCGGAAAATTCTACGGCGTATTCGGATTTGAAAAAACTTCGCTGAAGGAAATCGGCATGTACCACATGATGAAGGAGTCCGCCGTGGAAAAGGCAAAGGAGCGTGCTGTCACAAAGCTGAAAAAAGCCTATCCGGGTAGCAGGCTGCAGATCTGGAGGAATGTTCATCGTATGATACGCAGACCGATCCTGCCAGCGAAGGATGACAGAGCACTGCGGCGCAGCTTCACGACTTCGACCCTACGAAATCAGGAGTCTGGAAGATCGTAGTTTCGATACAGTCTGGTGAGAATTTTGCGCAGACAGGAGACCGCAACAGTCCCCTTTAGGACATGTTTAGGAAAAATCAAGAGTCATACTCGCTTTTTTATACGTTCCGTGCTATAATGCAGAAAAACACGAAAGGCCGGCAACTATGGCTACACATATTTTAGTCGTCGATGACGAGACTGCGATCGCAGATCTGGTGGAGGTCTATCTGAAAAACGAAGGCTTCACCATCCACAAATTCTATAATGCCTCCGACGCCCTGGCTTGTGTGCGGACGACACGCTTGAATCTGGCGGTGCTGGATGTGATGCTGCCGGACATGGACGGCTTTACCCTCTGCCAGCGCATCCGGGAGGACCACCTGTTCCCCATCATCATGCTCACCGCAAAGGTGGAGGATATGGACAAGATCATGGGGCTGACCTTGGGAGCGGACGACTACATCACCAAGCCCTTCAATCCTCTGGAACTGGTGGCCCGGGTCAAGACTCAGCTGCGCCGCTACACCCGGTACAACCCCAGGGAGGGGACAGTCCAGGAGGTCACCGAATACGACTTTCGAGGCCTTCAGATCTCCAAGGCCACTCACAAGTGCGTCCTGTTCGGCGAGGAACTGGCCCTGACGCCCTTGGAATTCTCCATTCTCTGGTATCTATGTGAGCACCGGGGGAATGTGGTGTCCAGCGAGGAACTGTTTGAACATGTTTGGGGCGAGGCGTTTATGGACAGCAACAACACCGTCATGAGTCACATCGCCCGGCTACGGGAAAAGATGCACGAGCCCAGCCGAAAGCCCAAATTCATCAAGACCGTTTGGGGGGTGGGGTACACCATTGAGTAAGAAAGGAAATACCCGCAGCCGCCGGAGGTCTTTGCGCATCTGGGGCGGCTACCTGCTGGTCCTCATGGCTTGGGTGGTCGCAGTGATGGCCTTGGCATTCCTGGGCTCCATCATCTGCGCCAGCATCACCTGGCAGCCCTCGCCGCTCTACGACTTCCTGAATTGGGTTCGAGACTACATCGTTCTGGTCTGCATCGTCACAGTGCTGGCGGGCTGGGTGGTCATCAGCTTCTATTTTATCTCCAAGCCCATCAAGCAGCTGGACGTGGTGGCCAATGCGGCAGAGCAATTATCCCGCCCCAGTGAGGAGCCCATCCAGCTGCCGGATTCCCTGGAGGACATCTCCATCCAGCTGAATCTGGCCCGGGAGCAGGCTCTCCGGGACGCCCGGGCAGCCCGGGAGGCAGAACAGCGGAAAAACGACCTAATCGTCTATCTGGCCCACGACCTGAAAACGCCCCTGACCAGCGTCATCGGCTACCTGACCCTCCTGCGGGATGAGCCTCAGATCTCCCCGGAGATCCGGGCCAGGTACACCGGCATCGCCCTGGAGAAGGCGGAGCGGCTGGAGGACCTCATCAACGAGTTCTTCGACATCACCCGCTTCAACCTCTCTCGCCTGGAGCTGGAGCGGCAGAGCGTGGACCTGACGCGGATGCTGGAGCAGGTCGCCAGCGAATTCCGCCCCATTTTCGCAGAATCGGGGCTGTCATGCAGCCTGGATCTGCCGCCCAAGCTGCACTATTCCTGTGACCCGGATAAGCTGGCAAGGGTCTTTGATAATCTCCTGCGCAACGCGTCTTATTATAGCCTGCCGGACAGCACGGTGGAAATTGCCGGACGGATAGAGGCCGGGAAAATCGTACTCACCTTCTCCAATGCGGGAAAGAACATCCCCCAGGAGAAATTGGACCGGATCTTTGAACAGTTCTTCCGTCTGGACAGCTCCCGCGCCACCCGGACAGGTGGTGCGGGCCTTGGCTTAGCCATCGCCAAGGAGATCGTGGAGCTCCACGGCGGGACCATTCGGGCGGACAGCACCGAGGATCGGATCACCTTCACCATCTGTCTTCCGTCAGACCATTCAGAAGCGCCGTAAGAAAATCACAAGAATTTCGCAGAAAACTTGCAAGGCATCCGTTGGTAGATAGACAAGTATGAAACGCCTGGTTCTGGTACCATTTCAGTATCAGAACCAGGCGCTTTATTTTGATTAGGAGGTCTTATCCCATGAAAACCATTCTCGTTCTCTTCGGCGGATGCTCCACGGAGTACGAAGTTTCTCTCCATTCCGCCTATGCGGTGCTGTCCCACATGGACCCCGCCCGCTATACTCCTTTGGCTGTGGGCATCACACGGGAGGGGCAGTGGCTCTGCTATACCGGCGACCTCTCCCGGCTGGAGGACGGTACTTGGCAGCAGGCGGCAGACTGTATCCCCTGCACCCCGCTGGTGGAACGGGAGGCCCACGCTTTACTACTGCTGGACGGCTCCGGCCGCCGTCTCCTCTTTGACGCGGTATTCCCAGTCCTCCACGGCAAGAACGGCGAGGACGGTACGGTACAGGGACTCTTTGAACTGGCCGGGGTCCCGGTCATCGGCTGCGGGACATTGTCCAGCGCCTTGTGCATGGACAAGGACCGGGCCCACCAGCTGGCGGCCCTGGCCGGCATCCGGGTCCCCCGGAGCCACGTCTTTCATTCCAGCGATGATTTCAGCCGGATCGCCCAGGCAGCGGAGGAACTGGGATACCCGGTGTTTGTCAAGCCGGTCCGGGCCGGTTCCTCCTTCGGTATCACCAAAGTCTCCGGGCCGGAAGAGCTGCCCGCCGCCATGGAGGAGGCATTCCGCCACGACAGCGCCGTGATCCTGGAGGAGACGATCCCCGGCTTTGAGGTGGGCTGCGCGGTCATGGGCAACGAGGAACTGACCGTGGGTCTGGTGGACGAGATTGCGCTGTCGGAGGGCTTTTTCAACTATGAGGAGAAGTACACCTTAAAGACCTCCGCCATCCACTGTCCCGCCCGCATCCCGCCGGAGAAGGCGGCAGAGATCCAGGCAGCGGCAAAAACCATTTACCGTGCCCTGGACTGCCGGGTATTCGCCCGGGTGGATCTGTTCCTCACCCCGGATGGGGAGATCGTCTTCAATGAGGTCAACACCATCCCCGGCTTCACCGCCCACAGCCGCTACCCCAGCATGATGCAGGGCATCGGCATTTCCTTTGGGGAGCTGGTGACCCGCCTGATCGAGTTGGGGGTGGCGGGATGAGAACCGTGTCGATTCCCCGGGAGCAGATTTTTCAGGGGCCGCTGGTCCTGGTCAACCGGGCGCATCCCCTGCATGAAAAAGAGCGATCTGCGCTAACCTCGGTGGACCCGCACCACCCCGACATTCTTCTTGAAAGCCGGGCACGGCAGCTACTGTCTGCCTGTATCCAAAAGGCGGGGGGACAGCGGGAGATCGTGCCGGTGTCCGGCTGGCGGAGCCAGCAGGAACAGCAGCGGATCTGGGACGACTCCATGGCGGAGCATGGGGAGACATTTACCCGCCAGTATGTGGCCCTTCCAGGATGCAGTGAGCATCAGACCGGCCTCGCCATCGACCTGGGAAAGGCTGCCGGATACATCGACTTCATCCGGCCTGCCTTTCCCTATGACGGCGTCTGCGGAAGATTTAGGCGTCTGGCGGCCCGGTACGGCTTTATCGAACGCTACCAGCGGGGCAAGGAGGAAGTCACCGGGATCTCGGCTGAGCCGTGGCACTTCCGCTATGTGGGGGCGCCCCACGCCCAGCTGATGGAAACCAACGGGCTGTGTCTGGAGGAGTACCGGGACTTTTTGCGGCAGGGTCCCCGGAGCGTCGCTCTGGAAAACGGCCGCATGGCCCAGGTGTTCTATGTGCCCGCCGCCGGAGCCGTCACAGAGGTGGAAGTGCCGGAGGGCTGCTGCCAGATATCCGGCGACAATGTGGAGGGATTTATCCTGACATGGTGGGGGGATACCCATGAGAACGGCTAAGAAAACCGTCCCGACTTTGGACCTCTTTCGTCTGGCGGCAGTCCTGCTGGTGGTGATGAACCACACCTCGCCCCTGGCGGATGTGTCTGCCATGGCTGATTTCTGGCTTACCCGGGTACTGGCCCGGGTGGCAGTCCCATTCTTTCTGATGACCACTGGGTACTTTCTGAGCCGGAATCACTGGGCTGGTGTGGGGCGGCAGCTGAAAAAGCTCTGCCTGCTCTACGGCGTCTGCATCCTTTTGTATCTGCCAGTGAATCTCTATGCCGGCAGCTTCACCGGTCCGGCGGATGTTTTGCGGAAACTGCTGGTGGACGGCACCTTCTACCACCTGTGGTATTTCCCGGCGACCATTCTGGGCATCGTCATCGCCCGGTGGCTCAGCCGGCTGGGCCTGCGGGTGGCTCTGCCTGTGGCGGCGCTACTCTATCTCATCGGTCTGGGCGGGGACAGTTACTATGGACTGGTTTCCCAGATCCCGCTGCTTCGGACCCTTTACGACGGCATTTTTACACTGTGCGGCTATACCCGCAATGGCCTGTTCTTCGCGCCACTGTTCCTTCTGCTTGGGGCCGCCGGAAGGCGGTGGAACCAAAAGCTGTCTCTGGCGGGCTTCTTCCTCTCTCTGGCAGCCATGAGCGCCGAGGGGCTGTGGCTCCATCGCATGGATGTCCAGCGCCACGACAGCATGTACCTCGCCCTCCCCCTGTGCATAGTATGCCTTTTTTCTCTGCTGCTGGGCGGAAACAAGGGCGAGTCCAGGAAAGTCCGGGAATTTTCCACAGCCATGTATGTGCTCCATCCCCTCTGCATCGTACTGGTCCGGGGAGCGGCAAAGCTACTGGGACTGGGAGAAATGCTCATTGAAAACAGTGTTCTCCATTTTATTGTGGTGCTGGCGCTCAGTGCGCTGCTCTCCGCCCCTTGCCTGCTGAGGCTTCAAAAGAAGCCCAGCCCCACCGCTCGGGCCTGGCGGGAGGTGGATCTGGCGGCCCTTGGGCACAACGCCCAGGTGCTGCGGAACACATTGGCCCCGGGGACAGAGCTGATGGCGGTGGTAAAGGCGGAGGCCTACGGTCACGGCGGGGCAGTGACCGTAGGCACCTTACAGCGAGCGGGCGTCCGGGCCTTTGCCGTGGCCTGCCTGGCCGAGGGGATTGCTCTGCGAAAGGCGGGCATCCGGGGGACGATCTTGATCTTAGGTTATACCTCCCCGGAGGAAGCTCCGCTCTTGACACGATGGCATCTGACCCAGACGGTGGCGGATATTGACCACGGGCGGGCCTTGGCAGCCAGAGGGCGGCGTGTCCATGTCCATCTGGCCCTGGACACGGGGATGCACCGGCTGGGCATCCTGGCGGAAAACCGGAAGGAGATCCTGGAGGCATTCCGGCTTCCAAACCTGGTAGTGGACGGTGTCTTTTCTCATCTATACGTCTCGGACAGCCTGGAAGCCGAAGATGTTGCCTACACCCAGGAGCAGCTGGCCTTGTTCTATGATACGGTGGCCTGGCTCCGAACTGCCGGATATGATCCCGGCAAAGTTCATATCCAGTCCAGCTATGGACTTTGGAACCTCCCAGCTCAGCCCTGTGACTATGTCCGGGCTGGAATCGCACTCTATGGAGTTCGAAGCGATGATGCGCCTGTTCAGCGAAGCCTTGACCTGCGGCCGGTTCTGTCTCTCCGGGCCAGAGTGGCCAGTATCCGCACTGTGCAAGCCGGAGAGAGCGCCGGGTACGGGCGGGTCTTTCAGGCAGAGCAAGAAACCAAACTGGCGGTGGTCACCATCGGCTACGCGGACGGTCTGCCCCGGGATCTGCCTCAGCGGGGCGGCCAGGTGCTGATTCAGGGCCGGCGTTGTCCTATGGTGGGGCGGATGTGCATGGACCAGTTGCTGGTGGACGTCAGCGATCTTTCGGAGGTCGCTCCTGACGATACAGTGACTATTATCGGCCGGGATGGCGGTCAGGTGATTCGGGCAGAGGAACTGGCTGCATGCTGTGGGACGATTACCAACGAACTGCTCTCCCGGTTAGGCATGCGGTTACCCATTGTTTCTGGTTAAAGAGCGGTAGGGAATTTTACAAAGATTCCGGTTCGGATTTCAACATGAATATACCTTTAAACAGGAATAGCCACCAACCACGATGAAATGGTTGATGGCTATTCCCGTTTGGTCGACACCAAGAGATTCTCTCAATCGGTTTAATCTGGTGTTTTCAAGATGTCCTTATGAGGAGTCGCCCTTCCCGGCTCCTTTTCTTTATGCCTTGTTCGCAGTGCCGGTCAGCAGCGCCATCAGCGCTATGCGCCCGGTGACCTTTACCTTGCCGTAAATATTGGAAAGGTGCTTGCTGAGGGTGGCGGGCGCCAGGTATAGCTTTTCGCATATCTCCTCGGTGGAAAGATTGCGGCATACCAGCTCGGCTATCTCGGTCTCCCGCTTGGTCAGCCCATAGCCGGCCGCCGCCTGCCGCAGGCGCTCGGCGGGCAGCACCCCGGCGGCAGGCTCCGCCAGCAGGTCATAGAATTTCCGCTCCAGCGCATCCTTCAGCGTGTGTAGAATATGGAACTCCTTGGGGTTAAAGTCAGCCTTGTCCCGCTCCCGGAACAGCGCCACCAGCTTGGGCGCAAAGCCATAGCCCAGCGCCGCAATGGCCAGCAGCGCCACAGTGGACACCTTCACGCAAAACCAGAAGCCCTTCCGCACCCGGGAATATAGCCCTGCACCGTAATTAAAGCCGCACACCGGCTGGAAGCCCTGGCCGAAACCAATCATGGCCGAAGCACCGAACATGGTAATGCGCTGCACCACCTGTCTCTTATACACATCTGACGCTGCCGACGACTA
>ERZ1026946.438-NODE-438-length-14332-cov-33.996288_pt1 | contig 14332 bp, 9 predicted proteins | sample MGYA00519460_ERZ1026946 | MGnify/ENA primary metagenome ERZ1026946 (study PRJEB26926, sample SAMN06164620) | human gut metagenome | biome: ENVO:00009003; feature: ENVO:2100002; material: ENVO:00002003 | host: Homo sapiens | place: USA | collected 2012 ...
CCTTTTGGTACTTTTCGCCGACAGGGGATTTTACAACACTGTCGGGATTTTCCTCGTCGAACAGTTCGTCTGGCTTCATATTGTGAAACCAGTCGAACAGCGTGCCGTCTGTCTTATAAAAACTTATATCGTCAATATTTAGCCCTTTCTCTTTTATTTCTTTTGAGAAATCAGACAATACTTTCAAAGAGCGTAAATTTTGTTCGTGGTCGTATTTTAAACGATAATCTCCGTTGCCATTTTTTATCTTCAAATTGTCGTTTTTAATCTGTGTTTTTAAGCTTTCAATTTTTTGCCTTACAGTGCCATCATAACGCAACGCCAATGTAATATTAGCTTTTAAATAAGGGTCATCAATATCAATACGCCGACCTTTAATATAAAAATTTGTATCATTTAATGATTGAGGTGTTTTTCTTATAGCTTTGTTTCTATACCTCTTTGCCGTATCCCTCGACAGCGCCATATATAGCCCCGCCCCGTGCGCCTGGTTGCCCTCGCCGTATTCGGAATTTGAGCTTGAAGCGTCGGCCACGTAAAACCCGTTAGCCCCTGTACCATGGTAGACTTTTGTTTCATAGCCTGCGCGGCGCGCGGCGTCTGCGGCAAGCTCCGCCGCCTCATCGAGCGCGGCCTTGTCGCCGCTTTTGTAGCGTTCGTAAAGCTCCGAATGGCGCGCATCGTCAATCTTCCAGCGTATATCAGGGCTGTCGGAGAAAGTCCCTGCGTTGTCCGTTGCCGATTTGATTTGGTTGGAGCTAAACGGAACATAGGAAACTCCACGTCTAATAACGTCAGAATCATATCCACCGTCACCGCCTTCATCTAAAATCAATCCGTCATAACCGTAGCCTTTTTCTTGTAGAAATTCTATCAAATCAGAGCCATCAGTCCAATCAGGCAAGCCAGATTCCGCAAGTGGTGCGCCATTTCCCCATTTCCCTAAAAACTCTTTTTCAAAAATTGCCCTAGCTTCGGGACTGCGGGTGTCGAAAGGCTTGCGGATGTTTAAAAAGACCTCATATATGCCACTGGTATCACCGCCTTTCTTGTAACGATTCGCATAATCCTTGTTCGGGCTAAAATATGATTCATCTCTGAATATCGTAAATCCTGCGTGTGGAGTCCCATGATACACCACCTTCGGCTCTCCGTTTTCATCCACAACCTTCGAGGCATTATCCGGGTCTGTTTCCCAGTCTCCGAACCATTTTTTAAAAGATGGAGTGCGCACTTGCAGCCACTGTTTTTCGGTAAGCTTCGTAGGCTTGCCGTTTGGAGCTTTCATCCATTGCGGGGAGCCGCGATATTTCGCGTCAACTTCAGCAAGCTGCCTTTCAGCCTCGGCAATCTCTTCGGGAGAAGGCTGGGAATCTATTTTCCATTTTGCATTCCCGGATTCGGGAGACGCGGAGGCATAACGCCCAAAAGCCTTCTGCAACTCCTCAAACTTTGAAGGGTTGTCTTCCTCGAACAGGTCTCCGGAAGTCGTGTCTATATTTTTTACAAGGCTGTAATATTCGTTCAAAACCCCGCTTATGCCGCTCGGCGTTTTTGTATTCGCCTCGAATAGCTGCACAAGAAAACCGACCTCGTTTGACGGGGGCTCCTCGAACATTTCAGACTGGGAAAGGTATTCGCCAAGAGTCCGCCCCTCGCGGCGCAGGCCCATGTACAGTTCCACAGCCTGCGAGAGCTCTCCCGACAAATCGTAATCGGGGTTACCGACAAGTTTCCCCAGATTTGCGGCGCTTCCTATAAGCCCCCTTACAAGCCCGCTCCAGCCTTCGGGATTGTCCAGCAGGTTTTCCACAACTTCGCGCCGCTCGGTGCCCAGCATCGCCGCCAGTACCGCAGCCCTTATGCGCGGAGCCAGGTTGGGCTTTACGCCTCCCTTTGCGTCAATGTACTGTTCCCGCCCTCCGACGGCCTCAAAAAAGGCGTTTATGAAGTCGGTATTGGACTGCGCCAATACGTCCCCGGAATCCGACGGAAAAAACAGATCCAAAATCCTGCCGCCGTCGCTATTGATTTCCGAAATGCGCCTGGCATCGGCTACGGCGGTTTCGGCATTCGACATGGAAGCAACCTTTTGTTTGTTCGAGCGCGCGGCAAATTCCTGAAGGCTCATGCCGCCCAAATCGTCAACTCTGCGAACAAGCACGGGAGAAGCCATGCCGCTATCCGCATTAAGGCCCATTTCACGCGCGCGTGAGAGAACATAGTTTTTGTAGTTAAGGGCGCGTTCAGGATTGTCCCTGTACGCCTGGCGGATTGCAAGCACGCGCCCATTCCCTGAAATTACCTGACCCTTTTCGTCCACAATGGGCGCGCCGTCATCGGTTGTTGTCGAATAATCCAGCCTCAACGGGTCGAGATTTGTGGCAATTTTTGAAATCTGCTCGACTGAACCTCTGCGGGTGCGGTTGCGCGGCTGGAGTGTATCGTCATAGCCGTTGTCCGTGGAAGTTATAAGAGAAGCGGCATCGATTAGAGTATAGCGCCCGCCGACGGAAGCGCCATCCTCCTCCGGGGTCTTCGCGCTCCATTCGCCGGAAGCGAGCGGGCCGGAAACGGCGTTTGCCCTGTTAAAAAGGGCCTTGGCAATGTCGGCAATTTCGCGGTCGGCAATGTCCGCATAAGTGTTTTCGCCTGTAAAAATGCGGGAAATCCAGTTCTTCAGCAAGGATACGCTCTGCCGGGCATAATAAGGATCCAAATAGAGCGTATAATTCAGATGGCTTGACGCCGGATGATTTCAAACAGCGATTCGAAAATGGTCATCCCGCTGTATGGGGAGCCATTGATATGGATGTTGATGGGCTGAAAAAAGAAGAACGAAATACAGTAATCGTAAATGTAGAGTGCGAATATTCAAAATACAATGAAGAAGGAAAGCTTATTCGCCAAAAAGAATCCGTAGCGGTTGCTTATGATGTCATTGCAGACAAAAATGGAAATGCCAAAATTAATCGCGCAGGTCTCATAAATGCAATAACATCCCAGGATAAAATCGAAGAAGGGGATATCGACATATCTGTTGGTATTTCAACAAGACCAGGGAGTCCTGGCGATAATTACCCAAACAATATTGAAAAAGTAGAATGGAGTGAATATCAAGAACCGGCCCCTCGTCCGATAACAGATTATGCATCAACGCATGCAAGCACAGGAGCATATCCGACATCAAGCACTCCTAGAGATAAGGATGGAAATATAAGTGTTACCGGTGGGAAAATTAAAAACTACACACCTAGTCCTGAAGAAAAACAGGTTTATTCAACAAAAGTAAAAATTACAGTAAATCAAGAAACTGCAAAAAAAAGGTCGGTATAAACAGCAATAATTAATCTTTAGATTGTTCACTTTGGCTCTCGGCAATGGCTTTGTATTTTGCCGAGAGTTCTATTATGTAATTCAAAAATTTAGAATCGGCTCTGCCTTGAGGCACGTTGGCATAGCGAGAATACCTGTGAAGATATTGAAGACGCTCTGAAGCGTCTTTGGGCGATTCTGCAATAGATATTAACTTCTCAATTAATAACAATGATTTTTCTTTGTCGTAGAGCGGGTTTGTAAATGTCTCTTCAAAATATCTTGATTTGTTCTGAAAAGATCTGGTTTGGGAGCCATATAAAAAAATCGCCTTGATGAGACTTCCTTTTGCATCTTTATTAAACGCATCTAAAAATTCTTTATCTTTAGAACAGATTTCCAAGAAGAATTCCTTGCGTCTTTTATCCGATATATTGCGCCAATATTCTGCTTTTTTTGCATCTGCATGCTCTGGCAGGAAATCCCCATCGTAGATTTTTGCCAAGACTCCACTTGCCCAGAAAGCATTGCTGTTTTTCAAACAATAAATTGCGAAATCAAAATCTTTTGGAACAAACCAGCCAGTATAAAAGTTTTTCCAGCAATATTGGTAAATGGGCAAAGAAAGAATTGCGTCGCATTTGGCTTTGTCCTTTGCGACACCTATGCCATGATATAGCATATATGCGTAAAGCGGTAGATAATATGTTCGCGAATCCAGATTAAAATAGACGGATCGCGTTTTTTCATCTAAAATTTCTTCTGCAGTGGCATTCCAAAATACAGTATTTCTGAAAAGTTTTTTTGCTTTATTTATATCTTTTTCCGTTCCGATTCCATTGTAACAAAGATTAACATGGTTCGATGAATCAAACAATGTCGAATCAAACATGGAATATTCAAAGGCTTTTTGGGGATCTCTGGGAATAATTTTGCGCTTCAAATCGGCATCGGAAGGAATCATGTTTAACGGACTAAAATCCAATCCTCCAAGCTTATTTGTATATGTTATAGGCGTTCCGAATTCCGGATCAAAGCCTTGGTAATAAAGAGAACGTTGCAATGCAGTGGTGCCATAGGTATAGAAGCCATCTGGCAGCCTGGCGTATTTAAGCTTTTCAAAAGTTTTATCCGATTTTGCCATCTCAGTAATTTTTTCATAATTATTGAGATCGGTAGTAGACTGAACGAATGCGTTAATATTGAATCGCTCTGTATTATCTTCGGCTGTTGTGGTCTCAACATCTGTGGAAGATTCGACAATATTTCCAAATGCCAATTGGGGAATGACCGCCAAAAACAGGCATGTTATCAATCGAGAAAGCATTATCCACATAACTTAAAATTTATCATTTTAAGGTTCTTTGACGCAAGCATATTGTTTAATAAAGTTTCTGTCAGGCTTTCTCAGAAAGCAAAAAAGAATGTTTACAAAACGTTCTCAAAAAATTTATGCATTTTAAAAATAAAGGATGTTAATGGTTTTTTAAATTTTCTATTTGAGAAAATATCTCATGCAATCTTCAAAAATATCAAACCTATCAGTTTAATCCAATACATCAAACGGAGATTTGCACATGCAAAAGGCGTATGATATTTTGAACGGATGAAAGTAATAAGATCGTTCAAAGCAGGAAACAAAACAATACGCTACACTTACGACGGCCCAATGAAAGCCACCGAACAGAGGACAATCGACAAGTTTATAGGCACGGCTTATAACATGTCGGCATACGCGATAAAACAAATTGAGAGGCGAACTTCTAAAGCCGCAGAATGGATCAAGGTGATTTATGGAGAAAGCACCGATGAAGGTGCACGCAAAATTGCTGAAGCATACAAATCAATAGTTCAACGCATAGAGCGCGGACTCAGAGTGAGACGCGAGAATGTGTTCGTAAATGAATATGGAGAGGATGTTTCTAGCGTCCTATCGGGAGCCGATTTGGAAAACGGTGTCGTTATTATATACGATGCGTTTTTCAAAAAAACCGAGGGAGACGAGAAAGGGGTTAATGATCGTGCAAGTGTCATTATGCATGAAATTGCTCATCTTATTGGACTTAAGGGTGACGAGGAGCAAAAATCCTACGAAAGCGCAGAATGCTTGCGTAATTTTACGCTTCTTATTTGCGACATTGTAAAACCTGAAGATCTTTTCATCGAAGACGAAGAAGGGAATGAAGAAAATGCCGAACTGGTTGGTGAAGATGGAGAACTCCCATACGATCCCAATCAACCACGAGATAAAATAGGACGATGGACTGATACTGGAGGAAACGGCGATGCCGATAGAAAGGATTCACCAAAAGATTCCGGCTCGGAAAATTCAAAGCCCAGAGCCCATAAACTCGCCCCTGGCATTAACGCAAAAGTCGGTCCCGATGGGAATAGTATCGTAATCGGCGGGAAAATTACTGGTCCCAATAAAGAAGATGAAATTGAAATTGGAAATGACGATGGGGCAATCAGGGTTAATCCAGATACAGGAATTGGCGTTCAGATACATGGGAATGGAGATATTACCATAGAATCGGATAAGCCAATTGATGTTCTAAAAAAAGGAATAAAAGCAGGAAGTTTTAGAAAGATTAAAGTCGATAAAGATGGAAATATAAACGAAAAGGAAAGTCAAATCAAAGGGCGATTGCCATTTACTGGAGGTTTCATTGTTGACGGGTTGCAAGGAGCCCTTAATAAGAATAAGGGTAAAAAATGAAAAAGTATTTAACATGTTTCTTTGGGTTATCGTTAGGAATTTGGTTTGCGGCCTGTTCGGATGACGAAAAGGACTTTCCATCTAATAACATGAGAGTGTTTGGATATTTTTCTCATACTGTTAAACACTCTTTTGTCGGAGACAAAGCTTATTTTATAAGCTTTGTTTTGAACAATGGAACGGAAGTACAAAGTTATTTTTCTAAAGAAAACCTGCTTTCTGCAATTGCAGATTTTTCAAATGGAAAACGTGATAAGGTCTTTGTAAATCCTGAAAACGAATACGGCATATACAGTCTTATTCCGGAAGATGAACAAATTCCAATGTCTCAGCGTGAATTTGACAATCTTTCTGAAGATTCGCCTTTTCGGGCGATGAAATATAATGAAAAATCTCCATATATCATTCAACCAGACAGGCGGTATTCTTCGGCAATTCCTTTACGCTATGCCGAGAAAATTAAATATCTAATAGATGAATCCATTATCGACAAAAATTCAAATTATGAATTTTCGATTGAATTCATTCCTTTCGGTATTTCTGTAACCTTAAAAGAGTCAAACCAGGAGAATCCCAAGATTTTTGAAATTGATATACTTTAAGTCTTATTGATATTTAACACTTCAATTCTAGTCATGAAAAAAACAAGGATTGCTGTATATTTGGATCTTTTACGCTGGTTTTATGAATGGGTAATATCTGTACTCGTTTTAGCTTTTTATAATCCTCAAAAAATTTGTCAGGATTTGTCAGAAGGAACAAAAAAACGTTTAACAAAATTTAAGCCATTTAAACGACAGTTTTCTAAACCGTTGGTCGTGGGTTCGAACCACACCTCTCCCGCCATTTAAAAAGCCTCACAGACAAAGGGTTTGCGGGGTTTTTTATTGACAAACAAAGCCTCAGACGACGCGCGCAAAGTTTGGCGTTACAAGTTTCCGTGGAATTTTGCGGAGTTTTGAATATAAAAAAGGGTAACAATGCGCCATCGCGCACCGCAATTAGAAGATAAAATTCAAATGTATTGCATATTAAATTTTCTATTTGAGAAAATATCTCATGCAATCTTCAAAAATATCAAACCTATCAGTTTAATCCAATACATCAAACGGAGATTTGCACATGCAAAAGGCGTATGATATTTTGAACGGATGAAAGTAATAAGATCGTTCAAAGCAGGAAACAAAACAATACGCTACACTTACGACGGCCCAATGAAAGCCGCCGAGCAGAGGACTGTAGATAAATTCATAGGTGCAGCTTACGGAATGGCGGCAAGAGCTATGGAGCGGCTCAAGTCACAGGCACAGGAATCGTCGGATTTCATAGAGATGGTTTATGGCGAAAGCGCGGAAGACGGCGCGAACAAGCTTGCGGGAATTTACAAATCAATAATTCGACACATAGAGCTTGGGCTGAAAATCAAGCGTGAAAATGTGTTTGTCGGCAGGGAAGGAGAGGATATTCCGGAAATTCTCTCTGGGGCAGATTTGAAAAGTGGCACTATCATCATATATAATGCATTTTTCAAGGAATCTGAAGGCGACGAACAGAATCTCAACGACCGTGGAAGCGTTATCTTGCACGAACTCGCCATCTCAGCGGGCTAGAGGGGGACGACGAAAAAGAATCCTACGAAAGCGCGGAATGTCTACGTAACTTCACGCTTCTAATTTGCGGAATCGCAAAGCCCGAAGACCTTTTCATCGGAAGCCAAAAGGAAAATGAAGAAAACATAGAAGCTGTCGGCGAAGGCGGTGAACTCCCTCTCAATCCAAATCACTATCCCGCAGGCAGCCCAAAGGGCGGTCAGTTTGCCCCAAAAGGTGAAGGGAAAAGCGGAGGAGAATCCAATCTCGAAAGCAACCAAACGTCAGAATTCAAAAAGCCGACTTCCCAGCAAAACGAATTACAAAATGCCGAGAAAGCGAAAGATTCTCATGATACCTATTCAGAACGCGAGCCGTTGGAAATAGGTGAATTGAAATGGGACAAGCTAGAAAGCAATCTCAAGACAGGTTCGAATGATAAAAATCACATTTTAAAAGAAGAAGAAGTAAAAGAATTCAAGAAGGCTGCCGAAGATTTGCTGACAGGCAAGAGAGAAGATTATATAAACTTTCAAAGAGGAGAGGTTCAGCGAAACGGGGAAAGTATATGGGCAGCCGTAAATACCGCATTTAAAACCCACATAGAAGGCAGACAATGCGTAATTGTGGAATTAACATATACAACTGTTGAAAAGGACTCCCAAAAAGCTGGCAGTTCCGAAAAAGAAACCATCGCATTCGATGCAATGGAAGAAAACGGAATTATAGCGTTATGGAGATTGACTTTAGCCAGTGGAAACAGAAATTATAAACTCCATACAGATCTTATTATAGATCTCAACATTTACGTTGCGAAGGGAACCGTAAGCGAATGTTTCTCCAGAGTTGAAAACCGTACCAATATTCCCCTTGCAAGCGACGCCGTAGCACATGCAGCACAAGGAAAGTATGTGGTAACCGGAAACACGGAAGGGATACGCGGTCCAGACGACAAGGGTGATTACAACGATAAAAACGGTGGGCCGTATAAGGGTGGAAGTGTAAAAAAGGCTACCATGAGGGAAACGTTAACCAAGGAAAAAGTCTTGTCCAAACGCATCATATATGACGGGGAAAAAACAATTTGTCCAGGGGCGGAAACAACTGCTATGGATAAGTATGGGAACAGGATGGAATAAGAATCAGGCAGGCGACAAACGGGATAGCGGAGAAATCAATTTTCTCCGCTATTTTGATTTGTATTTTTAGAATGCTCCTCCCACAGCAGCGCAACAATGTCTTCGCCGTCCTCCGAATCAGGTTCCTTTAAAAATTCAATGAATTCATCATCGGCTTTTCCGAATAAAGAGAAGCTAAGCAATAATCCATGAGTCCAATTATCCAAGGAAGTTCCTTCTTCAAACATTCCTTTAAACAATTTTTTAAAGGCAGCCCGCTTTCTTTCAGAATAAAAAGGATTCGGGAACACTACAGCCCTATCCCATCCCGACTCAAAAAGTATGCGGTTCTTTGAACCATACAACAATAATAGATGATTCTTCAATTCATCGTATTCAAACGTTCCACCATTCATAATTATAGATTCGTATTTCTTCAGAAATCCCGCTTCCTTTTTGTTATATGACAAAATTAATTCCCTGCGCCTTTCATCCGCAATTTTCTGCCAATATTCGGCCTTTGCCGCATTCTCATCAGAACTTTTGAATTTTCCGGAATATATGTCCGCCAGATTCTGTGCAGCCCAATAGCTTGATATTTCCAGGAGGTTGTCAAATCTGAGGTAAAACCAGCCTCTTTCGATAGAGTAAAGATTGTCATTTCTGCATTCAGACCAAGAAATCGCCTCGTCTTTAAGACAGGAATTTTCGTCATAACAAAACCGCTCTTTATAACGGACGTCATCTCTGCGAAAATTCCTTTTTTCTGATTCAACTGCGGACTTATAAACAAGCTCCAAACAATATACGGCAAAATCAAAGTCCTTCGGCACAAACCAGCCGCAATAAAAGTTCTTCCAGCATTCGATATAGATTGGCAAACTGAGAATCGCATCGCATTTTTCCCTGTCTTTTTCCACGGCTATTCCGTGATATAGCATGTACGCGTAAAGCGGCAAATAAAGCGAGCGCGCATAGCCTATAAGAAGCTCCTTATTCTTAGGTTTTTTTATTTCATCCACAGAGAATGTAAATGCAGACGGAAATATATTGGCGGCAATTAAAACGTTTTTTTCCGTTCCAATGCCGTTAAAGTAAAGATTCATCAGATTTGAACTGTCAAAAAATGTGGATGCAATCTTGGAATATTCAAAAGCCTTTTTTGCATCGCGAACCACTATTTCCCTTTTGAGGTCCGAATATGAGGGGGTCATATTTAGCGGTGGAAAATCCTCGCCAAAATCCCGGTTTTCGTACACAGGCACGCAAAATTCCGGATTGAAACCCTGGTAGTAAAGCGAACGCTGCATTGCCGTGCTGCCGCGTTTGTTTATTATCGGCGGAACATCGTCCGTGAGCAGGGCATCAAAAGTCCTATCGGCATTTGCCATGTCAATCAGGGTGTTATATTCCGCGACTAATGATTTATCTACGGCAGAAACAAAGGAAAGCAGAGCTTCATCCCCTTCCTTGGAATTTGGGTTTATCTTCCTATAACATTTAACCCAATAGCGCACTTCACCCGGAAAACGAGATAGTTTTTCCATGACATCCGCCGGACCAAACACCGTAAAAACAAAATAAGTTTCCATGTATTTTCTAAAATCATCGAGATTTCTTATAGGGAAACCGTACTTTTTAATTTGTTCGTCGAGTTTAACTTGTTCGTCGAGTTTTGCCGCTTTTGCAGCCTCATCTGCGGAGACGACAGAATCTTCATTGCCGGCCGAGTGAGCGGAAATGGAAAATATTCCAATGCAAAGCGCCAAAAGGGCTATGGAACGAATATATTTAGCTGTCATATATTTTAATGTCTCACTTTTAATTATGATTGCAATCTTATTATAGTAAAATAGAAAAATTTTAATTTCATTTCCCAATTCCAAACGATTCAAACAAAACCCTCCTTTTCATCCGATAGCGCCGGTGGAAGCGGATTTGCAAACCGGATAACGCCAAGACAATGGACACATAATGCAACACCCTTTTGCCGACCAAGCCTATGGAGGGAACCACGAAAGCGCATTTTGCCAGAGCGGCCCCCGGGAAAAGTCCTTTAGACTGCCGCCTTGTCGCACGCCTTCCCTGAGGCAATTCACGCCCAAAACGTTCTCATTAACACCTTTTAAAAAGATTTTACCTGCAAGCTTCATATTTTGCGCAGAATGCATAAATAACCAGCTATTGCCGCCAGACAATGCGTAAGACAAACTCACAGCCGCCCGGACCCGGGCGGCGCACGTTGTACCAAGATGCGTGAGCATCTTAGATCCAACGGAACGTTGGTGCGCGGGCATCTTGGATTAAACAGAATACTCTTTTACTTATAAAAAATAACTATCAAATACACTCATGATTGTCTCCACCCAGCGATTGCCGCCAGACAATGCGCAAGACAAACTCACAGCCGCCCGGACCCGGGCGGCGCACGTTGTACCAAGATGCGCAAGCATCTTAGATCCAACGGTACGTTGGTCTTAGATTAAACGGTACGTTTACTTATTAAAAAGCGACTATCAAATACACTCCTGATTGTCCCCACCCAGCGATTGCCGCCAGGCAATGCGCAAGATAAACTCATAGCCGCCCGGACCCGGGCGGCGCACGCCGTTTCAAGATGTGCAAGCATCTTAGATCCAACGGTACGTTGGTCTTAGATCCAACGGAACGTTGGTACGTTGGTGCGAAATTCCCCCTTTACTGTAAAGCAAATAACGCGCCCCGGCGCATCCTTTGGCATTTGACTGCGCCTTTTTGCATCGCTTTATTATTTCCCACATTTGGCGCGGCGCGCCCTCGCTTCCCAATCTGCGGACGGGCCCTGCGTTTCCCCAAATGCAACCGCAAAAAGAGGCCGAACCATGAGAATTTTCAAATCCATACTGTGCGCGAGCGCCGCAGCCGCAGCAATCGCCGCCGGGGTCGCGCAGGCGGCCAAGGCCCGCAACCCCATAATATGGGCGGACGTGCCCGACGTCTCCGTCATGAGGGTCGGGAACGAATACTACATGTCAAGCACCACTATGCACATGAATCCCGGAGTCCCCGTTATGAAGTCGAAAAACCTCGTCGACTGGGAAATGGCGGGATACGCCTACGGCACACTGGGCAAAGGCGCGCAGATGGATTTGGAGGACGGCCAAAACATGTACGGCGGCGGGTCGTGGGCGAGCAGTCTCCGCCATCACGGCGGCCTGTTCTGGCTCTCCACATTCTCCCACAATACCGGGAAAACCTACGTGTTCTCCGCAAAGAGCCCGGAAGGGCCCTGGAAGAAATCCGCGTTCTCCCCCGCCCTGCACGACAGCTCCCTCTTTTTCGACGACGACGGCCGCGTCTATATGACAAGCGGCGGCGGGAACATAAGGCTGCTTGAGCTTGAAAAGGACGCCTCGGGCCCGAAGCCGGGCGGGGTGGACAAAATAATAATAGAAAACGCAAGCGCGGTGGCCTCCCCCAAAGTCGGGCTTCCGGCGGAGGGCGGGCAGCTCTTCAAAGTGGGCGGAAAATACTACCTGTTTCTCATAACGTGGCCGCCAAACGACATGCGCACCGAAATAGTATTCAGGGCAGACAACATAGAAGGCCCCTACGAGGGCCGGGTTGTGATGCGCGACCGCGGCATCGCGCAGGGGGGAATAGTGGACACTCCCGACGGGAAATGGTACGCGATGCTCTTCCGCGACTCCGGCGCAGTGGGGCGCATACCCTACCTCGTCCCGCTCAAATGGGTTGACGGATGGCCCGTCCTCGGCGCCGAAGGCAAGGTTCCCGACACGCTCGATATCGGCGCCGCTCAGCCGGCCGTCCCCCGCATAGTTACGGCCGACGAATTTTCAAGAAGACCGGGCGACGGGCGGCTTCCCATGCAGTGGCAGTGGAACCATAACCCCGACAACGGCGCCTGGTCGCTCTCCGCCCGCCCCGGATTCCTGCGCATCATAACCACAAGGATAGACCGCGACCTCACGCAGGCAAAGAACCTCCTGACCCAGCGCACATTCGGGCCGGTATGCTCGGGGGAAACCGCCATAGACACCTCGAAAATGAAAGACGGCGACACGGCGGGGCTCGCCCTTTTCCAAAAGAAATACGGCTTTGCAGGAGTGAAGGCCGAGGGCGGCAAAAAGCGCATCGTAATGGTTGACGCAGCTTCCGGCGAACCGGCCGAAAGGGAAAGCGTCCCGCTTGGCTCCGACAGGGTGTACCTCCGGGCCGAGGCCGATTACAGAAACGCTGCGGACACCGCGAACTTCTTTTACAGCCTGGACGGCAAAAACTGGAAGCGCATAGGACCATCCCTTAAAATGGAATACACCCTTCCGCATTTCATGGGGTACCGCTTCGCCCTGTTCAACTATGCGTCAAAGTCTGCGGGAGGGTCGGCGGATTTCGACTACTTCCGCCCGGGGGCCGAGCTTCTCTCCGAAAAATAGGCGCAATACCTGCGCCGCGCCCCCTCCCGCGCCGAGGGGAGGCGCCGGATTGATTTGAGGCAAAAAGTACGAATAACCTTATAAATATTTAGGGACTGGCATAGATTAGAATACCCCGAAAGAAACGAATCCCCACAGAAAACCCTCCGCGACGAGCGGAGCGGCATTTGCAAGACGAGTGTCCGCGAGACCCCCTGCGAATACGCCACGATGGAACTCTTTGAAAACTGTAAAGTCCCTGCCGGGCCTTTTTTATCGCCTTGCAGACGGGGCAGGCAGTTCAAAAAAAGAGGGCGATAAAAATATCAAAACGTTTGGCAGAACCATACCAAACCTTTTGGCGCGATACAGACCGATTTTGCCCGGCCGGTGGCGGACACGCAAAAAAACGCCCTACTTGCGCCCTCCCCGAAAAGCGATTTGCAGGTGATTTTCATATTCAAAACGCCGAAGCGGCGGCGCCCCTTCCATACACAATAATTGCACACATTCAATAAGATTAAATATATTGTTGCAAATATAAAAACACGCTCCTTTAATATAAAGAATGCATTTATATCGCACGGCATGATATGGAATGCGGCTTAAAAAAATGAAAGAAAATCTGGATATTAGCATATTCCTCGACGACGATACGCTTGAAGTATTTGAGGGGCTTGCGGAAGAAGTCGGCGTAGGCGTGGAGGAGTTCATATCCGATATGCTCGCGGGATACTTTGAAATAGCCTCTCTCTTGCCGCACCCGCCAAAAGATTTCAAATGCCGCAAAAATTGAAGCGCCCGAAAGCGTAAGCGGCTGACTTTTCCCCCAGTCCCTGTTAGCCGGAAATTGCGGGAAAGCTTCAAACGCCTCTTAAGCAGCCCGCATTCAGTATGCCGCTCCTCCCGCCCTTGCGAACATCTTCATGCGCCTGATGGGCAATTATAGATGTGCAAAAAATCCCCGCAGAAAAGGGGTTGGGGCTGCGGTCTCAAGCCGGCAATAATTCGCTTCTATAAATTCGCACGCGTCCGTCCGCTGCCGCCAGCCCCACGCCCGGGCGGCCGCGCAAATGCCCAGGGCGCACCATATTCCGCCGCCTGCCAAAGCGCCCGGCGGAGAAGCCCGGCATATCCCCATCCCTGTCTCTTATACACATCTGACGCTGCCGACGA
>ERZ1026946.446-NODE-446-length-14206-cov-5.233835_pt1 | contig 14206 bp, 11 predicted proteins | sample MGYA00519460_ERZ1026946 | MGnify/ENA primary metagenome ERZ1026946 (study PRJEB26926, sample SAMN06164620) | human gut metagenome | biome: ENVO:00009003; feature: ENVO:2100002; material: ENVO:00002003 | host: Homo sapiens | place: USA | collected 2012 ...
AGATGTAGCTCCGTCTCGTGGGCTCGGAGATGTGTATAAGAGACAGATTTTTATCAGATAATACACCGGTCAAAGAAAAGAAAGACGAAAAAGCGGCTGCTTCTGATGACGCAGAAAAAGTTACCGCGCCGCTGACACCGCCGGCAGAAAAACCTGCGGCAGATAAGAAAGAGAATAAAGACACAGAAGCTCCTGAAAAAGACGAGAAAGACAAACCGGAGCAAACAACTTCTGAAGCAGTTGAAAAAGACAAGCCGAAAGAGACTGATAAAGAAGAAGATAAAGAGCCGGAGAACTGGCGCAAAGATACTTTTAACGAATGGTACAGCTGGGGACGCGCTCATCATAAATGGGTTAAATCTTATCAAGATGAAAGCAACAAGAACGGCTTATCTATCAATATTTTTGCTAATCATGATGCTTACAATAAAGGTGATTTTGAAGCACAGATTATTTATCGCAAACATAATCATATCACGGTCAAAGGCAAAGACGGCAAAGTGCCCGGAAATGATGTTTTTGACGGAATTATTGCCACGGCCAAAAGCGGCAGCAAGCAAATCAGCTTCGGCAACATCAAAAGCGATGAATTTAAAGCCCGTTTAATGCTCGCCTGCCTGATTGAACCGGAAATTGAGATGATTAATGCTCCCAAAATTGAGGATTTGAAAAATGTTCCCGAAGAACTAATTGAAGCATTAAAGAATCCGGCAAAACGCAAAGCAGAAATCGCCAATCAAAAACGTGAAAATCTTGACAGGCAAAAAAACGGCAGCGAACGCAAGCCTTATCGTAAAGAAGGCGGAAAACCGCGCCGGGAATATAGCGATGAAGAAAAAGCCGCATATCGGGCCAGACAAGCAAAAAAATCCGCGGAGATGTGATGTTTTTGCAGAATATTATCTCCCACGTTTGGTTATCCGTGAGACAATCCATAATAAAAAGGCCTCCCAATCGGAAGGCCTTTTTATTAAGATTTGCCTTAGGTATCTAATTTCGCTGCGGTTATTTCATTTCCCTTGCTCAATAAAATATTCCAAAGAATTTGCAGACAAAAACCACCTGAAAAGGTGGTTTTTGCTTAGCATTGGATCCACTTAGGAATCTAAGTTCGCTTCGTTTGCTGTCGCTGCACTCGCTTACTAAGATTTTCTAAGAATTTCAGTAAATAAATAATAAATCGTTGTTATTTATTTACTTCACTTCCTCAAAGTCAGCGTCAACGACTTTTTCATCCTGCGGCTGGGCAGAAGCGTCAGCACCGGCACCCATATCCGGACCGGCAGAACCGGCAGCGCCGGAAGCAGCGTCAGCCTGTTTGTACATTGCTTCACCGAGTTTCAAAGAAGCCTGCATCAAGCTTTCTGTCTTGGCTTTGATATTATCCAAGTCTTCGCTCTCAAGAGCTGATTTCAAAGTTTTGATTTCTTCTTCAATCTTGCTCTTTTCAGCGGCAGAAATTTTATCGCCGTGTTCTTTCAAAGTTTTTTCGGTACTCAAAACCAAAGCCTCGCCCTGATTCTTGGCTTCGACTAATTCTTTGCGTTTTTTATCAGCTTCGGCATTAGCTTCGGCGTCTTTTACCATTTTTTCGATATCGGCATCAGACAAACCGCCGCTGGCCTGAATGCGGATAGCCTGTTCTTTGTTGGTGGCTTTATCTTTGGCAGAAACGTTAACAATACCGTTGGCGTCAATATCAAAGGTAACTTCAATCTGCGGCATACCGCGCGGTGCAGGCGGAATACCAACCAAGTCAAACTGGCCTAAGAGTTTGTTGTCGGCAGCCATTTCACGCTCGCCTTGGAAGACGCGGATGGTTACAGCTGTCTGACCGTCATCGGCCGTTGAGAAAACCTGAGATTTGCGGGTCGGAATAGTGGTGTTTCTGTCAATCAAGCGTGTGAAGACGCCGCCCAAAGTTTCAATACCCAAAGACAACGGGGTAACATCAAGCAGCAAGACGTCTTTAACATCGCCCATCAAAACACCGCCCTGAATGGCAGCACCGACAGCAACAACTTCATCGGGGTTAACGCCCTTGTGCGGTTCTTTACCGAAGATTTCTTTTACTTTTTCCTGAACTTTAGGCATACGGGTCATACCGCCGACCAGAATAACTTCGCTGATTTCATTGGCTTTCAAACCGGCATCGGCCAAAGCTTTTTTGCAGGGTTCAACGGTTTTTTCAATCAAATCGCCGACCAAATCTTCTAATTTTGCACGGCTCAGTTTGATATTCAGGTGTTTCGGACCGGTTGCGTCTGCGGTAATAAACGGCAGGTTGATTTCGGTCTGTGTGGTTGAAGACAACTCAATTTTAGCTTTTTCAGCAGCTTCTTTCAAACGCTGCAGAGCCAGACGGTCGTTTTTCAAATCAATACCGGACTCTTTTTTGAACTCGTCAACAAGATAATCCAAAATGCGGCGGTCAAAGTCTTCACCACCCAGGAAGGTATCACCGTTTGTTGATTTTACTTCAAAGACGCCGTCGCCGATTTCCAAAATGGAAATATCGAACGTACCGCCGCCCAAGTCATAAACAGCGATGGTGCCGGTTGCTTTTTTATCCATACCATAAGCCAAAGCGGCAGCCGTCGGCTCGTTGATGATACGCAGAACTTCCAAACCGGCAATTTTACCGGCATCTTTGGTTGCCTGACGCTGAGAGTCATTGAAGTAAGCCGGAACGGTAATAACGGCTTTTTCGATTTTTTCGCCCAAATAGCTTTCGGCATATTCTTTAATTTTTTGCAAAACAATTGCCGAGATTTGTGACGGAGCATATTTTTGGCCTTTGACTTCTACCCACGCGTCGCCATTGTCACCATTGATGATTTTGTAAGGAACGATATTTTTATCTTTGGAAACTTCCGGAGAATCAAAACGGCGTCCAATCAAACGTTTGATGGCAAACAAGGTGTTTTCGGGGTTGGTGACAGATTGACGTTTAGCCGGAAAACCAACCAGACGTTCCGTATCAGTGAAAGCCACCATCGAAGGGGTGGTTCTGGCACCTTCAGAGTTTTCCAAAACTTTGGCTTCTCCGCCATCCATAACGGCAAAGCAGGAGTTGGTTGTACCAAGGTCAATACCAATTACTTTATTGCTCATGTTTCATTTCCTTTTTATAAAACTGATGTCTAAATTCTTTCTATTAGCATATATAGGGAGACAAAACAGGGTATGCAAGAGTTGGCAAAGATTTTTTGAAAATTTTATCAAAGAGGTGGCAGATTTTAATTTAAATCATGTGCTGTTCTATTTGAGCGCAGAGTTTCACATTCTGCAAAGCTTCGGCAAGAGAGACATAAGGCGCCTCGCTGCCTTGTGCCATATTGATAAAATTGCGCTGCTCATTGGCCAGGGAATCGCCGCCCTCAAGCAGTACTTCACCGTTCTTGCTCAAACGGCGCTCATAAAAATCTATGCGGTAGAGATTATCCATGCTATCGGTTATTTCCATATATCTCTGCATCGGAATATCGGCAATAGCCGCTTCCAGCTCAACTTCCGCTTCAGGATAAAATATTTTGACCTTTGCATGCTGAGTCCAGTCATATTGCGGCAATTTGGAAACTGCAATTTTTTCCGGCGGCTGCGGCAGCAAAGATGAGACAATCGCCAAATCATGAATCATCAATTCCGGCACAACGGTCACAACCCTTTTGCCTTTGGCATTACGACTCACCCGAATCCCTTTTATTTTTTTCACCGAATGTTTTATATCTTTTTTCAGCGCTATCACCGCCGGATTATAATTTTCTGTATGACCAACCAAAATCGGCGTTCCGGTTTTCTGAGCCGTTTTAATAATTTCCAGACATTCGACCTCATTTGCCGCCATCGGTTTTTCCAGCATTGTCGGCAGCCCGCGTTTCAACATCTCAACGGCAATATCGGCATGAGCCGTTGCAGGGGTACAGATAAAGACGGCATCGCAATTTTCCCGCGTGATTTCATCAAGATTGTTAAACGCGCCGACGCCTAATTCGGCGGCTTTTTCTTTGGTTGTGCTGCGGTTCAAAATTCCGACTATTTCAGTTTCAGCGGCAAAATTCTCACGCAAAACCCGAATATGTTTGCTGCCCATATTATTGCAGCCGATAACGGCTATTCTCAATTTGGTCATTATAAATTCTCCTTTATTCCCGGCAGCAAATCATAAAGATTACAACAGGTATAGGTTTCAAAATATTGTTTTTCAGCAAACATTTTGCGCCATTTTTCAATCATGCCCGGCATTTCGCCATAGCGCAGCGCCACATCGACAACGCGTTTTTCAATAATACAAAATCCTTCGGCGCAGCCTAGGGCATCTGCCAGACGAACCAAACGGTCATAGTCGTCAAACTCAAAAGAGGTGATATATTTTTTAATAAACGCCCATTCTTCCGGCGCGCCGTCATAAGGGCTGGTTCCCCAGTCCGGTTTATCGGGAAAATAAAAAGAATGGCTCAAACTGACGCGGGCAACCTCATGCCAGCCCTGTGACAAAGCATAATCATAACCGGCGTAAATATGCTTTTGGCCGACAAAGCCGATACGACGGCCGATATCATGAAGCAGCCCTAAAACAAAAGCTTTTTCCGAATCCAAATGCGGGCAGCGCGCGGCAATATTCTCGCAAGCCCTGGCAACATAATAGCTGTGGTCAATCCATTTTCCGGGGTTCAACTCTCCGGCTTTTTTCAATTCGGCTTCAGCCGTTGCTCTGTCCGGATATCCCCGCTGCATATTTTTTTATCCCTAATATTTGGTTCGGCCGGAAATTTCATAACCGGTATAGCCGTCAACAACCGAATTGGCAAAAGCAAAATCCGTTGAATTGACTGCGTGGACGCGGTAAAGTGTCTCGCCCTGCTCTACCCTGTCGCCGACTTTTTTCAACAAGTCTAATCCGGCGCCCGGGTATTGTGCCGCTCCGGCCAGAACGCCGATTTTGTTAATGCGCTCGTTATCAATGCTTTCAACCACGCCGCTGATATTGGAAACAATATCACGGGTCAGATGTCCCAACTGCGGCTGCGGCGCTTTGCCCTGAGCATGAATAATCTTATTCATCGCTTCCAAAGCACGGCCGGAGGTTAAAATCTCTTTGGCAACATGGTAGCCCTGACCGCCTCTGAGTTTGGGGTCAAATTCCAGAATGCGGCCGGCCAGGAATAATGATTTTTCGCGCAAATCCTGCGGCGCGTCTTCTTTATTGCGCAGCACTTTCATCACATCTCTGGCTTCCAAAACAGCGCCGACGCCATTACCAATCGGTTCGCTGCCGTCGGTAATCACAGCGTCAATCTCAATTGAGAGCATATCTCCGACATATTCAATCAGTTTTCTCAAGCGCATGGCCTCGCCGGTTCTTTTAATGCGGGCGTTCGGCCCGACCGGAATATCAATAACCAGATGCGTCACGCCGGCGGCAATTTTAATTGCCAAAATCGAAGCGGCAATATGGTGCAGCTGGGTTAAGCCGATATGTCTTTCAACCGAAGAAACCAGCTTGTTGGCCGAGGCAATCGACAAGCCCTCATAACTAACAATCGCGCCGCGATTTTCCTTAATCACTTTTTTCAGCTCGGCCTCGTCAAGGTCAACATTGGCCAAAACCGCCATCACATCGGCAACGCCGGCGCAGGAAGTCAGCGAGCGGGCGCCGGTTTTCGGCATAGGCAGACCGTAAGCGGCAACAATCGCCGTAATAATAATATCTGTTTTATTACCCGGAACGCCGCCCAAGCAATGGTGGTCAACCACAATGCTTTCGTTGTCCCAGTGCAGGGTGTTGTCTCCGACTAAAGCCTCGGTAAAAGACAAGACTTCGGGTGCAGTCATAAACGAGCCGGAGGCCACCAAAAAAGAAGCAATATCCATATTAGAATAACGTTTGGTCGCAATGTCATTGACAATGGCGCTGTATTCGCCCGAACTCAAAATATTGCCGGCGATTTTACGCTTAATCGACGCCAAACTCGGCGGCGGTGAAGACAGGGTCATGGTGATATTGGCGCCTTCGGGCAGATTTAACATCTCAAAAGCTTCGGTATTCAAAGCCAGCTCTGTCGGCTTGACCAGGCGCTCATCATCAACCACCTGCAAAAAAGCAAAAACCGGCTTCACGCCCCCATGAATCTCTATTTTAGTCAGAGTCTGGACATCATCAACCTTATAAGCCGTGCAATCCCGATGGATATAGGCCAGATTTTCGTTAAAAGAATTGATTGGCAAGTGTTTTAAGTTAAGCATTTTAACCCTTAGATAAATGACAATTGTGAATATGATAGATTATGTCACATTATTACTTAATAAACCATAAACGCAAACGCAGCGCGTTTGATCGCATCAGTCAGCTGACGCACTGCTCGGTCGGGAACGCCCAACGGCGCAGGCAAGCGCCTGAGGCATGAATCAGCTGTCTCACCGCTCGCGGTCGGGAACGCCCGACGGCGAAAAGTTAGCTGTCTCACCGCTCGCGTTGCTCGCCCAGAATCTTGTCGCTCAGCCACTGTCGTCATTCTGACACAGAGCATAGCGATGTGGAAGAATCCAGTTAAATAATGTAGCCTTATTGTCACCTTGAGCGAAGTCGAAAGGTCTCAGCAAATTAATAAGGCTGAGATGTTTCGGCTGCGCTCAACATGACAATAAGCAAGACTTTTCGCCGCAGGCCGTTGCCTGCTTTTCCTTTAAATCCAACCACTTATCTCTCCCATTTAATTTGCCGTCTTTGCATTTTTAGGTTGCAAAAAAAAAAAAACGTTTATCATTAATTCTATAGGCTTTAGTTCTAATTATTAGTGAGAGGTGTACCATGTCTAATTATAAAAAAGCCCTGATTGGGGCTGTTTCTGTCATACTTGTTTCTACTAATTCTTATGCCGGAGAAATTGGACATGTCCCGATTTCAGCTAATCACATACTAACTTATGACACACACATCGTTGAACTAAAGCCTATTGCTTCTCCCGGTTATCAGGTCGCCGGCTTAAAATTCCTGCCTGAAATCACGGACAGCGAGGTGAGCTGGAGCGGTAACAGCATTTCTAATTCCGCTAACAAAGGCAATAACTGCGGCGGATATACCTTAACAAGCTGCCCGGCAAACGGAACTTGTTCTTCATGTCCCTTTGACCGCAGATATAAAAGACTTATCAGCTGCGCTAACGGCTACACAAAGACCGAAACAGGCTGCAAGGCAAGCTCATGTTCTGCTATCGGCTATGAAGCAAGTATTCCTGCCAATAAAATCTGCACCAAAATCAGCGACAGCGGTCTGACCTGCTACAAAGACTGCAAACCTGTCTCTTGTTCGGGCTATACTTTGAATTGCGACACTTTTAACGTTGCCAATTCTGCAAGCAAAGCAGCTTGTCCGGATTGCGAAAGCGCCAATGCCAAGTGTTCGCCCAAACTTTGTAAAGTTTCTTCCTGCATGAGCGGCTACAAAATCGCTGACAACGGCACAACCTGCGTGGCGCTTGACGATAACTGTCCGACAAATTATTACAAAACCTGCGAGACATCTGTTATCGGGGATCCCGTCTATACCGAAGCCAAAACCCCATGCTATCAGTGCAAACCCAAAATTACTCTTTCTGATTGCAGCGCTTTGAAACAAGCTGTTGAAAATGCCGGCACCGGCGGAACAATAACAATGGATGCAGATGTTACTTGCGCAGATACAACTATAACTCTCGGAGAAAAACAAATTTTAGACGGGAAGAACCATACCCTCACTTTTGTGCTTGATAATCTAAACGAGGGATTAATATTAGCCTCTAGAAGCTCATTAAAAAACTTAAACATGACATTAGAAGTTCCTAATAATTCCAGCGGTTCATACCCAAATAAAAAGCTGATAAAAATCCCTAGGGGAAATATAGAAAATACAATTGAAAATGTTAATTTCGTTTTAGATAACCAGCCGGATAAGGGATCTTTTGCCATGATTGCCCATTATTCTGGGAAAGGATACGGCGGCCCGTTAAATTTAAAAGGGAATATCAGTTTTAAAAGAAAAAAGACAACCTGCGGTACGGATTATAACTATCTTGTGACAAGTGATTACTATGATTATGACGTGAATAAGAGCGTTGAAGGAGATATTGTCAATATCACGGACGCAATTTTAAATGCCAAAATATGTACCGGCGACGTCATTGAAAACGTGTCTCTCAATATTATAGACTCAACTATAACCGCAGAAACAAACGGTTTTGACTCTTCTGCGTTCGGTGGTGTTTATGATTTCAGAATGCGAGGGAACAGCAGCGCTACAATAACGACATACGGCGGCCAAAGTAAAGGTTTTTGGTTTACATGGAGAAGTAGTTGTCCAAATGGCGGATGCGGTCAAGAATTTTATATGACAGACAATAGCTCCGCAACAATTATAACCAACGGAGCAGGCCACAGCATCTCGACAGCGGCCAGAGAACCACTCTATCTGAAAGGTTCTTCCCGCCTAAATATCAAGACATCAAATACAGAGCCTATTGATAGCTTTCTTAGTATTATCAAACAAGGAGGAACCCTTAATATATCTAAATAGATAAATAGCTAAACATAAAACCTAAAAAAAGCCCCTCAGAATGAGGGGCTTTTTATCAGAAGTTTTCTTTGGCAAATTGGAATTTATCCTGACCATTAATGGTTTTTATTTTGTCATTGGCCAAAATGGTCGGCAGTTCCATACTGCGGAAGACACTGCGCTCATCGGCATTTTTTACAAAAGCGGTTATATTGCCGCTGGCTGCTTCCAGCAGACGCTTAGAAGCAACTTTCCAAAGATAGGCAATTTCATCTTCCTTTAGATTACAATTACCGGCTTCCAGCCCCATATCAATCATTTTAATTCCGCAAGGGGTGTGGTCAATCATCACCGCGCCCTCATGTTCGCTGACATAGGCAAAAGCTTTTTGTTTGTTTTCTTTGGTCGGCAAAAAACTCACGCTGTACAGCACCAGAGAATCCGGTTTGGTGCTCACATCCCAGTTTTTGGCAACATCTAACGCCGTATCATAAAAATCGTCCATTATCTTCTCTTCTTACTTCTTCTTTTTCACAATATCCAAAGCGCCGCCGGAGACGATAATTTCCGCAGTATCTCCCTCTCCGATGTCGCCATTCAAAATTTTCATCGCTAATTTATTCTCAATTTGATTTTTTAGCAATCTTTTTAATGGTCTTGCACCGTAAACAGGATCATAACCGTTGTTCACAATCCAGATGAACGCCGTATCATTGACATGCAGCTTGATTTTTTTATCAGCCAGACGTTTTTCAATATTATTAATCTGCAGCTGGGCAATATCTTTAATGTTGCTTTTATCAAGCTTATGGAAAATCGTGATTTCATCAATACGATTGATAAACTCGGGCCGGAAAGAGGCTTTGACAATATCCATCACTTTTTCTCTGACCTTTTTGGCATCATCGGCACCGGTTGCATTCGACAGAATATCCGAGCCCAGATTTGAGGTCATAATAATCATGGTGTTTTTGAAATCGACCGTGCGGCCTTTGCCGTCAGTCAGGCGTCCGTCATCTAAAACCTGCAGCAAAACGTTGAAAATGTCGGGATGGGCTTTTTCCACCTCATCAAACAAAATTACCTGGTACGGGCGACGACGAACCGCTTCGGTCAAAGCGCCGCCCTCTTCATAACCGACATACCCCGGAGGCGAGCCGATTAATCTGGAGACAGCATGTTTTTCCATATACTCGGACATATCAATCCGCAGCAGGGCACTCTCGTCATTAAACAAAAACTCGGCCAGAGCCTTGCTCAGCTCGGTCTTACCGACGCCTGTCGGCCCCAAGAACAGAAAAGAACCAATCGGCTGTTTGGAATCGGAGATACCGGCGCGTGAACGGCGGACGGCATTGGCGACTGCGGCAATGGCATCTTTCTGGCCGATGACGCGCTTGCCCAAAAACTCTTCCATCTTAATCAGTTTTTCTTTTTCGCCCTCAAGCATTTTATCAACCGGAATACCGGTCCATTTGGAAACGACATTGGCAATTTCATTTTCGGTGACAACCTCGCTGAAACTGTTTTTGCGGTTTTTAGAAGCTTCTTCGGCGGTTTTAATCTTGCGCTCCAGCTCCGGAATAATACTGTATTGCAGCTCACCGGCACGTTCGAAGCGGCCATCGCGTTTGGCGATTTCTACTTCAATTTTGGCTTTGTCGAGTTTGTCTTTGATATCGGTTAAATCCGCCAGCCCCTGTTTTTCCTCATGCCACTTTTCTTCCATGCTTTTGGCTTTGGCTTCCAGACCGGAAATTTCATAGCCGATTAATTCCAGACGCTCTTTTGATTTGCTGTCATTTTCTTTTTTCAGCGCTTCGCGTTCGATTTTCAACTGTAAAATCCGGCGGTCAAGTTCATCAAGCTCTTCAGGTTTGGAATCAATCGCCATACGCAGCGAACTGGCCGCTTCATCCATCAAATCAATCGCCTTGTCAGGCAGGAACCGGTCGCTGATGTAGCGATTTGACAAAGTGGCTGCCGAAATCAGCGCTCCGTCAGAAATTCTGACACCGTGGTGCAACTCAAATTTTTCCTTAATACCGCGGAGAATCGAGATTGTTTCTTCAACCGTCGGTTCAGAAACGTAAACGGCCTGAAAACGGCGCGCCAATGCAGCGTCTTTTTCGACATATTTTTTATATTCTGATAAAGTCGTGGCACCCAGACAATGCAGCTCGCCGCGGGCCAAAGCCGGCTTTAAGAGGTTAGATGCATCCATTGAGCCCTCGGAAGCGCCGGCGCCGACCAGCGTATGCATTTCATCAATAAACAGAATGATGTTGCCCTCGCTGGCTTCAACATCTTTCAAAACCGCTTTCAAGCGTTCTTCAAATTCGCCGCGAAATTTTGCACCGGCAATCAAAGCGCCTAAATCCAGCGCCAATAATCTTTTGCCGTGCAGGCTCTCGGGAACATCATTGTTGACAATACGCATGGCCAAGCCTTCAACGATGGCCGTTTTACCGACGCCGGGCTCACCGATTAAAACCGGATTATTTTTGGTACGGCGCGACAAAACCTGAATGGTGCGGCGGATTTCATGTTCACGGCCGACCACAGGGTCGAGCTTGCCTTCTTTGGCTTTGCCGGTAATGTCAATGGTATATTTTTTCAGAGCCTCAAAATTATCTTCGGAATCTTCACTGTCGGCAACACGGCCTTTGCGATATTCATTAATCGCCTGATTTAATTTTGCCGCATTAACACCGGCATTGCGCAATATTTCATAAGCTTTAATACCGTCAGTCATGGCCAGCGCCTGCAAAATGCGCTCGACCGTCACAAACTTGTCTCCGGCTTTGTCAGCCAGTTTCTCGGCTTCCATCATCACACGGGTAAAATCCTGATTCATCAGGCTCTGCACCGATGCTCCCTCAACAGCCGGAACTTTGGCCAAGGCTTCTTCCACCTGATTGCGGATTGTTGTCAGCGAACCGCCGGATTTTAGAATCAAATCCATGACCTGAGAATCTTTCATATCAATCAGGCCTTTGAGCAAATGTTCCGGAGAAATATACTGGTGTTTTGATTTGACCGCCATATTTATGACGTCTTGAATCAAATCTTTTGACTTGCTGGTTAATTTTTCAAAATCCATCTGAAATCCCCTTTCTTTACATCTCTTTACTATAAAATATAGTTTATGCCATGGGGGTAAATCAAGAGGCGCAGCTGTTATTGCCTAACTTTTTTAAGCAGCCCCCGTAAATAATCTTTCAGCGTAAAATTTTCCGTAATCAGAACGGCTTCCATGCCGATACTCAGTGCTTTGGCACAGTTGAATTCGGCATCATCGACCAGAATACAGTCAGCCGGCTCCTGCCCCAGTTTTTCAGCGACCATTCGCAATCCCAAATCTGATTTTTTGGGATGAAAAATATTATTGAAATAGGTTGAAGTAATGTCATAGCAGATAAAGCCGATATTCGAGGTATTTTTGCAGAATTTGGCTTCTAATATCTTATTGAGATGTTTGATATGATTGTTGGTGTAAATGGCCAGATTATAATATTTCTGGACTTCATAAATCAGCTCCAAGAGTTCATCATCACGGGTGATATTTTTATAATTGAGATGAGCGACAAAACCGTCGCAGAAGGCTTCAAAGCTGACGCCGAAATCCTGACAAATTTCACGGGCAAAATTAAACAGTCCCAGCGCTTTTTTGGCCTTAGCGCGGGTCGAGGCTTCCTGATACTGTTCTTCACCGATACCAAGTGAAAATATCGTATCCTTAAATGCCTGTACGAACTCGGCATTGGGAATCGCACTTAACGGATAGAGAACACCATCACAATCCAAGACCAAAGTTTTGCGCATTCAAAAGCTCCTGATAGGTTTCGTCTTTTTCCAATTTTTTATCTCTGACCGGCTCCGGTCTGACAGCCTTTATATAAATATCGGTAATTTCGGACGGAGCGAACAAACGCATCGGAGGTCCCCAATAACCGGCACCGCGGGAAACATAAATATTGACATCATTCACCTTGTAAGCTCCGGCCAAAAGTTTGTTGGCTTTTTTGGCAAGCAGGTGGAACGGGAAAATCTGGCCGCCGTGGGTGTGGCCGGCCAAAACCAAGTCAAAAGCAATTTTTGTTACATATTCGGCCATTTCCGGACTGTGAGACAGCAGAATCCGATAATCTTCCGGCTCAGCCCCTTTAGTGGCTTTTTCAAAATTGACGGCCAGATAACGGCTGCTCATGGCCGTCTGCATATCAGGGATTCCTGAAATAAAAATTTTATCTTCTTCAATTCTCTTGCCGTTATTCAGCAAAACCTCAAATCCCATTGAGCGCAGTTTTTTGAGAATGAAAGACAGACCGTTATAATTTTCATGATTGCCAACCGAGAAATAAACGCCGTTTTTGGCTTTCAGGCCGCTGAGAATATCCATATAGCGGTCGAGGTGGTTGATGTGGTCGTCTACCACGTCTCCGGTCAAAGCAATGATATCGGGATTGAGAGCATTTGTTTCGTCAACAACCTGCTGCAAATGCGCGGCCGAAGTCGTACGATTAATATGCAAGTCGGACAGCTGGACGATATGCAAATCTTTTTGCAGGCGCTCGGAAGTGAATTCTACTTTTTTGATTTCGGGAACTTTTGTCCCCTCGCGGACGGCGTAAACAGAAGTTGCCAGCGCGACAACAACAATAACCAGATTGGCATAGCCGAGGCTGCTGAGATTTTTGGGATTGAGCCCCCACCCAGCAGAATCAAACAGCTTGGCCAGCCCGTAAACCAGATACCAGGCAAAATCGCGCAGTATCAGCATGATGAACAAAATGAACATCAGGCCGAACAGAAAATATCCGGCATAGGAAACAATATTAAACAGGAGGCCGTTAAGATAATTGTGACTGCGAATCCAACCGACCAGCAAAGGTGCAGACCACCCCAGCAGGACGAGAGCCGAAATAATGACTTTTGTCAGCAGGCTGAAATCATTATAACCGACAAGCGTTTTAATCGTGATGGCCGAGCAGGCGACTACGACCACTATTGCTGCAATAATAAAATACACCCGCAACTCCTAATTCTCAGGTAAGACTAGACGGCAATTTCCTCGTCTTTAACTTCTTTTTTACGCGGCATTTTGCGTGTACGGGTTTTGGCAGCCGGTTCTTTATTCAGAATGTCATTCTGAGCATCAGCAGCACTGATTTCAATCACTTTAAATTCTTTTTTTTCAGCGACAGGCGAAATCAATTCGGCAGCAACCACATCGTCGACAATATTACCGCTTTCTTCATTATGACATAAAGGCGTATTAGAATCTTCATCTAAATTGTCGTTACTCACAGAATTATCATCGCTGTTGCCGGCGAGTTCATTTCCTTTAGGGAAGTTGACGATTTTCTGAGCGTTTTTCTTCTCATTGATTTCGGTAACGATTTTGCGATAATGCTCGGCATACTGACGGAAAACTTCCGATGTGACATAATCACCGTTAGCATGGGCTTCTTTGGCCAGCTCGTTATATTTTTTGATTAAATCCAAAGCGGTGCCGCTGATTTTTCCGGCAATGCTGATGCTGTCAAATTTATAGTTGAGTGAAAAAATCTGATTGGAATTGTTGTTCCGATATTTGTTATTTGTTTTTTTCATATATGCCTACATCTGTCTCTTATACACATCTCCGAGCCCACGAGACGGAGCTACATCTCG
>ERZ1026946.460-NODE-460-length-13835-cov-5.294340_pt1 | contig 13835 bp, 8 predicted proteins | sample MGYA00519460_ERZ1026946 | MGnify/ENA primary metagenome ERZ1026946 (study PRJEB26926, sample SAMN06164620) | human gut metagenome | biome: ENVO:00009003; feature: ENVO:2100002; material: ENVO:00002003 | host: Homo sapiens | place: USA | collected 2012 ...
ATTCTATTATCTAAGATATTTTTTTACTTTAATTATAGTATATTATCACAATATACGTATATTTGTTCCTGTTTCTTCACTCTCTCCCGTAGAGAGTGGAAAATTAAAAAAACTTACAGCATGTGTTAAAAAAATAGCGTAATCCTTTTTTTATTTGGATTACGCTGCAAATTTAAAGACAATAATTTTGTTGGCTGTTTCCGTTTTGGCTCTATTATTTATCAATTTCTTATCTCCCCCATTCAGAGATTGTTTAACCGCCTTTTATCTGCTGTCTTAACTCTCTGGGAGAACATCCCAGACATCTTTTGCAAAATCTGGAGAAGTGTGCAAGAGAGGAAAACTCCAGTTCATTGGCAATGGTTCCCAACGGCAGGTCTGTAACTGAAAGTTTGTATTTGATTTCTCCCAACAACTGTTTCTGCATCCATTCGGCTGGAGCCTCTCCAAACTCCGCGGAAAACTGTCTTTTGAAGGCGGAAAGGGAGATATCACAGGCCGATGCGAGTTCTTTTACGGTCCTGCAACTCTTGTAATTGTTCAAGACCTTGTTTTTGAAGTCTTGCGAACGGCCTATAATCATATAGAAAAAATTCGCAAGTTCCTGTCTGGAATAGTAAAAGCGAATGTTCCAGAAAAGTTCCTTGAGTTTTATTTCGTGAAAATGGATACAGTTCGCTCCATCTTCCAGATAACACACCAGTAGTTCAAGAAATTTGCATAACCGATCCCTGATTTCAAGAGGTTCCATACGATATTCGACAATTTCCCTCAGGTGGTATAACTCTGAAAAGGAGGCCCTTTGACAGGGCCATACTCCCCCCTCGAACAGGGCAGCCACGACTTCACATTTTTCCAGTGATTGGGTGTTAAACAGGCTGTCACGGCAAAAAAAGACCATCTCTCCTGATGAAACAGTGAACTGAAAACCGTTGCAGGAGAATTGCAGACTTCCCTTGAGTACGAACAGGATACAATCTTTTACCAATTCCTCCTCGTGGTTCAATCCTTCGTCAAATTTATAATACCGGAATCCCTCCTGCATAGATTTTGAGTAATTATAACAAGACGTGTGCTCGTTCAAATAAAAAAGTTCCATTGTTTCTGTTTTTGTTGCCTAATGAAAATATTAGTAATCTTATTTTCAGTTAGTTATATGATAAAATCTGTCCATGTTTCATCTTTTATTTCTTTTTGGCATCTATAACCGCTTTCCAGAGCGGATTTTGAAAAATTTTCCACTCTCTACGGGAGAGAGTGGAAAATTAAAAAGTCATCGAATAAAGGTTTACATTATGCGAATGAGTCATGAGATATTCAACATGGAATGGTCCAACAGGGATTCGATTTACCTGCATACTCGGGACGGTGTCCTCTATTCGGCTTTCGCCGGATCAGCTGAAAGACTTTTAAGTCTCGTGGGCGGGTTGCGTCCCTGCAGGTCCTTCTGGTGCGGGCAGGAGTTTCCGGCCGTCCACTCTATACGTGCAAGAAAGATTCTGGAGTTTTTTCCGGGAAGCTGCATTTTTATTAATGATTATTACATAAGGATAACTTTGGCTTGTCTTTTTATAAAATAAAGTAACGAAACAATGAATAACAGTATGATGAAACCGTTTTTTCTTCTGGTGTTTTTGCTTTGTTCGGCTGGTGCCTTCTCTCAAAAGGTTGCCTTGAAGAACAATCTGGCCTACGATGCCTTGAAAACTCCCAACCTCTCCTTGGAGTTCTCCATGGGGCGTAAATGGACCCTTGACACACAGGTGGGTATGAATTTCTTTTTCTACACGCGGGACGCCACGTCTTCCCGGTACAAGGCAAAGAAGTTCAGTCACTGGCTTGTCCAGCCGGAGCTCCGTTATTGGACCTGTGACGTTTTCAACGGCTGGTTCTTCGGGTTGCATGCCCATGGCGGCCAGATGAATATCGGAGGTGTCGATGTCCCCTTCGTGCTTCAGAAAGGGGACGGAAACATGAAGGACCACCGTTACGAGGGTTATTTCTGGGGAGGCGGGTTGAGCGCCGGTTACCAGTGGGTGCTTTCCAACCGTTTCAATATCGAGGCCTCCTTGGGTATCGGTTACGTGCACGCCCGTTATGACAAGTACAAGTGTACCACCTGCGGGCAGAAGCTGGGCAAGGGGGATGCGGACTACATAGGTCCCACCAGGGCCGCCATTTCAATTATTTACATGTTGAAATAACTCCCTGAATCCGGGGACACAATTTTTTATTCTATCATGCTAAAAATGTATATCAATGAAACCTTACCATATTAACAAGAAGCAAATCCTTATCATGGGCTGCCTGGGAATGTTTCCCTTGTTTTCTTCCGCCCAGGACATTTTATCAACGTCAGGTACCTCGCGTTGGGATTATTCAAACAGCCATGTGGAACGTGAAGCGGGTGGAGATGTACTGGATATTACCTTCAGTGTTTCTCCCATGGCGGGACTTAAGAACCAGGAAATCGCTTACCTGTTCCCCGTCTATGTTTCTGCTGACGGACACGACAGCGTCCGCCTTGAACCGGTATGCGTATCGGGCAAGAGGAGGTACAAGGTAATCAAGCGTCGCAAGAGGTTGGGTAACCTGAACCCCGGTGATCCTGGATCCGGTGAGGTCCGTTCCGTCAAGGTGCTGGAAAGTTCCGGGCTGACGGTGAAAAGCAGCGTCCCCTTCGAGCGTTGGATGGCGGACGGGCGTCTTGTCGTCAGGGAAGTGTCGTACGGTTGTGCCGAATGCGGCACGAACGAGAGCGAGGGCGTCGCCTTTCAAGCAGGCATCCCTCTTTTCGGGGAGAAGGATTATGCCTACAGTTTCATTGAGCCGGAGAAGGTGCTGGTCAAGTGCTACAAGGACTCTTTCGACTGCAAGGTGGCCTTTCCCGTGGCACGCCACGACCTGCAGGAGCAGTTTGCCAGCAACGCTCAGGAACTTGACAGGCTGAAGGAGTTTCTCTCGGAGAACCTGAACATTCAGGGAACGGAGCTCAAGGAGGTGAATATAAAAGGCTATGCCTCTCCTGAAGGAGATTTCGACTACAACAAGTCCCTTGCACAACGACGGACTCAAACCCTTTCAGAATATATTTCCAGCCAATACCCCGCCTTGAAGAAAGCGCCGGTCTATCGTACCGAAGGTGTCGGAGAGGATTGGGAAGGTCTTAAGGCGGCGGTCAGCGGCTCCACTCTCGCCAATAAAGAAGAAATCCTCTTTATCATCGGACATAACGGGAGTGATACCGAACGTGAGGCGGCTATACGCGCTTTGGATGACGGCAGGAGCTATCAAGTTCTCTTGAAAGAGTTCTACCCGTCCCTGAGACGTACTACCTTCAGTCTTAGTTTTGACGTGAGACCCTACACGCTGGAGGAACTTTCTGGGATTTTTGAGACGAAACCTGAATGTCTCAGCCAGTACGAGATGTACCAGCTGGCCGGACTGTATGTCTCCCGGGGTGAGAATCCTCTGCCGGTGTACAAGAAAGCGCACGAACAGTTCCCGGATGACACCGTGGCAATTCTTAACTATGCCAACGCCCTGTTGAAATACGGGAAGGATCCAGACGGCGCGTTGCGGGTGTTGGAGACGGTGAAGAATGACAGCCGCGCACTTTTTCCCATGGCCGTCGCCTGCAACATGAAGGGTGACTGGAAGCAGGCGGAAGAATTGCTGAAGAAAGCCGATGCAAACAAGGCTTCCATGCAAAAACTTCCCGAATAGTCAAAGGACAAGAGAATAAATCAAGGGACACAGATGTAACTTAGACATATATAGTATTAGTAATTTAAATTTAAGAACAATTCAAAAAAATCAAATCATGAAAGTAATGAAGTATTTTGCAGTGGCTTCGCTGGCGTTGTTTGCTGCATGTAACAATGAAGAGAATCCGGTTGTTCCGGAGAGTGGCAACCAGCCGGTTGATGTGGTAGTGGCGCTTAATACAACCCAAGTAGGGACCCGTGCCGCCATGGAGGACTTACAAGGGAAAGTGGAAGACCAGGCCGCTGCCAGTCTGGAAAAGGTACATGTGTATCTTACAGACAACAACGGAGGTATAATCGTGGCCGAGGAGTTTGTAAAAGACGATGCCAATTGGGCCAAGCTTGTAAATGTAACCGCAATATCCGCCACAGCCAATCCGGGTGGATACAAATTCAAGAATGTGAATAATGACGCAAAGACAGCGGTTGTAATCTGTAATCCACAGGGAGAAATTGCAACAGAGAAAACCAATATTTCCGCCATTGCGGATTATGCGCTCAAACCGCAAATCAGCGAGGTTATCTATGCGGATGCAAAGGATTTGACCCTCTTGAGACAGGAGCCCTATGGAGTGGATCCACAGCAGGATCAGAGAAGGGTTAAAGGCGCAGAATTTACTCTTGCCGGCAACATGAACCGTTTCCAGGTGTTGGGTACGAAATTTAACAAGATTGAATGGACTCAAAACGGAAAAGAGGCAGCCAAGACATGGCAGACCGAGTGGTTGAAGAAGAATACCGGAAAGTCGGAAGCGGATGCTTTGGCCGCTTTTGTGGCTAATGTCGGCACATATGATGTAAAGACCGGCAAATCTCCTAAAGATACCGAATGGAAGAAATATTTTCAGGTTGTTGATGTGACGGAAGAAAATACCGGTATCGTGATGAACCGTTTCTATAATAAATTCCACGTTGCGGACCGCAGTTCCAACGGATTGATGCAGACCAAGACCCATGCTGGCGGAAGATATGATTTTGCCAACGGTACATTCAAACCGGACGTAAATACAGACCTGTCCGCTGTCGCATCCTATTACAATGCGGCCGGTTTTACTTTTGACGGGAAGAAGGCCGCTGCTTTTAACTTCTTTACCGACAAGGTGACCAATTACGGTAAAAATGGTGATGCTCCGACTTTACATTTCATCTTCAAAGACGGTAAGGTGAGTGCGGAGCGCCGTTTCTTTAATGTTACCGCCTATACCGCCACCGAAGGTCAGACAACAGGTCTGGACGCCACTTCCAACAAGGCCGGTAAACTTTTGAATATTGACTTGTCCAAGATTAATAAAGGCAATGGAATTCTGGTGGATGTTGATCCGACTATTCCCGAAGGAGTTACACCTGACCCTGAAGGAGGAGAAGATTTCGTGGATGAAAACGTGAATGTGATTGTACGTGTCGAGGTGCGGCCTTGGACCGCTGTGAATGTATTCCCCATCCTTGACTGATACAGATAGAGAGTAATAGCCGCTTGCCGGAGCGCTTTTCCCGTATCGGCCCTGACAGGCCGGTACCGGAATCCGCCCCGCACTCTCGGGGAGGGGAAAGTTTGTCCCCTCCCTTTTTTATTACCCGCGGGAGGGAAACGTGTCCTCTCTTTCGGGAAAATTACAGTATTGATTTATAATAATTAGTGTAAAGTATGAACATAAGAAACATACCGACCTGGCTGGGCCTGTTGGCCGCTTTATACCTCGTGACCGCATGTGACCGGGTGTATGACGACCTGAGCGGCTGCCTTGGCAACACGATTGTCTTCTCCTACCTGGCCGATGACAACCGGGAACATCTGCAGGAATACGTGGATGACATTGACGTCTTCATCTTTGACGTCGGGAACGGGGCCTTGGTGGAGAAACACCACCTAGAGGGAGAACAGCTGCTTTCACCACTGGAGGTAACGCTCCCGGAAGGTGATTATAAAGTAGTGGCCGTGGGCAACGCGTTGAACGAGACGGTTATCGGGGCTGGTGCTTACGGTGAAGCGTCCGTTTCCCGGCCCGAACTGGCGGAAAAGGACGGACCGGCGGCCGGCACGTTTGACAGGCTATACCTTGGGGAAGCCACCATCACGTCGAAGGTCATGAACGACTCCCGTGACGTGGTAAGACTTTATTCCCAGCACGTGAAAATCCATGCGGTAGTCCTTTCCGAAGAGGATGAGAACGCCGGGACCTGGTACGAACAGAACAAGGGGACGGGCTTCCGCCTGACGATGGAAACGCTCTCAGCCCGTTTCTCCTTTTCCGGGCAGCGTTCGGGAGAAACATCCTTCGACCTTCCGTTTTACACGGGAGAAAAAAACGACCGTTTCGTGCTTGATTTTAATACCCTGCGCTTCAAGGACGGGGACCCACTGACGATCCGTCTTATGCAGGGAGATAAGGTTCTCTGCACGGTAGATGTCGCGGAATATATCGCTCTGTATCCCGACCAGATACGGATAACGGGGCGGCAGGAAGCGGTGCTTCCACTGTTCTTCCGCCAGAATCCCCGTTCTCTGACAGTAAGTGTAAAACCCTGGGAAGCCGTTGATGTGGTTCCCATAACCGATTGATGAATATTATGCTGAAAGATACTAAATATACTCGCACGGTAAGGGCCTTGAGGAACTTTGTGATGACGGTGTTGCCGCTCTTTTTCCTTGCCCTGACAGGATGCCGGAACGAAGAAGATATCCCGGAACGGCTTTCCGGAGAGGATGACGTGACCGTCAGGCTGAACCTGTCAACCCGTGGCATAACAGCCGGGGGACATCTGCATGACAGTTCAGACAGGTGGTTCATCAGCGGGGAACTGTTCCCGCAAGATGGAAGTGGCTCAGGCATTATCCTGATGATATACAACCGGGAAAAGCAAAGATATGTATACAGCAAGCTGTCCCCTCTCACACCGGAAAATAATGGTGTGTACACGACCAAGGTCCGTATCCCGAGTGGGGAGAGTGATTTTTATGTCCTGTATGCCCCCAACCGATTTCCAAACACCCCCGAGCTTCCTTATTATAATCCTGAGGGTATTCTACAACTCCGTATGCCATGGAATTTTCAAGGTATTTCCTTGCGGGATGTACAAATGACGGATTTTCAACAGGCCGGCTTTCCTGTTTTTTTTGAAAGGTCGGATGATGCCTATAAAATACCTTCAGAGCAGTATTACAACGGTTCTTCCGGATCCGCTACCTCAGCGGGGCATGATATTTACTGGCAGAATCTGGATCAGAATCCCTGGGTTAATCCGACATTGGGCGCAGGCAATAAACACCCCTTGTTCACCGCATCGGGCAAATTGACGGCCACTATCCTCCCTTCTTCCGGGCGAGATCAGGAACTGACTATCCCATTATACCGAGATTTCTCACGTTTCAAGCTCTTCATTGCATCCACATCTGCCTATGGCGGAAAGGTTTGTCTGGAGTCTGTCGCATTCCTGAATTTTCCCACAGTCACATCACCTGCTTTCTGTGGCGACGAGAAGGAAACAAGTTCGGGACAGGGAGCTTTAACGGGTCCTCTGGCGGACAAAGCAGGGGCGTACTCCTACGGTTATCAATATATCTATACCCCTTCCATAAGGACCATCCGGCAGGCTCCTGTAAAGAGCGGATCGGCAGGAGGACCAGATTATGAAGCCATCCTGGAACAAGAGGGGTACGAGTTGGTTCTTCCACAATATTCGGCCCCTTATCTGCCCCAGAAAAATGACTGGCAGAAAGAGCAGGATCATCCCGCACTTCTTCTCAGGGTAGGCTATTATGAAAAGGGGACACAACCTGAGAAAGTAAGGGAATATATCATTGATATCGGTGAGAAAGGCAGTGGAACAGAATATGACGGTCCCATATATCCAAACAGAGATTACCGCATTTTTTGTATCCTCCCTCCAAGCATGGATCAGGAACTCATATATCGTGTGGAGCCATGGAAGACAAAAGAAATAGACGTACCTGTCTTTAACTAAAAAAGTATAATATTTTATGAAAGCTAAGATAATGAAACTTTTGAATCATGCCAATTACATCGTTTGGCGTGTCTTTACCTTTACTCTGTTTGCTACGGGAGGATTCACAGCAGCATCCTTCTTTTCCGGCTGTGAAGATGAAAGGGAAGGTGATCTTGTCCGGAGAGAATCAGGGTATCTTACTTTTTCCGTATCAGGACACACCGTTATTCAGACACGTGCAGGAGTAGTTGCTCAACAAGAACAGGAAGTAAGGAATCTGTACGTATTTCTTTTCAATGCGGACAATGGCAATAAAGAGTCCGGAACGTTCTATGTCGAAGACAGACTGACCAGGACTGATGAGGGCTATAAGGTAAAACTGTCGGATGTGACGGAAGGAAACAAGAAAGTGGTAGCCGTTGCCAATATCATAGAGGATCAGAAGAACACAAGACAGAGACTCCAGGTCACAAAGGAGCAACTTGATGCTATCGATACGCTTGAGGAGCTGGAGTCACTCTCCGCATCCATTGTCCAGAACCGGCTATCCGCAAGTATGGGAAAGGATGAGCTCTTTCTTATGTGTACCGATGTGACCGAACTAAGATTCAATAGTGGGGACAAGGTGGAAAGCAAGGTTATCCCCATGCACAGGTTGGCGGCTAAAATAGAATTCCGAATCCTTGAAAGCCAGGGATTTACGCCTACAAGCTGGAGTGTGTTGAACCTTCCTGCTAAAGCATATATACTCAGACCTGCTACGACAGAATCCTTGCCAGAGTCAGATTTCTTTAAAGAGGAAGGGAGAGAATTCGTAGGTAGAGGTTTAGGCGATAGATTCATCTTCTATCAACAGGAGACTTTGTTGCAACCTCAACAGAAGATCATGGAGGCAAACGAACAGGGTTACAGGCAAAGGGCATTGCGTGAGAAAAGCGGGACGGATCCAAAGACCAACGGAGCTTTTAAGAACGCGCCTCGCAATGCAACATATGTGATCATCAAAGGTACATACTACGGTCCCCGGAAGGCGGGTGAGAGTGACAATATGGTGAGAGCAGAGGTGGAATACACGATTCCCCTCGGCTATACGGATCCGGCAGATCGGGTCAATGATTACAATATAGAGCGTAACACACACTATATCTACAACATTAAGGTAAAGGGTGTGGATGACATTTATGTGGAAGCTATACGGAATGATCCCGACAAGAGTTCCGACAATGAACGGAATCCCGGAGTTGAAGGGGAGGTGATAGCAATACAGAATTATTGGGAGATAGACGCCCATTATGAACAGAGGCTCCTAAGAATAACGGAGGAACAGGTAAAGCGGCTGGATTTAGATAATATATATTGTATTGTGAAGACACCTTTCGGGAGCGAGACCTTTACTGTGAAGGACCTAAGGGAACAACCCGAAAAATATGGTGTCCTATGTGACTGGGTCAAGTTCAGGCAAAATTCTATGACAACGAAGCTAATCGGCAGAGATAAATATTATTATGAAGGGACGCAGGACCAGTTGAACAGATATCCGGCGACAGGAGTTGGAAATGATCCGATAACCTTACTGCAGTTTTTTGAATTGCTTCGACAAAATCAGCAGTGGAGCAAAGAAGAATATCCAGACCGTTACAAAATGGAGCAAACCATTTTTTCAGCTTATGACGATCATGCCGCTTTCTTTACCGTTTATTTTGATGAATATTTCTATGAAACGAATCCTCTAACAAAGAATCCCGTTCATTGGAGCAAATCTGTCAACCAACCTCCTCGTGAACTTATTATAGCATTACAGAAAAACACCAGTGTTGACCAGAATTCTGTCTATTACGATGAAGCCCTTCTTGCTGTCAGGCAGTCCCCGATATATACACCATATGCCCCTATGGAAGAAGTATCGCCTTATAGGGTGTACGGGGTAGAATCTGTCAATGAAACGGGATTTGTAGACCTGCCTAATTTAACTATATCTAATGACGAGTGGAGGTTTGCTTACGGATGGACAAATAATTACGACTATTATAAAAAGAATTTTGGGGAGTGGAAAGCCTTACACAACGGAAATTGGCAGGATCAACGCTACAACCCCAATAACAGACGATATAATCCTTTCGATGCCTGCCTGTATCGTAACAGGGATTTGAATCGTAATGGAAAAATTGATGTCGAGGAGGTACGTTGGTATCTGCCCTCTTCCATCCAGTTGATGAATCTGGTTTTAGGGGGGCAGGGACTACCTGAGAATGTCAGGTTATATCAGAACCAGAACTATTCTTTGATTCAGGAGTTATGGTATGTCTCCTCCACGCCAGGGAATCTAAATCAAAATACACCTTACTTTTTATGGAGTGAACAAGGGATATCCATAGGAAGCGACTGGACTTTTGCTTCAGGGAGTGTATCTGATAAGAAGAAGCACTATAATGTCCGATGCGTACGCACTCTGGGAGAGGATCCGGGGACTACCTATGATGAAAATCCCATGAATACGGTGAGCAATAAAACAAAAGCTACTTCCAGCTCTCCCGCATATATACAGCTATACCTATTAAATTCTCATAGCCAACGTTTGCCAAACGACTACATATCGCAAGGTGAAATCCCTAAACATAAATTCACTGATTCTAGTGTATTGCCTTACAGCGAATTCTATTTTGCAGAGAAAAACTTAGGACCATATACAATGGGTGAAATAAAGGAACAGTTGTCAAATGGCACAAGTCCATGCGCCAGCTACAGTGAAAAAGGGATAACGGGTTGGCGCATGCCTTCAGTCTTCGAAATGCAGTTGGTAATCGATATACATGCAAGCAATGAATTACTCTCCTCACCCCACAAGTTTTTCTCCTCGACGTGGACAGAAACGCTGGATAACCTGAAGTGCTTTGATTACCTAGGGGGAATACGGAAATTTCATGTGTACAATGAAAGTGACAATGGAAAAGAAGGATTAATAAGATGTGTGAAAGACAAGCCATAAACTATACGGAAGCGTCCTGTCACAGCGGGGATATTTCATGTTTGCTTTCCATTTGCAATATCAGAATAACTGATGTCAAGATGGGGGGGGCATCATGTAAATCCGTCCTGCCTATTAATCTTTGGATTCAACAAGACGCATGGCATCCAACGAGAGAATATGAAAGTGTGGAATGTGTGTATTTTCTCTACACTTTCCTTCCTAAATATCCACATATAGAAAAGTGACATGTAGATACAATTTGTTGATTTTTAGAATATTGATATATTTTCAACTTTTTGGCACATATTATGTACGCAAATAGAAAAAATAATAATAAATAGAAAATAACAAAAATTGCATGAAAGGGACCCAATTTGTCTGTAAACGGAGGGGGCGTATTTTGGCACTGATGCTACTTCTGCCATTGCTCCTTTCCGCCCAAAAAACGACCGCTCCGCAGGGAGAGGCAACATTCATCTATACACAGGAGAAAGCTGTTTTGGAAGAATCTGAACAAGACAAGCGGAGAATTGAAGGCACGGTGGCCGATGAAAGCGGGGAGGCTGTTATCGGAGCCTCGGTAATGGTAAAAGGGAGTCCTGAAAATGGAACCGTGACCGGCATTGACGGAAAGTTCTCACTGGAAATACCCCCCAAAAGTATTCTGGTTGTCTCGTATGTAGGATACAACACGCAGGAAATCCGTGTGAGCCGCCGTGTCAACATGTACAACATTGTACTGAAAGAGGACACCCAAATTTTGGAGGAGGTGGTGGTGATAGGTTACGGTACGGTGAAGAAAAGCGACCTTACCGGATCGGTATCCACGGTAGGCAAACGCAGCTTTGAAAGCCAGCCGGTAAAGAGCGTGTCGCAAATCCTGCAAGGACGTACCCCGGGAGTCGAGGTGACGACAACCAGCGGCATGCCGGGAGCCGGAGCTCGTGTACGCGTACGCGGTACCACTTCCATCAACAAAAGCAGCGATCCGTTGTATGTCATTGACGGCATAATCTCCACCAGTGGTCTTGACGGACTCAACCCGCAGGATATCCAGTCTATGGAGATTCTGAAGGATGCCTCCTCTACCGCCATCTATGGCTCACGGGGGGCCAATGGCGTCATTCTGGTCACCACCCGTAATGGAGAGACAGGACGTGCCCGTATCAATTTCGACGCCAAAATTGGCCTTGCGAATGTACGCAAGGGATACGAGTTGCTTAATGCCTACGAATATGCCCAAGCCCTGAACGAAATCCGGGGTGCCGGTACTATCCCTTCCAGTGATCTGGAAGCCTACAGAAACGGGAGCAAAGGAATCAACTGGGTGGATATCATGACCCGTACCGCTATGAGCCAGGATTACAGCCTGGGAGTGTCAGGGGGGACAGAAAGTGTGAAATACCTGCTTTCGGGCAACCTGCTTGACCAGGAAGCGGTGACCATCAACTCAAAATACAAACGCTATGGTTTCCGGGCGAATGTGAATGCAGACGTACGCCCCTGGCTGTCCGTATCGGCCAAGATCGGAACCGCAATCATCCATCAGAAAAACGGAGCTCCGAACTGGTTCAATGTCATTAACTATTCCCCCACCATGGAACTTAAAGATCCCGATACGGGAATATACAACACCGACCCCTACAATATTGGAGGTGCCAATCCCTATGCATTGCTGGCTGAAAACCGTAGTGACAGCTACAGTTACAATATCAATGCGAACCTCACACTGGCATTCAAACTAGCCAAGGAACTCACTTTCACCGTGCAGGGAGGTTATGATTATGACCACAGCCCGTCCTATTCATTCAGTTCAAAACTGACCGCCCCAGGAACCATCAACAGCATGAGCAACAGCAGCAGCCTGCACCGTTATTGGCAGAATACCAACAGTCTCGTTTACCAAAGGGCTACAGAAGCACATACGTTGACCGCCACCGGCGTATGGGAAATCAGCCGGAGCTATGACACGGGACTGCAGGCAGGCGGCTCCAACCTGAACAATGAAAGCGTCGGTTACTGGAATGTGGCTAATGCGGCCGTACGTAACGAAAGCAACTCTTATACCGAATCCTCACTGGCGTCCGGTATCGTCCGCGTGGGCTATGATTACAAGAAGCGTTACTTTTTTACGGCCGCACTACGTGCTGACGGCTCCTCCAAGTTTCGGAAAGGACACCGCTGGGGATGGTTTCCTTCGGCCGCGCTGGCCTGGGACATAGCCAAGGAATCGTTCATGCGGAGCCAGCATGTCTTGAAGCAGCTGAAGTTACGCGGCAGCTATGGTGTAACCGGGAACCAGGCCATCGGCGCGTACAGTACGCTGGGGGCACTGACCAATACACTATATGGCTGGGGGACCGCCACAGGATTTTCCGGATATTGGGCAAACCAGTTTGCGACACCCGATCTGACCTGGGAGAAGACCTCACAGGTAGATGTCGGTGTCGACTTGAACCTCTACGGGATCGACATTTCATTCGACTGGTTCCGGAAGCGTACCACCGACCTGCTGTTCCAAAAACAAATTCCTCGCTATAACGCAGGAGGTACCTATTGGGTCAATGAGGGCAAATTGAACAACACAGGATTCGAGTTCACGCTCGGAGCTTTCCCAGTAAAAGGTACTGTCGTCTGGGAAACCAATCTGAATGCGGCTTATGTGAAGAATGAGGTAACTGACCTTGCTGGCAATGATTTCGTACTGACAGCGACCTATAGTGACTTGGGGGGCTCCATGCAAATCATGAAACCCGGATATCCGCTCGGTTCATTTTACGTGTACAGGTGGAAAGGTTTCGACGACAAGGGAGCCAATCTTTACCAGAGAGCTGACGGTTCGTTGACCACCGCTCCCACCTCGGAAGACCTGGTCATCAAAGGGCAGGCCAATCCCAAATGGACTTTTGGGTGGAACAATACCGTCAGTTGGAAAAACTGGACATTGAACCTCTTTTTCAATGCGGCAGCCGGAGTGGAAAGACTGAATATCAGCCATTACGCCACGGCCTCCATGACAGGAGGAACGCGTTTCATCACTCTGCGGGACTCCTATTACCAAGGGTGGGATAAGGTGAAGGACAAAGCGCAGGCCCGTTACCCCAGCCCTGTCTCTTATACACATCTCCGAGCCCACGAGACGGAGCTACATCTCG
>ERZ1026946.466-NODE-466-length-13680-cov-6.748477_pt1 | contig 13680 bp, 11 predicted proteins | sample MGYA00519460_ERZ1026946 | MGnify/ENA primary metagenome ERZ1026946 (study PRJEB26926, sample SAMN06164620) | human gut metagenome | biome: ENVO:00009003; feature: ENVO:2100002; material: ENVO:00002003 | host: Homo sapiens | place: USA | collected 2012 ...
GAGATGTAGCTCCGTCTCGTGGGCTCGGAGATGTGTATAAGAGACAGCGTCAGAATGACGGCACTAAAATAATCATAGGTATGGGTACATGTGGTATTGCTGCAGGCGCGCGCGAAGTGATGTCTGCTGTTTTGAATGAGCTTGCAGTGCGTAAACTTAATGATGTTCAGGTACAGCAGACGGGCTGTATTGGTATGTGTGAGAAAGAAGTCCTGGTAGATATTGTCCGTCCTGGAGAACCTCGTATTACTTATGGCAAAGTAAAACCTGAGGACGTGAAAAAGATCATTGCAGAGCATGTTGTCAATGGCCGTATTGTTGAAGAAATGGTTGTAGGCAAAATTATGCAAGACTGATTTGATAAAATTTGGAGGGAAATCATATGCAGCACATTAGAGCACACGTCCTGATTTGCGGAGGAACAGGATGTAAATCTGCCGGTTCAAAGGAAGTACAGCTTGCTTTTAGCCGGGCTATTGAAGCTAAAGGCCTGAGCGACGAGGTTATGGTAGTAGAAACAGGCTGCCATGGTTTCTGTGAACATGGTCCGCTGGTTATAGTGTATCCTGAAGGTACTTTTTATTGCCAGGTAAAAGCTGAGGATGTAGAAGAAATAGTTGAAAGCCATTTATTTAAGGGCCGTATTGTTGAACGGTTGCTTTATCATGAACCGCTTACTCATGAAAGTATACCGAATTATTCGGAAATCAATTTTTATAAGAAACAGCATCGGTTAGTTTTAGAAAATTGCGGCGCTATCAATCCTGAACAAATTGAAGAATATATTGCTGTCGGCGGTTATGAAGCTTTAGCTAAAGCTGTAACTACCATGAGTCCTGAAGATGTTATTGAAGAAATCAAAAAATCAGGTCTGCGTGGACGTGGCGGCGGCGGGTTTCCTACAGGAATGAAATGGCAGTTTGCTAAAGCTTCTGTAAGTGATAAAAAATATGTTATCTGTAATGCAGATGAAGGTGATCCTGGTGCGTTTATGGACAGAAGCGTTTTAGAAGGCGATCCGCATAAGATATTAGAAGGTATGGCTGTCTGTGGTTATGCCATAGGTGCTGATGAAGGCTACATTTATGTACGTGCGGAATATCCGCTGGCCATTAAGCGTCTGCGCATAGCTATTGAACAGGCTGAAGCTATGGGGTTGTTAGGTGAAAATATTTTTGGTTCCGGGTTCAGCTTTAAACTGCACATTAAGGAAGGCGCCGGTGCGTTCGTTTGCGGTGAGGAAACTGCATTGATGGCATCGATAGAAGGGAAACGCGGTATGCCGCGGCCAAGACCGCCATTTCCGGCAGTTGCCGGACTTTGGGGAAAGCCGACCAATATCAACAATGTTGAAACTTTTGGTAATGTAGCTGCTATTATTACTAATGGCGCTGACTGGTATGCTGGTTTTGGTACTGAAAAGTCCAAAGGAACTAAAGTATTTGCGCTGACTGGTAAAATAAACAACACAGGTCTGGCAGAAGTTCCTATGGGTATTACTATGCGTGAAATTATTTATGATATCGGCGGTGGTATTAACGGGGGTAAGAAATTTAAAGCAGTTCAAATAGGCGGTCCATCTGGTGGCTGCCTGCCCGAATCAATGCTTGATCTGTCTATAGATTATGATTCGTTAACAGCGGCAGGTGCTATGATGGGTTCTGGTGGATTGGTAGTTATGGATGAAGATACCTGCATGGTTGATGTTGCAAAATTTTTCCTGAATTTTACTCAATCTGAATCCTGTGGCAAATGTACTCCCTGTCGTGAAGGGACTAAGCGTATGCTGGAAGTCCTGACACGTATTACTGAAGGACAGGGTAGAGAAGGTGATATAGAGCTGTTGGAAGAACTGGCCAGAAATATTAAAGAGACTGCTTTATGTGGGTTGGGACAAACCGCTCCGAATCCTGTATTGAGTACTTTAAAATATTTCCGTCATGAATATGAAGCTCATATCAAAGAAAAACGCTGTCCTGCCGGTGCCTGTGAAAAGCTTGCCAATTATGAAATTACTGATGCATGCAAAGGCTGTGGGTTATGTGCACGCCAGTGCCCGGTTAATGCCATTTCCGGAGAAGTGAAAAAGAAACATGTTATCGATGTAACTAAATGTATAAAATGCGGTGCCTGCATGGCGGCTTGTCCGTTTAAGGCCATTACTAAGGGTTAAGGGAGGATTATATAGATATGGAAATGATTACCTTAACGATCAATGGGCAGACTGTACAGGCCCCTAAAAATGCTACTATTCTTGAAGCTGCGCGTTCTGCCGGCATTCATATTCCTACGTTGTGCTATCATTCTGAACTTGCTCCGGAAGGGGCCTGCAGATTGTGTGTCGTAGAAGCTACCGGGGCGCGTACGCTTGTAGCCTCCTGTGTTTATCCTGTTGCAGAAGGTATGGTAGTGAAAACGAATACTGATAAAGTCCGCGCAGCAAGACGAATGGTCGTAGAATTGCTTTTGGCCAATCATCCGAAGGACTGCCTTGCGTGCCAAAAAAGCGGTGACTGTGAACTGCAGAAGATAGCTGCTGACTTGGGATTGCGCAAGATCAGATTCGAAGGTGGAGCCCGTAAAGCACATACTATTGACGCGAGTAACCCCTGCTTAGTGCGCGATCAGGAAAAATGTATTTTGTGTGGACGTTGTATACGTGTTTGTCGTGATGTGCAGGGAATGAGCGTCTACAGCTTTGCTGAACGCGGTTTTGACACAATTGTTTCTACTGCTTTTGAACAGGATCTTGGAAAAGTAGAATGTTCTTACTGTGGACAATGTGCGAGTGTTTGTCCTACTGGAGCCATAGTTGAAAAAGATGATACGGAAAAAGTATGGGCGGCTATCAATGATCCTGATAAAATTGTTATCGTTCAAACGGCTCCGGCAGTACGCGTGGCTTTGGGTGAAGAATTGGGTATGGAACCAGGTTCTATCGTTACAGGGAAAATGGTTGCAGCATTGCGCAATCTAGGATTCGATAAGATATTCGATACTAATTTTTCGGCTGACCTGACGATTATGGAAGAAGGGCATGAGTTCCTCCATCGTTTGACTAACGGAGGTGTATTGCCGATGATAACCTCCTGCAGTCCTGGCTGGGTAAATATGATAGAGCTTAAGTATCCTGATTTGTTACCACATCTTTCTTCTGCGAAATCGCCCCAGCAAATGTTTGGCGCTATTGCTAAAACCTACTATGCTGAAAAAGCTGGTATTGATCCGGCAAGAATAGTCAGTGTTTCGGTGATGCCGTGCACTGCTAAGAAGGCGGAAGCAGCACGTCCGGAGATGAATGCTTCCGGATATCGTGATGTAGATGTTGTTATTACTACCAGAGAACTTGGCCGTATGATACGGGAAGCAGGGCTGGATTTTAAACATTTGCCTGAAGACAGCTATGATTCTCCGCTGGGTATAGGTACTGGTGCTGCTGTTATTTTTGGTACCACCGGCGGCGTAATGGAAGCTGCTCTGCGTACTGTAGCTGATGTTTTAACAGGTGAAAATTTGCAGACTGTTGATTATAATGATGTGCGGGGGATGGAACAGACCCGCGAGGCGGAACTGACTATTGCAGGAAATACTGTAAAAATAGCAGTTGTTCATACTCTTGCTTCTGCGCGTAAGATATTAGAACGGATCAGAGCCGGTGAGGCAGATTATCAGTTTATTGAAGTTATGGCTTGCCCTGGTGGCTGTATTGGCGGCGGCGGTCAACCGATTCCCGTTAATGCAGAAATTAGAAGAGCCCGTAGAGAAGGGTTGTTTGATTGTGATAGTGCCAATGAGTTACGAAAATCACATGAAAATCCGGAAATTAAAGAGCTTTATGATACTTGGTTAGGTAAACCTCTCGGAGAAAAAGCTCATAGTCTACTGCATACGCACTATCATCAACAGACACGTTGAAAGTACTAATTTGATACCACAAAACACCTCTTGAGTAGTTTTGCTCAAGGGGTGTTTCTTTGTAAATTGTAAAGAAAATGCTTGCCATGTTACAGTTTTACTGATATCATATGTAGTATAGCGTTTTAAAGAAAAAATGTTTAAAAACTAAAAAAAGTAGTGATTTTGCCTAAAATTTACTGCTTCTTTATGTGTTATAATAGAGCTGGACACAAAAAGTTCAAAAAGAAATCACAATTAAAGTTTTTTTTGAAGGATTTTTTGTTGGAATGTCGAAGTAAATTAAGCAGAACTAAATATCTTGGATATGTTTTAGCGGTTGGTAGACAGAAGAACGAAGAAGTTCAACTGAAAGCTTTGCCTGCTGACAGTTTGCGATTCAGAGCGTAGCCACTTTGGATAAAAGTAAGCTGGCACTTGGCTATGTTTTGTTTTAGTAAATCAAAACTTCTAAGTGCTCCTTTTTTATGGGTAAAATCTTATTCGGCAAATAATACTTTATGCTTTTTACAGTTGGTATTTAGCCGACTAAGTGTATTTTTACTAGTGAAGTTAATAAACTTCGCTGGCATTAACCACAATTTGTTTTATTTACAAGGAGGAAGGTAAACATGATCGACATTAAAGATCGCGTATGCGAAGCAGTAGCCGGCAAAATTATGAGCGCCGAAGCAGCTGCAGAATTTGTAAAGGATGGCGACAACGTAGGTACCAGTGGTTTTACTCCGTCTGGTTATCCTAAAGCTGTGCCTCTTGCTCTGGCAGAAAAAGGCAAAAAAACTCCTTTCCAAATCAACGTTTGGACCGGTGCTTCTGTAGGTCCTGAAATGGATACCGCAATGACTCAAGCTGGTATCGTTGCTCGTCGTATGCCTTACCAAACTAACAATGATCTGCGTAAAGCTATCAACAACGGTTCCGTAAAATATACTGACCTGCATTTGAGTCATGTTGCTCAAATGACTCGTTATGGTTTCATGGAAAACCGCAGATGTGTAGACGTTGCTATCGTCGAAGCCTGCAAAATCATCGACCTTGGCAATGGCCAGGTTGGGTTGATTCCTACAACTTCCATGGGCAATTCTTCTTCTTATGTTCAATGTGCTGAAAAAGTTATTGTTGAAGTAAATACTTCTCAACCAGTAGAATTAGAAGGAATGCATGATTCCTATGTGCCTTTGGATCCCCCGAACCGTAAAGCTATTCCTGTTGAAAAACCGGAAGATATAATCGGTACTACTTACATTCCTTGCGATTTGGACAGACTCGTTGCAGTAGTTCCATGCGATATTACTGATAAAGTTCGTCCGTTGGGCGAAATCGACGAAGATGCTCAAAAAATGGGTAAAAACTTGGTTGAATTCTTTAAATCTGAAGTTGCTGCAGGTCGTTTGCCCGCTAACCTGTTGCCGTTGCAGTCTGGTGTAGGCTCTGTTGCTAACGCAGTTATCAACGGTTTGGTTAACTCTGATTTTGAAGATTTAACTGTATATACCGAAGTTATTCAAGATGGTATGTTCGATTTGATCGACGCTGGCAAACTCCGCGTTTGCTCTGGTACCGCTTTGAGCCCGTCACCTGATTGCCTCAAAAAATTCTATGACAATGTAGAAAAATATAAAAAATATATCATTCTGCGTCCGCAGGAAGTTGCAAACAGCCCGGAAGTTGCTCGTCGTATCGGTGTTATTGCAATGAACACTGCTATTGAGGTTGACATCTATGGTAATGTTAACTCCACTCATATTTGCGGTACTAAGATTATGAATGGTATCGGCGGTTCCGGCGACTATGCTCGTAATGGTTATCTGACCGTATTCTTCACTACATCTCTTGCAAAAGGTGGAGCTATCAGCTCTGTAGTTCCTTTCTGCTCTCATGTTGACCATACTGAACATGACGTTGATGTTATCGTTTCCGAACGCGGCGTAGCTGACCTGCGTGGCTTGTCTCCAAAAGAACGCGCTTTGGTTATCATTGATAAAGTTGCTAATCCGAAATATCAACCGCTCCTTCTTGATTACTTTAAGAGAGCTTGCGAAGCTTGCGGCAACAGCCAAACTCCGCATATTATGGATGAAGCTTTCTCCTTCCATGATCGTTTCGTAAAAACCGGCACTATGGAAAAATAATTCTTGGTCAGATGATTGACTGAGATTGCTGTCTGAAATATTTTGCCGGCAGATAGCTAGTTCTGTCGGCAAACTTTACAGTTTATCTGTAGATGAATTCTGTTGACGAGGCCTTCGGGCTTTGCCATATACACCGTCGATGACGGACACTCTCACCATAATTCGGTCAGTCCAAACCGGATTGTGCAAAAACAATATTCTTAAGGAGGATTTGAGAATGGCAAATGAAACTCTGAAAGCTGGATTTGACAAGTACATGGCTGGCGTAGAAGCTAAACTTGCTAAAAATCCCGAACGTGCAAACCTTGAGCCCAACAGGCTCTACACCCCTCTCGACATCGAAGGTTTCGACTATGAGAAGGATCTTGGCTTCCCTGGTGAATATCCTTACACTCGTGGTGTACAACCTACTATGTATCGTGGTCGTTTCTGGACCATGCGTATGTATGCTGGTTTCTCCACTGCGGAAGAATCCAACAAACGTTATCGTTACCTCTTGGCTAACGGTGGCAGCGGCTTGTCCTGCGCATTCGACCTTCCGACCCAAATCGGTTATGATTCTACCGATCCGATGGCTGAAGGCGAAGTTGGTAAAGTTGGCGTAGCTATCGACTCCCTGGCTGATATGGAAATCTTATTTGACCAAATTTCTTTGGATCAAGTTTCCACTTCCATGACTATCAACGCTCCTGCATCCGTACTTCTTTGCATGTACATCGCAGTTGCTGAGAAACAAGGCGTTTCCGCTGACAAACTGCGCGGTACTATTCAAAATGATATTTTGAAAGAGTATGCTGCTCGCGGAACTTACATTTTCCCGCCGAAACCCTCCATGCGTTTGATCACCAATATTTTCGAATATTGCTCCAAAAACGTACCGCTGTGGAATACCATCTCCATTTCCGGTTATCATATCCGTGAAGCTGGTTCCACCGCTTCTCAGGAAATCGCTTTCACCATCGCTGATGGTATCGCTTATGTTGAAGCAGCTATCAAAGCTGGTATGAACGTTGACGATTTTGCTGGTCGTCTGTCCTTCTTCTGGAACGCTCATAACAACGTACTCGAAGAAGTTGCTAAATTCCGCGCTTCCCGTCGTGTATGGGCTAAAGTTATGAAAGAAAGATTCGGCGCTCAAAAACCGAAATCTCAAATGCTCCGCGTACATACTCAAACTGCAGGTTCCATGCTGACTGCACAACAACCGAACAACAACATCGTTCGTGTTGCTCTGCAAACTGCTGCTGCTGTAATGGGTGGTACTCAATCTTTGCACACTAACTCCAAAGACGAAGCTTTGGCATTGCCGACCACTGAGTCTGTAACCATCGCTCTCCGTACTCAACAAATCGTTGCTTACGAATCCGGCTTGGCTGACACCGTTGATCCGTTGGGTGGTTCCTACTATGTTGAAGCTTTGACTAACAAAATCGAAGCTGAAGCTTGGGAATATATCAAAAAGATTGACGAAATTGGCGGCGCTCCTGAAGCTATCGCTAAAGGTTATATCCAAAAAGAAATCCAAGACTCCGCTTACAAATGGCAAATGGACATTGAAAAAGGCGACCGTATTATTGTTGGCGTGAACAAATTCCAACAAGAAGAAGAACCGCCGAAAAACTTGCTGCGTGTTGACGGCTCCGTTGGCAAATTGCAAGCTGATAAGATTGCTGCCCTTAAAGCTCGTCGTGACAATGCTAAAGTTGAAGAAACTTTAGCTGCTCTGGAAAAAGGCTGTGCTGACGAATCCGTTAACCTGATGCCTTTGATTCTTGACGCTGTACGTGCTTATGCAACTGAAGGCGAAATCTGCGGCGTAATGAGAAAAGTATTCGGCGAATATCAATCTCATACTGCTCTGTAATTTAGAGCCAACAATAATAGGGAGGTAAGAAATAATGTCTAATATTAGAGTTTTAGTAGCAAAACCGGGTCTGGACGGCCATGACCGCGGTGCTAAAGTTGTAGCTCGTGCATTGCGCGACGCTGGTTTTGAAGTTATTTACACCGGTATTCGTCTGACTCCGGAACAAATCGCTGAAGCTGCTCTGCAAGACGACGTTAAAGTTGTTGCTTTGAGCTTGCTCTCCGGCGCACACAACACCCTTTTCCCGAAAGTAGTTGAACTGCTGAAAGAAAAAGGTTTGACTGATGTTCTGGTTATCGGCGGCGGCGTTATTCCTGACGCTGACATTCCTGGTTTGAAAGCTGCTGGCATTGCCGAAGTATTCACTCCTGGCACTCCGACTGGCAACATTGTTGAATTCATCAACGCTAACGTAAAATAATTAAGGTTCTCAAAAATTTTGCAGGCCGGGCTTGTCCCGGCTTGCATAATACAATTTTTATTGGACCTCAACAAGGCGGTGTGATCATTGAATATTGTTGAAGGCGTATTAAACCATTCTCGTTTAGCATTAGCGAAAGCTATTACTGCCGTAGAGAACGAGTATGATAACGCTGTTGAAATAATGACAGCCATTTATCCCCACACCGGTAATGCTTATGTCATCGGAATAACCGGACCTCCGGGCGCTGGCAAAAGTACTTTGACCGACAAGCTTGCTAAAGAATATCGTAAACGCGGTAAAACAGTTGGTATTATCGCAATTGATCCTACAAGTCCTTTCTCCGGCGGTGCAATTTTAGGCGACCGTATCAGAATGTTGGACCTTACTGCCGATGAAGGCATTTTTGTTCGTTCCATGGCTACTCGCGGTAGTTTGGGTGGATTATCCCAAAAAGCGGGCGATGCTGTTAAATTGATGGATGCATATGGTTTTGATGTTATTATTGTTGAAACTGTTGGCGTTGGTCAATCTGAAGTAGATATTGTTAAAACTGCTGATACTACAATGGTTGTTGTTATTCCTGGTATGGGCGATGACATTCAGGCTATTAAAGCAGGTATACTTGAGATCGGTGACCTTTTCACGATCAATAAAGCTGACCGTGAAGGTACGGACAAGCTGAACATTGAGATTGAAATGATGTTGGAATTAAATCCCGAACATGTTGGCTGGCGTCCTCCGATCAATCGGACCATTGCCAGCAAGGGTGAAGGTATAGAAGCTGTTGTTGACTCTATTGAAGAGCACAAAGCATATTTGATTGAATCTGATCAATTGAGCAAAATACGCAAAGCTCGTATTAAAAACGAAGTTACTGCTATGCTTAATGACAGGGTCAACCGTTATATCGACAAGAATGTTGTAGCTACTTCCGAATTTGATATTTTAGTTGAAAAACTTCAAATTCGTGAAATTGAGCCGTATTCTGTTGTCGCTGACATTGTTGGTAAAGTTTTAAGATAAAACAACCAAAATTACTTTTAGGAGGAATTTGAAATGTTTAAAACAATTTGTGTTGACCATGTAGGTATTGCTTGCAAAGACCTGGATCTTTCCAAGAAATTCTACACTGAAGTTCTTGGCTTGAGCTGCACTGGTGAAGAAGCTGTTCCTGAGCAAGGTGTAAAAACCGTATTTATTCCCTGTGGCGAAACTTTGCTTGAGCTCCTTGTTGATATCACTGAAAATGGCGATGGCCCTATCGGCAAATACATCGCTAAAAATGGACAAGGTATCCAACATATCGCTGTTCGCGTTGATGATGTTCAAGCAGCTATTGATACCACTATTGAAAAAGGTGCTGCTATGATCGACAAAGCTCCTCGTGGCGGTGCTGGCGGAATGGATATCGCTTTCGTTCATCCGAAATCCGTAGGTATTTTGCTTGAGTATTGCGCTCCGGCAAAAAAATAATTCCGTAAAATACGGAATTACAAAAATCTTTTGAAGATTTTATTTTAAGTTGTTACATACTACACGGATGCGGACCAAAGAGTCTGCATCCGCGTAGATGTATATAAAATAAGGTTCTCCCAATAATGATGGAGGTGTAAGATTTGTCTACTCAAGCAAAAATTGAGAAAATGCTCAAAAAGTCCGAAGTAATTCTGGCTGCAGGCGGCGAAAAACGCGTTGCAAAACAACACGAAGCCGGCAAAATGACTGCACGTGAAAGAATTGCTGCACTCCTCGACGAAGGATCCTTTGTTGAATTGGATCGTTTCGTAAAACATCGTTGCACAAACTTCGGCCAAGAGAAGAAAGAACTTCCTGGCGAAGGTGTAACCACTGGTTACGGCACCATCGATGGCCGTCTGGTTTATGTATTCGCGCAAGACTTCACTGTAGAAGGTGGTTCTTTAGGCGAAATGCATGCTGCTAAAATCGTAAAAGTACAACGCCTGTCCCTGAAAATGGGTGCTCCGCTTGTTGGCCTGAACGATTCCGGCGGTGCTCGTATCCAAGAAGCAATTGATGCTTTGGCTGGTTACGGCAAAATCTTCTTTGAAAACACTATTGCATCCGGCGTAGTTCCTCAGATCTCCGCTATCATGGGTCCTTCTGCTGGCGGCGCTGTATACAGCCCGGCACTGACTGACTTCATTTACATGGTAAAGAACACTTCCAAAATGTTCATTACCGGCCCTGCAGTAGTAAAATCTGTTACTGGTGAAGACGTAACCCAAGAACAACTGGGTGGCGCTATGACCCACAACAGCACTTCCGGCGTTGCACATTTTGCTGCAGAAAACGACGAAGACTGCTTGCAACAGATCCGTTACCTGCTGAGCTTCCTGCCTTCCAACAACATGGAATGCGCTCCTATCGTAGAAACCGGTGACGACCCGATGCGTATTGATGACTCCTTGAATACATTGCTTCCGGATAACTCCAACCAAGCATATGATATGAAAGACGTAATCAAATCCATCGTAGACAACGGTGAATTCTATGAATCCCAACAATATTGGGCGACCAATATTATCACTTGCTTTGCACGTATGGACGGTCAAACCGTAGGTATCATTGCAAACCAACCTAAAGTAATGGCTGGCTGCCTGGATATCAACGCATCCGACAAATCCTCTCGTTTTATTCGCTTCTGCGATGCTTTCAACATTCCTTTGCTGAACTTGGTAGACGTACCTGGCTTCCTGCCTGGCTGTAACCAAGAATACGGCGGTATCATCCGTCATGGCGCAAAAATGCTGTATGCATATTCCGAAGCAACTGTACCTAAAATTACTGTAGTAACCCGTAAAGCATACGGTGGTTCCTACCTGGCAATGTGTTCCCAAGATTTGGGCGCAGACCAAGTAATTGCATGGCCGACTGCAGAAATCGCAGTAATGGGACCTGCAGGTGCAGCTAACATCATTTTCAAAAATGATCCTGATGTAAAAGCAAAAACGGAAGAATATATCGATAACTTTGCAACTCCGTACCAAGCAGCAATGCGCGGCATGGTAGACATCGTAATCGAACCGAAAAACACCCGTCCCACCATCATCAACGCTTTGCAAATGCTGCAGTCCAAACGCGAAACTCGCCCGGCAAAACGCCATGGCAATATTCCTTTGTAATTTGCAGCTTGCAGTATAGTGCTTAATTAATTAAGAAGAATGAGGTGAAATAATGGGTCCTGTAACTACTAATCCTTGGTTGATTGCTGCTATCAATATGACCATCGTTTTTGGTGTATTGGCTATGCTGGGTTTCTTGATGAAAGTTATCTACTTTGTAGATCCTACTCGTCAAAAAAAAACAGCTAATCCAGTAGCAGCACCGGCACCTGCCGCAGCACCTGCTGCTGTTGCAGCTCCTGTGCAGGATGACAGTGAGGTAATTGCTGTTATTGCAGCAGCTGTAGCTGCTCTTGGTCATTCCGCAGAAGATATCGCTTATGTACGTCGTCTGCCTGAAGCTGGCTGGACACAAAATGCTCGTATTGAAGCAATCAGCGTACGTAAAGAATGCTTCTAAAACAAAGTTAGGTTTTAGCAACACTTAAGTTTAATATATTTTAAACAATTTTGAAGGAGGGTATTCCCTGTGAAAAAATATACCATTACCGTTAACGGCACTGCATATGAAGTAGAAGTTGAAGATATGGGCGGCGCTGCTGCAACAGCTCCTAAAGCTGCTGCTCCTAAAGCTGCACCGGCACCTGCCGCTGCTCCCGCTCCTAAAGCTGCTGCACCGGCTCCGGCTGCAAAACCTGTTGCTGCTGGCGCAGCTACTATCAGTGCTCCTATGCCTGGTAAAGTTATGGAAGTTAAAGTTAAAGTTGGCGACGCAGTTAAAGCTGGCGATGTTTTGATGATTCTTGAAGCAATGAAAATGCAAAACGAGATCATGGCTCCGGCTGATGGTACAATTTCTGACGTTCGTATTTCCGCAGGTCAAACTGTTGGTACCGGCGACGTTATGATCGTAATGTAATACAAACAAGCTGAGAGACCTTTTCAAGGTCTCTCAACTAAAAAATTTGTAGGAGGAAATTATGGAAGCATTTGTAGTTGCTTTACAATCCGTATGGAATGACAGCGGTTTCTCCGCTTTCACCATGGGTAACGGCATCATGATGTTAGTTGGTATCATTCTGCTGTACCTAGCTATTGGTAAAGGCTTCGAACCATTGCTGCTGTCTCCGATCGCATTCGGCTGTTTGCTGGCAAACGTTCCTAAAACCGGTTTCGAAGATCAACCGGGTGTTATGCAGGTAATTCTTTATGGTATTCACCATGAAATTTTCCCGCCTTTGATTTTCTTAGGCGTAGGTGCAATGACAGACTTTGGTCCGTTGATTGCAAACCCGAAAACTTTGCTTTTGGGCGCTGCAGCTCAAGCAGGTGTATTTATTTCCCTGCTGGGCGCTATGATGCTTGGGTTTACTGTGCAAGAAGCATCCGCTATCGGTATTATCGGTGGTGCTGATGGCCCGACCGCTATTTACCTGGCTGCAAAAATGGCTCCTAATCTGTTAGGCGCTATCGCAGTAGCTGCATATTCTTATATGTCGTTGGTTCCGTTGATCCAACCGCCTATTATGAAACTTTGCACTACTGAATCTGACCGTAAAATTGTTATGGCACAATTGCGTCCTGTAACTCGTTTTGAGAAAATCGTATTCCCAATCGCAACTACTATCGTTATCAGCTTGTTGCTTCCGCCTGTAACTGCCTTGATTGGTATGTTAATGCTTGGCAACTTGTTCAAAGAAGCTGGCTGCTTGGATCGTCTTTCTGACACAGCGCAGAATGCTTTGATGAATATTGTAACGATCATGTTGGCAACTGGTACTGGTTTGACTATGAAAGCTGAATCCTTCCTGAACTATCAAACTATTTTGATCATTGTTCTTGGTTTGATTGCTTTCGCAGCTGGTACATTTGCTGGTGTTGTATTTGGTAAGCTCATGTGCATTCTGGATGGTGGTAAAACCAATCCTCTTATCGGTTCCGCTGGTGTATCCGCAGTTCCGATGGCAGCACGTGTATCCCAAGTTGTTGGCCAAAAAGCTAACCCTTCTAACTTCCTGCTCATGCACGCTATGGGCCCGAACGTAGCTGGTGTTATTGGCACTGCAGTAGCTGCAGGCGCAATGCTTGCAATGATTGGTGCTGCTAAATAATTAAATTTGAAACAGGTGCATCTTTTATGGTGTGCCTGTTTTTTATTATGTTAATTACCCATATATAAAGGAAACAATATGTTCATTCTAAATTTGGGCATAGTTAGCCCTGTCTCTTATACACATCTGACGCTGCCGACGACTAGTC